>SESF01014716.1_pt1 | contig 11706 bp, 9 predicted proteins | sample 3171521 | NCBI WGS metagenome assembly SESF01 (sample SAMN10866945, study PRJNA518727) | freshwater metagenome | biome: subpolar coniferous forest; feature: holomictic lake; material: water; isolation source: holomictic Lake 227, 6 m and 8 m depth | place: Canada: near Kenora, Ontario | collected...
CCCGTGGGGACTGCCACGCGTCGAATCGCATTGACCGCAACTAAAGAAATGGGCCATATAGCGCGATGAACATGAAGACTCACTACCCCTCATTTTTCCACAGACTGCCGAAAGGCATTTACCTTTGGGTCATCATGACCGGGCTGCTGGGGGCGACAGCCGGTGCCTATGCGGGAGAAGCCACCTATTATCGCGACCTGTTTTCCGATACGTGGGCGGGGCATGACGCCTTGGGCCGCAACCTGCCCCCTTACTCGGTGGTGGGACCGCTCAAGAAGGACCACCGCCGCGTGGTAGGCGTTTTCTATATCACGTGGCACAGCGACTCCGCTCACAAAGGCACCGGCGGATATAACGGGGATGTCAGCCGCATCCTGGCCGCCGATCCGAAGGCGCGGATGGATGCCAAACACCCGCTCTGGACCGAAGGCATGTACCATTGGGGTGAGCCGGAGTTCGGCTACTTCCTGAGCCGGGACGAGTATGTCATTCGCAAGGACATGTCGATGCTGGCCGATGCGGGGGTGGATGTCCTGGTGATGGATGTCACCAACGCAGTGCGCTACTGGGACGAGTGGGAGACCATCTTTTCGGTGATGGAGAAGATGAAAGCCGAGGGCAACCAGGTGCCGCAGTTCTGCTTCTGGGCGTTCAACGGCCCGGTGATCACCGTGGTGCAGGACTTGTATGAAAGGTATTACCGGGCCGGGAAGTTCAAAGACCTCTGGTTCATTTGGGATGGCAAGCCGTTGCTGCTCTACAACGGCACGCCCAGCTCGGACGCCAACGGCGCGGGCGTGCAAAACCCGAATCCGCACTACGACTCCGCCGCCGTCACCAACGCCACGAACCCGCATTATGGCGACCCGGAATTCACCACGCAGTTCTACAAGGATTACACCAAAGAGGTGAAGAGCTTCTTCACGCAGCGCACGATGTGGTGGGGATACTGGGAATGGGCGGGGAAGCGCTTTGTGGGGACGGAAGACAACTGGAGCTTCGGCCTGGACATGGGCGATAAGCGGGTCGCGAAGATGACGCCGGATGAACTGATCTCCAAGCACAATGGCCAGAAGGAAGAGTCGGCGGTCACACCCGGACAGCATCCCTCGAGCCTGACCGGCAAGTCCTGGACCCGGGAAACCGGCGAGCCGCGATTGAACGAGTACGACCTGCCGGAACCGACTTACGTGCCGTGGCTGGGTGAGAGGGTTGAGCATCCCGAGGGCTACGGCATCTACTTCCAGCAGCGCTGGGATGAGGCGCTCCAGGGCGACCCGCAGTTCCTCTACATGAACGACTGGAACGAGTGGGGCGCAGGCAAGTACCAGCCGGAGGGCGGCGGCACCACCAAGTTCATGCGTCGGGACAACCCCTACTTCTTTGTGGACCAATACAACTCTGAGTTCAACCGCTGCCTGCAACCGATGAAGGTCGGCTACACGGACAACTACTACATGCAGATGGCGGAGAATGTCCGCCGCTATAAGGGCGTTCGACCGATACCGGAAGTCATCGGCCTGCACCCGATAAAGATAGATGCTAGTTTCTCGGATTGGGCGGGCGTCGAGGTCGAATACCGCGATACCGTGGGGGATACCTTCCACCGCAATTACGACGGCTACGGGGGCCTGCATTACACGAACAACACGGGCCGCAACGATATCATGACCAGCAAGGTCGCCGTTGACCGCGACACGGTGTACTTCTACGTGGAGACGCAGGACCTGCTGACCCCGCATACCGGCACCAATTGGACGCTCCTGTTGATTGATTCCGACCAGAACGCAAACACCGGCTGGTATGGCTATGACTACCTCATCAACCAGCGGGTGATAGACGACAAGACGACGATGATGGAGCGTTATGCGACCAATGCCACCGGCGGTGCGTGGGTCGAGGCGGCGCGGCTGAAGTATCGTTACTCAGGCAAGGGGCTGGAACTGGCGGTGCGGCGCAAGCTGCTGGGTTTGAAGGGAGACGCGTTCAGCTTCGATTTCCATTGGTGCGACAAACCTACCGACCTGAAAGACCCGATCTCCCTCTGCACGAGCGGGGACAGCGCGCCCAATCGTCGGTTCAACTACCGTTGTATTTGGAAGAAGACGGGGGCAGCGCTCAAGCCCTCGACATAATCTTGAGAATCAACGGACAACGGGCGGACCTGCGGCGAGGCGTAGTGCTGGTGGTCCTGGCCACGATGCTGGCATTCCCGGTGGCGATCAGCGCGGCCATGGCGTTTTATCCCGGACACGATGAGGCCGCCCACGGCTATCGTTTCTGGAAGGACTTCCTGAGCGCTTTGGGCGAGACGCGCACGCCGGCTGGGCACGACAATTTCCGCGCCTGCCTTATCTTCAATATTGCCCTTGGATTCGCCATGCTGGCGGTGATCCCGTACTGGCATATGCGTTCGGACTGCCTGCGCGGGCCGAGGTTCCTCCGGTGGCTGACGTTTTTGTGCTGCACCGGCTTCTCGCTCGGTGTGGTCGGGGTGGCTACCTCACCTTACAATCTTCGGCCACAACTGCATAACACGTGCGTCTATACGGCCTTTGCCGTGATTGTGCCTGGCGTGCTGCTGTTGGTGCTGGGGTCGGACCGTGCGTTCGTGGGCTGGCGTTACCGGGTGGCGTGGGCGGTTTTTGCCGTCGTCTTGCTACTGGGCGAGTGGCTGTTGAGCAGGCTTATCTCGCAGCACGTCCTGCCCTACTATCCGGTGGGGCCGATCTTACAAAAGATCAACGTGGCGGTATTCTTCGGTTGGCTGGTGGCGGATCTTTGGCTGTTCAGCGCCTATCTGAACCGGGGAGAAGCAGCGAACACGTGATGGGGTTCACTCAACTGACATCACTAATCTGGCAGGGCAGCGACTGGGGCCAGCCTCTTAAGCCGCCTGAGGGCGCGGCGTTCTATCGGTTTTGCCGGTTGTACTGGAGCGTCTGGGCCGCCGCCGCATCGCCCTTCTCCTGGGCTTGCTGCAGCGCCTGATGCACGGTGAGCGAGCCGCGGGTCGTCACGTCTGCCTGTTCCTGGCTAAGGTTGGACTTGCCGGCGAGGTTTTGCAGATCGGGGTAAGCTTTCGCGTAATCCTGGGCGCGCACGGCGGCCGCAACCGAGCCCGCCAGATCTTTGGTATCCGTTTCTGCCTTGCTGAAGGCCTTTTCCAGCGCGGCGGGCAATTGCTCCAGAGGCAAAGGAGGGAGTGGTTTACTGGTCCGGTCGCAACTCGAACCGGCCAGCAAGACGAACAACAAGGCAAATGAGATCCTAAGCAGATTGAACAAGTTCATGAGTAGTCGGGTTGTTACAATGTCCACCTAATTTGCAACCGGGTTGATCGGCATCACCCCAGTGTAATGCCGGTAGTCAATGCCCTTGTTGAAGCCGGTGAACTTGATTCTCGAGACATGTCCCTCAACCCAACTTGTCTGGCAGCCTTTACTGTGGCGGTAATACTCCTTGTCAAAATGATAGCCCCCGTAGAGACCAGCGAGGGTGCCGCCATAGGGCGGTTGGCCGATCCACTGACTCAAAATCTGGGTCTTATTGGGAAAGAGGCCGATGGAGTCGTCCTCTCCCTCCATCTTCTGCTCAGCCGCATCCTGGCAAAAGATCATCTTCGATGGGTCCTTGTAGCTGGAGATCTTCTTGAGCCCCTGCTCCAGGGTGGGGTCATAGGGCGAACGCGTGAGGAGATACTGACACATTCCATAGGTGGAATTCAGCCAAAACTCCCGGGGGTAGTTCTTCCCGTCGTCCTTCCATTCGTCGGCATGGAAACAGCTCGGACAACGGAAAACCAAGCGGTTCTTGGCAAAGTATTCGAGGTAACCAAGCGCCCAATACGCATACTGATGGTCCGGAGCGAGGAGGACCGTCGAGTCGGGGTTCAGGGTCCATTGACCGTAGTTTGGTATGACGCCCTGGCCCAAATTGAAATAGGTGTCGTTGTTATCCTGGGCGTACATCGTGCCAGCCAGCCCAATCTGCTTCAGATTGCTCAGGCATTGAGCCGCTTGAGCCTTCTGTTTGGCCTGGCTCAGAGCCGGCAGGAGCAGCGCGGCCAGGATTGCGATAATCGCAATTACCACCAGCAACTCGATCAATGTGAATGCACCTTTACGGATGGGGGGCCGCGCGGGGAATCCGCGGCGGAAGGACGGGAAACGAGAAAGTTCAACGTCGCTCATATATATTTCGTGCGCCTATTGTAGCAGGCCTTTACAAGTCAATTTCAGCATTTTGACACTGCCCAAGAGTCAGGAAGGGCAGTGCCGCTCACTTCGAGGCTAATAAGAAACCTCGGCGCTCCAAATGTCAACAGGCTTCTTCATGCTTCTTCATGCTCTTCTTCATGCTCTTCTTCATGCTCTTCAGGCTCTTCATGCTCTACCTCAAATCTTCTATTGGTGTAGCTCGGAGGTCAGGGCGCTTCTCGGCACCACCACCAAGGCGGACAGCCGAGCCAACCAGAACGCCGGATTCACCCGGCAGGCGGGCGAGTGGCACTGGGGCTGCCGGATAAATCCGGCGTTCCGGTGGTGGTGTCAGGATGCGTCCGGCAGGTCATCCGCGGCGCAAATCGGCGCAAATTGGCTGGACGAACCCGGCCAGCGCGTCATCATACGAGCCGATTCAAGCAATATGAACTCGAGAACATGCGCAGAATGCGGCGCCTCGGTGAGCGTTGAGGATCTCCAGTGCCCGGGGTGTGGTGCGTCTATTCCCCCCATAGACTCAGCTTTGCCCGCGCGAGCGGGCTCCAGCTTGGGTGCGAAAACCCTTCGGATCGTTGGCATCGCCAGCCTGGTCGTTCTGGCAGGCGTCGCCGTCGCCGTCTGGCTGCAGTCGCGGGGGCCGAGCGACCCGCCTCCGGCTGTGGTTAAAGTCGTCGATGTAGAAGCGGTCAAAGCGAAAGCAGAAGCAGGGGACGCGGAAGCCCAGAAAACGCTGGGGGAGTGCTACTCGAATGGCCAGGGAGTAAAGCCGAGTTACGCTCAAGCTGCCCAGTGGTATCGCAAGGCGGCTGACCAGGGCAATGCCGGCGCGCAGGCCGCCCTGGGAGAATTGTGCGAGGCGGGCCAGGGGGTGCCGCGCAATGAGGCCGAAGCCGCCAAATGGTATCGGCAGGCAGCCGAGCAGGGATACGCTCCGGGACAGTTCAGTCTCGCGGTGCTCTACCTGATGGGGACCGGAGTGCGGCAGGACATTGCCGAGGCTCTCAAATGGTATCGCCAGGCCGCCGAGCAGGGCCACGCCCTCTCGCAATACAATCTCGGCATGCGTTACAAGGATGGCAAAGGTGTCACCCAGGACCCGGTGGAGGCCTACAAGTGGCTCAGCCTGGCGGCCACCCGAGGGGTTCAGAGCGCGACCGAGGTCCGCGAGGCTCTTCAGCAAGGCATGACTCGCGAACAGATCAAGGAAGGCCAAAGCCGCGCCGCCGCTTTCGCACCCAAGAAACCAGCCCCGCCAGCCCAATAAGAAGCTGTGTGCTCTTGGCTTCAAACGGCGCTTCGCGCTCGGCCGCCCAAGCAGGAAGGTTTCCCCGGAGGTTAGCTAACCATCAGCCTGGAATGGAAATGCGATACTCATCCGTCCTTGCCGCCCTCCTCATTGGATTCAGCGCCGCCACCGCCTCGCCTGCAGACCAAGTACTCTTTGATTTCACCCGGAGCTTCGATGCCTCGAAGATCGCCGCCACCGATGCGAAGGCGGCGGCGAGCGCGCCCGGCGCCAAAGCGGGCTTGCGGGTGGCAACCGGACACAGCGCAACCTGGCCGGGCATCACCCTGTCGGCGCCGGGCGGGCAGTGGGACCTTACCGCATACTCCTGTGTCACGCTGGCACTCTCGAACCCCGGCACGAACTCGGTCACGGTTTATTGCCGCGTGGATAATACGGGTGCCGACGGCACAGACCATTGCCTGACACACTCAATGGCGCTCCGGCCGGGGCAAAAGGGCAACCTGTCGGTGCCGTTGAAGCGGACGGGCGACGACACGCTGGGGGGGAAGCTCTTTGGGATGCGAGGCTACCCCGTGGGGTCTGGCGGCACGGGCACCATTGATCCGAGCCGTATCACCCAACTGGTCATCTTCGTCTGCGAGCCCCGTGCCGACCACCTGTTCGACATTCGGGACATTCGCGCGACGGGCACTTACCAGCCACCCACGGCATGGATCAAGGATGCCGACCAGTTCTTTCCTTTCATAGACGCCTTCGGCCAATACCGTCACAAAGACTGGCCCGGCAAGGTCAAATCGGTCGCTGACTTGAAGGCCCGGCGCGAGGCGGAGGCCAAAGAGCTTACCCGCCGGCCCGGTCCTAAGAATTGGGACAAGTTCGGCGGCTGGGCGGCTGGACCGCGGCTCCCGGCGACGGGCTTCTTCCGCGCGGAGAAAGTGAAGGGCAAATGGTGGCTGGTGGACCCGGAAGGCCGGCTGTTCTTCTCGCACGGTATTGATTGCGTGCGGATGCTGGACACCACGCCGATTGAGGAGCGGGCAAGCTGGTTTGCCGACTTCCCCGGCGACCAACCGGAGTTCGCCGCGTTCCGTTCACACGGCTATGCCCTCAAAGGTCACTATGCCGGGCGCTCGCCGGAGTGCTTTTGCTTTGCCGGGGCCAACCTGGCGCGCAAATACGGGTCGGATTGGGGCCAGGCTTATCCGCAAGTCATCCATAAGCGCCTGCGGAGTTGGGGGCTCAACACCGTCGCTAACTGGTCCGACGGCGCCACCTACCGGCTGCGCCTCACGCCCTACACGGACACCATCGGCTCCGGAAACGCCAAACAGATCGAAGGCAGCGAAGGCTACTGGGGCAAGTTCCCCGATGTGTTCGACCCGAGCTTTGCGGACGGCCTGCGCGGCTCGATGGCAGGCAAGCGCAACGACAGCGCGGGCGACCCCTGGTGCATTGGCTACTTCTCCGATAACGAAATGTCCTGGGGCGACGATGTCTCCCTGGCGCTGGGCGCCCTGAACTCCCCGGCCGAGCAAGTCGCCAAACAGATCTTCGTCGCCGACCTCAAGGCGACGTATGGCGACATAGCGAAACTGAATCAGGCCTGGGGTACCCGGCACGCCACGTGGGAGGCCCTGCTCCAGAGCCGCGAGATGCCTGACAAATCAAAGGCCAAGCAGGACTTGGCCGCGTTCTACACCCATACCGCCGAGCAGTATTTTCGCACGGTGCGCGAGGTGCTCAAGGCCGTCGCCCCGAATCAGCTCTACCTGGGCTGCCGTTTTGCCGGGGCCAATGCGCGCGCCGCCGCCGCCGCGGCCAAGTATTGCGACGTCGTCAGCTACAATCTCTATCAGCGCGATGTGGCAGACTTCCAGTTTGACGGCGGGGCCGACGTGCCGCTGATCATCGGAGAGTTCCACTTTGGGGCGCTGGACCGCGGCATGTTCCATACCGGCCTGGTGCCGACCGCCAGCCAGCAGACGCGTGCGGAGGCCTACCAGCAATACGTGCTCGGCGCGCTGCACCATCCGCAGTTTGTCGGCTGCCACTGGTTCCAATACTGCGACGAGCCCACCACCGGGCGGGTGTATGATGAAGAGAACTACCAGATCGGCTTCGTGGATATCGCTGACACTCCCTACGCGGAAACCATCGCCGCCAGCCGGGAGGTGGGGGAGAGGCTGTACGGGAAGCGGTGAGCTCGGGGCGCGCTGATTGGGAACTCAAGGGCCTTGACGCCTTCTGACATAGCGGTGCCAATGGTGGTTTCTTCCGTGTCGTCTATCCCGCGGTCTTGGCAGTATATGAAGCGATATTCGGAAGGCACGGATTTGCAGGGTAAACTCACCCCGAGAAGAATCCCGTCTTGCGCCCCCGACCGCCTAAGACTGAAGAACTGGCTTGTCTTTTCGACGGGGCGTTTCTTACTGTTCGGAAGACATGACCGAAAACCCTGCGCACAGTCCGATCGGCACCGGTGAAGCCGAGGCTGCCGGCGCGCCGCGCGAGCCCTCGATGGCCGAGCGAACCGGGCTGACCCGGCGCAATCTGGCTCTGCTGGCTTTCGGTTTTGCGCCTTTGTTGGCGGAGTTCTTCGTGAATCTGTGGGGTCGGCCGCATTATCAATTCTTTCCGATGGCGCTCGCCGGCGCGGGTTTTCTCGCCTGGAGCCGGCTGAAGGGAGTGCCCAGACCTTTCGTATCGGGCCACGCCGCCGTGGCAGCCGCGCTCATAGGCGTGTCGTTTTGCGTTCTGGCCGTGGCGACGGCGCTTTGGTCGCCCTGGCTGGCGAGCCTGGCTGCGGTGGTTTGTCTGGCGGGCGTGGCTTGGTGGCTGGGTGGCTGGAAACTGCTGCGGGCGATGGTGCCGGCGCTGGTGCTAGGGTTGACCATCATTCCACCGCCCCTGGCGCTGGACACGCAGTTGATGCTCTATTTGCGCGGGCTGGCGGCACGCTGGAGCAGCCGGCTGCTGGACCAGCTTGGGGTGATCCATTTGCTGAGCGGCAATGTGATCGAGCTGCCGCAGCGGAAGCTGCTGGTCGAAGAGGCCTGCAGCGGGATCAACTCGGTGTTGTTCACTTTTGCCGTCGGCCTGTTCTACCTGATGTGGCGGCGCCGGCGCGTGTGGCGCATCGTGGTCTGTTTGCCCTGCACCCTGGCCGCCGTCTTGCTCGGCAACGTCGTCCGCATCACGCTGGGCGGGTGGCTCGAATTCCGTCACGGCATCGACATTCTCTCCGGCTGGCGGCACGAGCTGGCGGGGATGGTGCTGGTGGCGATTTACCTGGCCCTGATCGTCAGCCTGGACCAGTGGCTGGATTTCCTGACCTTCCCGATGCGGCGGTCGTTGTCCAGATCACTAACCCCGGAAGCGCCGGTGGCGGCGGCCGTCCCATTGCCGGGGCCGGTGGGGGGGCGGGCGGGTTCGGGGCCGCGCTGGGCGGGGGTGGTGGCCTGCGCTTTTGCCCTGCTCGGCCTGGCGGAGCTGGGTCGCGGGGCGCTGCACCATCAGCGACAGAAGGTTGCGTTTGTGATGACCTCCGCGTCCGCCTTGCGTGCCGGGGCGACGTTCACAATGCCGGAGCAGATCGGCAACTGGAAGCGCCTGAACTCGGCCGTGCCCGGCCACCAGGTGGAGACGCAGGGGATCTGCTCCCAGATCTGGCATTATCAACAGGGCCAGGCCGTGGCGTCGGTGGCGCTCGATTACCCATTCCGCGGCTACCATGACGTGACGGTATGTTACACGCTCCAGGGGTGGCACATTACCCGGCAGCAACGGCAGACCGGGCAAGGAACCAACAGCAGCATGGCGTTGATGGCGGTGGAGATGAACAAGGAACCCGTCAGCCAGGGCTTGCTCTGGTTCAGCACGGTGGACGAGCAGGGGCATTGGATGGAAACGCCGGTGGTGAAGCAGAGATTTCTGGACCGGCTGCAGTTGTCTGGCCGCATCGAACCGGTCAGTTACCGGGTGCAGGTGCTGATGACTGGTTATGGTCCGTCGCCGCCCGCCGAACGAGAAGCGGCGCGGCAGTTATTTGAAGCCGCCCGCCAACTATTGGTGCCTCAGCTTTTTGGCCAAATGCAGCCCAAATTATGACTTTTCTATGGGATGTGCGGATCTGGCTTGAGACTCGGCCCTATTGGCGGCTGTGGCTGAGCATCCCGGCCCTGCTCGCCGGGGTCGCCTGGGGTGTGTTTGGCTTTATGCTGGCGAGCTGGTCGCCGGTGGATACCCGAGCCCAATATTCCGCCGCTGCCACCAAGGCGCTGGCGGCCCGGGATTTTCAAACCGCGCGGATCGCCTCCCAGCGGCTGCTGCTCTCCGGGCCGTCGCGGGCGCAAGACCTGTTTCAACTGGCGCGCGCAAAGATCGGCCTGGGCCAGACGGAAGAGGCCTTCGCGCTGCTGAAACTGGCGGCGCCGCTCGAAACGCCCGGTTACGCGCCAGCACACGTGCTCATCGCCCGGAGCCTGCTGGCGGCGGCCAATCTGACGGCGCCGGTGATCAAGCAGGCGGAGACGCATTTGAATCACGCCTTAAAGCTCGAACCGAATTCAGTCGAGGCCCATGAATTGCTGGGATGGGTTTATTTCCAGCGGCACGATTGGAATTTGGCCGAGGAACACTTCCAGGCGGCGGTCGCGGCAAAGCCGGGCGTGGCGTTGACGCTGGCGACGCTGTCCAAGGCGAAGGGCGATGACCTCAGCATGAGACGCTGGGCGGAGCGGGCGGTAAAGTATTACCGCGACAAGGTGAACGGGGCCAAAGCGGATAGTCCGACCGACCGGATGGCCTGGGCTCAGGCTTGGGAGATGCAGGGGAATTATGCCGAGGCCATCCAAGTCCTGGATGACGGACGGAAACGCTCAAACAGCCCGATTTATCTATCCGCTCTGGCCAGCCTTTATGCCTCCCAGGCCGAGCATATGGCCAAGCTGGAGCCGCGCAACGTGATTTCCCGCTTCAAACTGATCCAACAGGGCCTGGAGTGCGAACCCAAGAACGTCCGGCTGCTCAAGCTGCTGATCGCCCTAAGCCATATGGACGGACCGGAAGCGAACGCCGCCCGAGACTCGCTCACCAACCTGCTGGCGGAGGGCGGGTCTTCGGCCATGCTGCACTTTATTCTGGGAAGTGACGCCTGGCAGCAGGGCGAAAAGGAGCAGGCCCAAAAACACTTCGTCCTGGCCTACGAGTTGGCGCCCAACCTGCCGGTGGTGGCCAATAACATGGCGCTGATGCTCGCGATGGGCAGCTCGCCGGACCTGCCCCAGGCGCTGGCTCTCATCCAGCCGCTCGTGGAGAAGTTTCCCGACCAGCCCCATTTCCGCGATACCCGCGGCCAAGTCCTCGTCAAGCTCGGGCGGTGGCAGGAAGCGGTGAAAGATCTGGAGTTGGCCCTTCCGCAGCTCCACGATAAGGGCGCGACGCACCTGGCGCTCGCGCAGGCCTATCGGAATCTGGGGATGCAAAAGCTGGCGGCCGACCACGAGCGGCTCGCCAAAGAGCCCGCCAAAGATCTCGCCAAACAGAAACCGGCCAGCCGCTGACTGGGGCCGGACGGCCTGCGCGCGCCGCACCGGTTGAGGAAAGCGTATCAGCGTAGCAGCCGACGGCCCGGAAGCCGTACGACCAAAGTCCCATTGCGGAACTGGCGCCCTTGCGCGATCATAGCACGAGAAAGTGGAACAAACCGCAGGCGGGAAAGCAGACGACCCAAGTCAAACTCGGAAACGTAGCAACCGGTAGAAGCTTTATGAATGTCAGGTGCGTGGGGTATCGTATCCCCAAGTTAGCGATAGTCGCAGCACTGGCCTGTTCGATTGGCCTGCACTGGGGTTTCCTGCAATCCGTGGCCTGGGTGGGGATGGTGGTCAACTACTCGCAGAGCGGGACGGTTACCGAGGCTTTAGCCAAGACTTTCGATGGCAAGCACCCCTGCGCTTTGTGCAAAACAATTGCCAAGGGGAAGCAGACCGAGAAGAAGTCCGAATTCCCCGCTAAAGGAAAGAAGGCGGTGTTCCCTTACTCACCCGCAGTTTTTGTCTTCGGCACGCCGATGCATTTCTGGAAGGCGATCGGGCTTGATGAAGAAGCCGACTCGCTGAACCTCGCCCCGCCTGTTCCGCCCCCCAGGATCGCTCTCGGGTAAGCGGGTGTCTCGCGGGAGCTGCGCCGTCGGCGTAGCCCGGCAGTCCCTGCTTGCCTGCTCTTCTCCTCCAA
>SESF01027007.1_pt1 | contig 11696 bp, 13 predicted proteins | sample 3171521 | NCBI WGS metagenome assembly SESF01 (sample SAMN10866945, study PRJNA518727) | freshwater metagenome | biome: subpolar coniferous forest; feature: holomictic lake; material: water; isolation source: holomictic Lake 227, 6 m and 8 m depth | place: Canada: near Kenora, Ontario | collected...
CTGAAATAACCGGGCTAGCGGGTGGGTGGAGCTGCCCCTGCACTTTTTTCAAATCGCCCTTTACAAGCTCTGCGTTTTGGCTAAGCTGAATTCGAGTAACGACAATTTTATGCGTAACATACTTCCCTTCCTCGCCGCCTTAGTGATCGTCGGGGCCCTCGGCTCCGGTTGTGCCAGTACGGAGACGAAACTTGGTCGTGGCTTTAGCAACATGACTGAGTTTGCACGCCTCGGAGAAATGCGCTATGAGGTCGAGCAGACCGGTTTGTTCGATCAGCCCGGCGGGCATTACGCCACGGGTTTCATACGCGGGCTGAGCAAGAGTTTCGCGCGGACCGGCGTGGGGGTTTATGAGGTCGTGACCGCTCCGTTCCCCCCCTACGATCCGGTCTTCACCGGCTATCTCTCGCCCAACCCTAAGTATCCGGACGCTTACCGGCCTGACCTTATTGACGACAGCCTGTTCGCGACGGACACCAACATGGGCTTCAGCGGCGGTGACATAGCGCCCTACGTCCCAGGGAGCCGGTTCAAGATTTTCAACACTCATTAACGTTCCTTCCGGAAACCGGTCGAAGCGGCGCCAACATTCCCGTGTTGGCGCCTTTTTTTGTGTCGTTTGGCGCCCGGCTGTGGCAAATCAATCGGCGTGTCGCTGGAAAAACAATCGCCCTGCAAGGTCAACCTGCTGCTGAATATACTCGGCAAGCGTGCGGATGGCTTTCACGAACTGGAAACCGTGCTTTATCCGATCCGCGTGTGCGACCGGCTGAGCTTCGCGCGGACGGCTGAGGGCATTCAACTGAGCTGCAATGCGCCTGGCCTGCCGACCGACGCGCGCAACCTGGTCTATCGTGCCGCGGCGATGTTTCTGGAGGCGGCGAAAATCCGGGACGGCGTCCGGCTGGAACTCCAGAAGAATATTCCGCTGGCGGCGGGCTTGGGGGGCGGCAGCGGCAACGCGGCGACCACGCTGCTCGGATTAAACGAACTCTTTGGCGAGCCGCTATTGCCCGAACAATTGCAGCTTATCGCCGCGGATCTCGGCTCCGATGTCCCATTCTTCCTGCAAGACCAGCCGGCGCTGGCAACGGGCCGAGGCGAGCAGATTCAGCCCTTGGGCGCTTTCCCGGCCTTGAGCGGGGCGGCATTCCTCCTGATTCATCCCGGATTCGGTATTGCCACCGCCTGGGCTTACCAGCGGCTGGCCCGGTTCCCAGCCGCGCTGAACGGCCTGCCGGGGCGGGCGCAGAAACTCATCACCCTGCTACAAGCCGCCGACTTGAGAGCGGCAGGGGCTGAGTTCTACAATTCACTCGAGGCGCCGGCTTTGGAAAAGTATCCGCTCCTGGCTTTGTTCCAGGAATTCCTTCGGAACAATGGCGCGGGGGCGACCCTCATGTCTGGCAGCGGCTCGACCACTTTTGCCGTGGTCCAGGGGCTCGATGCGGCTTCGGCATTGGCGGAGAAGTTCAAGGCCAGATTCGGCGCGGCGAATTGGGTTGTGGCGGTGCCGGCTTGAGCTGATCTGGCTATGGATTCTCACGCGGGGCGCCCAGCGGTTTCATGGGCTCCTCGAGCTTCTTCTTGAGCTTCTTGAACCGCGGCTCCCAGCCGGCCCAACTGCCGGCCCAGGCCGCTCCAACGAAGTTGGTGCGGGCGGCAGGCCAGATGCCTTCGAGTGTTTGAAGCTCGCGGTATGCGCCCGTGCGTTCGCCCCAGTTGAAATGGGCCTCGATAAGGGCCAGCCAGTTTTCGGGATACTGGGGCGCCAGTTCCACGGCGCGCTGCAAGTGCTCCCGGGCCCGGGTGCGGCTCCCAACGCTGCCAAAGACGGGAGCGTCGCGATAAAGCTGCCCGAGGTTGCGATCAGGCCCGGCCCAGTGGATATGCTCATCCAAGCCCAGCGCCAGGCCGAATTCTCGCTCCATCTGGTCCACGAGCTTGAGCGCGCCCAGCAGCTTCGTCCGGGCCAGTTGCCCGAGATTCATGGCGAGGTAATAATGGGCCGGAGCCGAATTGGACTGGATCGCGGTTGCGAGCCGACAGGCCGCGATGCCCTGTTCCGCCAGGGAAGCTCGTTGGGTGTTGTTCGTAGCGAACTCAGCCAGGTCAAAACATGCGCGGCCGAATTGCCAGGCGGCGGTCCCCTCGCCCGGCTTTTCCTGGTAGCGCACCTTCGCTTCCTGGAAGTTCCGCTTTGCGTAGGCGGCCAAGTCCGGCTCGGCGGCAAAAGCGTCCACCCCGGCTTGCCCGATCCCCGCGAGTAGGGCCAGGCAGCCTGCCAGATAAATTCTCGCCCAAGAAATAGGAGTTGCGGACGCGATGAATCTGTCTATACTATAGCTTACAGTGCGTTTAAACTGGAAAATCGTACGGGTCGCAGCCTGCGGGAGCCTGTTATCGCTGCTCGCTGGCTGTAGCGGCATCAACGCCTCGAAAAGCGTCTCGCCGATTGACTTTCTACTTCCAGGAGCGGGGCAATTGCTGCACATGCAGAACACGCCGCCGCAACCGGTGCCCGGCACCAACAATACCCTCGCCGCTCTACCGTCCCTGCCTCTGCAGGCAGCAATCCCGCAGTAATCCATGCGATTTCCGCTCGCGTTGACGGTCAAGATCGCCCGTCACATCATCAAACACACGTTGCGTCGCACGCCCCGGTTTGCGCTGGTGCTGCAACTCGAACCGCTGCACACGTGCAACCTGACCTGCACCGGCTGTGGCCGCATCCGAGAGTACTCCACCAGCCTCAAGGACATGATGAGCCTGGAGGATTGCCTGGCTTCCGCGCAGGAGTGCGGCGCGCCGATGGTTTCGGTGTGCGGCGGCGAACCGTTGATCTACCCGAAGATCGAGGAGCTGGTGGCCGGCCTGCTCGCTCAGCGGCGCATCGTCTATATCTGCACGAACGGCATGTTCATGCGGAAGAAGCTCAAGGAACACCTCGCTGACACCTATTCGCCGGCGCAGGAGCCCACCCTCGCCCGGCTGCTCGCCGAGAAGCTGATTTCTGAGAAAGACGCCGAGACCATCCGGAAAGGCAAGCACGATGGCCGCCCCACCATCAAGCCGAGCAAGTGGCTCTACTGGAATGTCCACATTGACGGCCTCGAATACACGCACGACCTGATCGTCGAGCGCGAAGGGGTGTTCAAGGAGTGCGTCGAGGCGGTGCGCATGGCGAAGCTGCTCGGCTACCAGGTGGCGACCAACACCACGGTCTATAAGGAATCCGACGTAAAGGAGATCGAGCAGATGTTCGAGTTCTTCTCCTCGCTCGGGGTGGACGGCCACACCATTTCGCCGGGCTACGACTACGACGCCGCGAAGAAAGACATGGTCAAACGCCTGGGCCGCCAGCCGGAGGACTTCTTCCTCACGCGCGCCATGACAATTCAGAAGTTCGCGAAGATCCAGGAGTGGGCAGAGCGTTTCACGATCTTCGGCACACCCGTTTACCAGGAATTCCTGGCCGGGAAACGGGAGCTGACTTGCACCGCCTGGGCCATCCCCACACGCAACGTCCGCGGCTGGAAAGCGCCCTGCTACCTCATGACCGACGGTCACTACGAGCGCTACCAGGAAATGCTCGACAAGGTGGACTGGAACAAATACGGCGTGGTGAACGGCGTCGCGCGTGACCACCGCTGCGAGAACTGCATGGTCCACTGCGGCTACGACCCCAGCGGCGCGCTCGGCACGAATTACCAGCGCGGCGATACCTGGAAGAATATCCGCTACAATTTTGCGGCCCGTCCGAAGCCGTACACTGCGGGCCGCCAGGTCAAGGCCTTCAACGGGTTCTCCATCGGCAAGGGCCATCTCGCCGAAGCCAATGCCGCGATCAATGCGGGTTTGGCCGGCGCGAAATCCGCCTTCCAGAACAACGGAAACAAGGGTGACAGTGGTGGCGCTTGTGGCGGCGGCGACACGTCCCAACGGGATGACCTGCTGGCTAAAGTCCGTGCGGCGAAGAGGGCATAAATCGGACCGTGCGGCCTCAAGTTTCCGCTGAGTTAGACATCATAGACTGAATGAAGACACTTTTCCTCTCTCCCCCAAGTTTCGACGGGTTCGACGGCGGTGCCGGCTCGCGCTATCAGGCCCGGCGGGAAGTCACCAGCTTCTGGTATCCGACGTGGCTGGCGCAACCAGCGGCGCTGGTGCCCAATGCGAAGCTGCTGGATTGCCCGCCGCACGACATTCAGATCAAGCAATGCCTCGAAGAGGCCAAGGGCTACGACCACGTCATCATCCATACCAGCACGCCGTCGCTGAAGAACGATTGCAAGGTTGCCGAAGCCATTAAGCAAAACCGGCCCGAGACTCGGATCGGCTTCGTCGGTGCCCACGCGGCAGTGCTGCCGACGGAGACCTTGAAAGCTTCCTCGGCCATTGACTGGGTCGGGCGCAAGGAATTTGATTACACCTGCAAAGAAGTGGCCGAGGGCCGCCCGCTCGAAACCATTGTGGGTCTCAGCTACCGGGACAAGGAAGGTAAGATCAAGCACAACCCGGAGCGGGAGATGATCGCCGACATGGACACTCTGCCTTGGGTGGCTGATGTTTATAAGCGGGACCTGCAGATCGAGAAGTATTTCATCGGCTACCTGCTCCATCCGTATGTGAGCCTCTACACCGGCCGCGGGTGCCCCGCCCAATGCACCTTCTGCCTCTGGCCGCAGACCATTGGCGGGCACAAATACCGCGTCCGCTCCCCGCAGAATGTCGCCGACGAAATGGCCTACATGAAGAAGCTCTTCCCGCAAGTGCAGGAGTTCTTCTTCGACGACGACACCTTCACCGCCAACCTGCCGCGGGCCCGGGAGATCGCCAAGAAGCTCGCGCCGCTCGGCGTGAACTGGAGCTGCAACAGCCGCGCCAACCTCGACTACGACACCATCAAGTCGTTCAAGGATTCCGGCCTGCGGCTCTTCCTGGTCGGCTACGAGAGCGGCAACGAGCAGATTCTCCGGAACATCAAGAAAGGCGTTACCATCGACGAGATGCGCCGCTTCACCAAGTCCTGCCACGAAGCGGGCGTGGTCGTGCACGGCACTTTCATCCTCGGCCTACCGGTCGAGACGAAAGAGACCATTGAGGAGACGATTCGCTTCGCGCAGGAACTGGACGTCTTCAGCATGCAGGTCAGCCTCGCCGCGCCCTATCCCGGCACCGAGCTTTACGAGATGGCCCGCCAGAACGGCTGGTTCGTGAAGCGGGACAAGACCGACCTCGTGGAGGCCGACGGCTTCCAGCAAAGCGCCCTCGAATACCCGGGCCTGAGCAAGGATGCCATCTTCGAGGCCGTGGACCGTTTCTACCGCGCCTACTACCTGCGCCCCAAGCCGATCCTGCGCATCATCAAGACCATGCTGGAGGACAAAGACGTCTGCGTCCGCCGCTGCCGCGAGGGCTACGAATTCTTCAAGAGCCTGCGCCAGCGCAAGACAGACCTGGCCGCCGCCAAGTGCGCCTGCCAAAGCGCCGCCGCCTAGCTTCATCAAGACCGGTGCCACCAGACCGAGGGGATGTTCCTACAAGCTGCCGGGCTGCGCCATCCGCCTCCCTTCTGCTAACTAGCAAGGCGGAGAGTTCTGCGGCATTGCCGTGCATCGGTTTCTGCGGCATTGTTGTTGCATGGGCAAACGACGCGAAGCGCGCGAGCGCGCGATACAATTTCTATTTCAGCATGATTTGAGCCCGGTGGAAGACCTGCCGGCAGCGCTGGAGCGTTTCTGGGAGTCGCAGCGCGCGGCGGCGATCGCCGAAGAGAAGGGGGTGGCCACGTGGGGGGAACCGGCGGACGCAGCCCCGCCCACCAGCGAGGACCTGGCCATACGCGAGTTCGCGGACCCGCTCATACGCGGCACGCTCGAACACCGCGACGAGGCGGACGGGGTGATCAAGAAGCACGCGAAGAACTGGGAGCTGCATCGGATTGCGGCGGTGGACCGCAACATCCTGCGACTGGCGATTTATGAGATGCTGCACCGCGACGACATTCCACCCATCGTGAGCATCAATGAGGCGGTGGATATCGCCAAGAAGTTCTCGACCCAGGACAGCGGCAAGTTTGTGAACGGCATCCTCGACAAGGTGAAAGGGGAATTGCTGCGCCCAGCCCGGATTGTCAAATGACCTCCCAGTCGCCCGACCAGAACCTGCATGAGGTTTGCTGACCTCCATCTGCACAGTCATTTCTCCGACGGGACGTATCGGCCGGAGGAACTGGCGGCGCATGCCCAGCGCTGCGGGCTGGCGGCGATTGCGCTGACGGACCATGATTCGGTGGAGGGCTGTCCGGCGACGGCGCAGGCGTGTGCGGCGGCAGGCGTCGAATTCATTGCGGGCACCGAATTGACCGCGGAGCAGGATGGAAACGAACTGCACCTGCTCGGCTACTTCATTAATACGCAGAACCCCTCGTTCTTGAGCCAGATCGCCCAATTCCAGTCGGTTCGCCAGAACCGCATTCGTGAAATGGTGGCGCGGCTTAATCGACTCAAGGTGCCGCTATCGGCCGAAGCCGTGTTCGCGCTGGCGAACTGCCAGGCGCCGGGTCGGCCGCACGTGGCGCGCGCGCTCGTGCAGGCGGGCCTCTGTGGGAGCCTGGAGGAGGCCTTCGAGCGCTTTCTGAAGAAGAACCGGCCGGCGTGGGTTCCCAAGTTCAAGTTGTCAGCCAGTGAGGCCATCGGCTTAATCCACCAGGCGGAGGGTGTGGCGGTGCTGGCGCATCCCGGGCTGAATCGCACGGACCAGATTATCCCCAGCATGGTCGAGGCCGGGTTAGACGGCATTGAGTGTTTTCACACCAAGCATTCCACGGCGACCAGCGAGCATTACCTGGGGCTAGCCGACCGTTTTCACCTGCTGGTAACCGGCGGTTCGGATTGCCACGGCATGAACAAAGGCAAACCGCTGATCGGCACCGTCCGGGTGCCTTATCAGCACGTCGAAATGCTGAGAGCGCGGGCGGCGGAGATCAAGGGAAAAAGCTGAAATTGGGAAAGCAGAAAGCAGAAATATGATACGACGGAATGGAAAGCGCGGGCCTTAGGATTTCTGATTTCTGCTTTCTCAATTTCTGCTTTGTCTTTAGGATCATACCTCATGGGACTGTTCGCGAAATTCAAAGCCGGGCTGCAGAAGACGCACAGCAAGCTGGCGCACGAGATCAAACGCATCGTCACCCGGTCGCCGAAACTGGACGCCGCGGCATTCGAGGAGCTGGAAGCGTCGCTGCTTGGCGCCGATCTGGGCACGACGATAACCGATCAAATAATCGTCGCCGTCAAGCAGGCCTACGAAACGCAAGGCAACGCCGGCGGGAATGTGTTCGCGGTCGCGAGGCGGGAGGTGGAAAAGAGCCTGGCCTCGAACCAGCCTGCGCTGCGCAAAACGCCGGGTGGCTTGACGGTGGTCTCGATCGTCGGCGTCAACGGGACCGGCAAGACCACCACCGCGGCCAAGCTGGCGCACCTGGTGCAGGCTCGCGGAGAGACGGCCCTGCTGGCGGCGTGTGACACGTTCCGCGCGGCGGCGATCGAGCAAATCAAACACTGGGGCCAGCGTTTGAAGGTGCCGGTCGTGGCGGGGGCCTACGGCGCGGACGCGGCGTCGGTGGCTCACGACGCGGTAACGGCAGCGCAGGCGCGCAAGGCGGATTACCTCTTCGTGGACACCGCAGGCCGGATGCACACCAAACACAATTTGATGCAGGAATTGCAGAAGCTGCACCGGGTCATGGGCAAGCAGTTGCCGGGCGCGCCGCACGAGGTGCTGCTGGTGTTGGATGCGACGACCGGCATGAATGCGCTGAACCAGGCGCGCGAATTCAACAAAGCCGTGCCGCTGTCGGGGCTGATCGTCACCAAGCTCGACGGCACCAGCAAGGGAGGGATGGTGGTGGCGATTCAGAAGGAGCTGGGGTTGCCCATCAAGTTCATCGGGCTGGGAGAACACGCGGACGATCTGCAGCCCTTCGACCCGGCACAGTTCGCGGAAGCGCTGTTCGCGGAGTGAACCTAAGAACGGCGTTTCAAACCACGAAATACACGGAAGCTGAAATTGGGAAAGCAGAAAGCAGAAAGCAGAAATATGAAACGACGGAATGGAAAGCGCGGGGCTTTGGATTTCTGCTTTCTGCTTTCCCAATTTCAGCTTTTCCCCAGCTACCATGCCCAGTGAAAGCGGCTATATGGGGCTGGCCTTGCGCCTGGCGCGGCGGGGTTACGGCTCGACCTCTCCCAACCCCATGGTCGGCGCCGTCCTAGTAAAAGCGGAGAGAATCATTGGGCGTGGCTGGCACCGCCGCGCCGGCGGGCCGCACGCGGAAATCGAGGCGCTTGGCAACGCGCAGATGCGCGGGCACAAGGTCAAGGGCGCGACGCTTTACGTGACGCTGGAGCCGTGCTCCACCCACGGCCGCACGCCGCCTTGCACGACCGCCATCCTGGCGGCCGGAATCAAGCGAGTTGTGATCGGCGCGGTTGATCCGAATCCGCGGCATCGCGGCAGGGCTCTCGACATTCTGCAACGGGCGGGAATCACCGTCACTCAAGGAGTGATGGCCGAAGAATGCGAGCGGCTCAATGAGGCTTTCAACCATTGGATTGTTCGGCGTCTGCCGTTGGTCACAGTCAAGGCGGGCATGACACTCGACGGCAAGATCGCCACTGCTGCCGGCGAATCGAGATGGATTACGGGCGAAAAGGCGCGGGCCTACGGAATGAAGTTGCGGCAAAGAGCGGATGCGATCCTGGTTGGGATCAACACTGTGCTGGCAGATGATCCGAGTTTGACCGTCAGGAGGGGAGAGGCAGGAGTCCGTGGTCCGCGGGCTGTGGTCCGTGGTCATGAATTGCGCCGCATCGTGCTCGATGTCCGGGCCAGGACGCCGCGCGAGGCGAAGGTGGCCAGCGATGCATACGCGGCGTTGACAACCGTAGTGGTTAACGAAGCAGCGCCGAAGCGGCGCGTGGCCGCCCTGGCACAGCAGGTCAGGGTCCTGGTGGCGCCGGGCTCTGACAACAAGATCAACCTGCCCTGGCTGTTGCAGAAGCTCGGCTCGGAGAACGTTACCAGCCTGCTCGTCGAAGGGGGCGGAGAAGTGAACGCGTCTTTCTTGCTGCCAGGCCTGGCGCAGCGCGTGGCATTCTTTTATGCGCCGATGGTTTTGGGCGGGCGCGACTCGCGTCCGGCGGTGGCTGGCGAAGGCGCAAGCACGCTGGCGAAGAGACTGAAGCTGTCGGAATTGGAGTGGCGGCGGCTCGGCCCCGACTGGCTGCTGAACGCTCGGGTTACCATCCAAACCCTCGTAGCACCCGACGTCAGTCGGGTCTAACCTTTCCCTCAGCAGATTATGCTTGCACCCCGCTGATTCGGGTTTCCGATTATCGCCTTCCGGTCTAGTATGCGGTCATGTTTACCGGAATTGTCGAAGAAACGGGCACGGTCGAGCGGATCAAGCCGACAGCGAAATCCATCGAGTTAACAGTGCGGGCCAACCTCTGCGGGCGCGGGCTCAAATTGGGCGCGAGCCTGGCGGTGAATGGCTGCTGCCTGACAGTGGTGAAGGTGGCCACGCGCGGCAAGTCCAAGCTGGCCCAGTTCGATTTACTCAAGGAAACCTGGCAGCGGACGAACCTGCAATTCGCCAAACCCGGGTCGCTGGTTAATCTGGAGCGCCCCCTGCGCACCGACGGCAATCTGGGCGGGCATTTTGTGACGGGTCATATTGACGGTGTGGGCAAGATTACGAAGTGGGAACGACTGGGGCAGGACCACGTGCTGGACATTGCCGCGCCGCCAGAGGTGATGCGCTACGTGGTGTTCAAGGGCTCGATGGCCGTTGATGGCATCAGCCTGACGGTCGCCGGCGTCGGGAAGAACAGCTTTCGGATCTGGATTATTCCGCACACTTACGAGGTGACGGCACTGCGCGAGCGCAAGACCGGCGACGCGGTGAACCTGGAGGCGGACCTGATCGGCAAATACGTGGAGAAATTCGTCACCGCCCGCATGCAACACTGAGGCGCTGGAAGCGCACCGCCGCGTGTCAAGGCTCGACCCGTGCCGAAGTCAGGCCAGCCACAGCAGGTACCACTTCCGCTTCTTCGCCGACTTCGACTTCATCGGCTTGGGCTTGTCTTCCTGCTGGGCCACCGAGGCAGGGGAGATTTCCCGGACGCGAGCCGCCGCCACGACATGCTCCTCACCCTTGGCGTCATTGAAATAATAGATGCCCTCCTTGAGCTTCGGCTTGCTGGCCGTGGTAATCTGCGACCCGCTGGTGAGCTGCATGACATAATGATGCGCGCATCCCGTCAACGCCATCAGGCCGATCAACAGTGGTAAGGCGGCTTTGTTCATAGGAAAACGCTGTTTGTTTGAGCAACCGCCACGGCAAACCTGCCGCAACGGCTCTTCGTCCCAGCATCGCTAGTATCTTCGGCCAAGGCAAGCATAGGACCGGAGCAAAGGCATGACTCGCGGTGCCCCCTGAACCTTGAATAGTCATTCAAGGGCCAGCAGCAGCAGACGGCTGGATTCGGGCAACCACGCCCACTGGCAGGTCAGTTAGTGGAGTGACCTTTCACCAAGCGAGCGGAGTTCGCGGCCAGGTAGTTGGCCATGGCCTCGATGCCGCTGATTTGAGCACTGACCTTCTTCCGGCCGAATTGCCTGGTGATTCTGTAATGGATGAACCGCTTGCCCAGAGCCACGATCTCAATGTCGGCGGCTCTCGTCTTCCAGACCTGGCCTTTGGCCAATGGCCCACGGTTATTGGTTTCCATCTTCATCCTGTCCTTGGATGGAGCAAAGCCTGATTCCGTTCAATTTAGCTCGGTTTTTCGCATTCTCGATAATGGCAGGGGGGCTGCTTTTAAGCGAGCAAGAATGGCTACATGCGGGTGCGAATCGAACTGGCCCCAGAGAATCTGGGTAAGATGAAGACGTATCATATCCTCCTCGGTAATTGCGAAGGCCTCCTTAACGATTTCATTGAGGCCCTGTTCCGGGAGGTTTGCGAGGGCAAAGCGGTCGTCAAATGCGCCCGTGCTGCGCGGGCAGGCGACCTGGTTCGTCAGGCCTGTGAGCGCGAATTCGACCTGGTCGTCGAAGTCCCCCACAACCTGCTTCCCGGGTTCTGCGCGCCAACGCCCATAGGCTTCATTGCCACGGCAATTGAATCCATCCAGACCATCAAATCCAGACGCCCGGGGCCGGTCATCGTGATTGTCGCCCCGGAAGAGCGATCAAAATATGAGCCCCTGCTGCTGGAGGCCGGAGCCGATTGTGTGCTGGAACTCCCGTTCGATGGAGATCAATTGGCTTCCGCCGTTGGCCGCCTTTTGCCGCCCCCTGCGCGGTTGGAATACCTTGAGTCCAAGCGGTGGTTCTTCGCCGGAGTCCTGATACGAGGGCTGCGCCGGCTCGCTCAGTCCTAGCGACTCGCGGTTTAGTTGAAGTTGGAGCGGGTGATGGGAATCGCACCCACGTTTCAATCTCACCCCAGCAAGGCCCGCTCGGATCGGCTGGCAGCCAAAATGACCGACGAACTTAACGCCACAGAAACCCTCTTTCCAGGCACCCAACTGCAAATGGTGTTCAAATTGGGATCAGACTGAAATCCGGCGGATGCGGTGTTCTGCCGCAGCCCGTCCTCCATAGCAGAACTGCGGAGAGTG
>SESF01006288.1_pt1 | contig 11692 bp, 10 predicted proteins | sample 3171521 | NCBI WGS metagenome assembly SESF01 (sample SAMN10866945, study PRJNA518727) | freshwater metagenome | biome: subpolar coniferous forest; feature: holomictic lake; material: water; isolation source: holomictic Lake 227, 6 m and 8 m depth | place: Canada: near Kenora, Ontario | collected...
TATCAACAGATACATGAACCACCCAGAGATTGAATTTGTCTGGAAAACAGACCAGCGAAAACAATTGCCTGACGCTCAAGTTGACCAGATATACCTTGCCAATAATGTTTATTCCACAGAATTTGTTCGCAAGCGCGACGGCATAATTGATGACAACATAGCCGCAGAGGATGAAGCCAGAAAGCAAACCGCGCTTGACATTCAGAACAAATCGGCGCAGCCAAAGCCACCGATTGAAGGCGAAACTCCACCAGTCGAACCGGTTACAAAAGGCGATATAGTTGAAAAAAAAAAGACAACGAGGACAAAACATTGGCTCAACTATTAGCTGACTACATCGAAGCTATTTTCGCATGGTTTGGCGCGGAAATGTCGGGCGTGACAAAAACAATTCAAGTCATGCTAACACAGACGCAGGACGCAGCGTTGATAGCAAGTCAGTTGACATTCAACACCGAAAGTTTTTATGAAATGTCCATGCCGTATTTGCAAGAGTTCTACAACGCAGGCGCAGCAGACGGACTAGCGCAAATAAACGAACAGGTTGCAGGCAAACTGTCCAGAGAAGCGATTTATGACATCTGCAACCTGCTAGACCAAGACGCGCTGGATTTTGCCAAGTTGCGAGCCGGCGATTTAGTCGGGATGCGAGAAGTGGCAGGCAAATTGATTGCCAATCCTAGCGCTAAGTGGCAAATAACCGATACGACGCGCAATTTCATACGCGACCAAGTGAGCAAAGCCGTGGAAGAAGGCTGGTCACACAAACAACTTGCAGATGCGTTAATCAATGAGGAAATATGGGCTAAGAGGGCAACTATGATTGCCAGAACGGAACTGGCGTTCGCACACACAAGCGGTCAATTCAAAGGCTATCAAGAAAGTGGTTGTGTTGACGGCAAGAAGTCCATTATGAGCAATCTGCACACCGGTACGGATGAGTGCGACACAAACGCTGAGGCTGGCATAATACCGCTGATGCAATTATTTCCTTCTGGCGATATGCACCCACCGTATCACCCAAACTGCGAATGTGATATTATCCCAATAATAAATGATGACTTTTAATTAAAAAACATGATGAAAATATAGGACGCTAACAGAGAACCGGCAATATAAAGCCGGTTTTTTGTTTTGTTTACAATATCGCTGTTACATTGTAACATTATCCGTTACATTGTAACCCACTACGTTACATTGTAACGAAATGCCAATGCGCCCATATTGCATAAGGCTCGGAAGGTGTTTTTCAGAGAAAAGATAAGAGAAAGTAACAAAGAGAATTATTACCCATGTATGATTTATGGTACATATTAAGGCTACGTTCCCTACACCTATAACGTATAGTATTTAATAGGTGTAAGGATACGACGTAGAGAGATTAACGAGGGTATCACACTTTTTTTATTTGTCAATACCCGACATTCAGAAAAAAATCGCCGCGAATTTTCGTTTTAACGGCAGGATAAATAGCCAGACGATAGAAAGTACCTTTTTGCGTTTCCAAGAGCAATCTGACGGCAAAGAATTTGATTTTTCAACATTCTTGTTGATTATTTATTATCGGCATTGTAGAATGATTGCAGAAATACTAAAAAAAGGAGATTTATTTATGCACGGTATGTTTTTCGACATAACGAAGCGCGACGACGAGCAGCGGATAGTCACCGGCTACGCAATGACCGAAGCCAAAGACGCGCAAGGCGAAGTTGTCAAGTTGGACTGCATCAAAGACGCACTAGACGAATACATGAAGTTCGGAAACGTGCGCGAAATGCACAAGCCAAGCGCAGTAGGCGTGGTTGAAAAGGCAGAGATGGACGACAAAGGCTTGCTCATCGAAGCCAAAATAGTTGACGATAGTGCTTGGGAGAAGGTAAAAAACGGCGTGTACAAAGGTTTTTCCATTGGTGGCAAGGCTTTGAAACGCGGCGGCGGCGTACTTGAGAAAATGTTGCTCACGGAAATATCTCTTGTTGACCGACCTTGCAATCCCGAAGCGCTTATTTCTGTTTTCAAGTTGGACACAGCGCGAGTGGTGGCGCAAATTAGCACGTTGACCGGTATGCTGGCAAACATCAACAGTTCATACCGCTGGAACGACGACCTGCGTAAAGGCGACTTTGACGCAATCGAAGGTTTAATAGTGCAGGAAATAAAAACCCTGACCGAACAATTCGGCGTAGAAAAAGCCGACATTGACAACCAGCTTGAAAGAATGGATTTATTCACCGGCATTGACGCAGTAGTTAAAGCTGGCAGTCGCAACAGTAAATCAGACGCAGAACACATTCAACACATTCACGACAAGTCCTGCACTTTAGGCGCGGCGTGTGGCGTTAAGAAGTCCGACGACAACGACGACGTGCAAAAGTTAATGACCGTCGAGGAAGTCAAAAAGTCGCTCGATGCCGTGGCTGAGCAAATCAAAGAAGCGCGGACTGTAGCGGCGGCAGAAGTTGACGACAAAATCAAACTGACTAAGGAACAAATCGAAGCTACGTTGCAAGAAGTGGTCAACAAGTTTGTCGAAGGATTTGCGCCGTTGCATGAAGCCGTCGAAAAAATGTTGAAACAACCACTACCGACCAAAACCGGCACAGGATTTATTGGCATCAAAGTCGTTGATAAAACCGACGAAATGCGCGACGAAGAAGGCAAAATAACCAAGTCTGACAATCCGTTAGACGTAATAAAAAATATACATAAAGGAGTATGACATGGGCGTTAATTTAGAAAACCTCAACCAAGCACTCGCAAAGGTAAAGGAAGCTCATCAAGCACCGATTATCAACGCAGGCGACGTTCTGAAAGGAATTAGCACAGCAAACGGTTTGGTTGCATACGACCTGCAACCTGCTGCAAAATTGCTTTACCCAGTGCTTACTCCGCTACGCAACGAAATACCGCGTATTCAGGGCGACGGCGGTACTGCAACCAACTGGAAAGCAGTAACAGGCATCAACACCAAAGGACTTTCAATCGGTACGGCAGAAGGGCGCAGAAACGCAGTTATCGACATCAAAACCGTTGACCGCACTTCCGCTTACAAAACTATCGGTCTTGAGAACTCGGTAACAATGGAAAGTCAAATGGCTGGCGTTGGTTTTGACGACATTCGCGCATTGGCTGTCCGTCAATTGCTCGAAAGCCTGATGATTGGCGAAGAACCTATGCTGATTTTCGGTAACGGAACTCGCAAGCTAGGCACAGTTGGTCAACCGACTTGTAAGCCGGGAACTACTGGTAGTTTGGCGGCAGGCGATTACTACGTTGCTTGCGTAGCCATGACCTATGAAGGATATGCAAACGCGTCTGTTGTCGGCGGCGTACCGACCGAAATTACCCGAAACAACGCAGACGGAACTCAAGAAAAATACGGCGGCGGCTCGTCTAAAGCGTCACCGTCGTCCGCTAAGTGTACGGTTGTTGCTGGCGGTAGCATCGGCGCAGGCGTTCCTAATGTTCGTGCCGCTGTTGCTTATGCTTGGTTCTGGAGTCAAGTTGCAGGCAGCGAAAAACTCGGCGCAATCACTACCACGAACAGCGTAAACATTACCGCTTTGCCGACCGGAACTCAACCGGTTACTGAGTGCGTGAACGACAATTCCGTGAACGCTTTGATGTTTGACGGCTTTTTCTCGCAAATGTGCTATGACGATAGCCCTTCCATTATCAAAATGATGCCTACTGGCACAGAAGGCGTTGGCACTCAATTGACCGCCGCGCCGGACGGCATTGTTGAATTTGACCAAGTGCTTAAACAAATTTGGGATACTTACAAAACGTCGCCAGAAGAAATTCTCGTCGGCACGGACATTTTGTTCAGTATCACCAAAAAATTGCTGTCGCTCGGCAGCAGCGCACCGCTATTCAGGTTCAACATGGACGCAACTCAAGGCGGCGTGAACAACCTGACGCTTTCCGCTGGCGCTATCATCGGTTCGTATCTCAATAAAGCCGGTTTGTCTGGTGGTCAACTTATCCCTGTTCGTTTGCACCCGAATATGCCTGCCGGTATGGTTATATTCCGTCGTAAGACTTTGCCGTACCCGATGAGCAATCTCGCAAACGTCATGGAAGTTCGCTACCAGCAAGATTACTACCAAATCGAATGGCCTTTGCGGACTCGTGCGTATGAGTATGGCACTTATGCGCGTTTGACCATGCCGCTATATGCACCGTTCTCGTTCGCCGCAATCGTGAATATTGGAGTGTAAAAAATGATACAGGAACTCGTAACTCTTGACGAAGTAAAAAAGTATTTGTCCATAATCGAACCTGATGATGACGAATTGCTTGAGTATTACATCAAGGGTACGAGTTCCTTTATTCTAAAACTGACTTCACGTTTGTTTTTCGAGGACGTACCCGACGACATAAAACTTGCCTGCTGCGAAATTATCGGCGTGAAATATGCCAAAAGAACACGGCTGGGTAAGGACAACGAAACTCTAAGCGGTCAGTTGGTCAATTACAGCAAAGAGGACTTAACAGACTTTGCACAGCGCACGGTTGACGCTAATAAATGCTGGATACCGCCAAACGCGCAAAAAGCGCAAAGATATGAGTGAGATTAGGGTTAATCTCCTTAGTTCGAGACTGTTGCTGTATTTGAAAAACTGCGAAGCGCAATGTCAGGACATAATCAAAAAGCGCATGATGAGAGCCACATTGAAACTGGCGGCATACATCAAGGAACAAAAACTAAGCGGTCAAAAGTTGAACGTCAGAAGCGGTACGCTACGGCGAAGCATCCATAACGTAGTCAGTACACAAGGCGGAAACGTTATCGGTGTAGTAGGCACAAACATACGCTATGCACGAGTACACGAATTTGGATTTACTGGTAGCGTCAACGTCAAGTCTTATATCCGCAACACCAAGAAGGGCAACGCAGTCAACGTCCGGTCACATAGCAGGTTTATGAACTTGCCAATGCGTTCATTCTTGAGAGAAGGATTACACGACCGCAGAGATGACATTATAAGAGAATTTGACGCAGGCGTTAAGGAAATATTGAAATTGGCAAAGGTGTAAAATGGCTCGAATAGTAAGGGAAAAGATTTATCAGGCGTTTTTTGAGTTAGTGAGCGCCAATCCGATGTTCAAGACGCGCAGCAGGGTGTTGCAGCACATAGCGGATATGCAACCGCGCCAATTACCGGCAATTTTTTCTGTACAGCGCAACGAACTGCCACAAACAGACGTTGAGACTTTGCCGAATGTTTGGATGTTCTACGTTGACGTTTATTTATACACTTACGCGACTGACAATACTCCGTGGTCAGAGATGAATGACTTAATCGACTGGCTATGCGAACTGATGAACAACCGCGAACAGGACTATCAGACATTAGGCGGTTTGGTGTATGATTGCGCTATTGACGGCACAATCGAAACCGACGAAGGAAGCCTGAATAAATATGCCGTCGCAATTGTGCCGGTAAAAATAACAGTAGTAAGTTAAGGAGAATTACGATTATGAGCGAAGTTTTACGCAACGACGGCGTGGGCGAACTGACGCACGTTACCAAACTATACGGAGTGGCGCAAGTCAAAATATCTAAGCTGCTGACCGACACCGCTTCCGAAACGACGTATGACAAGCCGGTGACGGCTACCGGTATTCAACAACTAGGATTTGACCCGCAATTTGACGAAAAGCAGCTTGAGGGCGACGACAAAGTGCTGGAAAGCGATACCAAATTCAAACAAATGAACTTCACTTTTGTAAACGCAAAAGTATCTCTGGACGTTTTGGCAATTCTGCTTGGCGGTAAAGTTACTGACGTGTCAACCACGCCGAAAACGGCAACGTATTCCTTGACCAATCTTGATAAGCCTTCATACTTCAAACTTGAAGGTCAATGCCGGTTCACAGACGTTGGCGACGCTCACTTTATCCTGTATAAAGCCAAAGCGAACAAATGCGGCTATACAATGGCCGGTAATGCGTATGCAATCGTGTCCTGCTCTGGCGTTGCGCTCGGTACTGTGTTTGGCGGCAAGGTTCAAGACATCGTCCTGAACGAAACCGAAAAACCGATACCAGACACCGCGACGCATCTGCACTTGTCCAATAGCGGCATCAAAATATAACTGAAAGAGGGAAGATATGGCTTCAATATTCACAAAGCTGCCTAAAGTTGAGCTGGAACTGGCAGGCGCGACAGTCGATTTCTGGGCGAACGTCAAGACATATTCAGAGTTCGGCACGTTAAAGGATTTCATGAACGTGCTAGAAGTTATGCAGACTGGCGACGTTTCCGAACTGCCGCGCTTGGTATGGGCTGGCATCAACAGACCGGAACACGGCGTTGTTGTGTCGCTCGAAGAAGTGCAAGAGGTATTCAACCCTGTATCTCCTGAGTGGCAGGCGATAATCGGCGCGGTAGTGCTTTGCATCACGCAAAATATGCCGGAGAAAACCGACGACGAAACCGACGGCGCAAAAAAAAAGACAGCAACGAAAAGGACGAAATAACTTTTGAGAAACTGTTCTATGGACTAGCGCAAAACTATCACTATACCGAAGAACAATTCCTAGAAAGCAGCCTAAAAAAAATAGTGCAATTGCTATCAGCAACGGTAGCTAAGGAACAACCCGAAAAACAGCAATCGCAGTATGTCGAAGCAGAGATGTCCTCGTCGTTTTTCATGGGTAAATAGTATTAGGGTAGCAAGGTGACTTGTTACCCTTTTTTCAAGGAGACGCAATATGACCATTGAGCAAATGCAGGTACAAATTACCGCGACGACCGACCAATTCAAAAAACAACTTGCGGATATGCAAAAAGACATACAATCTGCAACCGACCAATTGAACGGTAAGAAGTTTAAGTTGGACGTTGACACATCAGGCGCACAAAAAGGCTTGAAGGATTTAACGTCAGGCTCAGACGGCTTTATGGCTGGTATGGATAAAATGGTTGCAGGCGTGTCTAAAGCGTTTGCGGCGATTGGCGCGATATTTGCCGTTGTTTCCGTTTGTAATTGGTTTGTTGGCGTAAACGCGGCGTATGAGAAGTACCAAATCCAGCTACGCACGGTATTAAAAGACGCTAACGACGCAAAGGCTGTTTTCGAGCAACTCCGAAAATTTGCAGACATTACGCCATTCACGACCGGCGAAGTAATGGAAGCCGGCACGAAGTTGATTTCATCGGGCGCGGCAAGCATGGCAGACCTAGAGAAGAAAATGTACACGATTTCCGACCTTGCCAGCGCTACAGGGCGTTCGCTAACGGATGTCGCTAACGTGTTTGCAAGGCTAAAATCGGGCGACTTTGGCGAAGCGTTTGAGCGATTGCGCGACCTGAACATCAGCAAACTGGAATTGCAGCTTGCCGGTTTGCGCTTTGATAGTTCCGGCGCTTTCATAGGCTCTGCAACGCAGGCTCTGGACGCTGTGTCAAAAATTGTTGACGACAAATACGGCGGCATGACAAAAAACGCAGAAAAATCTTGGACTGCAATCTGGTCAACCTTCACGTCGTTTGGCGACCGTGCCGCAACCGGATTATTTGCCAAGATATTCGATGAAATAAAAGTTAGCCTTGATAGCGTCAATCAATCCCTTGCGAAATTTGCTGACAGCGCACAGTTTGAAGCGTTGCGCTCATCTATATTAGGCGTGTGGAACGCCTGTTCAGACCTTCTAAAAACATTGTTTGAAGTGTCCAAGCCGTTGCTAATGTTGGCAGGCGCGGCGGTAATTGGCGCGGTATTGGCGTTGGCAAGTGGATTTAACGCTATCAACTACGTTGTCGAGCGCGTGATAATCAGCCTGCGGACAATGAATGACTTGCTGCACGGTGTAAAACCGGCAGACGCTTTCGCTGAAGCTGACAAGAAAATCGAGGAACTCAACCGCCGCACAGCCACGAACAATGCGCTGATATGGGGAAACAAAGAAGCCTACGAAGCGTTGAAAACCCAAAGCGAAGTCACAATGGACGCTCAAAAAGAAGCCGCAGCAAAAGAAGAAATGATACGGCAAAACATTCTCAAAGGCTTAATGGAGCAACAAAAAACCGCTATTCAAACAGCGTCGTCAATGGAAAAACTCGCTGAACAAGAAGCGAAAATAGCGACTGCACAGCAAAAAAACGCCGTGGACATAACCGCCACCAAATATATTGCCGCAATACAAGCATACAACGAAATAGCCAAAGCTGAAAAAGCAATCAAGGATTTCTCTGACCAGACCGGCGGCGCGTATCACGCATCCGCTGAATACTTAGACGCAAAGAAAAAGGTTTATGAGACGCTTTCCGCAATGCTAGACGCTCAAGCAAAGCAAAAAGACGAACTAGACCAGTATGCCGACGCAACGGACAAATTGACCGACCAAGTTAAGAAAATTGAACAACTCGGCGGCGATATGACCATAGCGAAATACAAGGAAATGAAGCAAGCCGTAACCGATTACATGGCGTCATTGACCGACATCCAAAAGAAAGTTATTGAAATTGGCACAAGTCAAGGTAAAATATCGCTTGCTCTTGACATCGGGAAGTTAAAAACGTCAACAGAGGACGCAAAAGAACAAGTTGCTCAGTTGACGCGTTTTACCGAAAGCGAAACAAACAAAGCGACACAAACGGAAATCAACGCCATAAATCAAGTGCTGGCAAGCGAAAAAGTTCATGGCGCGGAACGTACTAAACTGATAAGCCAAGCTAACGGTTTGTATAATACCTTGTCTGCAAATATCCTTAAAGGCATACAAGATACCACAGAGCGCATCCGTGCATTGGCGGCACAAACTCTGACCACTTGCAACGAAGCGCAGAACGCGTTGAACGCACTAGCGAAAGCCGGAATGATAACTGACGACGAAGCCATGAGCCGGTTGCAGAAGTTGTCCGACAAAGAAGCTGCGTATTACGCTACCAAAAAGAAAAACGGCGAATTGACATTAAAAGACATCCAAGACATAGCCACCAAAAGCAAAGAGTACACCGACAAAGGAATAGATTTCAAAGTCACGCTTAATACCGCAGATTACGACAAGGCGTTGGGCAAACAAGAGGAAACAACCAAAACGCAATTGTCGCAAGCGCAAAAAGATTTGGACGCGCTGGTTAAACAAGGCGAAGAAGCGTCGAAATCCATTGCTGGCTATATCAGCGGCGCGTTCGCCGATTTTACCGGTCAAATTCAAAAACGGTCAAAAGAGTTGTCCGACATTTTGGCGAAAAACGACATCAAAGCCAACGTCACAGTCGGAGTAGATACCAAAGATTACGACAAGAAAATAGCGGAAATAAAAGACAACAAAAGTTTGACTTCAAACGTGACAGTAAAGGCGGACACTGCCGAACTCGACGCTGCGTTAACCAAAATATCAACAAGTAAAAACGCCACTATAACCGCTACCGTGAAGGCTGATACGAAGGAAATTGACGCTGCAATGGCAGCCGTGAAGGACAAGAGCGTAACGGTTAAAGTAACTGCCGACACAAGCGCGTTGAAAATCCCTGACGTTACAGTAAACGCTAAAATCAAAGTTGATGCTTCGGAAGTCAATGCCGCGCTTGCCGCAATAAAGGATAAGAATGTAACGGTTAAAGTAACTGCCGACACGACCGGAGTAACCAATGCGTTAAATAGCATAAAAAACACCACTATAACTGCTACCGTGAAAACCGACACGAAGGAACTTGACGCGTTAAAGGATAAAACGGTTACAGTTACGGCAGCCGTCAAGGTAGACACATCCAAATTAGTTATACCCGACGTTACGGTAAACGCCAAAATTAAAGCCGATACTTCCGAAATTGACGCTGCAATGGCGAAAATTAAAGACCACAATGTAAAAATTGGTATTTCCGTAGATGCGAGTGCGATAACTACCGCGCTGGATAGCGTAAAAAACACAACGGTCAAAGTTGCGGTGGAAATGCCGTCGACTATAATTTCTCAAATTAAGGAACTTTCACAAAGTCTAGCAAACATACCGAAAACAACGGCAATATCTATCAATGTTCAAGCAACCGGTTTAGAATCGGTGCAATCTGCGCTGGCAGGTATTGTGCAAATGGTAAGCACCTTAGAAAATGCCGTAAACGGACTGAGCAGAATAAGTATGAGCAAACCGGCGTGGTGTTCGCAGTTGGAAAACTATATCTCGACAATAGACCGCGCACTTGATAAAATTATAAACAAGATACAGACCATGCCAAAAGTCGGGACTGGCGGCGGCGGTGGTTCGTCCGTAATCGACATAGACAAAATATCTGACCAAGTGGCGAATAAAATTCTAAACGGCTTACAAGCCGCGATAATTTAAGGAGTTGTAATGGCAAAATGTAGTATTGGCGGCAAGCAGTCTATCCGCAGACCAGAAAGTTTTGGCTTTTCATCTGGCGACACCGGCGGCGGCATACGGGCGTTATTTTCACTTGCTGACGCCCAAGCCATACAGGCAATGGACGGCACGTCGCGAACGGCGACCTATTTATCAGCGAGCATTACCGGAACTTTAACATTCGGCGGTTACGAATATATCGACTATTTCGATTATGTGAATGTGAGTGTGACCATTTCCGTATCTGGCGGCGGCGGCGACCCGATGACCGTGGGCGAATGTACCACAATCGGAAAGCCGACACAATTTGACTATAATATGTCGGCTCAGTCCACGGTCGCTGGTGCGTTCAGCGCCGGTGATTTTGCCAAATTAAAAGGGTATGTTGGTTCGGAACAAACCGCGACTTACAAGGGCTTTGCGATAACCGGCGAATTTGGACTGTCTGGCATGACCATTGACAGCAAAACAGGCCACTACATTGTGTCTTGTACACTAATTGTAAAAGGCAACGCCAAGCATCCAGTTAATATTTGCGGCTGCACGAGCATAAAAGATTGTTCGACATTCAATGTTAATCTGGACACGTTGCTTGTATCTGCTGGCGGCGTGTTCACACAAGCGGACGCAAAGACAATTATCGGCAAAAGCGGCAGCGCAATGTCGGCGGCGGTAGGCGGAATGTCATACGCTGGTCAAGGTTACGTCGGCGGTACGTCATACGACGGCGAGACGAACGGACTAGGCGTAGAAGTCACAATGCTTTGCCCGACTGCAGGAACGGGCGCGAACGGCGTCACTTTGTGCGGTGTAAAGTCCATTGGTAAGCCTAGCGTTTTTACGGTACAAAAAGACAACCGCATCGAGGTAATAGCGCTGGACGACGGCGAAACATACGTTGACGACAAAGGCGAGGCAAAAGGCGGCGAGATAGTCACGTTCACAGCAATGTTTGCCGACGAGGACGTAAAAGCAATTGGCGGCGTTACGAATATAGAATATTCTGGTCAGTCGTATTCAGACCGGAAAGTAGCGGTTACGGGCGTGTCGTCGAGCAACGGCGCGTCGAGCGTGTCGGTAATGGCGTATGTCAATCCTAAAGAATAAAGAGGTAGAGAAATGGCTCAAATAATTGGACTATATTCAGGCAACCCCACAGAAGGCTCGCAAAATGGCGTTCTTGTGTCCACGCGCGGCGACAACACCAACCCGATTTATCCGCAGCCGGTGGCGTTAGAAGAAGGCGCAGAAAGTTCTCCTATAAAGTTGGCGGTTAGGCTGATAAGCGCCGGCGACACCAAATTTATCAACGACGACAAATTGACAGTTTATCCATTTAGACAAACAACCGTCAAAAAAACAATCGTTGTTAGTTTG
>SESF01026357.1_pt1 | contig 11691 bp, 6 predicted proteins | sample 3171521 | NCBI WGS metagenome assembly SESF01 (sample SAMN10866945, study PRJNA518727) | freshwater metagenome | biome: subpolar coniferous forest; feature: holomictic lake; material: water; isolation source: holomictic Lake 227, 6 m and 8 m depth | place: Canada: near Kenora, Ontario | collected...
AGCCGAGGTGGGCAATTACCTCCGCTTGCACTTGTGCCCTCATTGAAGATTCCTCGCTAAGTAACTTGTTGGCGGCCTCCAAGTCCGCTCTGCTTGGAATTGCTAGAACACGTGGCATGAGTTGCCAAATCGCTATTGCCGTAATTACTGATAAAATTGCCGTGGTAAATTTTACAACTCCTTCGGCACCATACGCGGGAATCCAAAATGTAAGCGCCCCAAAAATATGCGATGACCCGCAACTTATTATGAATGCGGTGAATAAGATATACATCCATTTGAATGATATATCATTCCGTTTACTAACGAAGTATATTATGGCGGCAGGAATGGTAAAGTAGGCAACTGCAATTAAAATGTCTGCGACTATATGCACAGTGATTATATCATTTCTGCCGTATAAGCAGAGCCAATGTGGGGATAGTCCTTCTGCCGAAAAGAATTCTATGATCGTTTTGTACATTCTCTACCTGCACCATTGATGATACGTCATTACTTGGCTTATGCTCATAGTATATTATAGTTTAGCCTGATTAATTTTTGTGGGCGAAAGGTCATGCGTAATAATCAGAAATTTATTTGCATTGATATATTTTAGTTAAATTAAATTGAGCGCATATTATGGTTAAACAGATTCATTATCATCTGATATGTAAACACATTATTTCTTTGTTGTATTATAATGATAGACCCATTTGCATATTTTTTCTTTGTTTTTTCATCATTCGAATTTTTACCTCCGACTTGAGCATTTCTTTAATTAATAATTTTCGTTTTCACGTTTATGGAGTTCATTGATTTGGAGTTTCATTCAGGAGTTAGCCAGGCGTTCTCGCATCGCAATTTCAATCCTCAACACCCTCCAATATAAACTATAAGAACGGTTTAGCAGATATCTGAGACCTTGTGGCAAAGCGTCATCAGTGTTGCCTGTCGGACACGTACATATCCCGATATCTGGGATATTGAGACCTCGCGTATTAACTTCAAATGGTGCGATTTCTCCACTATTCACCGCCCGCTGTGCTAAAATCCAGGCCATTAAATGGGTAAGCCTACTTGTTATTATCATTGAATGATGGAGTATTTTAATCGTTTGAATGCCTCCGTTTTTGTCCTTTTCCTTATAGTTTGCGTAGGCCGCATAATTCCTCGCCTCAATGAGAAGCTTCATTGTATCAGCGTATGCACGCTGTATATAGAGTGGCTCATGTATCGACAAGGCTCCCCCCCCCCTAGATTCTCAGATGGATGGAGGCTTGTGTTCTATCATTGATTGCAAGCGGATGACAGCTTCAGCAAAGACCATTATCAAACCGCGCACATTGTTTTTCATCCCACGACTCCTTTCGTCAGATATTTTATCAAGAACATGTTTCGTTACTTCGATTGTTTAGAATAACCCTACTCTAGCCTTCCACTATGTTTTAACGACAGCTCATCTATATATTGAAGTTGGTTGACGCCATTAATTAGCGCTCATTTTACCTTTTGGTCACACCATTCCGCACCAGCATCTAACAAACTTTGGCAGGAATATCATCTTTTGATCGCTGACACTTGCGACGTTATCCTGGGCAGGAGTTTCGGCAATATTAGCCATCGTAGTCAATACCGTTATGCTGATTGACGGACCTTTGAAATAAACCGCTCTACCTCACGCGACAGATTTTCGGACTGGGTACCAAGGTTGTTGGCCGCAGACAGTGTTTCCTGCGCACCTTCACCTGTTTCTCTCGCGGCGCCAACGACACCCTGGATGTTTGACGATACCTCGCTTGTACCGCGTGATGCTTCCTGGATGTTACGCGCGATCTCTCGCGTAGCAGCCCCTTGTTCCTCCACTGCTGAAGCAATGGTCGTCGATATCTCGCTCATCCGCTGGATCGTTCCGGTGATGCTCCTGATCGCATCGACAGTGGTCTGCGTGACGCTCTGCATCTGTCCTACCTGATTCTGAATGTCTTCTGTCGCCCTCGCAGTCTGATTTGCGAGATTCTTCACCTCGCTTGCGACAACTGCAAACCCCTTCCCAGCGTCGCCGGCCCGAGCAGCTTCGATAGTGGCGTTCAGGGCCAAAAGGTTTGTCTGCCCGGCGATGTCATTGATAAGCTGAACAACTGCTCCAATTTTTTCAGCCGCTTCTTGAAGACCTGCAACGGTTGAGTTGGTACGATGCGCTTCTTCGACCGCTATGCCGGCAATGCGCGTAGACTCCGAAACCTGGCGGCTGATTTCAGTGACCGAACTGGAGAGTTCTTCCGTTGCAGATGCCACGGTTTGCACATTGACAGAGGCCTGTTCCGCTGCCGCGGAAACCGCAATGCACTGACGATTGGTTTGCTCGGCATTGCTCGACAGATGCTGAGCGGTGCCCTGAAGCTGAATTGAGGAAGAAGAGACAGTCGTGACAATTCCCTTGACACTCTCCTCGAATTGTTCTGCCAGCTCGTTCATTGACCGCCTCTTTTCCTCCCCTGCACGCCGCTCCAGTACCACCTGCTCAGCTTTAAGCCTCTCAACTTCCAGAGCCTTATCCCTGAAGACCTTGACGGCCTGAGCCATCTCGCCAATCTCATCACGATTGTCGAGGGCTGGGATAGCTGTACTAAGATCACCACCAGCCAGCCGGCTCATCGCTGTAGTCATACCTTTAACCGGCTGAGTTATTGAGCGAGCAACAAACCATGCGAGAAGGCAACCAATTATCAGTGCACCGATCGCGAGTTCGAAAGAGAATGTTACAGAATCGTTGAACGCCTCATTAATTTCCTTGGAGTCGGATTCAAGTGCTTGCCTTTGTGAGGCGACTGTTCGCTCTGACAGCCCAGCAATCTCACTGGCGATTTTTGCCATTCGCTCGTTTACCAGCTGATGTGTACTGTTAATCGCCTCGCTGGCCTTATTAACTCCTGCGAGGTAGCGGGCCGCGAGTGCCTTGCCCTCCTCAGCGAGATGGCGGCGGGTCGGGTTTTTTAGCCGCTCATGCAACTCTCCGACCGCCTTGACATAATCGGCAATTCTGGTCCTAGTGCGTTCGAGTCTCGCAGGATCGGCTGACGCGGTGTATCTGATAGCGTCAAGTCGGGCGAGCAGTAGTTTTTCCTGAACGATCCCTGCTAGGGCAGCAGCTTCGAAGTCACCATCGGCCATCGCGGTACGAACGATTTCGCTAATGTCCTCACGAGCCTTGAGACCGATTGGGTTCATACCCTCGTTCACCGCCTTCTCACGCTCCGCCCGCAGGGAGATAAGTTCATCAAGCCTTCCGACATAAGCCTCGAACCCTAACTTAAATTTTTGAAGATTTTCCTTTCGCGTCTGATTTCGTGTCGCTGGAATGGCCTCCCCCAGGGCTGCCTCAATTTTCTTCCGCACGTCGCGAATTCGATCTACTGCCGCTGCATCACCTTCATCGGCATATATGCGAACCTGCCGCCTGATTTCAACAAAAGCGGACTCGATTGATACAACTCTTAACGCATTACTAGATATACTTACATATCTCTGGAAATCACTGTTTGCTTCTCTGGTATCTCTATAGCCGCTCCATGCCAGCACGAGCAGTATGGTGAGAATTAAACCGAATCCTATCGCAATGCGAACACCGATTTGGAACCGGCCAAGAATGTCATTTAACATCGACGCTTCTCCATATTGCTTATGAACGACGAAACATTAGTGAACTAGGTGCTGTGTATTCGACCTGGAGGAAAGTAAAGCGATATTGAAGTCCCAATACCTGGCGCGGTATCTAAATTCAACTCTCCGCCATGATAGTTCATTATTTTTTGTGCTAGTGGAAGGCCCATGCCTAGCCCCTCGTATTGTCGACAGTATGCACTATCAGCCTGACTAAAGGGTTGTATTATTTCTTTGACCTTATCTTCGCTTATTCCTACACCGTGATCCCGAATCATAATATCAAGATGTAGGTCGTCAGCATATATCGCTACGAGCTCAACAACTGTGTCCCTTGCAGAAAATTTTATACTATTGCTAAGAACATGGACGACTGCATGTACCACCGATTCGTAATCGCAATTAATACATATTTTATTATCTGGAAGGCTACTCTTTATTATAATCCCAGACGTCTCAGCTCGCGCTCTAACCGTTGGTAGAGCGGCTTCAATAATTCGCTTAAGTGGAACACTTTCATGCACCGCACCAATGTCGCCCGCGGATAGTGCCGCGTATTTAATAATATCATCAATTTTAGAAAGCAAATTGGTTCCGCTTTCATAAATTATTTGAGCGAATGAACGATGAGACGGGCTCCCATTATTTTTATCCTGGTATATTAACTCTGAGAACCCTATTATAGAGTTTAGTGGGGTGTGCATTTCATGGTTAATCATTGCAATAAACTCTGACTTGGCCCGGCTACCTGACTCCGCGAGCTCCTTTGCCTCAATCAGCTGCATTTCATTGAGCTTTTTATCAGTTACATCTTCTTGAATTGCAACAAAATGTGTAATCGTGCCATTTGGTGCCCTGATTGGTGCGATTGATACACTTGCCCAGAAAAACTCACCGCTCTTTGTTTTATTATACAATTCGCCGCGGCAAGTCTCTCCTTTTGATAGACATGCCCATAAGCCAGAGTAAATGTCATTGGGCGTGTATCCCGATTTTAGCAACCGTGGATTACACCCAATTACCTCATCTGCAGAATATCCAGTTAGCTGACAAAATTTTGGGTTTACATATTCTATTAAGCCCCCAGCATTTGTAATAACTATTGCGCATGAACTTTGTCCTACAGCCATTTCAAACTGACGAAGTTTTACTTCGACTTTACGCATCCCCTCAATCTCGTAAGAACGCATATGAAGCGATCGCATCAGCTCATCATTCTTTGATTCAAGCTCCACCCTTAATAACGCATTATCAAGCTGAGCCTTCACTCTAGACTTCACCTCCTCCGCAACAAATGGTTTCGGAATATAATCAACACAGCCGGATTTGAATCCAGATATTTTACATTTTATTTCGTCGTTTGACGAAATAAAAATAATTGGTATAGCGCACGTGCAGCGGTCCGCTTTCAACTTACGGCACACCTCCGTCCCACTTGTATCTGGGAGCATCATATCCAGAAGAACAAGGTGAACCTTATAGTGTGCTATAATATCAAGCGCTTCTAATCCCGTTGTTGCCGAATGAACATTATAGTCGCTTTTCAATATATTTACAAGCATGAGAGAGACAATGGGATCATCGTCGACTACAAGAACCGTAAAATTGATGGATTCTCCGAATGAAGCCATTGATATTTACCTCTTTTATAACACTCATCTACGAACTTGCCCTGAACGAGAATTTTAAACGCTTCGCTTTAAGATCATGTACGATTCCTGTCTATCATTGCCTGAATTAGGTGATGAGGTTAAGGCATAAAAAATGTGATTAATTATTATCTCATGCCAATTTATAGGCCACACCGCAGTTATTATCCGATGCATCAATTGTTTCCTCTGAGTTGGCTTCCAATCTTTCAATCGGCTAAAAAATAGCTACTGAGTATGATGCCTCTTGCAAACCCCCATATGGGTACGCCTAAGTTTTTTTTATTCCGAATAACGCATCCGCCGACCATCAGCAAAACAGGTGATCTAAATCGTAAACGACCGTATACTCGATACATCTACAGATTGTTGTGTATCCCATGCCCCAAACACGTTACATAGCCTACTACAGGGTTTCCACAGCCGCACAGGGTCGTTCCGGCCTTGGGCTCGAAGCCCACCAAGCCGCCGTCAAGGCCTTCCTTAATGGTCGATACCACGATCTTGTCGAGTCGTTCGTCGAGGTCGAGAGCGGTCGAAACTCAGAACGGCCACGACTCGGAGAGGCACTGGCACTGGCTCGCAAACTGAAGGCCATACTTGTCATCGCCAAGCTGGACCGGCTAGCACGATCAGTAAACTTCATTGCCAACCTCATGGACTCCAATATTGAGTTCGTGGCCTATGACATGCCCGCCGCAAATCGGTTGACACTCCATATTATGGCTGCGGTCGGAGAGGCGGAAGCCAGAATGATTTCTGAAAGAACGCGGGCCGCTTTCAGGGCAGCCAATGCCCGAGGCGTGCGACTCGGGAATCCAACCAATCTCCCTGCCGCTCAGGCCGCTGGGCACGAAACGCTGGTGAAGCATGCCGACGATCATGCCGCCAAGGAGGTCGTAACCATCCGTGACATCGTTCGCTCGGGCGTCTACAGCGTCCACAAGATTGCCGAGCAAATGAATGAGCGTCGGGTTCGGACCCACCGTGGCGGAGCATGGCATGGCACATCAATCCTCAACACACTTCGGCGTTGTCGGTGCCATAGTGCGATCTACTTAGGCACAGTTTGTTTTGATCGATTTTGCATTATTATGTAACTTTTTGTTAAATACGTCCCGCTCCTGAACGTATGCAATCTCGTTCGCGGCCCTTATAGGACAATATCAGAATTAATAACTAATTTTGATTAAAGTGCCAACTCAACATCAGCGCTATTTGTTAAAATTATACTAGCGCTTCCTTACTAGAGTTTCCATCAGATGCACCAATATTCATAGTGCCTGCTGATTAATTAACGCATGCCCTATTAACAAATTATGTAATGGCAATTATCTATCTGTAGCTACTAATGCAATTTAGTTAGACACTATGTACGCATTTGGAAGCGTATTCCAAGCGCCCTTTCCATCGATCGACAAAGCATAACCGGTGAAACTGGCTTCAGAAGATATCCGCTAACATTGTTTTTCTTTGCTTCTATAACAGAAACTTCTGAACTATCTCCTGTAAGCATGACGACAGGCAATTTCTTAAAACCAGGTATAATAGATGCTCGTACTTTCTGCAGGTAAGTTAGACCACTCTCGCCAGATAGATTTATATCACAGAGAAATATGTTTGGCCTCACGCGGATTGTTTCAGAGAACCCGACGTCAACATTATCTGCTTCAAAAATGTTTCCAACTCTGATACGATTCAGCATGTGCCTTAGAGTTGCCCGGATAAATGGCTCGTCCTCAACCATTAACACCTTAACATCTGTCGAAGAAATTTTGGTCATTTCGATACCTCACCGCTTTTTGATAGGGCGTTAACGATCAAATCGAACTCGCAGAATACTTGCTCTAATTGTATGATCATGCAGCTAACTGATATAGCGTCGTTAATATTGGCTGAACGCTCCAATGAACTTGCCAGGTCTGCAATCTTTGTTGCTCCTGCACTCAACGCCATTCCCTTTAAATTATGAGAATACTCCCCAATTAATGTAAAGTCATTCGCCCCGAACGCATTGGATATCTTATCGCTTAGCATTCTAGCGCGACTTGTAAACTGCTTAAACACACTACAGAGACTATTAAGATTCCAATCATAAACCTGCCCAAGAATGGAAATGTCCAAGATGCTCGCATCTAAATCGCTCGCCCATGCAGCTTTTGATGGCAACTGCGTCTGAGGGCATAAAGCATTTGAGTTTCCGAGAAAATTATCCTCGAGAACTGATAGAGAATCATTTGCTATCCATTTTATTAAAGCGTGTCCAACAGAGATCGGATTAATTGGCTTCGTTATAAAGTCGTTCATTCCAGCAGCCAAGCATCGTTCACGGTCAATATTCATCGCATTTGCCGTCATCGCGACAATTGGGAGGCTTAAGTACCCGAGCCTCCTAATTTCTTCCGTTGCTGATATGCCATCCATAATAGGCATTTGCATATCCATTAATACAAGATCATATGGTGTGTCGGTCACCATTTGAACCGCAAGCGCCCCATTCTCGGCTATGTCTACATGCATGCCATGGCCGCGCAAAAGTTCCGCTGCAACCTGTTGATTGAATTTGTTATCTTCAACTAACAATATTCGTGAGCCGATAATGCAACTCTCATATCCTTGAAGCGCAAGGTCGCAATGATTAATCTCTATATTTTCATGTGCCGCAAAACCTAGGAGCTTTTGCAATTCAGCATCAAGCCGCCAGGATAGAAATGGCTTGAATAATACAGAGTTAATTCGGCTGACTGAATTAGTTGACGGTGAGTCATTCTCACGATTCAGGGTTGTGCATTTAATTATGAGGGGGAGATCGTTAGCGCAATGCGCTTGAATTGATGCGACAATATCGATTCCTCGAAGTTGATCTACGCTTGAATCAATAATAATAACGTCAATATCGTCATGAACCGATATCCGTTTTAGTAACTTCTCCATAGCAGTCTCAACTGAGCTAAATACCTCTACAAGACATCCAAGCTTGCTGAGCATTGCGGCGGTTACTTCGCAACACTTATCGCTGTTATCGATGTATACGACGCGCTTGTTTTTTAATGGCTGGACATCCGTATTATCCGTGTGTTCTGTTGTTCTGAGTAGTGGTAATTTAACCCAAAAAACCGAACCCACACCCTTGCTACTGCTTACTCCAACTGACCCTCCCATAAGCTCAGCTAACCTTTTCGAAATAGCAAGACCGAGCCCAGTACCCCCAAATTTTCTGGTGATCGAAGAATCAGCTTGCTGAAAACTTTGAAAAAGTTTTTCAATTTGGCCATCTTCCATTCCTGGCCCGGTATCATGGACCTCAAAGCGAATCTCAAACGCATCCAGCAATGTTTTATCAATTTTTGTGACGACACAAACATACCCACTATCGGTAAACTTCAGAGCGTTATTTGTATAATTAACTAATATCTGACTAATTCTCAACTGGTCGCCAATTAACTTTTGCGGAACATTTGCATCTAAATCAAATATTAACTCGATACCTTTTTCTGCAGCCTGCGCGGCGAACAAATCGGATAAATTATCGAACAAATCATTGATAGAAAATTCAGTTGATTCAATTGTAAGCTTGTCAGCTTCAATTTTTGATATATCTAAGACATCATTGATAATCCCCAAAAGGCGTTCGCCGGAATGGTAAATTTTATGCACGTAATCCGCCTGATGCTGGCTCAGGCCAGTATTTAGAGCAAGTCTTGACATACCAATTATTGCATTCAGGGGAGTTCTTATCTCATGCGACATCATCGACAGAAAGTTACTTTTAATGTCGCTTTGAATTGACAGTAGCTTATTTTTATTAGCTAGCTCTTCTGCTTGTCGATGCAATGCAGAGGTTCTTTCTTTCAATTCGCTAAAGTCACTTACAAACCAGATTGTACCTCTCGACGGGTCCGTAGGGTCAACTAAGGAACCAACGGCCTGAGCTGGAAATGGAGAGCCATCCTTTCGACAAAAAATTGCTTCCCTTGTTACATACCGCTCACCTGCAGCGAGTGTCGGATATGCATTGGCTCCGAAGGAAGCGAAGGCTTCGTCTGACGGATAAAAAATTCGTGATATTTGCCCCACCATACCACCACGTTTATACCCAAATATAGACTCTTCACAATATCGATTTGCTTTTTTTATTAATCTGTCTGGAGTAATTATGAATATTCCTATGCAGGCATTTTCAAATAGAGTTTCAAACTCTATCGACCTTTCTTCGGCCTGATTTTTAATTTTACGCAACTCATAAATGGCATTTAGAGCGAGCCCATGCACAATTTTCAGCACAATCTCGTTATTAGTGGTAACCTGATCGATTTGATTAATTAACAGTGATATTCCTTCCTCAATAATGCGTATATATTTTGCTATATTATTGCCTTGAATGATTTGGTTTTTGAGTAACCCACCATTATCAACATCAGAAGGGAAGCCTCCGTCGAAGGTATGTGATTTATTCGTGACCTTTTTTAATATCTGATGAGTAGCGTTTTGTATATTGATGGCTGTAATTTTTAGATCCGCTGTGAGGTGGCATTTTATTTGATTCGCACCTGATATTATATGTTGAGTTGAATTAGGAGGTGATTCCATGCGCTGATCGCTAAAAGTATTGCCAATATTCCACCTGCCCAAGTCTGCGCAATAACTTCCCATTGCTACTGCAATTTGTTTATCAAAGTCGGTTGTTAATTCCTCAATTTCAATGTTACGTAAATCAAGTGAATGCTTGGCAAAAGTTGCCATTGCTATATCGAGGTCAAAAAACACTAATTTGTTAACTGCGGCAATTAACTCAAACACTTCTTCTCTTGAAGTAGCGGTGTCTGAAAATTCGAACTCCAATAAGTTTTTCTGCAGATTACAACAAACATGGCAATAAGAACCCATGTACCATGTCGATTCTAATCCAATCGATAAATGTGCGATAGCTATAGATTTCACAGATTCAATATAATCTCCGTCGAATGAATTTGTAAACAGTCTCTTCCAATGAGCTACTTGAGAATGCTTTGCACGCTTGATTGAGTCTGCCGTTGAGAAATAACGACAAGTTTCAGGAGTTTTTCTAATTATCTCATACAACGAATCCACAGCAGGATTAATGAGACCAACAATAGTGCTAGCATGGGTTTGGACCAACGTTAGTGTTTGTTTGTCAATACCGAAGAAGGTCATGCGCTGGGCAATGTTTATATGAGATGTCATGACGAAACCCATTTTGTTCTTTGTTAAATTTTTGCGAAGAGGCCGTTCTAGAAAATCCCGGACGCTTTCAAAGCGCGTGTTCGGTACGTCCTACGTTGCAGTAGAAGTCAGATCATCGCCAATCGTATCAACGCTGCCGAAACCACTTGTAGCTTCTCATAGTCCTATGATAGGCGGTGGCAACGACCAAAACATCCATGCTGTTATTCCCTGAAGCGTCGTCAACGGTAGGGCATATCCACAACGAGAAAAAATACGCTATTTGGGGTGACGAGGCACGATCCCCACGTCTCTTATATGCGCGCAGATCGTCTCACGATGAGGTGCAGGTTCTCATTTTGTAACTCGCCAAAGCAAAACACTCAGATTGCATACCAAATTGCGTATGCGCCTCACATCCCCATTTGGGGATTGCGACTGATTACAAAGCTCGGCTATTAGAGAACGAAAATCTGTTAAGGAAGTCCTCATATGGATGCATCTTCGTCAATACCACAAATGAACTTTAATCAACTTGTTGATAAATCTGGCGAAAAATTTGAACACTGGGCAGACCATCTCTCGCCGATTTTTTCGGTTGATATTCGTTATCGGCCCGATAGCTTTAATGCATACATGAGCAGTTACTTTTTAGATGGAATTATTGTCGCTGAAACCAATTTCACTGCCCAGTCTTTCAAGCGCGATCATGTCAAGATTGCTCAATCAGATATGGATCATTATCTAATACATTTATATCGCACAGGCGGGTTTAGTGGTGTCTGTGGAACAACCCAGATAGATATTTCGGCTGGGGACCTTTTTGTTTATAATTCTAACGTTCCTCTACATACACAGGCAGGTGACTCCACCACAATAGCCTTAGCAATTCCCAAATCCATGCTCGATCAGTATGCATCTATAAGCCCAAATTTCTCCGTTACAAAAATTGAAGGTCGGTCCTCTATTGGAAGAATTCTAAGTAGCCATATCATTAGCGTTTTCAACACTTTATCCGACTTGACATTAAATGAAAGCCTTCATGTCGCCGAAGGCCTAGCTGCTATAACAGCCTCCACTTTGGCAGCTCGCCTTGGAGGTGGAGGGAATGAAAAGCGACCACTGACCCAGGCGCTACAAGAACGTGCAGAACACTTTATCAACGAACGGATTTTCGATCCCTGCCTGAGCGTTGAATTAATATGTAAGGAGATGA
>SESF01025051.1_pt1 | contig 11689 bp, 9 predicted proteins | sample 3171521 | NCBI WGS metagenome assembly SESF01 (sample SAMN10866945, study PRJNA518727) | freshwater metagenome | biome: subpolar coniferous forest; feature: holomictic lake; material: water; isolation source: holomictic Lake 227, 6 m and 8 m depth | place: Canada: near Kenora, Ontario | collected...
ATCGCATACCAGGATAATGATCGAACTCACGTTCGATGCTACGAGGTGCGAAGGTAACCGGCCAGACCGGCATCGGGGCGGTTCTGGCGGCGCAGCGAACAGTTGAAACGCCACGCGTGTAATGAGAGACTGGACGGGCGTATCATCATGCACATACCGGACGGGTTCATTGACGGGAAGACTGCCGCCACCGCCGCGATGCTTTCGGCGGCGGGCGTTGGGCTGGCGCTGCGGCAGGCCCGGCGCAGGCTCCCGCCGCGGCGCGTGCCGTTGCTGGGGCTGGCGGCGGCGTTCCTGTTCGCCGCGCAGATGGTCAACTTTCCCGTGGCGGGCGGAACTTCCGGGCACCTGGTGGGAGGGGTGCTGGTCGCGGCGTTGCTCGGCCCTAGCGCGGCAATTGTGGTGCTGACCACCGTCTTGATCGTGCAGTGCTTCCTGTTTGCCGACGGCGGGGTGCTGGCGCTGGGCGCCAACGTGTTTAACATGGGCATCGTTGGGGTCGCCGGGGGCTACGCGATTTACCGGCTGATGTGCGGCTGGCTGCCGGGGACGCGTGGGCAGGTGGCCGCGGTCGCGTTTGCGGGCTGGTGTTCGACGGTGCTGGCATCCATCTGTTGCGCGGGCGAGCTGGCCTGGTCGGGCACGGTCGCCTGGCCGGCGGGCTTCGCGGCGATGGCGGGCGTACACATGGTGATTGGCATCGGCGAAGGGCTCATCAGCGCCCTGGTATTCCTGGCCATCCAGCGTATGCGGCCCGAGCTGGCCAGCGAAGTGAATGGTCCGACGCCTCCCCGGCAATGGGGTGAGCTGGCGTGCTACGGCTTGCTGGCGGTGCTGGGGATAGCGATTTTCGTCGCTCCGTTCGCCTGTCCGTGGCCGGATGGGCTGGAGTCGGTGGCGGACAGGCTTGGTTTCGGGCACAAAGTTGCTCGCCCAATCGTGCCCGCGCCGGCACCCGATTACCAGGTGCCGGGCGTGCGCTGGGCCGCCGGAGCGACCGCCGTGGCCGGGGCCGTGGGCACGCTGGTGGCCTTCGGACTGGCGCTGCTGCTGGCGCGCTCGCTGGTGCGCAAACCCGAAGCGGACAGTCCCTTCTCGAAACCATGATAGACGACTGGATAGGTCATCACCATAGCCACCGGGACAGCCCGGTATCCCGCTTGCCTGCCCGGCTCAAACTGGGCGCGGCGCTGGTTATCATCGTCGTCACGGTGCTGGTCCCGCCCCGGGCAGTGGGCTGGTTTGTCGGCGCTTCGTCGCTTCTGCTGGTCGTCACGGTGCTGAGCCGGATTCCCCTGCTGTTTCTGCTGAAGCGGCTGGCCTGGCTGTCGCCATTGGTCCTGAGCGTAGCGTTGGTGAACGCGTTGCAGCCCACGGCGCGAGGCGGTTGGGGCGCTGTGGCCGCCAAGAGCACGATTTGTCTGCTGACGATCATACTGGTGTCGAACACGACACCGTTCAGCCAGATCCTGCGCGTCCTGAAAGCCGTGAGAGTGCCCGGCTTGCTGGTCACGACGCTGGCGCTCATGCACCGCTACCTGTTCGTGCTGGTGGAGGAGGCGGAGCGGATGCGCCGGGCGCGAGCCAGCCGCACGTTCACGCGGCGGCGCGGCGCTCGCTGGCAGGCATTGTCCACCGTGGTGGGCCAGCTCTTCGTCCGCGCGTCGGAGCGGGCGGAGCGTATCTATGACGCCATGTGCGCGCGGGGGTGGAGATGAGAAGAAAGGCTAAAGGTCAAAGGCTAAAGGCTAAAGGGCCGGACTTTAGCATTCATCCTTTAGGCTTTAGCCATTAGCCTTTCAATGAACGCCGCCATCCAGATTGCCGAGCTCAGTTACCGTTATCACGACGGGACGGAGGCGCTGCGCGGGCTCAGTTTCAACGTGGCGCAGGGTGAATGCGTGGCGCTGCTCGGGCCCAACGGGTCCGGCAAGTCCACGCTGCTGCTGCACCTGAACGGGCTGCTGCCGGAGAAGCTCGGCTTGAACAGGGCGGTGCGCATCCTGGGCCAGCCCATCACGCCGGACAACCTAGACACCATCCGCCGGCAGGTGGGGCTGGTGTTCCAGGATCCGGACGATCAGTTGTTCTGCCCAAGTGTGGCGGAGGACGTGGCGTTTGGTCCGCAGCAACTCGGCCTGAGCGACGCGGAAGTGAGTGCCCGGGTGCAGAAGGCGCTGGCGCAAGCCGGTCTGGCAGGTTTTGGCCACCGGGCCACACATCACCTGAGCCACGGCGAAAAGCGCCGTGCTTGTCTCGCCGGGGTGTTGGCCTGCGAGCCCGCCGTATTGGTGCTGGACGAGCCGACCAGCGACCTCGACCCGCGCGGGCGGCGCGAATTCAAGGCGCTGCTGCGGCAGATACCCGCGACCAAGGTGATCGCAACGCACGACCTGGAACTAGTCGTCGAGCTATGTTCGCGGGCCATCGTGCTCGATCGCGGAGCGGTGGTCGCCGATGGCCCAGTGGCTAAGCTGCTGAACGACGAGGAGCTGATGCTGGCGCATGGTTTGGAACGGCCGCACATCCTGCGGCATAGACATCCTCACGCGGAGGAGGGATGAAAACCGAAATCCGAAGGCCGAAATCCGAAGGAAATCCGAAATCAGAAATCAGAAATCAGAAATCCGAAGGGCGTGCGGGCGGCTGGACCATTGCGGATTTCGGGCTTCGGATTTCGGTCTTCGGGTTTCGGATTTCCTTCGGATTTCGGGTTTCGGCCTTCGGATTTGCGTGCGGTGAGGCAGTAGAGTCCCCGATGCCCTTTACCGCGAGGCGGTTTTGGTTGGCGGGTTTTCAATTTCCCACCCGCCTCCCAGGGCTTTGTAGATGGCGACGAGGCTGGTGGCGGTGCGGGTTTCGCTCTGGGCCAGTTGGGCCTGGATGCTCAGTTGGCTGCGCTGGGCGTCGAGCACAGTGAGGAAATCATCAATGCCGCCGTCATATCGCTGGCGGGCGAGCGTCAGGGCCTGGGTCGCTGAATGTTCGGAGGTTCTCAAGTAATCGCGGCGGACCTGCTCGTGCCCGAAATCAACCAGCGCGTTCTCGGTTTCCTCGAGCGCGTTCAGGACGGTCTTTTCGTAGCTGGCCAATTGGCCGTCGGCGCGGGCGTTGGCGGCCTTGATGCGGGCCAGAACGTGGCCGAGGTCCAAAGCCGCCCAGGTGATGCTCGGGCCAAAGGAATAGGTGTCCGAGCTGCCCTTGGTGAGGCTGGCGAATTGGCTGGCTTGTACGCCGAGGTTGCCGTTGAAGCTGACCCGCGGGAAAAGTTCACTGGTCTCAACGCCGATGCGCGCAGTGGCTGCGGCCAGGGATCTCTCGGCGGAACGGATGTCCGGCCGCCGCCGCAGCAGTTCGGCGGGGTTGCCGATATTGACCAGCGGCGGCAGGGTTGGGATAGGGGCCGCCTGGGCAAGCTCCGATTCCAGCGCCGTGGGCGGTTGTCCGGTGAGGATGCCCAACCGATGGATGGCGTGTTTGACGGCGGCTTCCACCGGCGGAATCAAGGCCAGCGTGGCGTCGAGTTGGGCGCGGGCGCGGGCGGTGTCGAGCTCGGTGGCGCGTCCGGCCTTGGACTTCGCGAGGGCGATGTCCAGGGTCTCCCGCTCGTTCGCGACGTTGCCGCGGGCCACGGCCAATTGGTTTTGCGAGCCGCGCAGCTCGAAGTAATTGCGGGCCACCTCCGAGATGAGGGTCACCAGCACGTCCTGGCGAGTCGCGACGGTGGCGGCGACCAGTGCAGTGTCGGCCTGGACGGCACGGCGGACATGGCCGAATAAGTCCAGCTCCCAGGTGGCATCGAAGCCGGCGTTGTAAAGGCTCATCTCACGTTGGGATCGCGGCAGCGGAATGGGGGATGAGTCCTGGCTTGCCAGTGCCTTGGTCCAGCCTGCATTGGCGTTCGCGACGGGAAAGAAGTCCGCGACGGCCCCCATGCGGAGGGCGCGGGCTTCGAGCACATGGGCGGTGGCGATGCGGAGATCGGGATTGTTGGTAACCGCTTTAGCCACGAGGCTATTCAGCCGCGGATCGTTGAAGCCTTGCCACCAGGTGACGGCCGTGGGCGCCGGGGTCATGTTGGTCTGGCTCCCGTTGCCGAAGGCAGAGCTGACCTCGGTTTTGGGCGGATGGAAATTCGGCCCCACGGCGCAGCCGTTCAAGCCAACGAGCAAACTCACGACCGCCAGCAGCAGCGTCGCGCCAGTGGCGGCCACCTGCGACAACGTGCGACCCGCCGCGGCCTTCTTGCGCTCCAGCGCCCCGCGAATGACCACGTAGAAAACCGGCGTGAGTACTATGCCGAAGAAGGTGACGCCCAACATGCCGAAGAAGACCGCGGTGCCGATGGACACACGCATTTCCGCCCCGGCGCCGCGCGAGAGCATGAGGGGGATGACGCCGAACGTAAACGCAAAGGAGGTCATCAGGATCGGGCGCAGCCGCAGGCGCGAGGACTCGATGGCAGCCTCGGTCCGGCTCCGGCCGGCGTCCTGCAACTGCTTGGCGAACTCGACAATGAGGATGGCGTTCTTGCAGGACAATCCCATCAGCACCACCAGCCCGATCTGGGTGAAGAGGTTGTTGTCCTGGCCCCGCAGCCACACGCCCATGATCGCGAAGAGCAGGCACATCGGCACGATGAGGATGATCGCCAGCGGGAGCGACCAGCTCTCATATTGTGCCGCCAATACCAGGAACATCATCAGCACGCAGAGCGGGAAGATGTAGGCAGCGGTGTTGCCGGCCAGGATTTGCAGCAGGCTCAGCTCCGTCCATTCGATTCTCATGCCCGGCGGCAGGACCTTTTCGGCCAGGTCTCCCATGAGCTGGATTGCCTGGCCTGAGCTGACGCCCGGCGCGGTGTTGCCGAGGATTTCGGCGGTAGGAAACATGTTGAAGTGGCCGGCCAGCACGGGCGCGTTGATGTCCTTCACCTGCACCAGCGTGCCCAGCGGCACCATTTCCCCTTTGGCGTTGCGTGTCTTGAGGTTCTTCACGTCGGTCGGCTTGGCCCGAAACGGCGCGTCGGCCTGCGCCGTGACGTGGTAGGGCCGGCCATACAGGGTGAAGTCATTGACGTACAAGGACCCGAGATAGATTGACAAGGTGTCCCATACCGCGTTAAGCGGCACGTGCATTGATTCCGCCTTGGCGCGGTCCACGTCCAGGAACACCTGCGGCACGCTGGCGCGGAAGGTGGTCAGCGCCTGGGTGATTTTGTTGGTCTGGGCCATCGCGGCACCTACCAATTGGAACGTCGCCGCCTGGAGAGCGGGGTAACCGAGATTGGCGCGGTCTTCGACTTGCAGCTTGAACCCGCCCAACATTCCCAGCCCATCCACCGGGGGCGTGCCGGCGACCACGATGTAGGCCTCCTGGATATTGGCCTGAGCGATGGTCTTGCGCAGGTTGGCGATGATGACGTCCGCGGTCAGGCCCTCCTTGGCCCTTTCCTCGAAGGGACTCAAGCGAACGAACATGCTCGATGCATTGGCGCTGTTGCCCAGAGCGACCAGCGACAACCCGGCGAATTCGGACACTGCGGCGATGCCTGGGGTATTGGTCAGCAACTGCACCACCCGCTGGCTGACCGCCTCCGTCCGCTGGAGTGAAGCGCCGTCGGGAAGCTGGAGAAAGCAGAAGATATTGCCCTTGTCCTGCGAGGGAATGAAGCCCGCCGGCACTTTGTGGAAGCCGAACCAGGTCAGGCCCAGCAATGCCGCATAGACCGCCAGCGTCACGCCACAGTGCCGCAGCACCCGGCCTAACACCCGGACGTATTTGGCCCGGCCGCCATCGAACAGGCGGTTGAACCCGAGGAACAGCCAATCCACCGAGTAGTGCATTACGCGGCCGATGAAGTCCTTAGGCGCGTGGTGAGGCTGCAGCAACAGCGCGCAGAGGGCCGGGCTGAGCGTCAGCGAGTTGAACGCCGAGATGAGGGTGGAAATGGCAATGGTCAGAGCAAACTGCTGGTAGAACTTGCCGGTGATGCCACTGATGAAGGCGGTGGGAATGAACACCGCGCTCAGCACCAGCGCAATGGCTATTACCGCCCCGCTTACCTCGTCCATCGCCTTGTGCGTCGCGTCCACCGGTGAGAGTCCCTCCGCGATGTGCCGCTCGACGTTCTCGACCACCACGATGGCGTCATCAACCACAATCCCAATCGCCAGCACCAACCCGAACAGCGAGAGGTTGTTGATGGAGAAGCCGAACGCCGTCATCGCGGCGAACGTGCCGATCAGCGACACCGGCACCGACACCAGGGGGATGAGTGACGACCGCCAGTTCTGGAGGAAGAGCACCACCACGAATACCACGAGGATGACGGCTATGATCAGCGTCTCGACCACGGCCCGGATGGACTCGCGGATGAAGGCCGAGGTGTCGTAAGCGATCCGGTAGTCCAGCCCGTCGGGGAAATCCTTCTTCAGCTCCTTCATGGCCGCTTCGATGGCGTTGGCGGTCTCGATGGCGTTGGATCCCGGCTGCTGGAACAACGCAATCGCCCCCGCCGGTTGGCCGTTGAGCCGGCTGTCAATGCTGTAATCGGCGGCCCCCAGTTCAATGCGCGCGACGTCCCGCAGCCGGGTGATCTGGCCCTCGGCCTGCGCCTTGAGCACGATGTCCCCAAACTCTTCCGGCTTCACCAGGCGGCCTTTGGTCACGACCGCCAGTTGGAACTGGTTGTCAGCCGGCTGCGGCGACTGGCCGAACAGACCCGCCGCCACCTCCACATTCTGCCGACGGATGGCCGCCACGATGTCGCTCGCGGTCAGGTTGCGCGCAGAGGCCTTGTTCGGGTCAATCCAGATGCGCATGCAATAGTCACGCGCACCGAAGATGATCGAGTCGCCCACGCCCGGCAATCGGGTCAAAACGTCCCGCACGTGCAGATAGGCATAGTTGCTCAGATAGACCGGGTCGTACTTGCCCGACGGCGAAACCAGGCTCACCAGCATGGCGATGGTGGGCGAGCGTTTGCGCGTGATCACGCCCAGCGCGCGGACTTCCGCCGGCATCCGCGGCAACGCGCCGTCCACGCGGTTCTGCACCAGCACCTGGGCGGTGTTCGGATCTGTGCCCACCTTAAACGTCACCCCCAGGCGCAACTGGCCGTCGCTGCTGCATTGGGACGACATGTACAGCATGTTCTCCACACCGTTGATTTGTTCCTCCAGCGGCGTGGCCACTGTGTTGGCGACGGTCTCCGCGCTGGCTCCGGGATAGTTGGCGAGGACGAAGATGGTCGGGGGCGTGATTTCTGGATACTGCGCAATCGGCAGCGTAAACAGGGCGATGGTCCCCAGCAGCACGATCAGGAGCGAAAGGACCGACGCGAAGATGGGCCGGCGAATGAAGAAGTGGGAGAATTTCACGGCTAGGGTTTGGCTTGCTGCTTATCGGTCTGCGCGATGACCTTCTCGCTCTGGGCTTTTGACTCCGGGGTTTGGACCACAACCTTCGCGCCTGGCCGCAGCATCATCAGGCCGTTGACGATCACTCGGTCTTCCGGCGTCAGGCCTTTGAGCACGGCGCGCAGCGGGCCGTGCGCCCGGCCCGTCGTGATGTCCCGTTTCTGAGCGATGTTCTCCGCATTGACGACATAGACGTATTTGTAGCCCTGGTCCGAGCCGACAGCCACGTCGGGGACAACCAGCGTCTGCTCGGGCGGCCCGGCCAGAACGCGCACATTGGCAAACATGCCCGGCACCAGCGCGCGGTCCGCATTTTCAAACACGGCGCGCAACCGAATAGTGCCGCTCTGTGCGTTGACCTGATTATCGAAGAAGTCGAGCCGGCCTCGGTGCGCGAAACCTTCCTCATTCACCAGCGCCAATTCGCAAGTGAGGCCGCCGCCGTTTGTCTCCGCCACCTTTGCCATACTCCGGTATTTGAGGAACGCGCTTTCCTCCACGTCGAAGTAAGCATAAATGGGGTTCAGCGAGACAATGGTGGCCAGCACGTTGGCTGACACGCCGAGCTGAACGAAGTTACCGGCGGTAATCAGGCGGCGCCCGATCTTGCCGCTGATCGGCGCTTTGATCTGAGTGTAGTCGAGATTGATGCGGGCGATGGCTCCGTTGGCCTTGGCGGCGACGAGAGCCGCTTCGGCTTGGCGGACGGCTTTGCTGCGGCTGTCGTATTCCTCCTCGGAAATTGCCTTGGTGCCCTTCAGGCTCTCGGCGCGCTTGAGGTCGTTCTGCACCAGTTCGAGGTGGGTTTCGGTTTGTTGGCGTCGGGCCTGCGACTGCTCCAGTTCCGCCTGGTAGGGGCGCGGGTCAATGACGAACAGCAGGTCGCCAGCCTTCACTTCCGTCCCGTCCTGAAAGTGGATCGAGTCAATGTATCCGGCGACGCGCGGCCGGATTTCCACCATCTCGACGGCCTCCAAGTGGCCGGGGTATTCGTCCCAATTGGTGAGCGTGGCAAGCTGCGGCGGTTTGGCCGTCACCTTGGGGGGCGCGAGCGCGACGGGCTTAGGCGGCGAGCAGGCGGTTAGCAGGACTGCGCAACAGACCGGCAGCAAGGCCGAAGCGATCGCGTTCACGGGGCGTGAGTTCATGAGTTGATCGGAGGTGTGGGATAAATAGGCCAGGGAGGCATTCATAGGCGGGTGGGGGGGTGGGAAATTAACTGATTGCGATCAGGGAAACCGTGTCATTGTGTTCGTTGCGCACCTTGCCCATCGCATTAGGATCAAGCGTGGGCGTTCCGTCCACCAGGAAAAGGTACTGGTGATGTCCGTGGGGCAATTCCAGCCGAATCGTCCAGCCGCCATCCGGCATCCGGGTCATGGGATGGGCTGTGGGCACCCAGCCGTTGAAATCGCCCGCGAGAGAGACACTTTTGGCCTGCGGCGCGAGGCAGAAGAAATTCACCAGGTGGAGCGGCCGGCGTCCCGCTGGTCCGCGAGGCGGTGCGGATGGATTAGGCCGGGAAGTCGGAGTATTCATTAGTGAGCAAAGTTTGGAGTCAGCCCGCATTCCGCGCCAAGGCGCGGAAACCGGGCGAGAAGAAATGGATCATTTCAGCCAGCACCTCGTCTGTCTTCGTGAGGTCACAGGCCCCGTGGGTTTCGATCTCAATCTTACCGGGGTTGCACAGCGCGAATGCCAGCGCGCCCCAGACGAATTCCACACGCCACAGCAGGTCGGGGAGTGACGCCTTGGGCAGGCTGTGCTGCAGAGCTCGGAGGAAAGCGGCTCGCACCTCTGCCCGCTGGCCAGTCAAGACTTTCTGGATCTGCGGGTTCGGCTCCGTCACGATGCGGCCGATCAGCCGGGTGACGGTCTGGCGCTTGGCGGGAGCCTTGGCCGCCAGGCGCAAGGGCGGCAACAGCATCGCTTCAAGAATCTGCTCCACCGGCAGCGGACGCCCCCGGGCCGCCGCTTCGAACTTGCCCAGCATCGCCAGGTGTTCCTGTCGCAGCGGACCGAACCGCCGCTTGAGCACGGCTTCCATCAGGCCGACTTTGGAGCCGAAATAGTAATACACCGTCGCCAGGTTCACTCGTGCCTCCTGGACGATGTCCCGCAGCGATGCGCCCGCAAACCCTGATTCCGCAATCGCACTCTCGGCGGCGTCCAGGATTCGCGTCTGGCGGTCTGGTTCGGGTGACTTAGGCATCTTAGGCATTTAAGTAAACGTTCGTTTTAAACGGTCGTTAAACTTTGCCACGCCGCCCGTCGGGCGTCAATTCCCAAAACCACAGATTGATAATCCGGGGCGGAGGCGCTACACACAGGGCATCTGATTGAACGATACAAATATGAGCACGACCACAAACGAACCATTGGACCTCATCTTCGGCCGACGCAGCATCCGAGTCTATTCGCCCGGTGAAGTGAGCGAACCGGTGGTGACCAGGCTTCTCGAGGCAGCGATGGCCGCGCCTTCCGCCATGACCAAGGACCCCTGGCGGTTCGTGTTGGTGAGGGACAAGCAGACTCTGTCGAAGCTGGCGACGCTTCACCCGGGCGCGGCGATGCTCTCGTCCGCCGCCCTGGCGATCGTGGTGTGCGGCGATCTCGACGTGGCCTTCGACCGACAACTCAGCTACCTGCTGCAGGATTGTTCAGCGGCCAGCCAAAACCTGCTGCTGGCCGCGCACGCGCAGGGCCTGGGCGCCTGCTGGGTGGGGATCCACCCCGGCGAAGCCCTGATCAAACAGGTGAAAGAATGGTTGTCCCTGCCAGTTTCAGTCATTCCCGTCGCGGCGATATCGCTCGGGCAACCCGGCGAACAGCCGCCCCCGCGCACCCGCTACAATGCGGACTACGTGTACTGCGAAAAATACTAATCTGCCGAAAGAACTTCATCCGCTGCCCGCTGGCCGGATTCGACTGCGCCTTCGATGAAACCCATGCATTGCCGGGCGGTTTCTGTGCCTGCCCAATGGATTCTTCCAATGGGTTCGCGCAGGGATGCCCCATGGATGCTGAGGGTGCCGGTTGGGAAGATCGCAATGGGTGCGCCGCCGATAAATTGCTCTCCGCACCAGTCCAGTTCAGCGTAGGCGATGGGCTTCCTGGCTTCCGGACCGAAATACTTTGCCAGTCGCTCGATAACGATCTGTTTGCGCTCATCGGGCGCGTAACGATGCCAGGTGCGTGCAAATTTCCCGCCGATAAAGACCAACATACAGGCGATCTTGCCATCTTCGCTGCATTGATCGAAGGTGACCGAAACCGGCCCATCGCCGCAGGCGGCTTCGCCTGAAAATCCATTCTCCCGCCAGAAAGCATTTTCGTAGCGCACAAAACACTTCACCGCGCCGCCCATATAGGCGCGCTGCATCAACTGCTGGCGCAGGGCGGGGAGTTGTGGGCTGAAGCTGATCTGGCTGCCAAGCGGGACCGGCACCGCGACAATGGCGCGTTTGGCCCGATAGCTCTGGCCGCTGGCGGAGGTCACGGTCACACCGCTGGCATCCTGCAAAACGGCGGAAACTGGCTGACTGAGGCGAACGTGCTCCTCCCCAACGGCCTTTGCCATCGCCAGTGATACCGATTGCGCCCCGCCAGCAATGCGCTCATGCTGGAAACCGGCTTCGGTGGAGATCAGGTTATTCATGCTCCCGGCTGAGCGGACATACGCCAGCATGTGCAGCAGGGAAAGCTCGCCTGATTCCGAGCCGAAGATGGTGCGGATGGCGGCATCCATGGTGGCGCGCGCATCCGCGCTCCACATGAACCGGCTGCGGATGGATTCAAGCGTCTTCGTATCCCATTCGGGAGCGTTTCTGTGGTTCCAGGGCAGCGCCATATCCAGCCCTTTCGCCCATGCGTCAATAATCCAGATCGCCAACTGGATCTGGATGAGCTTCCACGGAGCCATCCACGGAATGGTGCCTGTGTAAGTGGAGAGATGCCCGCGCAGTTCCAGTATCTTCTTGCCGGTATCAAACGTCGGGAAGGTTCGCAGTCCCAGTTCCTTTATCAGTGCGTAGATGCGCGGCTGGCCTTCGCCGATCCACTCGCCACCCCAATCCACTTCCGCGCCTTCCAGTTGACCGCTCCAGGTGCGCCCGCCAACGTGATCCTGGGCATCCAGCACCAGCCCCGTGGCCCCGCGCTTTTTAAGCGCGTGGGCGGCGCTCAGCCCCGCTACTCCCGCTCCGATAATGACATAATCCGCGTCGTTCATAGAATACCGCACTCCTGAATAATCTCTGATGTGTACC
>SESF01011479.1_pt1 | contig 11683 bp, 9 predicted proteins | sample 3171521 | NCBI WGS metagenome assembly SESF01 (sample SAMN10866945, study PRJNA518727) | freshwater metagenome | biome: subpolar coniferous forest; feature: holomictic lake; material: water; isolation source: holomictic Lake 227, 6 m and 8 m depth | place: Canada: near Kenora, Ontario | collected...
AGACGGGGGTGGAACTGACTCGAAAATTCAATGGTTGCTTTGAAGCGCCCCCAAAGGCGGTGGAGGGCCACCGTTGCTCCAAGGCGCTTCGCGCATCGCTATCGGTAGCGCACCAGCGCCTTGGAGCAACGGCAGTCCTCTGCCGCCTTCGCGCGTGGAAAGGATTCACGAAATTCCACCACCGCTTTGGTCGCAACACCGACTATTTTCATGCCGCGTGGAGCCCACGTTGCGGGGCATCGATATCTGTCAAAAAAAGCCAACCCCTCACTTCGTGTCAAAGATTTGCTAGGCTCATCCTGGCTTGCCTGATTAATTTTCGGTTCACACTCGTCACATGCTTTTCGACGCCGCTCTCAGTCCTGCTGAAATCGACCTGATCCCCAGCCAAAACCTTCCGGGTACAGTCTGTGTCGTCTTTGACGTGCTCCGGGCCACCTCATCCATCATTACCGGCTTGGCACATGGAACCCAGGAAGTCCGGCCCGTGCTGAGCATCGAAGAAGCGTTGGCGGCCCGTGCGGAGTGGCCCGATGCCATCCTCGGCGGAGAACGCCACGGAGACCGCATCGAAGGCTTCGACCTTGGCAACTCCCCATTGGAGTACTGCCGTCCTGGCCTGCGCCGGATTATCACCACAACCACGAATGGCACGGTCGCTCTCCGGGCGTGCGCGTCGGCGCAAGGAGTCCTCCAGGTGCTCGCAGGGGCGTTGCTCAACATGAAAGCGCTGGAAGAATATATTCGTGAGGCCTCGCCCGAGAGGGTGCTGCTCGTCTGTGCGGGGACCTTCCGGGACTTAGGGCTTGAAGACGTGATCGCCGCCGGAATGCTCGCCGCCGCCTTCCCGAATGCCGAAATGACCGATGCCGCGCAGGTCGCCCTCGCCGCCTACACCCGGCATTCTGCCGACCTGCTCGCGGGGCTAAAGCATGCCACCAACGGCCGGGTGCTCTATCAGCGCGGTCGTGCCGCCGACGTCGAGTGGTGCGCTCAAGTCTCCTGCTTTAATCTCGTCGGCGTGATGGATGACGGAGTCATCCGGGTCGCGGAGTGATCGTGGGTTGGCAAATGCGAGTTGCCGGAAGTCGCCGATGGGGGTAGCTTCGACTCAATGACCGCGATTCAAAAGAAAATCGTCATCGACGAGCACGGGGAACCGCTGGAAGTTATCATTCCATGGGCGCAGTTTTGCGAATTAAGCGAACTGCTCGGCCTCGACCTTGACAAGGAAGCCATTGACGACCTGCGCGCCGCCAAGCATGACTGGGAAAGCGGCAACCGCGATGCCTTTGTGCCACTTTCAGAGCTTTAGCTTAGAGCGATGCCCAAGCTAGTCGTCCATAAGCGTGCTGCGCGTTATCTCCGGAATCTGGACGCGCGGATCAGGGCTCAGCTTGTTGCGAAGCTGGAAGAACTCGCCCGCGATCCGGATCAAATGCCGGGCGTTAAGCCGATGTCTGGCGATTGGGCTGGCTATTTCAGGCTCCGGCACGGTGATCTGCGAGTGATCTATCTGTACGACCGCTTAGAAAACGCCATTCTCATCGCACATGTCGGTCCCCGCGGTGACGTTTACAAGTAGGAAGTCTCACTGAGCGGGGTATCCCGCTTCTACGCCAGCTCCAGCTCGCGTTCCGGAAGCTGCGCTTCGTCGGCTTCCTGCTGCGCGGAATTTTCGGAGCGGTTCTTGGCGACGAGCATGTAGATCGCGGGCACGACAAAGAGCGTGAAGAGCGTCCCGATGATCATGCCGGTCACCAGTACGATCCCGATGCTGTTGCGGCAGCCGGCTCCGGGGCCCTTGGCCAGGACGAGCGGGAAGTGGCCGACGACGGTTGCCGTGGTCGTCATGAGCACGGGGCGCAATCGGGTGCCTGCGGCTTGAATGATGGCCTGGAGTTTGTCGAGGCCCTGCTCTTGAAGGGTGTTGGCAAACTCGACAATCAAGATGCCGTTTTTCGAGATGAGGCCCACGAGCGTGATCAGGCCGACCTGGCTGTAGATGTTAAGCGAGGTAAACCCGATAAACGTGAACAGCAGCGAACCGGAAAGTGCGAGCGGCACCGATCCGGCCAGGATGATAAACGGATCGCGGAAGCTCTCGAACTGAGCCGCGAGCACCAGGAAAATCAGGACGAAAGAGAGCAGCAGTGTGAAGGTGAGTTTGTCGCCTTCCAAGCGAAGCTGGCGGGCCTGCCCGGCGTAATCGATCGTGTAGCCTTTGGGCAGGATTTTCGCGCCCTCGGCCTCGATGAGCTTGAGCGCCTGATCCAATGGTACGCCTGGTTTCAGAACTCCCTGGATGCGCGCCGAGTTGAGCTGCTGGAACCTATTGAGCGTGCGGGGTTCGGTGGTCTGCTTGATGTCGGCAAAGGTGGAAAGCTGGACTAGCTTTCCGTTGGGGCCGCTGACGTAGAAATCCTTGAGTTGATCGACGGTAAGTCGTTCGCTCCGTTTGATCTGCGGGATGACTTTGTAGCTGCGCCCCAGGATGCTGAAGCGGTTGACGTAGTTGCCGCCCAGGAAGGTGCCGAGATCCGCGCCGACTTGTTGCAGGTTCAGCCCGAGCGAGGCGACTTTGTCGCGGTCGAACACCACTTCGGCTTGAGGCTGATCATACTTCAAATCCGTGTCGGCGAAAAAGAAGAGTCCGCTTTCCACCGCTTTGGCGACGAGTTGATTGGCAAACGCCAGCAGTTGCTTTGGCTCTGCCGTCGAGGCGATGACCATCTCAAATGGCATGTTGCTGCCGCCGGGCAGCGGGTCGGGAGTCATGGCAAGCAGGCGCACCCCCGGAAGGCCGGCGGCCTTGGCGCTGACTTCGCGCTCCATCATTTGGGTGGTGCGCTTGCGCTGGCTCCAGGGCTTGGCCACCAGGCCTGCAAATCCGGAAGTCGGCATGGTGATTTGAAAGACGTGATCGGTTTCCGGGAAGGATTTGAAAATATCGCCGGCGTGCGATGCGAACAGATTAGTCTGGTCGATGGTCGAGTTGGGCGAGGCTTGGACAATGCCGAAAATAATCCCTTGATCTTCCTTCGGCGCGAGTTCACGGGCCGAAGAGCCGTAGAACCAGAAGATGGCCGAAATGACTAGCAACGCCATGGTGATGGTGACTGGCCGCCACTTCAACGAGTTGCTCAGGGTGCGCATGTAGCGGTCCCGCAAGCCGTCAAAACGATGATTGATCCAGGCCGCATAGCCGTGCTCCGATTCACCCGCGCGCAGAAGCTTCGAACACATCATGGGCGAGAGCGTGATGGCCACCACCCCCGAGACGGTAACCGCGCCGGCGAGCGTGAACGCGAACTCGCGGAACAACGCGCCGGTGAGCCCGCCCTGGATGCCGATGGGCGCATACACCGCCGCCAGCGAGATCGTCATGGCAATGAGCGGCCCGAGGAGTTCTCGCGCCCCTTTGATGGCGGCTTGGAACGGTTTGAGTCCTTCCTGCAAATGGCGCTCGACGTTTTCGACCACCACGATGGCGTCGTCCACTACAAGGCCAACCGAGAGCACAATCGCGAGCAGCGTCAGCAGATTGATCGTAAACCCGAACAGCAGCATGAGGAACGCGGCCCCGATCAATGAAATGGGAATGGAAATGACCGGAATCAAGGCCGAGCGGAATGTGCCAAGGAACAGGTAAATGATGACGATCACGAGCAGCAGCGTTTCGGCCAGCGTCTTCCAGACCTCGTGGATGGCGTCCTGAATGTATTCGGTCGCGTCGTGCGGGATGCTCACCTGCATACCGGCGGGAAGCTGTTTTTCGATTTCCGGAAGTTCCGCGCGGACGGCTTTGATGACGTCCAGCGAGTTGGCGGTCGGCAGCACCCAGATGCCCATGAAGGTGGCCTTCTTGCCGTCGAACCGGACATCCGCATCGTAACTTTCAGCGCCGAGGGTGACTTCGGCGATGTCTTTGAGCCGCACGATCGCTCCGTTCTGCTGCCGGATGACCAGTTGGCTGAATTCTTCAGGCGTCTTCAGGTCGGTGTTGGCCACCATGTTGATGGAAATCATCGAGCCTTTGGTGGCGCCCAGGGCAGAGAGGTAATTGTTCGCCGCCAGCGCAGCTCGCGCTTCCGTAGGCGAGATGTTGAGCGCGGCCATGCGGTCCGGCTTGAGCCAAATGCGCATGGCGAAGGTGCGCGCTCCGAGAATGTCTGCCCGTTGCACGCCGCTCACCGCGGTCAGCTTCGGCTGGACCACCCGCGTCAGGTAATCGGTGATCTGGTTGGAATCGAGATCCTTGGAGGAAAACGCCAGGTAAACCGAGGCAAACCGGTCGTCGGCGGTCTGGAGTTCAATGATCGGCGCTTCGGCTTCCGGAGGCAGATCGTTCCGCACCTGCGCCACCTTGGCTTGGATCTGGGTGAGCGCCGCGTTGGTGTCGTAGTTGAGCTTGAGGTGGACGAGGATGGTGCTGACGCTTTGGGCGCTTTGGGACTCGATGTAGTCGATCCCGTCGGCGCTTGCCATGACTCGCTCAAGCGGCGTGGTGATGTAGCCGCGGACGAGATCGGCATTCGCCCCGATGTACGCGGTTTTGACGGAGACCACGGCGATGTCGCTGCGCGGGTACTGCCGCACATTCAGCACGCGGGCCGATTGAATGCCCGCCAGCAAAATGAGCAGGCTGATGACGCTCGCGACAACCGGGCGCTTGATGAACAGATCGGTAAGTATCATTGGAGGCGAAAAGAAAGACTGCGGATGAGTAACGGGAAATCCGTCGATCCAATCCTACGTGTCCGGCGGATTCGGATTTTGTTCGTTGGCAGGCAGCACGCTGTTATCGACGTTCACCGGTTGCGGTGGAGGCTGGGGCTTGCTGATCTCCACCGGTTCGTTGCTGCGCAACTTGAAGACCCCCGAGGTGATGATTTCGTCGCCGTCATGCAATCCCGTGAGAATCGAAACCTGGTCGCCCCGGGTTGGGCCCAGTTTCACGAATTGTTGAATGGCCTGCTTCTCCGGCTTGCCCTCTTTGTTGGTGCCGCTTTTCACGATGAAAACGGAGTCGCCGTACGGAGCGTAGTTAATGGACGAAGCCGGGATCGCGAGCACGCCCGGTTGTTGGGGCAGCAGCACTTCCACACTGACGAACATGCCGGGGCGCAGTTTGTTTTCCGGGTTTCCAACGGTGGCTTCGATCTGAACGTTGCGGGTCGTCTCGTCCACGCGGGAGTCGATGGCGGTGATCTCTCCTTCGAACTCTTTTTCGGAGACGCCGACAGCCGTTAGCCGAATTTTTTTGTTCAGCGCGATCTTGTCCAAGTGTTGCTGCGGAACGGAAAACTCCACATAGATCGGGTCCGACGACTCAAGCGAAACGATCGGCACGCCGGCGTTCAGATATTGCCCGACGTTGATCTGGCGAATGCCCAGGATTCCGTCGAAGGGAGCAGTGATCGTCTTGCGTGCAATCAATGCCCTGGCTTCCTCGACAGCGGCGTCCCCTTGGCGGGCTTCGGCTGCCGCCGCGTCGAATTCCGCCTGGGATGCCGCCTTCTTCTCCAGAAGATCCTGTTTGCGGGCGAGGCTTATCTTTGCCAGATCGCGGCGGGCTTCGGCGGAGCGAAGCTGGGCCGTTTCCTGCTTGGTATCGAGCTTCACCAGCAACTCGCCTTTTTTAACCGGTTTACCCGATTCAAACGCGATTTCCGCAACGATTCCGGCGAGATCGGTGCTGACTTGAACGCCGTGGATCGCCCTGAGCGATCCCACGGAGCTCAGGAGCGGTTGCCAGGATTGTGCTTTGGTGACAACTGTCGTCACGGCAGCAGGCGGCGGCGCCATCTGGGCAAAGATCTTCGTCATCATGCTGTGTTTGAAGTTGTCCCAGAACATGAGTCCAGCAGCGATCAATTCGATGATCCCCACCATGATGAGCATTCGTTTCCACATAAGTATTGGTCAGTTTTTGGTCAAATTGGGTTCCGGGGCGGCGGGCGTGAGCCCTTCTTGAAGTTTCTGGAGCAAGCGTACCAGTTCCTGGCGTTCCGCTTGGTCCAGCGGCTTCATGATCGATGAGACGCACTGAAAATGGTCCGGGAGCATCGATTCCAAGGTGGCGTGCCCGTGTTCAGTCAGGCGCACATGGATCGTGCGCCGGTCATGGGAGTCCGGTTCCCGGATCACCATCCCGTCTTTTTCAAGGGTGTCGATCAGCCCGGTCATGGTCGCTCGGGTGACTCCGGATTCCTCGGCGAGCGAGGCCGGGGTGGAGGATTTCACCCAGGATCGATTCAAGAGCATCATCACCGTGAACCGTCCCTGGCTGATGTTGTGCCGGGTAAGAAACCGGTTTACATCCTCAAACACCATGTCGGCCGTGCGCAAAAGGTGCAGGAAGGTGCCGTTGGCGGTCGGGTCAAGGCTCGGATAGCGCTTCGCCGCCTCAAGCAGGCATTCGTAGCGTGGAAGATCTTTGAGCATTAAAAGCGGCATGGGAGAGGCGATGGAGGTTTGTTAGTTGCCTAATTATCAGGAGGCTTACCGAAGTCAAGCGGGAAGAATGGGACAGATGAGACAGATGAGACAGATGGGACAGATGAGACAGATGGGACAGATGGGACAGATGGGACAAGCATTCCCCTCCCATAATTCCCATGCTTCCCATTACTCCCATTCCTCGCTTGGCCCCGGCCCTTCCTGCTCTATATTGCTCTTCTGCATGAAATTCACGCCGGCCAAAACCCCCATCCAATCGCTCACCCTTGAGGAATTGCAATCGAAGTTCCGCGAGATGGGGCAGCCTGCCTACCGGGCCGGGCAGGTGCTGGAGTGGCTCTATGCAAAGCGCGTGAAGTCGTTTTCCGAGATGACGAACCTTCCCGCCGGCTTGCGCGGCCAACTCGATGCCGAGTTCGGGTTCGACCTGCTGGAGCCAGTCCGCAAGCTCGGCTCGGACGACACCACGCAGAAATTTCTCTTTAAGCTCGCGGACGGCTCCCTGATCGAAGCGGTGCTCATCCCTGCCTCGCCTGCGTTGTACGGGGAGGGGTCTGACCGACGGACGCTCTGCGTTTCTTCCCAAGTCGGCTGCGCCTACGGTTGCAAGTTTTGCGCGAGCGGCTTGGACGGATTCTCGCGAAACCTGCATGCGGGCGAGATCGTGGCCCAGTTCCTGAAAATCGAGGAACTGAGCGGTGAACGCATCAACAACGTCGTGTTCATGGGGATGGGGGAGCCGCTGGCTAACTACGACAACCTCCTGCGCGCCATCACGATTCTGAATTCCCCGTGGGGGATCGGTCTGGGTGCGCGCCACATGACGCTCTCCACCAGCGGCCTGGCTCCGATGATCCGCAAGCTGGCCGATCAACCGCTGCAAGTCCGCCTGGCTATTTCCCTGCACGGCGCGACGGATGCGGTGAGGAATCAAATCATGCCGGTAAACCGCAAATTCCCGCTGGCGGAATTGCTCGACGCCTGCGCCTATTATTGCGAGCGCAAGACCCAGCGGATCACGCTCGAGTTCATCCTGATCGAAGGGATCAACGATTCCCTGGAACAGGCGACTACGCTTGGGAAAATTGCCCGCCGGCTGGATGCGAAAATCAACTGTATTCCCTACAACGCCGTGGAGGGGCTCGCCTGGGTGCGCCCCTCGTTGCGCCGTCAGGACGCTTTCATGAACGCTCTCGAGCGGACCGGCGCCGATGCGACGATTCGCCGGGAAAAAGGCCACGACATCGAGGCCGCTTGCGGCCAGCTTCGGCTTCAGGTGAAGCGCGAGGAATCGGCGTAGGCGCCGCGTTCGAAGCGACACCCGGCACAGGCCTTCAGCGCCAAAGGCGCGGCCGCATATCAGCCTGGGGCAACGCCCCAGGTTTTCAATTCAAAGGAATTCAGGGCTGAAGGCCCGAACCATTGTATAACGCTCAGAATGGCGCGGGCCTTCAGCCCTGAATCGTTCTTCCCGGTTTTTCCTCGGGCGATGCCCCAGGCTGGTATGGGACGAGCCTTTGGCCCTCAAACAATGATGCTAACCGAACAGGATTGGGCGCCTCGCCTGTGTCCGGGGGCGCCCGCGCCAAAGGCGAGACTCCTGTATCACTCTGGTGCCCAATTGCAACCCCTACGCAGGTCCTTTGTAGCGGACTTGTCCTGTCGGATCCGACGTTAAACGCTAAATTTCAGGCGCGGAGTGAAAAAGCTTTTGCGGCTCCATGAGTTGCGCTAATTTTTGAGCGTGTCCCCTGCACTCATCAAAGCCGATGCGCCCGGTGCCGCATCCAGCCTCTAGCTTGGCATGATTCCAGATCGCGCTCGCGGGCTTCAGATGCTTCACTGCCTTCTTCAGACGGTGGCGGCGCTGGCGTTGTTTTGGCTTTGGACGCTGGTTGTTTTTAACGATTTCACCGGATCGGGGCCGGTAAGTTATCGGCCATACCTGGCTTACTCCCTCGTCATTGCCGCAGGCATCCTCTTCGATTTTATGCGGCCGGGCACCGCGCGCTCGGATTTCATCGATCGCGATTATGTGCGGAGTTGTGGCATCAGTGTGCGCCAGACGCTGACTGTTCTCACCCTGCTCCTGCTTTTCCTGGTGGCCGCCAAGGATTTGGCGATTTCCAGAACCTTTCTTTTTACCTACATTCCGTCGCTCTTTTGCCTGCTGATCTACACGAACCGGGTTTTGCCACGGTTCCTGGCTGGCTTTGTCTTCTCCGGCGGTTACCTGCAAAACACCATTCTCGTGGGATCGAGCATGGAGGTGGCTCGATTGAGCGACTGGCTGGATCGCAAGGCGCACTACGGGATCAGGTTGGTGGGCTTGGTCGCTGAAGAGCCGGCAACGGATTCGGCCATTCCTGCCCCTTACTTGGGGGGCTTGGCGGATCTGCAGCAGCACATCGCCCGCGTCAGCGCGACGCAGGTCATTGCCGTGGGGTTGCCGCGCTCCGCGGAAATCATCAATGGGATGGCCGACATCTGCCAGGGACTTGGGGTGCGACTGCTGATAGCCAACGACTTTGAACTGCTGCTGGGTCGGCGGGTCACAATGCTCGAGGAAGATGGAATTACCTTTATGGGGTTCCACAAAGAACCTCTGGAGTCTCCCGTAAACCGGATCCTCAAGCGCGGATTGGACCTGACTGTGGCGGTTCCGGTGGTTTTGATTTTTATCCCCCTTATCGCGCTCCTCGTCTGGCTATTCCACCGCATCCAATCCCCTGGGCCGCTTTTCTTTCGCCAGACCCGAACCGGATTCCAAGGGCAGGACTTCGTAATCTACAAGTTCCGCTCCATGCAAACGGAGAATCCTGATCCGGCTCAACAGGCCAGCGCCGGGGACCCCCGTGTTTTCCCGGCGGGGCGCTGGCTGCGAAAGCTAAGCCTCGACGAGCTCCCGCAGTTCATCAACGTGCTCAAGGGAGAGATGAGCGTCGTCGGGCCCCGTCCGCATCTTCGTGAGCACGACGCGATTTTTCGCAACAAAATGAACGCCTATGGCGTGCGCGGATTCATTAAACCGGGGATCACCGGCCTTGCCCAGGTGCGCGGTTTACGCGGTGAAATAAAGACCGACAGCGATGTCATCGCCCGCGTGGAGAACGATCTCAGTTACCTGGAGAATTGGTCGCTGATTCTGGATATTGCGATTATTGTCCGGACCTCATGGAAGGTCCTAAATCCGCCCAAAATGGCGTATTAGGTTTTTGTCCATTCCGTCCATTCCCGCTACTTCGTCTCACTGATCGTGATCGAGTTCCGCTCTAGAGTCACACCTGTCCTCCGGTGATACTCGGAGATCGCTTTGCGATAGTCGGATTCGGCGCGGATTTCCGCAGCTTCAGCTTCCATGAGTTTCTTCTGGAGTTCCAACACTTCAAAGGGCGTTGCGGCCCCTTCAAGATTCCTGGTCTGGCCGGCCTGTAAACTCTCTTTGGCCAGTCGCAACGCTTCCAGGGTGGAGTCGATCCGTTTGCGAGAGGTGGTGATGCCGCTCGCGGCATTGGCGACCTCCACGATGATTCTTTGTTCCAGTCCGTGAAGGCCAACCAGAGCCTGGGCGTTCAGGAGTTTTGCTTCAGTGAGCCCTCCGCGCGCGGTCCGGTTGCCAATTGGAATCCGCAGCACCACTCCTGCGGCCCAGTTGTTGGGATCGGAACTCGAATCGCCAAAAAAATCATAGCTCGATCCGGCATTATTCCCGGTGACTCCAAGCAGGTTCAAACTTCCAACCAGATCCAACCGTGGGAGGGTTTGGTTACGGGCGGTAATGACGGTGATATGGCGGTTCTTGAGATCCAAGAGCGCTTGCTGATAATCGGGACGTTCACGGAAGGCATCGCGCAACCCCGCTTCCACATCGACGGTCGTGATCGCAGGGGTCGGCGGCGGAACGATGCTAATCGGCTTCGAGAGCAGCGTTTGCGTATCGTCGGTTACCAATTGCTTGAGCAGCCGTTCGTTGTCTTCGATAGCGGACTGGGCCAGAATCACCGCTTCCTCCCGGGCCGCCGCTTCCGCTTGGGCCGTCACGACGTCGAGCTTCGTCTTCACGCCCGCTTCCACCCGGTCGCACTCGTCCTTTACGAACTGAAGCGCCAATTCGCGCGAGCGCCGGGCGGCCTCGTAGTTGCGCTGGGCCGCGTAGAGTTCATTGTAAACATAGACGGTCTGGGTCACCACGTCGATGACCTGCTGGCGAAACGCCCACCCGCTGCCTTGGCGATTGTTGCGGGCGATCCTCAGCGAGGCCAGGTTGACATCCGTGCCGAAGCCCCGGAGCAAAGGCTGGGTGAGCGAAACTCCGGCCCCGGAGTTGTAGCCAGAGTAATCCAAGGCGTTCGTGTTCAGTCCCAGGCTGTAGGAACTTCCGAGCGGAGTCATCCCGCCGACTCCGGCACTAAACGCTCCCGTTTGGCTCTCCGCGTCATTGGCCGTCCGGTTCATCTGTTGAGTGAAACCACCCCGCAGTTCGGGATCGAACGCTCCGAGCTTGGTGGTGGCCCGCGCATCGGCGATTTGCGGATTGAACGCCTCCACCTTGATGGCGAGGTTCTTCTCCATGGCGAGTTGGATCGCCTTTGAAAGCGAGAGCTCAAGCGGAGCGCCCGCTTCCGAGGCGGCGCCAGCCACAAGGAGGGCGGAGAGCGCAAAAGGGATGATTCGGGGAAAATTCATTTCGAGGCGAATCGGCTATACTGGGGAGAAATCGCAGGCGGTCAAGGTTTCAAAAATTTGGCCATTAAGCGCCGAATTCTAGCGCCGCACCGCCCCTCCTTTTTCCTCATGCGACCCTTGTGCCCTAGGGGAAACCCGGTTTTGCACACGCTTGCTTGCGGTTTTTGCCCGATTGAGACATGGTGGATTAATGCAAGTGACGTTGTTGAAGTCGAAAATCCACCGCCCAGCAGTGACTGGCGCCAGTATTGATTACGAGGGGAGCATGACGATCTCGGCCGATTTGGCGGAGAAAGTCGGGATTCGCCCTTACGAGAAAATCCTGGTCAGCAACATGGGAAACGGGGAGCGTTTCGAGACTTACGTCATCTATGGCAAGCCCGGGGCCGGGGTCATTGAACTCAACGGTGCGACGGCGCACCTCGGCAAGATCGGCGATCGTCTGACGATCATGAATTTCGGCCAGTTCACACCGGAAGAAGCTGCCTGCCACAAGCCCCGCGTTATCCTCATGAACGAGCGCAATGAAGTGATC
>SESF01013650.1_pt1 | contig 11675 bp, 11 predicted proteins | sample 3171521 | NCBI WGS metagenome assembly SESF01 (sample SAMN10866945, study PRJNA518727) | freshwater metagenome | biome: subpolar coniferous forest; feature: holomictic lake; material: water; isolation source: holomictic Lake 227, 6 m and 8 m depth | place: Canada: near Kenora, Ontario | collected...
AGCGCTGGCGGGGATCACAAATAAGGCTGTAAGCCGCATGAATGCTAGGTTTCCCACAGTTCAATCTTCAACATACCGTTATAAATACCGTGATTTCGCTATGCTGCCGGGTTAGTTGCTAGTTTGACACAGTATGACACCACGTGTCTGCCATGGGGCGACACCTATCAACTGTGCAGCTCCGCCGAAGTAGCGCTGTGCAAAACGGACCCAGCCCGCGCATTAGCCTTACCATAGCCTCGCGCAACCGAACGATGTAAGCCAGCGGCACGCTGGTTTATATGCATTTTCGGCCTCTAGCCCCCGTAAACATTGCGCAAGATGCTATTAAAACAATAGCAACGCATTTTAAAGTCCGCCGCCGCAGGCGGCGCTTGCCCGTGGCGCTGGGATGAGGGAGCCCCTTGGGGGCGGATGGGCACCCAGCGCGGGGCCAATGCCGCGCAGCGGCGAGGCCACAAGGGCGGGCGGGGCACACACAACATGACTGGCCGCAGGCCACTGACCAAACACCCTGCGCGTAGCGCCAGACCAATGCCACAGTGCCACAACAGCCACAAGGGAGCCAGACGGCGGCGCGTAGGGCGCGGATGCGACCGGAAAGTGCCGACGGCTGTGCGACCGACTCCAGCGAAGGCAATTTTGCATAACGGCCCGTTGCCTTCACCCGAAGGGCGCGAAGCGGTGACTGCCACAAAAGGAGCCTGCGACTGACTGGCGGACACTGAGGGCAATGCGGCGTTATGTAACTTTGCCGTAGCGGGCGAGCGCCACAACTGCCCCGCATATCGGGTGCCAGGCCGAGCCGCAGGCGACGGCTGATCCAGCACGATGCGGCAGCGAGCCGAGGCCATATCTGCGCTACAGCGCACTGACCAACACTTGCGAAGCACTGGCGATGTACCTCCCCGGCCCTTGCGCATAGCGAAGCCGAGCTGTGCGCACTGACCGACGCCACCATGCTGGCAAACCGTAAGTGGTGATGTGTCGCTGCCACCAAGCGGCAGCGACTGGCGGCCCGACATGGCCGCGCTGCTGACAACAGCGTCCAGGCCGCGCCAGCTGGCCGCTGGTGGCGATGCGCCAGCGAGCCGAGACATTGTGGTGCTTTGCGATAGCGGTACTCCGCTTTCGCAACTGACTAACCCTACAGCCTGCCAAAAGAAGTCAAGCGGTGGTGCTTGGTACGCTGACCCACAGCGCGACAGCGCCAAACCATGGGCAGCGTGCCGGGCATGACCGCGCTGGTGGAGGTCACCACGCGACAGCTTCGTGGTGATCGTGCAGGGCGGTACGCCTTGCACGCTGGCTGGATCTACAGAGCATCAGGAGAGGTAAAGCAATGGTGATGGTTGCCCTGCCATGGGCGCAGGGCGCGTATCTGTGGGCAGGGTGACCGGCACGATTGCGCTGCTGGACGCTGCACAGTTGCTGTCGCCGTCAACCTTCCTCGAAGTAGTCAGAGTCGATCTTCTTCACCACATAAGTCGACGCCGCTGACACGCCGACATCAAAGTCAATCATCAGCGTCGAGAGCGTCTTTCCGTCAATCAGTACAACCTTGGTGTCAATTCGCGAAGCGTAGTCAATGGCTTCGGATGTGTAGGCAGACGTCGTGATGAAAACGCCCTTTTTGGCCCGCTGGCCTTGCAGCGCACCAACAAACTTTTGTATCTCCGGTCGTCCGACTGAGCCTTGCCAGCGCTTCGCCTGCAAATAAATCGCATCCAATCCGAGGCGGTCTTCCTTGATGATTCCGTCGATACCACCGTCGCCTGACTGCCCTATGCGCTCTCCAGCATCGCGTCTTGATCCACCATATCCCATCTTCACAAGCAGATCGACAACCAACTGTTCAAAGAAAGCCGGGGAGCAACTCAATACAACTGAGAGCAGTTCCTGCGCGAGTTGTCCCCGCAAACCTTGATATGCAAGTTCAATTGCCTCCTCAGGGGTTGCCCCCGCCACCGCCACCGCGTTAATTTCAGTGGACCTAGCATCTGCGTTGGAATCCACACCCGATTTCGACGCATCCCGGAAGTCAACAAACTCTGGAAACTGCTCTAAGAACTTGCTGTCTATCCGTGCCGGCTTGCTGCCAAGCACTGTCAGCCCTTTGCTGGTGATCCTAAAGATGCCACGTCGGGGAGCCTCGACCAGTCCAGCCTTCTTGAGGTAAGTCCTTGCCCAGCCAACCCGGTTCCTGAAAATACCTTGCTGCCCACTTGGTAACAGTTCAGCACGGTCAGCGTCAGACAGCGTGAAAAATGTCGCAAGTTGATCTTCGGCGTCACGAAGGGAATGCTCTTCACCGTCGCCCAGTAAGGTCAGAAAGGGCAGCATGCAGGTTTGATAGTCGGGTATTGCCATGCCCGAAGAATAACCGCACGAGTCCGTTGCCGCCCATAGGGTGCCACGCTACAGGCTCATGGTGGGCGCTGACGGCCCTTGTGAGCTGTGTAACGTACGGGAGGGGAGTAATAGACCAGGTCAATACGACAGATCTCTGTCGCGCTCGCACCTACTTCATCATCAAATAATTTGTTCATGTCATCAGACCCCCGGGTGCAGCGTGTGCGGGTCCCCCTTTGGTCTAGGATGAAAGTCAAAGGCAAGCCATACCCGTCTTTTAAACACACACCTATACGGGACCCACGCGCCCGAATGTAAAGATTGTTTCCAGAATTCCAAATTTTTTTGCAGCAAAAATACCCTATCAGTGTTTCTACTCGGCCAGGCATGGACTATCTGGTGCAGCGCCGTGGGCCACCGTTCGAGGTAGCGCCGCAGCTGTCTCCAACGCAGCGCCGCGTTTGTCGCAGCGCTTGAAAGTATTCATCGATTGCCTTTTGCACGATTGTGAGACTTGCATAACATCTGACAATTTTTGATGTCTGTGCTGCCCCCTTTGCTCCATGCCGCTACATGATCGGCTTCCATATCCGCGATGGCCCAGATTTTTTGTTTGTTGGCATCGTGCCCCATTGCGCAATGTGGACAGTTCGATTCAACTTTGACCTTGGCCTGGTCAACTTGTAACTTATAAGCTGTTTTCTTGGTGGCCTCGTCAAACACTCGAACATCGAGGAGTTTGGAATCTTGAAGGCCGCCGAGAATGTATTCGAAGACACCGCGACGGTTCTTGACGTACGGGTCGCCATACAGCCGCTTGACCTCGGCAGAAACTATGGCCGGATCGTATGACTTGGAGTGATATAGCTCATAAATCCGTCCCCACTCCAGCCCCTGCATCTCCTTCTCAACATCCCTGAACACACTGGATACCCAGTCGATCACGTCGTTGAAGTAGGCTTTCAGTTCATTGATGTTGCCTTTGGTGCGGTTGCTGCTCATATAGCCGCCAATATCGCCCTTATTCACCCAGTCCAGCGCCCGCTCCAGGAAGTCTTGCCGGTTTGCGCTGCCCTTGATGTACGCGCTCCATTTCTGAATGTTCGCATTTTGGCTTTTGCTGAACTCTGCTTTCGCCAGCGTCACAAAGGGACCAGAGTAGATGGCGTTTAAGAGCTCTTGGGAGTTGAGAGGCACGCCAGCGATGTTGATCGTCTCAAACCATTGTTTGATTTCGGTTTCTGTACCCTCGCACTGGTAAATCAGCAATTTTGCGTCTCGAATTTGGGCTTGTTGGTCGGCGGGTAGGCTGTCGAAGTTCTTCGGATTGCCGTTATCCATGATCGCGAACTTATTGGTAACGAATCGCCCAATACTGGTGATACGTTGCTGGCCATCCAACACCTCGAACTTATCAGTATCGACTTTGTTGAAATAGATTAGTCCCAGTGGATACCCCTTGAGCAGCGATTCGATGACCGCAGCCTCTCTCTTCCCGCCGCCGTCGGCATAAATATAGTTCCGCTGGTATTCGGGCTGAATAGTGAGCTTGCCTGCGAGTCCGTAAAGGCCCTTGCCCTCTAACTGGTTGTACACGAACCCATTGCATATGGCGGCAACCGTAATGTCGGTTTTAAGCGTAGTTTTCACTTCTTGGTCTTTCTTACGGGCCGGGCACGGCGGTGGCGAATGAGAAGCCGCTTGTATGGCGCTATGAAGAACTCATCTTCAACGATGTAATAAGTCTGACTAGAAAGAGGTTCCTCAACCTTTATCGCGCAAGCGTCATTGAGCTTTGTCACCTTGCTCCGTTTCCCGCTCGCATCAACCTGAATCTGAGGTGGGTAATCTCTTACGTGAAGTTCATAGCTGTGCTCATAACCATGAATCTCAAACTGTTCGGGGTTGTATTTATCAAGGAAGGTGATCGGGACACCCATCATGCCGTCGTAATCGCTTGGGATTTCCTTGTACGTGCCGACTTCAATGGCGTCAAAATTGTCGTAGCGGTCGTAAGCGGCCTTGCCCCGCAGATTCTTGCTGAACTTCAAATTTTCGGCCATGGTCATGAGGGGCAACTTCTGGTGACGGCGGCCATGGTCCATGTTTGTGAACCACATAATGCTTCCCATGCTGAAATACTTGACGCCATTTACGACCTTCTTGCGTGACTCAGTCTTGATGTCGTAGTCATCCTGCACTTGGAACCACTTCGTGCCACCGTTGTCAACCCCAAGCCACAACTCGTTCTCTTTGATGAGCGGGAAAATTTCCTTATAGGTGATCGCGTTCTGGTTCCCGATGATCAGGAACTTTTTGCCATGTTCAGCTAGTTGGGCGACGTACTCGCGGAATAGTGAGAAAGGCGGGTTGGTAACGACGATGTCAGCCTCTTTCAAAAGCGCGACACACTCAGTGCTTCGGAAATCACCCCCGGGGTATTCTTTGTCGCCGTTTAAGGCTTTTCTGGCTGCCTTATTACGCTTGAGGAATAGCTCTACGTCGGTCACGTTCGCGGCACCATCGCCGTCCTCATCTTTCACATGGTCGAGGATGACCGCGATAGCCTTGGGTTTCTTGCGCTTTGCATTCCCCTCGTTGTACTCCGGAAATAAAGTGCCCTGGCCAGCGATGGGAGAGCCGTCGTAGCTGGTACTGATTAGCTTCTTGAGGGCGAGCTTGTTGAAGTTGGCAGCGAAGTACTTGAAGAAATTGCTCTCGAAGGGGTCATCGCAGTTGCAGTAGACGACTTTGCCGCGAAAGGTATCAACGTCGAACTCGAGGTAGGACTCGACCTCTTTTTGGATATCAACGTATTGGGTATAAAACTCGTCCTGCTTAGCTGCCTTCGCGGCGTGCAGACCTCGATTCATTGACTTGCTTTCCGACTTCGGCAGCCCAGCCGTCAAACCGTTGGACGGTTCGAGCTTTGTGTGTGTGGGTTCCCGCGATGCTGTTTTGACCATGGCCTTAGCGTACCCCATTGGGGTACGCTGAACCTAATGCATGCCACTCTTTTTGCCGTGGAAAAAAACTACTGCGGGATGCCTTGGTTAGTAAGAATTCAGGAGCCATTTAGTTGTACATCTTTATTTTTTTAGGTGATTAAATAACCAGCATACGCCGCACCACTCTAACCTTGATTCTACCCATCGCGTGTCCCCCTGATGGGGGTGAATGACCCGCCCCTGAAGCCATCTGAATGATCGCTATTAGCTGAATGACGGTCGCACGCTCTGACAAAATGGCCCCACCAGAATGGCGTTCAGACAATAGGGGCTAATTATTGGTTTGTGGCGGCCCGACCGACAACCCTACTAGCGGTAAGGGCCTCTTGCGGGCACATACTTTAACTGCCTGGGCGTTAGATTTCACGGGCGGACTGGCAGTCGTAAAGCCTGGCACCTATCGGTGCAGCCGGATAAAATTCCACCATGCGGAAAGAAACCACTTTATCGCCAAAGCAAGAACGCTTCGCAGTAGCCTTCGCCCAGCACCATAACGCCAGCCTGGCCTGCCGTGAGGCGGGCTACAGCGCCCACGGGCGCAGTGCCAGCGTGACCGGGACAAGGTTGTTAGCGGATGTATGCGTTTTGAGCCGGATACAGGCCCTGGAAGCGGCTTCGGCACAGGAGTTGGGGGTTACCCGGCAGCGGTTTCTATTTGAGCTTCAGGAGGCTGCAGCGCTGGCTAAAGAAAAGCGGGACCCAGCCGCCATGATTGCCGCCTGGCGTGAGATCGGCAAAGCCTGTGGCTTCTATCAGCCTGAGCGGATCAAGGTGGATGTCAACGTCGCCGGGAGCCTGGAAATGAGGAAGTGGAACCAGTTATCGGACGCCGAATTGCTCCAGTTCATCAAGGCTGGGCAGGCTGTCGAATAGCCACAATAGGCCGCTGCCCTGGTTGCCGGGTGACGGTGATCAGCCCGGCACTCTCCAGCCGTTTGAGCCCGTCACCGCAAGCGTCCTCCGAGACATTCAACAGGTCGAGCGCCTTGGCCGTCAGCTTCACGGGCTTACCGCCATTCATATCCACCAACCAACGCACAGCCAAAGCCAGATTGATGGCCTTGCCTGGTAGGCTTGCAGCCGCACTCAACCAGTCCATGGCAATGGGGCCTTTCAAGAAGGGTCTGGTGTTGGCCACCTCCACCAACTTGGAGCCCGCTGAAGAGGGGCGGTACTGAAACCGTTTGACAGGTACACCTGCATCAGCATGCTTACTATATTTAAGATTATTCATATGAGATAGGACGGGTGCCGCTCGCTGCCGGAGCTGGGTCCGTCACGCTGCCGGGGGTGGTAGGTAGGGTGGTTCACCAATAAGGGCCATGATGTTGTTCCACATCTTGGTTCCGCGCTTGTCCATGTAACGGTCGGGAAAGCGAACGATCTTGGCATCGCTCTGCAGTTCAAAGCCATTGAGCACGGCTTTGCTGGCTTCGCACATCAGCACCTGGGCATGCGCTACCACGGCGTCCAACTGATCCAGCGGTGCCTCAATCAACAAGGCGTCATGAACCGGGGCGCACACCTTAATGCCAGCATCTGCCAACCGTATGCAGGCCAGCCGCAGCATTTCGGCTCCATTCGCCTGCATGGGAAAGTTACAAATGCTGCGGGGGTTGAGTTTGATCTCGGTCGTGGCCCGGGTGTGAATCTGCCATCCGAATGACGTCCAGAGTCTGCCGCCCAGAACCGCCTCATTCAGCACATTGTCGGCAAACGCCCAGAATGTGCGGTAGGTTTGACGGTGCAACGCCAACAACTGGCGGGCGCGTGCTACCGGCTGATTGATGCGCAGTGCCAGGCTCTCGGCGCCCATGCCGTACTGCACCGCCAGCACACAGGCTTTGAACTGATCACGTTCGGCTTCGTGCGTCTGCTTGGTGGCATCTTGGGGCACTGCATTGGCCTGTTTCGCAAAGGACAGATACGGGTCACCGCTACGGTACGCAGCCATCATATTGGCGTCACCTGACAAGCCTGCCGCTACACCAAACTCCTGCTGGCTCCAGTCGATGTACGCCAACCCGTAGCCCGGGGTGGGTCGGATCAGGCCACGCAGCCAGGCGGACAACCCAAAAATGAACCTTGTCGTGGACGGCTGGTTGCGCCCGGTGGTGGAGCCAAATGCCGAGTACATACAGCGGTTGCGCCCGTCCACGCCCACGGGCGGTTGCAAACTGCGCATCGCGGACAAGGTGCCGCGCAGATCACGCAACGGTGCCAATTGAGGATACGCTGCCGCCATCTCCTTGAAGGTATCGTCATCCAGAGCCAACGCGCCAGGTACGGAGCCACGAGCAGGCAATAGCGGCCACGGGATGTTGTGCCTAGCGAGGTACTGCGCGAACTTGGCCGCCTTGAACGTGTGGCCGTCGTACACCTGAAAGTCGGCGTCGATGTCGGCAATCAGTTGATCCTGAATGCCGGGCCATTGTTGAATCAGCTTGGCAAGCATGTCGATGTCGATGGGCACGCCGAGGGTCTCCATGCCAGCGAGGGCCTGCATGTAGCGACCCCGCAGCAAGGCACGCGGCCAGTCCAGCAGCGGCTCCATTTTTGGGTAGAGGTTCGCCAGCGACACCACATCGGTCTCGCAATAGTCAAGAATGCCGCTCTGCTCGGTCGCTGTCCAAGGGCCACGGCGTAGCACCAGGTCGCGCAAGGCACTCTTTTCTTCGGTGGCGATAGCGGGCAAGCCAAAGTAGAGAAGTGCGCCCACCAGGCCGTTGCCATGGAGGAGATGGCGACCATTGGTGAGCCAGCGGAACTCGGTAAACAGGTCCAGCGTGTTGACCGGAAACGCCCAGCCTAACTGCTGGAAGCATCCGAACTCGGCGGATGCGTAATACGCCACGAACAGCGCTCCGCTGTCGGTAGGGAACGGTGCAGCGGGCATCGCAGCCAGTTCATCCGCCCAGTAGCGCAGCGTTTGACCGGATTGAAGTTCTTGCGCCACCATGCACACGGGCACCGGCAAGCTGCCCTCTTGCCCGTGTGCAGGGTGGAACTCAAAGTCCACCGCCCAAATTCCGTTGGGGAAGTTGGGCTGACTCATTACACGGCACCCTGCAAAGCACGGATGACCGGATGGTCAGGGTTGTCGATGATCTTGCCGCGAAACGCCACTTTGATCAGCTCCTCCATCGTGGTGGCGGGCCATACAGGGTCTGGCAGTGGTGCGGTAGCCTGGTTGATGTCGTAGGCATTGATCGACTTGTTGGCTACTAACCGTACCCAGTAGTCTTTTGCCATTTCCACGCCCTGAGCCAAGGACTCATGCCACGAGTTCCACTGCCCGTCTTCGCTGGGCAGAATCACCGGAATCAGGAACGGGTTGTCCGTGCGGTCAATGGCCGCGTGCAGCTGTGCCGGGCGGGCCAGGTTACCCAACAGTGGCTGCACAAACGGCAACACTATGTAGATGTCGCCTGCCCCCTTGTCTTCGTAGATGAAAACGCGAAAAGTCCACGCTTCGCCATCACGGACGCGGAAGAACTTGGTCTTATCGGGCTTGCCAACGGGCACCTTGTTGAGCACCTTCTTGACGCCCAGACCCGCGCTGTAGTTAGCAGGCAGGCGAAGGGCGTCGAAGTCGAATCCTGTGGTGACAGGGGCGGAGATTGCGGGGGTTGACGTTGTGGTCATGGGGACACTTTCAATATTGAGAGGGATGGCTGTAGGCGTGAGGGTTTGTGGTACTTCTTGTTCCATCACAGGCACCCCGCTGCTTGGGTCTGTGCGGCGATCCAGGCACGCACCGCACCCACCTGCCAGGCGGTAACCCGCTCAGACAACTTGATGGGTTTCGGGAACGTGCCCGCCTTCACCTTGCGCCACAAGGTGGGCGCACTAAAAGGCAGGGGCGCTGGTGTGTCAGGCCGCTGCGGGCTCTGCACGAGTTGGGATTCCCGAATAAACGCGCTGTCTGACAGCGCGTCGAATATCGAGGGGTTGATGGATGCCTTTTGCGCCGGGATGCTTGATGCAATCGGCGTTTTAGCGGGGGTGGGTTTGGGTGACATATCGGTACTCCTTTTGAGTCAGTCCGATATGGAATGTATGCACCATGGTCAATCTGAAATAGCCGGTATATATCGCCCATTCAGGCCTGAAAATACCCCACCCATTGCGCAAGGCCGCATGGATGCTCGTTCTAAATAGTCCGCCTATTTCACACTGCTTTTTTTGCGCCCAGGCGAGCGATCCGGATTCGCAACCGTCGCAATTCGTTGAACTGCCTCCGGTTTTAGGCTTGGATAGGTCCGCGCTAGGTAATCAGCAACTTTGTTCTTGAAGGTTGCGTTTGCATCGCCGTACCCGTTTGTCACGGCTCTAAATGCTTGATTGGCGTAGTCAAGCTCGTCGGGAAGGTCCAACGGATCAATGTCTTGAGTGGAAAGGGTGGCAGCGGGTGGCAGCGTGTTGCTCCCGCCAAAGTTGTATACGGTCGGTTGCCCCACAGCCTGAACCCACCTAGCGGTCTCATCGACTGAAAACCGCTGATTTTCAAAGCCTGATAACCCATCATCGCCAAGCCATTCGTAGAAGTAGCAGTGGCTTCCGTCGCTGGGGTCGCAATTAGCTAACTCACTACACATATCAACGCTCTGCAGAATGTCTTTGTGCGCAACCCCATTGAAGGATGCTGGCGGATTCATTGCTTGTCTGAAGTACCGGCGTGCCTTGTCATAGGAGCGATTCATCCGCTCGTAAGCTGGCAAAAATTGTGGTTGCAATGTGCCTGCCACAGCCTGGTTACCAGCCAGCACTACATTGGGGTCCTGACCGTGCATCAGTATTGCTACCTGCGCTGCAGTGAACTCGTCGGCAATATCCCAGTGCGAGAGGTCGGTCATTGCGTTTTCCCTTTTTCGTCCGAGTCAATTCTGTTTATTGTGCAGCGGTCTTGAGTTGGATCACGTCCGCACCGATGCGCAATTTGTCCAAGTAGTTCGCCCAGTTCTGCATCATCACGCGCCTCGCTGGCAGGTGCGCCGTGCGGTTATAGGCTCGGCCATTTGGGTCTTTCACGGTGTGGGCCAACTGGTGTTCAATCAGATCGACCCGCTCGCCCAGCACCTCGTCCATGATGGTACGGGCCAGCGCCCGAAACCCATGCGCGGTGTGCACCTCTTTGCTGTAGCCAAGGCCACGTAAGGCCGCATTGATCGTGTTTTCGCTCATTGGGCGTTCACCTGTGCGCAGGCTCGGGAATACATAGGTGCCATGACCCGTAATGGGCTGCACACTACGCAAAATCTCCACCGCCTGGGTCGACAGTGGCACCAGGTGGTCGATCTTCATTTTCATTTTGCTGCCAGGTATGCGCCACTCGGCGGCTTCCAGGTCGATCTCGGACCACTCAGCTTGTCTTAGCTCGCCAGGTCTCACAAACACCAACGCCGACAGCTTCAGTGCGGCCACGGTACAAGGATGGCCGGTGTAATCAAATATCGACCGCATTAGAGCGCCCGCCTGCTTTGGCTCGGTGATGGCGGCAAAGTGCGATTCGGGGATGGCGGCCAGCGCACCGCGCAGGTCGGTTGTCACATCCCGCTCCGCCAAACCCGTTGAAACGGCATACCGGAAAACCTGACCGCATATCTGCTTGGCGCGGTGTGCGGTGTCGATAGACCCGCGTGCCTCGATCTTGCGCACCGCCTTGTCCAGCACGTCACGTGGCTTCACCGTTGCGACTGGCATCTTGCCGATGAAAGGGAAAACGTCTTTCTCCAGCAAAGTGGTAATGCGAGACTGGGTGACTTCGGCACGTTTGGATGCTGTCTTTGCCAACCACACGCGGGCCACCGCTTCAAAGGTGTTGGCAGCGGCGTCTGCTTGGGCCTGCTTGTCTTCGCGCTTGGCTTGTGCGGGATCAACGCCGTCGGCAAGAAGTTCGCGTGCCTTTTCACGCCGTTGTCGGGCCTTGGCGAGGGACACGTCGGGGTAAACGCCGAGCGCCAGCGTCTTGCGTTTGTTGGCGTGGGTGTAGTCCATACGCCAGTACTTACCGACCGACTTCACCAACAAGTACATGCCAGCGCCATCGGCGTGCTTCTCACCTGCGGCCTTGCCACCATGCTTCACCTGCCGGGTAAAAGTGTCTGTAAGCGCCATACGTTGCCCCTTGTAACGGTATCTGGATTCCCGCAAAGTCCAGGTACCGTTGCAAGTACCGTTAGAACGCTGCAATGGCATCGTACCGCGTGACACCCCATGAGGCAATAAAAAACCCGCTTCCCCAATGAAGGGAGCGGGTTTTGAGGTGTTATGACACGTTATAAAACGGTCGTCTGGTGCGGCTGGCGGGGATCG
>SESF01004112.1_pt1 | contig 11662 bp, 7 predicted proteins | sample 3171521 | NCBI WGS metagenome assembly SESF01 (sample SAMN10866945, study PRJNA518727) | freshwater metagenome | biome: subpolar coniferous forest; feature: holomictic lake; material: water; isolation source: holomictic Lake 227, 6 m and 8 m depth | place: Canada: near Kenora, Ontario | collected...
GTACTTCTCGATGATCTCGATCTTCTTCACCTTGAACTGGGTCATGGGGAACTCCTTTCAGTCACCACGTCCCGCGCGCCCTCGACCCTGTCGCCCTGCGCGCTTCGTGCACGAGGACGGAAAGGAACGCCCGAGATGGGTCGGTGCCTATCATACGATGGAAAGGATAGGGGGTGCAATCCCGTGCCCCCTCCCGGGTGTAGATGATTTTGACCGGCGACATTCTGTATCCGCGTAGCCAAGCCGTTTTAGATAGCCACGTGCATAACAATGGCTTCACAAATGGCTTTTGTTGGTGTAGTCTCCTGTGAATAGCGTGGTTATGGCATTGAAGCTGCGCTACCCCCGTGAGCACCGCCAGACCGAACTCTTCGAGCGGCCCTGGCACGATAGGCTTCAATCGGGTCTGCAAGGCGAGCCGTAGGCGTCTCGAGACGCAGCTTCCTGGTCAGCGTCTGTCCCAGGATGATCTTCTCTCGGCGTGGCATGCGCAGAGCGTTCAGGAGTCCCTCCAAGGTGAGACCAAGGGCATGCACGCAATCCACCCGCTTCACAAGTTCGTCCAGGAGGAAGCGGACGCGACAGCGTCTGGTTTCGGGGTCACTCAGGGACAGTTCGGGGTGCTGTCCAATGCCACAGAGGATGGACAGGCAGCACTGGAGGTCAAGGCGCCAGCGCGTTTGAGTTGGCAGCACGTCGCGCCAGGAGGTGCAGCCGAGCGGCAGACGCAGAGCAGGAGCCTGCCTGTCCAAGGCATGCTCCAGTTTCTGCCACGCCTCGGTCCATGACCAGGCCCCGGCCTGTATCGTGTCTACGCGGTCGGCAAGAAGGACCTGAGCCAGGGAGACGAGTGTTTCTTGCCACGGCCTGCTCGGGCGGGGGAGTCCGTCCACGTAGCAAACGCACGTGTCACTTTCCTCACCGAGCAGCGAGGCGACGGCGGCCTCCTCAGCGCCGCTCAGGGGCAAGTCCTGTTCCAGACGGATGAGACCTTCCCACGTCACAAAGTACCCCGATGAGAGAGCATAAGCGAAGTCGTTGCTCACTCTGTCTACATACAGGTTCCCGGCTCCAGCCAGGCCTTCCAGGAAGTCGAGGCATGGAACGCCGTCGCAGGCGAGGTCCCAATCGATCTGGGCAGTGGTCATGGTAGCTCCTGAAGGGGGGTGAAGCAGCAGGCCAACGTCCCCAATAGCGAGACGCCGGCGAGCCATCCCCTTCTTCTGCCAGGGAGTATCAGTTCCTTGCTTTCGGTTGTGTTCGTCATGGGCGGATCTGGCTTGCAGGAAAGTTGAGGTAATTTCAAGGATTACTACCTCTGCGAAGATGACGCACTCTCAGGAGGTAGGTGGACGATGAGGTTTCCCCGTGTTCGAGACTTTCACCCCTCGACTCGAACCGAAGAGGCGCCGCAAGACCAGCCCGTGCAGGTGATTCCCCGACGGCGCGGACGCCGAAAGGGGTCGCGGATCGTGCCCAGACCGGTGCCGATTCGCGACCACAAGTTCCTTGGAGTGAGCTACACAGACGACATCCCTCCAGCCATCTGGAATCTGTTGACGTCCCTGATGGTCGTCCTGTTCAAGGGCATCCTCCGAGTGGTGAAGAAGCTGAAGCCGGACCAGCGTGGCGATCTGCAGTGCAGGCTGCTCTTCACGGATCTGCCCCAGGTGATGTTCGGGTTCATTCGCGAGTTTGCAGCCGGGTGGTGGTCGTATGACCGAGACTTTCGGGGGACCCGCCTGAAGTGCCCCCAATGCTCCCACGACAGCCTCAAGTACCAGGGAGACCCCGAGATCAACATCGTGACGCCATTCGGGGACATCCGCATCGGGCGAGCCTACTATTTGTGCGAGAACGAAGACTGCGGTGGACCAGAAAGGCGACGCTACTCGATCCATCCTCTTGACGTACGGCTGGGTCTCGACGGCCAGAGCTTCCTCCCGTGCTGCCAGGAAGTGGTTGCCTGGCTCACCGCCCTGGACCCCTATGGAAAGTCCCTCGAGTTGCTCGACAAACTGGGCTCGTTCGTCATGTGCCACCACACGGCGTGGCGCATCACGCAGCGGGTCGGGGAACTGGCCAAGGAGCACCAGGACAAGATGCTGCACCAGGCCTTCGAAAACCCAGCGGAACCCGTAATGCCACGCCCCGAGGTGCCCTCCCCTGAGATCGGCGCCGTCTTGCTCGACGGCACCACCGGCAGGGTGGAGAGGGACGGCCAGAACACGGAAGACGAGAAGCCTGACGAGGATGAGGCCCTCCAGAGTCCACGAGGTCGGGCAAAGCTCGAGGAGCACCGTCAACAGGAACAGCCGGAGACTCCTCCGTCATTCAGGGAGCTCAAGGTGGCTCAAGTGGCCCATCTTGTCCCACCAGAGCTCAATGGCAAGGCGGCGAAGGCGGCCCCCTCGCGTGGCAAGAAGAGCACGAAGCGCAAGGTCAGACCAGAGGGCGAAGAGCCTCAGCTCGTCAACAAGAAGATGGCCGTCCATCTCGGTGCCCCTCGAGCTCTGTTCCAGATGATACTGCTCCTCGTCTATCGTCTCGGTCTGAACGGGGCCAAGACCATTCTCGTCCTCGGCGATGGGGCGCACTGGATCTGGCTAGGAGTTGAGGAGCACTTGGCCGGCCTGGACGTCAAGATCGTCCAGATCCTGGACTTCTACCATTGTTCGGAGCATGTGTGGAAGCTCGCGAACCTCTTGCACGGGAAAGGCGCAAAAGAGGCCGCTGCGTGGGCCAGGGCCCGGGAAGCCGAGCTCCTTGGAGGTCGCCTCGACGCCTTCTTCCTTGCCCTCCGTGCCCTCGAGCTGCGTCTCACCCTTCCGATGGCAGAGGCCATACGTAGCGTCGAGCTCCTCGCCGTTGGACAGTTTGCTCGCCATATCGGCACCGGGCCAGACCGCGGAAGGTTCACGGGCGAACAGATCAAGAAGATCCTCGGAGAAGTCACATACTTCCGCAACAACAAGGGGCGCATCGACTACGCGACCTACCTGGCCAACGGATACCTCATCGGTAGCGGCGCCATCGAAGGATGCTGCCGGCATCTCATCAAAGACCGAATTGGCGGGGGAGGCAAGCTATGGAGCCCGGAGGGGGTCATGAACGTCCTTCGTAACCGGACCCTCATCAAGAGCGGCGACTGGGACCGCTTCTGGCAGCAAGTGGCCGATCAGCGCTGGGAGCGCTATACTGCTCTGTCAGCTCAGCTGGTGCCGGCCGCCGACTGAACAGCCTCCGACCATGCCACGAAGCGGAGGGGTAGCGTTGCTATTCCCGCAAATCGCTCCCCAGCAGGGGGCAAGCCCATGTCCAGCCCCACTTCCTGGTCCAGGGAAGGCATGGCGCCGTCGCTCGGCACTATCACCCACCCAGACGGATTGCACCCGTACGGTTCTGGTTCCCGAACTATCGGTAGGTACCGATAACTTCGAGTAAATAGACCGATGACACCATCGGCGTTCCCGAACTGCCCGTAGGTACCGATGGTTCCGACACGCACATCCGAGCTTCCACAAGCGTTCCCGAACCTGCGGGACCTCCCGAGGGCTCGGGAACAGGGGCTCCTGGGGCCTCCAGGGGGTCTGCCAAGCAGGTGTGGACGTGGCTCGGGGCACCCTTCCTCACGAGGGGTGCCCCGAGCCACGTGCGGGCCAGTCGGGGGCGTGGCCCGCATCTTCTCCCCCGCGTCGCCTCATGGACAGTTGCAGTAGGGGGGCGGACCGAAGTGGGCGGTGCGCAGGGCCAGCTCGCGGCGGTATCGCGCGAGAACCTGCTGGGTCTCGCTGTAGGTGGGATCGAGGGTGACCATCCCGGAGGCGCTGCGGTAGAAGACCGAGGCGTCGGTGTCGTGGAGCGAGGCGCTCCCGTCGTGCTGCACGCCGGCCCAGGTCGCCTGGGGCACTGGGTCTGGGAAGAGGGAGGGGTCGATGACGTGGAGTTCGACCTGCTTCCCCTTCTTGACCGCCAGGGTGGGGGCCACGTGCCATCCCCAGCGGACGCTGCAGCGGGGATGGTTGCGCGTGGTGACCATGAGGTCGCCGTAGATCCAGACCTTGCGGGGCCGGCCACCCTCTGGCGCGTCACTTCGCCTTCGAGGAGGCGCTCCTCCCCCGGGCCGTGGTCGCCACCTTCCAACGGCGACACACCTCCCTGCCCGATGACATCCCCACCCCGCTGACGGACGCCTTCGCCGAGAACGCGGACAAGCGACGCCAGTGGGGGGCCTTCATCAAGCGGGTCGCCGTGGGGGAGGATGTCTCCCTGGCGGGGGTCGTGGAGGCATTGCGGACGTTTCTCCTGCCCTTGATCCGCAAGGTGCCTGCCTCGCAAGAACCTGCCCGCTTCTGGCCACCCGGCGGTCCGTGGAAGGACCCGGCATAGGAAGGGATCGAGTGGACCGCGCTTCCCCGTCTCCCTGCCCCACCTCGAGAGGAGGCCGTGCGCATCTCCCCGGGGGCCGCTGGACTCGGATGCCTGCCTGCTACACGGAGCCTGCCAGATAGCTCCTCTACTCATACGGGTAGAAGCGGGGTACCCGAATGAGTGCGGAACACCTCTTGATTCCGTGGTCTGGCGTGTGCTAGGATGGGGGGAATCTCACGATGAGCAGGCTCGCCTGGGATCTTGAACAGGCAGTGCGCATGGGCGCAGGGCATCGTGAGCGGAACGTCGGGTGTCCATGGGGTGCAGTGTCTCTTCTCTGACCTGGTTGTCAGGTCGCTCTTGGTGGGGGGTGTGCTGGTGTAGCACGGCGGTAGAGCGATGGCAACCCGTGGCCGGAACCAGAGGCAGGGAGGAGGCTCTCTCGCCGAATACTCGGGGAGGGCAACAACGAATGTCATCAGAGTTTCCTGGAGGCATGGACAACATTCCGTCGGTAGTGAACGGCGATCTGATCACCGCTGATCAGCAGAACCAGCGGAGCGACGCCATCAATGCCATCGAGACCACGCTCGGAACGAATCCGGCGGGGTCCTCGGCCACCGTGGGTGCGGCCATCGCGGCCAGGGCCCCCCTGGACTCCCCCGCGATGTTCGGGACCCCGACCGCCCCCACCGCGGCCGGAGGAACGAGCACGACCCAGATTGCGACCACGGCCTTCGTGCAGGCCTCGGCAGTTGTGGTTGCCCCCACCGGGACTGTCACCATCTATGCGGGGTCATCCGCACCCACGGGGTGGCTCCTCTGCGACGGGGCCTCCAAGTTGCGAGCGGACTATGCGGGCCTGTTCGCAGTCATCGGAGTTGCCTACGGGTCAGCGGATGGGACCCACTTCAACGTCCCCGACCTTCGTGGAAGAGTCGTGATCGGGGTCTCCGCCTCACACACACTGGCCACCACCGGTGGCGAGGAAGCCCACACCCTCACGTCTGCAGAGAGTGGTCTCGTTGCGCACAACCACTCGGTGTCCGATCCGGGTCACACCCACGGTCTCGAGCAGGGTAATTACGGAACGCCCACCAGTGGCACGGCTGGCATCATCATGTCGAGCCAGGACAATGGTTTAGGGCGAGCTTCAAATTCCGCTGCCACTGGCCTGACAGTGTCGACCATTGCTGGGGCCAGTGCCACATCCGGGCACAACAACATGCAGCCCTTCTTGACGATGAACTACATCATCAAGACATGACCTTCCCAGGTGGCCGGCTGCTTCGAGAGCACCCGTCCCTGCAGGTCCAACGGGCCCAGGCCTGGACTGCGCAGCCCCGTCGTCATGTCGAGACTCATTCAAGAGCCCGATCGCTAGCCATTCAAGCGCCGGGATAGAAAAGGAGGAAGCTCTTCCTCAGGGGAGAGCGCACTGAAGATGAGCTCGAGCGGCACCCTCGTGGCGGGCAGCCCCAGGACGACAGCCGTTCCCAGGGCTGTCTACGCACCCGTGCGCAGCCTGGTCGTCTACCTGACCGAGGACTGCAATCTGGCCTGCTCCTACTGCTTCGTGAAGAAGTCGCCGCGCCGCATGAGCTCGGAGACGGCGCGCCAGGCGGTGGAGTTCTTCCTCCACCGCAACGTGTCTGGGGTCTTGCGCGACATCGAGATCACGTTCTTCGGGGGTGAACCCTTCCTCGAACTGGATCGCATGGAGGAGATCGTCGCCCTTGCCCGGCAGCGCCGCCCGAACACGTACAAGCACGTGACCTTCGGGGTGACCACCAACGGCACCATCTTCAACGAACGGGTGGAGCGGATCGTGCGTGAGGCCGGAATGAAGGTCCTGGTGAGCCTGGACGGCACCGCGGACGCTTCCAGCCAGCGCCTGTTCTGCTCGGGGCAACCTTCTCACGATGTTGTTGCTCGCAACCTGCCTCGCTTCGTGGCGTGTTCGCCCCACACGGCGGTCCGCATGACCTTCCATCCGCAGGCCCTGGACCTGGTGGGCAACGTGCGCCATGCCCTGGAGCTGGGGGCGCCCGCAGTGGGATTGTGTCGCGTCATCGAAGCGGACTGGAACGGCCATGAAGCCGCTCTGGAAGAGGCGTGCGAACGCCTGGCGGACTGGTACATCGGGCAGGTCCGCAGCGGAGTCGTTCCTCCCCTCGTAGTGACCCATCTGCAGCTCATGCAACTTCATTGCAGTCATCACGGGGGTACTCGCCCGCCCCGGTCGTGCAGGATGGGTCATTCCCTGTTGTCCGTGGACCCGGACGGCAACGTGATGGCCTGTCATCGATGCCTGTACCGTCCCGCGGACTGGGTGGGCCGGGTAGAGCAACCCGTCCTCGCGCCCACCCGCCAGAAGCACATTGCTTTCTCCTCGCATCAAATCGTGGGATGCCACTCGTGTGTCGCTCGACCGGTGTGTGGAGGAGGCTGTCGCGTGGCCGCTCTCGAGGCCGGCTACGACTTCTCCCAGGCTCACCCGCACCAGTGCCTGATCATGCGGAGCACTGCAAGAGCGCTGCTGCGGATCTACGACACCCTGATGGCAGAAGGAAACGAGACGTTCGGGCGCATGCTGGAGTCCTCGTTCCTGGTCCCCCCTGGTTTGACCCATCTTCTTTCGGAATGAGGAGGAAACGCGCATGCCCCTGCCTTTGTCAACCTTGATTCCTGTCGGCCTGAGTGGGTTCTCGTCCACTAGCCAGGCCTTGCTGGATGCCGCGGGCCCCGGCAATCCTATCGGTGCCATGGCCGCCTTCGGTGCGAGCGTTGCCATCGGCGACCCCACGGGCGGTCTCCAAGGGCTGGCGTCGGACCTGGCGGGTGGCAGTGTGGTGGGGGGCTTCGATTACGGTCGTCGTGCCTTGCCCATCGACCTGATGACGGGGTTCTCGGTGGCCGCCGGCTATGCCATGGACGGGATGCCGGCGCAGGACCTGAACTTCCACCTCATATACCATTTGTTCCATCCCGGCCTGGGTGGGCCCGGAGAGTCCTGCGAAAGCTGCGGGGCGTCCAGCACCGAGGCCAGCCTCACCGATCAGGCCGTGTCCTGTCCGGTCCCGTCCCGGTAAGGGCACGGCGGACTTCCAGATTCTTCATCGAGTAGGAGAGCGATCCATGCAGAGTCATCCCTTCCCCGGTCGAGCCCGCCTCGACGGCTTCCAGCCGGTGTCCGGCTCATGTTCGGCATCCGAGCAGGTGCAACTGCTCACGGGCAACCTCTTCGCCACGGTGCAGGTGGTGGACGTTCCCACGGTGGGCCTGCCGTTGCGGGTGTACCTTTCGTACAACCACCAGGACTATCAGCCGGACGTCATGGGAGACAGTTGGCGCCACGACTACATGATGAAGCTGGAGTTCGGGGGAGTCCCGGTGACCTTCGTCTCGGACACGGGGCGCCGGTTCCACTTCATCCCGGCCACGGGCGGGGGCTGGGTGCTCGACGACACGACCTCGTCCTTCATCGCGGGCACGCTGTCGGACTCGGATGACGTGTGGCGCCTCACCTTCCCCAACGGGACGTACTTCGAGTTCGACGAGACCGGGAAGCTCGTGTCCATGGTGGACCGGCACGGCAATGTCACGGCCCTGGCCTACGATTCCGGGCTCCTGGTCTCAGTGACGGAGCCCACCGGTCGCGTGGTGGGGTTCACGTACAGCAGTGGCCTGCTCGCCTCCATCGTGCACCCGAAGTCCACGCCCACCGTGCCGGTGGTGACCACGCTCCTGTACACGGGCCAGAACCTGACCCAGATCGTGGGCCCCGAGGGCTGCGTGACGAGCTTCGCGTACGACTCGTCCACGCCGAACCGCCTGGTGAGCCGCACAGATGCGCTGAGTCACGCGTTCTCCTTCGGGTACGACGGTTCCAATCGCCTGGCCACGGTGACCGATCCCGCAACCCACGGCATCTCGTACGTGTACGACACCGTGACGGAGACCGCGGGCCTGGGGACAGGCGTGCCTCTTGCGCGCACCGTGCTCCACGACGCGTTGAACCACGAATGGCAGTTCCGCTTCGACCAGGGGGGGAACCTCTGGCGGAGCATTGATCCCCAGGGCCACGTGCAGCACTACCGCTGGGGCGGGCAGAAGATGGTGTACCAGAGCGGGCCGTTCCCTCCCACGACCCGTGCGCGGGACAACCTGAACAACAGCTTCCGCCGACACGCGTACAACCTGGCGGGAGATCTCCTGTACAGCCAGGACGGGAGCGGCCTGGTGGACGCGTTCACCTACGACGCGGCGCGGAACCTGCTGTCGGAGTACCCGGCCCAGGCGAACATCGCCGTGCAGGGGAACTGGGTGGACCAGTACGGCTCGGATGGCCACGTGCTCTGCGGCATCGACCCGGGCACGCCTCCCACGGACCGCCAGAGCCTTCCCTCCTACGTCTCGGGCATCACCGCGGGAACGAACCCCTTCGTCCGTCTCAACGTGACGGGCACCCGCCCTCTGCAGGTCATGGACCCGCGGGCCCCGGTGGCGGCAGACAGCCTCCAGCGGAGCATAGGGGCGTGGGGCGAAGCTTCGGGGTCCGGGTTCGACTTCCTGGTGGAGCTCACCGAGGCGTGCTCGTTCAACCTGTCGCTGTACACCCACAGCTCGGACCAGGGCTACGCGGATGACTCGTTCGTGGTGCCCCTGACCTACGCAGAGCAGTTCGGGCGGGAGATGGAGTTCACCGTCACCGATCTTTCGGGCACACAGAGCTTCCACGTGTACAACAATGCGCCGGGGGTCTGGCTCACCTTCCCGGTCACGGGGGACGCGGAGAATCCCGTGCAGGTCTCGGTGACGGCCACCGGGGTCAACGCAGACAACGTGCCCAACACACAGGCCCGCATCTCGGTGGTGGCCTTCGACCCCTTCGAGAACCGGCGCACGTCGTACGGGTACAACGGCACGAGCGACCTGGTGACGGTGACCGACGGCCTGGGCCAGCAGACGGTCATGACCTACGGGGAGGACGGGACGCTGGCCAGCGTGACGGATGCGCTGTCCCAGGAGACCTCCTTCTTCTACGAGGACGACCACCTCAACCTGACCCGGGTCGTGGATGCCATGTCTCCCACCCCTGGCGAGGTGCAGATCACGTACGACCTTCACGGCAACGTGCTCACCGTGACCAACGCGAACCTCCACACGTGGACGTACGAGTACGACGGGAAGGACCGCGTGGTCCGCGTGACCGATCCCCTGGACCACGAGACGGCCCTCGAGTACGACGCGGTGGGGAACGTGGTGGAGGTGACCAACGCCCGGGGCAAGGTGACGCAGCTCTTCTACGATGCGAACAACCGCCTGTGGAAGATCCAGGACGCGTTGGACCAGGTCACGCTGATGGCCTACGATGCCAGCGGGAACCTGGTGTCGGTGACGGATCCACTGGAGCGGGAGACGGTGCTCGCGTACGACAGCCTGAACCAGCTGGTCCAGGTCACTCGGCCGGATGGGACCATCCTCTCCTATGCCTATGATGGCCAGGGGCGCCTGCGGGCCGTGACTCCTCCGAACGGGCATCTGGATGCCGCAGAGATGAACCTGGTGGGAGCCTTCAACCACGTGCGGAACCCCGGGTTCGAGGAGATCTTCTCCTGGTACGACGGGAACGGGCCTCGCGTGACGCGCAGCTCGTTTGCGCACAGCGGCGAGTTCGGCCTGGTGAACCAGGGCGCGACCACGGCGGGGACCACCGTGCAGAGCAACCTCCCCATCGGCCCCGGGGCTCGGGCCCTGGCCACTGGCTGGGCCGCCAAGACGGGCATCGAGGACCACTGGTTCAACGGGGCGTTCACGGTGTACACGCGGACCCTGGACGGCGGCGTGTCCGGTCCCACGGCGTCACGCTGGTACATCAACCCCGGAGATGGCTGGGTGGCCCTGCCGCCCGTGGTGTTCGACATCGCGGGAGATGCGCAGTATGACGTGAGCCCGGTGCCCCAGGTGCGGTACGCCGGGGGCTCCACGGGGGTCGAGACCTTCCATGGGGACGACTTCCAGGTACTCTCGCTGAGCACGACCCTGGACTACGACCGGGAGGGCCGTGTCCTGGGGGTGCAGGCTGCAGACGGTGCGTTCCAGGGAGCGCGTCGGGACCATTACGGGCGTGTGGTGCAGGTGGTGGACCCGCGGGGTCGGGTGGCCTCCTTCTTTTACGACGCCCTGGACCGCGTGGTGCGGGTGGTGAGTCCCGGGCAGGTCGAGATCCTCTATGCCTATGACGCGGCTTCCCGTCTCGTCAGCTTCCAGGATGCGCGGGGAGCCCTCACCCAGTATGCCTATGATGCCAACGGCCGCCTGGTGGGCATCACCTACCCGGACAGCACGACCGAGCTGTTCGAGTACGATGCGGCGGGCAACCTGGCGAGCTACACGAACAACCGGGGCCAGGAGCGCACCTTCTCCTACGATGTGGCGGAGCGCCTGGTGGGCGTGACCCATGAGACGGACGACACCGAGGTCACCTTCACGCTCGACGAGAACGGCAACGTGGTGGGGCAGGTGGAGCGAAACGGCGATGTGATGGCCTTCACCCATGACGACCTCGATCGCCTGACGGGCGAGACCCGCTCGCCGGCTGGTGGGGCACCGGCCTGGGGGCACAGCCAGACCTACGACGCCGTGGGCAACCGTGTCTCCTTCGGCACCACCCAGGCCGTGGCCCGGTATGGCACGGCCCGCTTCGGGCAGGCGTTCTACGGGGAGAAGGCCCTCTTCTGGAGCGTTCCCACCAACGGCTACGACGCAGTGGACCAGCTCGTGAGCTGCGAGGACGCCTCCGAGAACGTGACGGGGTTCAGCCATGATGCGGACGGCAATCGCACCGGGGTGACCCACGCCAATGGCCTGGGCACCACCGTGGGCCACGACATCGTGGGCAAGGTGCTCTCCCTGCGGGTGACGCCACCCGGAGAGGAGGGCGAGCACCTGCTGGCCATGGACCACAGCTACGACCAGGCCGCCAACCGGCTGGCCACCGTGATCGGGGACGACACCTTCGACTACGCCCTCGATGACAGCGGGCAACTTGTGGAGGAGCGCGTCAACCAGTTCGTGGAGAAGCGGGTGGAGGACTTCCGGCGGGGCCTGCCTTCCGGCCTGGTGCTGGCTGAATCCTCTCCCGGCTTCTCCCTCCTGGGCTTCGACGACCCGTTCGCGGGGTCCAGCCTGAATGCCGACCGCTGGCACCTGGGCTGCTCATCCCAGGAGTTCACGGGCCTGGAGATCCGGCAGCGGGACGGGCTCCACATGGTCTTCCCGGCCGGAT
>SESF01016689.1_pt1 | contig 11660 bp, 8 predicted proteins | sample 3171521 | NCBI WGS metagenome assembly SESF01 (sample SAMN10866945, study PRJNA518727) | freshwater metagenome | biome: subpolar coniferous forest; feature: holomictic lake; material: water; isolation source: holomictic Lake 227, 6 m and 8 m depth | place: Canada: near Kenora, Ontario | collected...
ACATCTCCGACACGGTGTTCCACGGCCGGCGGGCCCCGGTGGCGATGGGACTGTATTTCCTCGAGACCGCGGTGATCCTGCTGGCGGCGCAGATGCGGAGCGTGAACCTCGTGATCCTGTTTTTCGTCCTGATCTCCTTCACCGCGAACGCGACGCACTCGATCCTGGGGCCGGCGGCGTCGATGGACATCGGCGGGCGGAAGATGGCGGGCTTCGCCCACGGGCTGATCGACGCCTTCCAGTATTTCGGCGGGGCGCTCGCGGGGGTGCTGCTCGGGTCGCTGATCGACCGCAACTGGGGCTACTACTTCTATTTCATGGTGCCGTTCGGCCTGATCGGCGGCGCGCTGATGTGGTCGATCCGCCACCGCCTCAACCTGCGGTCGGGCGGGTAGGGCGGCCGCGCGGGCCCGGCTACGCCAGTTCGTAGAACGGCGTGCCCTCGCCGGGGCCGACGACCGCGAACTCGCAGGCCGCCAGCGCGGCGCGCACGTCGGCGAGGGCGTGCGCGACGGCGGCGGGGGAATTGCAGTCCCGGGAGAGGTGGGTGAGGTAGACGCGGCGCCAGCGCGGGCTGGCGACGGCGGCGAGGAGTTCCCGGGCGCCCTCGTTGGAGAGGTGGCCGTGCCGGCCGCGGATGCGCTGCTTGGTCGACCACGGCCGCCGGGGGTCGGCCTCGAGCAGGGCCGGGCAATGGTTGGCCTCGAGCACCACGACCTCGCACTCGCGGAGGTGCTCGCGGAGGTGCTGGGGCGCGTGGCCGAGGTCGGTGAGGAAGGCGAGGGAGCGGCGCGGGGCGAACAGCTCGCCGTCCGCGCCGGTGGTGAAGCGGAAGCCCACCGGCTCCTGGGCGTCGTGGGGCACGGCGAAGCTCACGACCTCGAGGTCGCGGAAGCGAAAGCCGGCGCCGGTCTCGAAGATCTGCCAGTCGGGGCGGTGCGTCAGGCCGGCCTGCACGGCGCGCGCGGTGGCGGCGTTGGCGAAGACCCGGATCGCGGGGAATTTTCGCAGCCCCTCGAGGGCGGCGGCGTGGTCGCCGTGCTCATGGGTGAGGAAGATCGCGTCGATCCGCGCCAGGGACTCGCCGGCGCCGGCGAGCAGGGCGGCCAGCTTCCGGGCGGAGAAGCCGGCGTCGACCAGGACCCGCGCCTCCGCGGTCTGCAGCAGGGCGCTGTTGCCCGAGCTGCCGCTGCCGAGGATGCAAAAACGCATGGCCATGCCGGCCCTGCATGCCCCCGCGGCCGGGGCGGCGCAACGGAATTTCCGCCCGCGGCCCGCGCCGGCGCGCCTACCAGTCGCAGAGGGCCGCCACGCCCGCGGCCGAGCCGTCGCGCTGCCAGCTGTCGAGCTGCCCCTGGTCCTTGAGCTGCTGGCCGCGGGCCCGCGGCACGAGCGCAAAGGCGCTGGCGCATTCCGCCAGCCCGGTCAGGTCGCCCCACAGCTTCTCGAACTGGGCGACGGGGTAGACGTCCTCCTGGCCCTGGCCCCAGCGCTTCTTGACCTCCTTGATCGTCACGTAGGTCGGCATGCGGGCGGCGAGGGCGCGCACCGCGTCCGCGGTCTTCCCGGCGTCCGCCAGGTCGCCGCGCACGAGGCCAAAGAGGGCGAGCAGGCGGTCGATCTCGATCCAGCAGGTGTTGGTGTTGTAATAGGACAGCCGGAACTCGTCCTCCTCCTGCGGCAGGGCCAGGCCCTCGACGAGGCGGACGCGCCCGTCCACGCGGGCGAGCCCGCCGCCGTGGTCCTCGCAGCGCTTGGCGATGACCTCCCAGCCGAGGGTGGCGCCGCTGGCGCGGAACCAGCCGAGCCCGAGCGGGTCGGGCGTGGCGCCGAGGGTGTCGATGTTGTGCGCCAGCAGGGTGCGGAGCTGGGGCTGGGCGGCCAGCAGGCGGGCGAGCACGCCGTTCTTGAGGAGGTTGGCGATCTCGAACCAGTGGCCGACCGGGTGGAGGCACTGGCCGGGGAGGTTGTCGGTGTAGTCGGCGCCCTCGCCCTGGCTGCGGGCCCAGCCGGTGAGGGCGGCGCGCACGCTCTCGCGGACTTTTTCCTGCTGCTGGTCGAGCCGCTGCTGGGCGGTCTCCTGCCAGGCGAAGTGCAGGTCGCGCACGGTGGGCACGAGCCGCAGGCCGATGGAGCGGCCGGGGGAGAGCCAGACCTCGCGCTCCCAGCGGTCCCCGGCGAGCGGGCGCAGGAACTGCTCGAGCGGGGCGTGGGTGAGGTAGCTGGTGGTGAAGACGTGGGGGATCACCGCCCCGGCCTCGCGGGCGGCGCGGCGGGTCTTGGCCAGGTGCACCTCGATGAAGTTGCGGTGGCGGCCGGCGAAGCGGGCGAAGGGGTGCAGGCCCTTGACCACGCCGGCCCCCTGGGTCCAGCGGCTGCCCACCCCGGCGGCGTAGGTCACCACGGCCACCTCGCCGCGGCGCAGCGCCGCGGCGCCGGCGCGGCGGAACTCCGCGTGCTCGCCCGTCAGGGGGGTGAGGTCCTCCGGGCGGACGTCCTCGATGCGGGTGGTGGCGGGCAGCCGGTTGCTGGCGAGGCCGATGCGGCCGGCGCGCAGGTCGCCGCGGATCTGCTCGTGCTGCGCCCGGTCGAAGCCGTGGGCGGCGAGCAGGGCGTCGAGCGGCCGGGCGCCGGCGGCGCCGGCGGCGTCCGCGGGCAGCAGGCGCTCGAGCAGGGCGGGCAGGGCGGCGGCAAACTCGGGCCGGGTCTGCGCGGCGCGGGTGAACTGCTGCAGGTCGGTGCGCTCGCGCCCGGTGAGCTCGCGGGCCTCCCGCCGCAGCAGGGCCGGCAGGGTCTGCCGGTAATACCCCACCGGCAGCAGGGCGGCGGCGTCCGCGTGCAGCTCGGCGGTGGTGCCGGTCTCGTTGACCGCAAAGTCGTAGACCACGGGGTCCATCGCGAAGGGCAGGGCCGACTGCAGGTCGCGCTTGGCGGCGAGCATGATGGCCTGCAGCCGGACCTGGGCGGCGGCCCGGCGCTCGGGCGCAAAGATGAAGCCCATGCCGCCGCCCGACATGCCGCCGAGCATCCAGAAGCCCCAGAAGTCGTCCCCGAACTCGCGCCGGGCCTCGGCGATGATCCGCTCGGTGTAGAGGTTGGTGACCCAGGGGATGATGGTCTGCAGCGGCCCGGTGAAGTTTTCCGTCAGGGCGCGGCCGAGCGCGCGGATGTCGCCGCGGGTGAGCAGGTCGAGGATCTGGTCGAGCGTGGCGATGGCGCGGTGCCGGGCCGCCCACTCGGCCGCGCCGCGCAGGAGGTATTTCTCGGTCACCATCTCGAGGATCGGGCCGACGTTCTGGGCCATGCCGCCGTGGACGAGGACGAGGGAGGCGGCGAGCCGGGCGCGGGCGGCGGGCGGCACGCGGTCGGGGCCGAGCAGGGTGTGCCCGGGCAGCAGGCGGCCGCGGCTGATGCCGTGCTCAGCGTCGCCGGGCCGGGCGGGCACGCCGGTGATGAGCTTGAGGCCGGGCCAGAGGCCGCCGGAGTCCTGCCAGCCGCCGCCCGAGCCCCCGAGCCACTCGCCGAGGATGGCGCGGGCGGCCACGAGGCGCCGCTCGCCCTCCGGGAGCGGGCCGGTGAGCGCGGCGATCTGGCGGGTGGCCCGCATGCACACGGCGATGAGGGCGCCGAGGAGGTTGGTCGAGACGGCGAGCCGGGAGCCCTTGGGGATCCGGTTGACGTTGCTGACGAGCTCGCAGCCGCGGCCGGGGCCGAAGATGCGCCCGAGCAGGTCGGCGAGCCGGGTGCCGGAGCGCTCGATCCCGGGCGGGACGATGCCGGACGCGATCACCGCGGCCTTGAGCAGGCCGAGGTAGTCGCGGCCGAAGTCGAAGACCTCCTCGATCGTCTCGAGGCGGGCCTCGGCCTCGAGGTCGACGCTGGCGAGGCGGAGGACGGGCTCGTCGATCACGCGGAAGTACGCCTCGATCGGCGGCTGCGGGGCGCGGTCGCGGCCGTGCACGCCGAGGTCGATCGAGACGTTGAGCACGCGGGCGCCCTCGGGAAAGTCCATGCCGAGGAAAAAGATGTCGCTCCAGCCGCAGTGGGTGAGGTCCATGCGCACCGGGGTGGTTTCCCGCAGGAGGGGCCGCGGGCCGGCCGGGTCGGCGCGCGCCAGCAGCTCGGGCCGCACGCGCAGGGGCTGGTCGAGCGGGTGGCCGAGGCGGAACATCCAGGCGTTGCCGCGGGTGGAGCGCACGGTGCGGCGGACCTGGTCGGCGAGGGTCTGGAAGGCGAGGGCGTGATAGGCCGCGGCCAGGGCGCTGCACAGGGTCTCGCTCGGGCCGGCGGCCGCGGCGGCCCGCTGCAGGGCCGCGATCGCCTCCTCAAAGCGGCGCTCCAGCTGGTGGGTGAAGGCGGCGTGGGGGAGGCGGCCGGCGCGGGGCAGCGCGGGGCAGGCCGGCAGGTGGTAGCGGTGCAGGGCGCTGAGGAAAAAGAGCGCACGCACGCGGTGGTAGAGGTTGCCCTCGTGCTTCCGGTAGGCGTCGAGCTCGGCCGCGGCGGCCAGCAACTCGGCCAGCGGCCGGCCCGCGCACCACTGGTCCATGGGCAGGTCGCGCAGCGCGGGATCGGCGCTGCTGATGAGGTCCGTGAGGTGCCCGGCCATGGCTCAGTGGGGGCGCTGGGCGAGCAGCTCGACCAGCTGGGTGAGCACGGGGTCGCGGTCGCGGCCGGCGAGCGCGAGCGCGAGCTGCGCGTAGAGCAGGCCGTAGGGCGCGCCGAGGTCGTAGCGCTGGCCCGCGACCGCCAGGGCCAGGTAGCGCCGCTGCGCGGCCAGGGCGTGCAGGGCGGGGGAGAGGCTGAGGCGCTGGTCCGGCGCGGTGGCGAGGAGCCGCGCCAGCAGGCCGAAGATGTCGGCGTCGAGCACGTGCAGGCCGAAGAAGCAGAGGAAAAAGCCCGCGCGCAGGCCGGGCACGAGCAGCTCCTGCTCGGCCACGGTGGGCGTCGGCTTCTCCAGCACCGCCTCCACCTGGTAGAGCGGGAGGTCCCGGCCGACGAGCTTGCCGCCGACGGCGCCGAAGGACGTCAGCAGGTGCTCGCGGGTGGGCTGGACGGCGGAGACGGGCGAGTTTTCGGCGACCGCCACGTCGATCAGCTGGCGGGCGCAGCTGACCGGGCCGGTGGCGACGGCGAGGTGGTCCCCGACCAGGTGGAGGAAGGGGCCGTCCCCGCAGAACTCGCGGCCGCAGAGCACGGCGTGGCCGTAGCCCCGCGGTTCCGGCTGCACGGCGAAGCGGACGCGGGCGCGCAGCGGGCCGCAGGCCGCGGCGTAGGCCGGCTCGTCCCCGGGGCAGACCACGACGCAGAACTCCTCGATCCCGGCGCCGCCGGCCTCCTCGAGGATGAGCTGGAGGGCGGACTTGGGCTCGCCCTGCAGGCCGACCAGGATTTGCAGGGGCAGCTGGCGCTGGTGGGGATTGGCCGCGGTGATCAGGGCCTTGCGGATGTTCATGGGGCGGCCCCCAGTCAGAACAAGGCGCGGGGCGATTCAATTTGTTTCCACGCGGTGGCCGGCGGAAATAGTGGGGTCCCCGAGTTGACGCTGGGGCGCGGATGGCTTCGCTTGCCCCCGCGCATGCCGTCCTCGCCCAACCGCCGCCGCCCCCGCTCCCCCCGCCCCCCGCGGGTGCTGGCGGGCACCGTCTTCATCACGCGCCAGGTGCATTTCAACGCGGCGCACCGGCTCCACAACCCGGCGAAGAGCCAGCGGTGGAACCGCGCGCAGTACGGGCTCTGCACCAACCCGCGCGGGCACGGCCACAACTACGTCCTGGAGGTCACCCTCCGCGGCCAGCCCGACCCGGCGACCGGCTATGTGATGGACCTCGGCGCGCTGAAGCAGATCCTGCAGCGGGCGGTGGTGGGCCCGTGCGACCACCGCAACCTGAACGAGGAGGTGCCCTTCCTGCGCGGCATCAACCCCTCGACCGAGAACCTCGTGATCGCCTTTTGGAACGAAATCGAGCCCCACCTCGACGCCGGCCGGCTGCACTGCGTCCGGCTCTACGAAACCCCGCGCAACTTTGCCGAGTATTTCGGGCCCGGCCCGGCCGCCCGCTAACCCGGCGGCGGCGCCGCGCGGACCGCCCCCGCCGCCCAGGCGGGTCCCGGCGCCCGGGGCTGAGCCGCCCGCCCTCGAACGACATGAAGAAAAAACCGATGTACCTCCACCGCTCCGCGGACGGCACCCCGCCGCGGGTCAAGCGCGCCTACGCCGCCGGGTTCCGGGCGAGCCCGGCCTACCGTGCGTCGCTGCCGGACATGATGGAGGCCGCGCACGACACCCTCCAGGGGGTGAACGTGCCGATCCAGCAGGTGGGCATCCACAATTTCCGCCTGCCGCTCAAGTACCGCACCAAGGCCGGCAAGACCCTCACGCTGGAGACCAAGGTGACGGGCACGGTCTCGCTGGAGGCCGAGCTGAAGGGGATCAACATGAGCCGGATCATGCGCTCGTTCTACGAGCACAAGGACGGGGTGATCACCGGCGAGTGGATGGGCAAGATCCTGCAGGCCTACCTGCGCAAGGTGGACAGCAAGGCCGCGCGGCTGAAGGTGGCCTTCTCGTACCCGATGCTGCGGCCGAGCCTGCGCAGCGGGCTGGAGGGCTGGCAGTTCTACGACGCGGCCTTCGAGGACGTGATGGTCCGCGACGGGCACTACCGCCGGTTCATCCACTTTGACTACGTCTACTCGTCGGCCTGCCCGTGCTCCGCGGAGCTCACCGAGCACGCGCGGGACCGGCGCGCCACCTACGGGGTGCCGCACTCGCAGCGCAGCAAGGCGCGGATCACGCTGGAGGAGGCCGAGGGCCGGAAGATCTGGATCGAGGACGTGCACGCCCACTGCCTCCGGGCGCTGCCGACCGAGACGCAGGTGATGGTGAAGCGCGAGGACGAGCAGGCGTTCGCCGAGCTCAACGGCGCGCACCTCAAGTTTGTCGAGGACGCCGCCCGGCTGCTCTACCGGGAGTTCGACGGCGACCGGCGCATCAAGGATTTCCAGATCGCCTGCTCCCACCTGGAGTCGCTGCACTCGCACGACGCGGTGAGCGTGATCTGCAAGGGCGTGCCGGGCGGGTTCACGGCCGATTTCATGGACTTCGGCTCGCTGCTGTGCTGAGGATGATGGCCCGCGGCGGTGCCGCCGAACGGCCCCGCCCCTTCCCCCCGCTCCCATGCCCCGCCCGTCCCCGTTGCCCGCCCGCCGCCGGACCCCGCCCGCGAAACCGGTCGTGCTGATCACCGGGGCGTCGCAGGGGATCGGGGCCGCGATCGCGCGGGTCCTGGCGCAGGAGATCCGCGGGGTGCGGCTGGCGCTGGTGGCGCGGAACCCGAAGAAACTGCAGGCGGTGGCGCGGGCCTGTGCGCAACGGGGGGCGACGGCCGAGATTTTTGCCTGCGACGTGACGGCGGAGGCGGCGGTCGCGGCGCTGGCCGCGGCGGTGACGCGGCGCTTCGGGGCGGTGGACGTGCTGGTCAACAACGCCGGCCAGTTCACCGGCGCGCCGTTCACGGCGATGAGCGTGGCCACGTTCGACCGCCTGATCGCGGTCAACCTCCGCAGCGTGTTCCTGGTGTCGCGGGCGTTCGTGCCGGCGATGGTGCGGCGCGGCCGCGGCGACGTGTTCAACATGAGCTCCATCGCGGGGCTCATCGCCTATCCCGGCGGGGCCGGCTACAGCGCGGCGAAGTTCGGCGTCACGGGCCTCTCCCGGGTGATGCGGGCGGAGCTGAAGGAGCAGGGTGTGCGGGTCTGCTGCGTCTGCCCCGGCGCCACGAGCACACCGTCCTGGGACGGGAGCGGGGTGCCGGCGGCGCGGATGATGCCGGCGGCGGACGTGGCGCGCGCCTTCCTCGACATCTACCGGCTGTCGCGGCGGACGGTGGTGGAGGAAATCATCCTCCGGCCGCAGCAGGGCGACCTGTAGCGGCGGGCGCCGGGCGGCCGGTGAATGATCGGCGCGGCGGCGGGTGCTTTATGGTTGTCGCGCCCAGCCGGGTGCGCCTCGCTAACGGACCAACAACCCATGAAAACACGTAAATTTCGCGTCGGGATCATCGGTGGCGGCGGCATTGCCCAGGCCGTGCACATCCCCGGCTGGAGAAACCTCCCCGAGGTTGAGATCGTCGGGATCGCCGACGTCTCGGCGGCCACGGCGGCCAAGGCGGCGGCGGCGGCCGGCGGCGTGCCGACCTGCTCGGACTACCGCGACCTGCTGAAGCTCGACCTGGATGCGGTCGACATCTGCACGCCGAACAAGGTGCACACGCCCGCCGCCCTGGCGGCGCTGAACGCCGGCGTGCACGTCCTCTGCGAGAAACCCCTCGCGGTCACGACCGCGGAGGTGCGCGCGATGGGCAAGCTCGCGGACAAAAAGAAGCTCAAGCTCATGACCGCGCAGCACCAGCGCTTCACCCAGGGCGGCGTGGCGGTGAAGGCGTGGGTGGACGCCGGCAACCTCGGCGAGGCCTATCATGCGCGCGTCCGCGCCATGCGCCGCGCCTGGCTGCCGCCCTCGCCGGGCTTCATTGACGCGGCGCTGGCCGGCGGCGGCCCGTGCATGGACATCGGCGTGCACGCCCTCGACCTCGGCCTCTGGCTCATGGGCTTCCCCAACCCCGTGCGCGTCTCCGGCACGGCCAAGACCGTCTTCGCGAAGGGCCACGCCATGCCCAACCAGTGGGGCGAGTGGGACCGCGCGCGCTACTCCGTCGAGGATTTTGCCGCGGGCCTCGTGCACTTTGACAACGGCGCGACCCTCCTGCTCGAGGCCGCGTGGATGTGCCACCAGGGGGAGGACGAGGAGCTGCTCGCCCAGATCTTCGGGAAAAAGGGCGGGGTGAAGTGGCCGAGCGCGGAGTTCGCCACCGTCACCAACGGCACCTTCGCGCAGGGCACGTTAAAGAGCCCGGGGCAGGTGCCGCACCCGCACTGGAACGAGATCGCGGCGTTCGTGGACTGCGTGGTGAACCACAAGCCCTCGCCGGTGCCGTGGACCGAGACGATCAAGGTCATCGGCATCCTCGAGGCGGTCTACGCCTCGTCGCAGCAGGGCCGGGAAATCACGCTCAAGCTGTGACCGGCGGCGGGGCCGGCCGCCGGGCTAGAGCAGGTTCGGCTGCTCGCCCAGCGCGGCCTTCAGGCCGACGGCGGCGTAGCCCTTGGCGGTGAGCAGGCGGCCCTGGGGCGTGCGCTGGAGGTAGCCCTCCTGGATGAGGAAGGGCTCGTGCACCTCCTCGAGCGTCTCGGCCTCCTCGCCGACGGCCACGGCGATGGTGCTCATGCCGACCGGCTTGCCGCCGTAGTTTTCCGCCATCACGCGGAGCATGCGCTTGTCCATCTCGTCGAGCCCGGCGGCGTCGATCTCCAGCAGCTCCAGCGCGGCGGCGGCGACGGGCTGGGTGATTTTCCCCTGCGCGCGCTCCTGGGCGAAGTCGCGGATGAAGTTGATGAGGTTGTTGGCGACGCGCGGGGTGCCCCGGGCGCGGGTGGCGATCTCTCGCGCGCCGCGCTCGTCGATCGCCACCTGGAGCAGGCCGCAGCTGCGGCGGACGATGCCCTCGAGGGTGGGGTGGTCGTAGTAGTCGAGCCGCGTCTGGAGGGTGAAGCGGGAGCGGAGCGGGGCGGTGAGCAGGCCGCTGCGGGTGGTGGCGCCGATCAGGGTGAAGCGCGGGATCGAGAGCCGGACGCTGCGGGCGTTGGGGCCCTGGTCGATCATGATGTCGAGTCGGAAGTCCTCCATCGCCGAGTAGAGGTACTCCTCGACGGTCTTGGGGATGCGGTGGATCTCGTCGATGAAGAGGAGGTCGCCCTCCTCGAGGCTGGTGAGCAGGCCGGCGAGGTCGCCGGCCTTCTCGATCACGGGGCCGGAGGTGACGCGGACGCTCTTGCCGAGCTCGTGGCCGAGGATGAAGGCGAGGGTGGTCTTGCCGAGGCCGGGCGGGCCGGAGAGGAGGATGTGGTTGAGGGCCTCGCCCCGCTTGCGGGCGGCGCCGACCATGACCTGCAGGCGCTCGACGGTCTTCAGCTGGCCGGTGAAGTCGGCGAAGGAGAGCGGCCGCAGCGCGGCCTCCGCGGGCGAGACCGGGGCGGAGAGGGCGCTGCTGATGAAGCCGAGGCCTTTGGGGGAGTCAGGAGCGGGCATGGGGGGAGGGGAGGCGGGGCGCCCGGCGCGGCGGGGGCCCGGGCTCACTGCCACTCGACGTCGGCGCCGAGGCTGCGGAGGTTTTCGACGAAGTGCGGGTGGGCGCGCTTGATCGTGTCGGCGTTCTTCACCACCGAGCGGCCGGGGATGCTGGCGGCGACCATGTAGAGCGCGACGGCGGCGCGGATGATGTAGGGCGCGTCCACCACCGCCGGGCGGAGCGGGCGGTCGCCGAAGACGATGATGCGGTGCGGGTCGCTCACGACGACGTGGGCGCCGAACTTCGACAGCTCGGGCATCCAGGTGAAGCCGCCCTCGTACACCTTGTTCCAGAACTGGATGGCGCCCTGGGCGCGGACGGAGAGCGCGATCATGCACGGCAGCAGGTCGACCGGGAAGTACGGCCAGGGGGCGGCCTCGATCTTCGGGAGCAGGTTGCTGGTGAAGGGCGCCTCGATCACGAGCTTCTGCCGGCGGCGGACGAGGGCGGTGTCGCCCCGGTGCTCGACGCGGACCCCGAGCTTCTCAAACGAGCGGGTGATGAGGTCGAAGTGGTGGGGCAGCGAGTGGCGGACCTTGACCTCGCCGCCGGTGATGGCGCCGAGGGCGAGGAAGGTGACGACCTCGTGGTAGTCGGTGTTGATGGTGAACGTGCCGCCGGCGAGGCGCTTCACGCCGGTGATGGTGAGCTGGCTGGTGCCCAGGCCGGAGATCTGGGCGCCCATGCCGACGAGGACCCCGCAGAGGTCCTGCACGTGGGGCTCGCTGGCGGCGTTGAGCAGGGTCGAGGTGCCCTCGGCGAGGACGGCGGCCATGACGAAGTTCTCCGTGGCGGTGACCGACATGTAGTCCGGCCAGTGGCGGGCGCCGCGGAAGCGGCCCTTCAGCGCCAGCGTGAGGTTGCCGTTGTGCGACACCTTCGCGCCGAGTTTCTCCAGGATCTCCAGGTGGGGGTCGAGCTCGCGGATGCCGAGGGAGCAGCCCTTGGCGTTGGTCGGGAGGGCGATCCGCTTCAGCCGCTGCAGCAGCGGCGCGAACAGCAGCACGGACGAGCGCATGCCGGAGGGCAGCTCACCCTGCAGGCGGGCGCCGTCGAAGCCCGAGTGGTCGAGGGTCATCGTGCCCGCGGACTTGTCCCAGGCGATGCGGGAGCCCTGCTCGGAAAAAAAAGCGACGAGCTTGTCGACGTCGGTGATGGCGGGGACGTTGACCAGCCGCACGGGCGCGTCGGTGAGGAGCGTGGCGCAGAGGATGGGCAGCGCGGAGTTCTTGTTGCCCGACGGCGTGATGGTGCCGGAGAGGGGTTTGCCGCCGTTGACGATAAGATCGGCCATCGAGGAGGAAGTTGAAGGCGTGGAAGGGAAAGTTGAAAGCCTGAACCATGAGCGCGGCGGGAGTCTAGGTTAAGCGCAAAGACGCGCGGCGCGCCGGTCCGGGCACAAAAAAGGCGCCCGCCGGGGGGGCGGGCGCCTGGGAAGGACGGCGTTGGCCGGGAGCGATCAGATGGCGCCGC
>SESF01008798.1_pt1 | contig 11659 bp, 8 predicted proteins | sample 3171521 | NCBI WGS metagenome assembly SESF01 (sample SAMN10866945, study PRJNA518727) | freshwater metagenome | biome: subpolar coniferous forest; feature: holomictic lake; material: water; isolation source: holomictic Lake 227, 6 m and 8 m depth | place: Canada: near Kenora, Ontario | collected...
GCATGCAATGCCGGTTGGCCATTGGCAATTCCCTTCGATCTGATCGTAGGTCCTGTTGAGCTGCCTCTCGGCTTCCAGCTCAGTCCTCTCGGTGATGACGTTACCGGAGCCGGACTCTTTCTCTACCAGCTTCTGGCCGTTAAAGCCAGTCTGGGTGGAAATGATCATCTCTACGTTCTTGTATCCAACGCCTTTGACCGATGCCTTCTCGTACATGTAATTTGCTGCACCGGCAGTGGCTACTACGGCCATGGCGATAATAACCAAAACAGCTATTAGTTTCCTCATTTCTTTCCCACCTCCTTAGATTACCATCAAAGCTTCAGGATCTAAGCCATCAATAGTGGCCCAAATCCCTGGCACCACGCCGACAAAGATTATTCAGCCCTTGCCTGGAACAAACCTGCAAAAGCCGCCACGTTGGCGCTTTGTCGTGTGGAGTACCTGACTCACATGCTTCTCCGCTCATATTTGAGTATTTTGCTCAGGCACAACCCCAACCTTCCGGCTTATGGAATATAAATATGTCGGGAGTTTTGGGGAAAATCAATACCTAAAGACCTATTTCATTAATGAATGCAAAAACGGCGGCATAAACTAGTCAAGAATGGTTTTCGCGCGGAAATACTCTTATCTTCACAAGGGGCAAAAATCAACCAAAAATGTTAGCTATAAAATGCTCCGGCCGGGATTTGAACCCGAGTCTTCGGCTTGAAAGGCCGAAATGATTGGCCGGGCTACACTACCGGAGCAGTTTTGCCGTCTTGATACCAGGCCTAAACATGGACTGGCCTTCACCACATAGATATGAACGGATATATCTACGTTTCCAATGGTTTAAGGTTGGAAGTAGTCCCGGGCGGATTCGAACCGCCGTCGCGGGCTCCAAAGGCCCTCAGGATTGACCGCTACCCCACGGGACTATGATTTGATCTTTTCCGGCTCTTATGCCGGGCAAGTGTTATCCGCATAAGATATATATGGCCTTTCCCGGAGGTGCAAGGAAGATGAAGCTTCTCACCAAGGCGCATATGAGCCAGAGAAGGCTAATTGAGATCCTGCGCGTAATCGAAAACACAGGTACTCCGATTGGTGCCAGAGCGATCTCTGATTGCCTTAGCAGTCGCGGCTATGACCTGGGAGAGAGGGCTGTGCGCTACAACCTCAAGATCCTGGACGAGCTGGGATTCACCAAGAAGAAAGGCTACAGCGGCCGGGTGCTCACACCACTGGGATCAAGGGAGCTGGTCGATGCCCTGGTCGACGACCGGATCGGCTTTGTCAATACCAGGATTGAAGAGTACATGTTCAAGACCAGTTTCGATCCAAAGACCGGTAACGGAGATGTAATCGCCAATACCAGCATCATCGACAAAGCAAATGCGGAAGAGGTCTTCGAGATACTGGGACAAGCATTCGAGGCGGGCTACACCATAAGCCGTCGCGTGCTCATCCTGGATGAAGGAGAAAGCTTCTCAAATCTTGAGATTCCAAAAGGAGCTTTGGGAATAGCAACGCTGTGCAGCATCACCCTGGACGGCATGCTCATGAAAAGGGGAATTCCTGTTCTCACCAGCTTCGCGGGGCTGGCAGAAGTCAGGGAAAGGCAGACCTTCAACTTCACGGACCTCATTGCCTATGCCGGCTCGTCCCTTGATCCCATTAAGGTTTTTATGGGCCGCAGGGTGACAAGTGTTGCTGATGCCGTCTTCAACGGTTTTGGAACCGTGCTGGCCAATGTGAGAGAGGTGCCCGTCGCGGCGGCAACGCTGGTGCGCGCACTTTTAGATGAGGCGCAAAACGCGGGCCTGGGCGGGCTCATAAAAATTGGAGAGCCTTCCGAGCCGATACTTGGCTGCCCGGTGGGCGCGGGCAAGATCGGCATAGCCTTTTATGCCGGAGTCAATGGGGTGGTGGCCGCCGAGGAGCTGGGAGTAAAGATCAAGACGGCGCCCATATCCATTCTGGTGGACTACTCGAAGACCCATGAGCTGAAATGATTGGGCCACCTTCGGCAAGATAAGGTTTTATAGAGCATAGATCTCAAGACACCATAGTTACGTTTACATTTGATGAGGAAGAAAGATGGATTTTAGAGTCGTAGTCTCAGATCCGAAGAGCGGTAAGGCCTATCAGGTAGAGCTTAAGGATCCAGGAGCCGGCAAGCTTCTGGGAAAACATATCGGCGACAAGGTTGAAGGAGATGTTCTCGGCATGCCCGGCTACTCGGTACAGGTCACGGGCGGCAGCGATCGCGAGGGATTTCCCATGCGGGCAGATCTGCCCGGCACAAAGCGCAGAAAAATCCTGCTCTCCAAGGGAACCGGATATCATCCCGTAGCCGATGGAAAGAAGAAGAGAATGAGCATTCATGGAAGGGATATTTCTCCCGATATTGGCCAGATAAATGTCAAAGTCGTGGAGGCAGGCACCAAGTCCATAGAAGAACTGCTGGGCAAGGCGCCCAAAGAAGAAAAAGCATAATTCGTAGCATTCGGTCGGATGGGCGGTCCATCCTTCCGCTATAATCTCTTTTGTTATTGTTTTATCCTTCCCGGACCCCAGGCGCGAGATGCGAGCGGCACCGGGATCTGAGCACGCATTACAGATTTCATCTGTGCCGGACTGAGAGCAGCAAAGAGGGCATTCATGAGCCGGTCGCTCTTCATGGCCATATCCACCATCTTTCTGATCTGAACCGATCGCGAGAGCTCAATTCCGAAATCTTCGCGAATGCGCGACGCATAGTTGGTGAGAGCCATTTTGCCCTGCAACTGTCCTATTGCCGCTTCCCCTGCAATCCTTCCCGCCACCACAGCCAAAGGTATGCCACCCCCGCTGGTAGCCATGACATGTCCGGCTGCGTCTCCCGCCAAAAGCATGTTGCCTTTTTGGATAGCACCAAGGGTCCCGCCCGCGGGCACCAAACCCCTCATGACGGCCAGGACCTCTCCGCCCGCCAGTTTTTCTGCCGCGATTGTGTGCTCGCGAATGAACCGATCCAGTATAAGGGGAAGCTTTTGGCCGGCCAGGTAAGATGCCCGCACTCCCACGCCCACATTGGCCATATCCTGGCCGAGGGGGATTATCCAGGCATAGCCTCCCGGCGCATATTGAGCAGAGAAATACATCTCCGCGGCATCCGGATCGATATTCACACCTGCCATCTCATATTCCAGGCAGATGCCAGTCTCTTGTATCGGATTTCCCATGGCTAGGGATACTATCGAGTGCGGGCCGTCTGCGCCTATTATTATCTCTGGCCTGATTTTCCCGTTGAAGTGGCCGGAAAGCTGCACTATGCCTTCCTCAAGGCGGGCGCGCGTCGCAGGAAGAACTCTTGCTCCGGCGCCTGCCGCCCGGGCAGCGAGGTAGCGATCGTATGCCCGTCGGTCCAAGACCCGCCCGGCTACGGCAAATTGCTTGTAGTTTCCCGAGGGTGAATAGATGCGCTGCAAATGGGTGCGATGCAAAATAATGCGCTCTGGAATCTCCCTTAGCGCCTCCGGCAGGTGGGCGCGGGGCATGAGCTTCTCCAGCTCGACAGCCTCGGGGAGAAAACCGCCGCATTGCACGGGGCTGCCAATCTCGCTCTTCTTGTCAATTAGCAAAACCTCCCCACCTGAAGCAGCGACGGCCTCAGCGGCAGAGCTGCCCGCCGGCCCAGCCCCCACCACGACCACCATAATATCTTCTTTCATCTTACCTTCATGCTAAAACCCGCCAGAGCCTCTTCTATCTCCCCATACGCCAAAAAGAGCTCATCTTTCAGCCTCTCCGCCTGCTCGCGCCGGGGCTCGGCAGATAGCCAGATATGGCTCCGGTCGCCGGGCACCATCTTGACGCAGGCCAGCATATCCGCCTGGGAGAGACGGTAGACGATGTGGCTTCCCGTAGGCGTAAACCAGAGGGGATACATCTGTGTGAGCGCCACCACAAAACGCTCCCAGGGCAGCAATTCTTGTCGGTCCCCTTGCCCGCCCTCGCCTGCCGCGCAGTGTCCGATAGCTAAGTTGAGGTGAGATCGTTCACCCACAGTCTTCTCTTCTATGAGTGAAGCAATCTCCATGTAGCGCACGCTCTTTCTGTCAACTCGGGGTAGATCGCGACAAAAGACCCTCTCTGCGATGTCGGGAAAGAAGACTGCTAAACGAATGTCCGGCTCTGGCCTTGTAGCCAATGAGACGCCGACAAAGAATAGGGCGCTTAAGGTCAGGCCGACCAGCACTCCATGCTCAGTCAGATAGGGTGAGATGCTTTCCAGCGGCTGTTTCAGCCAGAACTGCTCGTAGGAGATGAGAAGGATCTGCGTTCCGCCGCCTACTATTAGCGCCGCCATGGCCCCCCACCGGGTGGCGCGCTTCCAGTACAGTCCACCGATGATGGGAAAGAAGTAGGATGTGGTGCCTATCACCGTGGCTATGATCACGGCGTCCACGATACTGTTCGCATAGAGCGCGATTGCTGCCGCGATAGCGATCATGATGATAACCAATATCCGGTTGATAACCAGCATCTCCTTCATGGTGGCGGCGGGCCGCAGGTGCCGCTGGATCAGGTCGCGAGAGATGCAGGAAGCTGCCGATGTGGCAAAGGTGTCGGTACAGGACATGGATGCTGCGGCAAAGCCGATGGTGAGAAGGGCCAGGAGCCATCCGGGAACGTTATCGCTGATGAGCTTGAGGTAGAGCATCTCCGCTTCTACCTCTCCAGTCGGCCGGGGATAGAGCGTGGAAAGGCCGATGGCCGTGAGAAAGCAGCAGAGGTAGACCAGGGCCAGCAGGGCGCTGCCCAGCAACAGGCCGCGCCTCGCGGAGGACCCATCGCGCGCCGCCCAGATCTTCTGCCAGGGATCCTGTTCCGCCACCCAGCCGGGCAAGAGGGCGACTAAAAAGACCAGGGCCCCCATCAGACCGCCCAGGAGGAGCGGATCCCACCATTCTGTGCCCAGAGCGGACGCTGCGACAAGCAAAGTGACGCCCTTGCCGGCAGAAAGATCCAGGGCTAATGCGGCCACGTAAATGGCAAGACCTGCCAGAAGCAGGTACTGCAAGATATCGGTCCAGACCACGGCGCGAAAGCCGCCCACGCTGACATAAAGAGCTACGGATACGGCCATGAGGACCACGGCATAGAAGGGATCGATGCCGAAAAATGTGCCCAGCACCAGCTTGAATCCGATGAAATCCGTAACTGAGAAGAGTATCATCATAATAGTGACGGCCAGGGCCACCGGGGCTCTGATCATGGGATCGTATCTTATCTCCATGAGTTCGGGCTGGGTTAAGGCAGGAATGTTCTTGATCCTTCCCGAGATCGCGGCAATTATTATCAGCCCGGCGATATTGGGGAAGACCCAGATCCAGATCGAGCCTACGCCTATGAGCAGAAATAGCCCCGTGGCCAGGAGCAGTGCACTAGCCGTGATCCACGATGATGCCGCGGAAAATCCGATGGTGATCGGCCCCAGCTCCCTTCCCGCCAGCCAGAAGTCGGTTACAGACTTTTGTCGACCGGAAAAATATAGACCGATGCCCAGCAAGACCGCAATGTAGATGGCGAGGAATATCAGGAATAACGAATAAGCATCCAAGGATTGTCCACCTCTGGCGGCTAGTATTTTGTGCTATTTAACTTGTAGGACGGCATGGTTTTTTTAGATGTAAGCAACTACTTAAACGGAAAAGCAGCAAAGGCTGCGATTGAGGTTTTTTAAATGAGGAGCGATGTCACCAAAGTAGGCAGAGAAAGAGCACCTCATAGGGCTCTTTTAAAGGCCACCGGCCTATGTGATGAAGAGATCCGTCGTCCCTTCATTGGAGTTGTCAACTCTTTTAATGATTTTATCCCAGGGCATATCCATCTCGATAAGCTGGGCGAGGCCGTAAAAGCAGGCATACTCTCCGCAGGAGGCGTGCCCTTTGAATTCCAGACCATTGGTGTCTGCGACGGCATAGCCATGGGTCATAAAGGCATGAGATACTCGCTGCCCAGTCGCGAGCTGATCGAAGACTCCATCGAGATCATGGCAGAGGCCCATCAGCTGGACGGATTGGTTATGATACCGTCCTGCGACAAGATCGTCCCCGGCCATATCATGGCAGCAGGAAGACTGAACCTGCCCACCATCGTGGTCACGGGCGGGCCCATGATGCCCGGCTTTGCCTGCGACAAAGAGCTGGATCTGATCAACGTTTTTGAGGGCTGGCAGGCGGGAGGCGAGACGCTGGACGTTCTGGAGGAGATGGCCTGCCCCGGAGCCGGATCGTGTGCCGGCCTTTTTACGGCCAATACCATGGCCTGCCTCACCGAAGCCATGGGTTTGAGCCTGCCCGGCTGCGCCACCACTCACGCCGTGGATGCGCGAAAGATGCGCCAGGCCAAGCTTTCGGGCATGAAGATCATGGAATTGGTGGAGCGGGGAATTACGGCCCGACAAATAGTGACGGCTGCGGCGATCGACAACGCCATTCGCGTGGACATGGCCATAGGTGGATCTACCAATACCGTTTTGCACATAATGGCCATAGCGGCAGAGTTCGGCCTGGATCTGAATTTGGACCGCTTCGACCAATTAAGTCGCGAGACGCCCCATCTGGTCAACCTGCGCCCAGGCGGGCCTCATCATATTCTCGACCTGGATAGAGCGGGCGGAATTCCCGCGATCATGAGCAGGCTTGCCTCACTGCTCTCGCTCGACGCTCTAACTGTCACGGGCAAGATACTTCGCGAGAACCTGGATGCATTCAAGCCCGTCAATCCCCTGACCAATGCCGCCGTCATAGCCACACTGGAGGCACCTGTGCACGTTCAAGGCGGCATTGCCATAATGTTCGGCAACCTGGCACCGGAGGGGGCCGTGGTCAAGCAGACGGCGGTATCCGCATCCATGCTCAAGCATACCGGCCCGGCTGTGGTCTACGACTCTGAGGAGGAGTCCATGGCAGGCATCATGGAAGGCGGCGTAAAGGCCGGCGATGTAGTAATAATAAGATACGAAGGGCCCAAAGGCGGGCCGGGCATGAGGGAGACGCTCGCGCCTACGTCCGCCATCGCGGGGGCGGGCCTCTCTGAGTCTGTGGCGCTCATCACCGATGGGCGCTTTAGCGGAGGAACCCGCGGCCCATGCATCGGACACGTCTCTCCCGAGGCTGCCGTGGGTGGGCCCATTGCCCTTGTAAAGAATGGGGACATGATCTCAATAGACATCCCGGCCCGAAAAATCGATCTGCTCGTCGATCCAGGTGAAATGGAAATACGCAGAAAGTCATGGACGGCGCCCGAGCCCAAGATAACGAGCGGCATTTTGGCCCGCTACAGAAACTCGGTCACCTCCGCCAGCAAAGGCAGTGTCCTTAGATGAGATGCTTTGTGGCAGTAGAGCTTTCTAGCCCCATGCGCGAGGAGATTGGACGCCTGCAAAGCCGCATCGCGACGGATGGCCTGCGGCTCGTGAAACCGGAATTGGTGCATGTCACCATAAAGTTCCTGGGAGATGTGCCGGAGGGAAATGTGGGACCCGTGACTGAGGCGCTGGGCAGGGTTAAGTTCGCGCCTTTCCCGGTCCGGGTTTTGGGCATGGGCGCCTTTCCCGGACGGGCTGTGCGCGTGGTGTGGCTGGGCCTCACGGGAAATTTCCAGGAGCTTTATCTGAATGTGGAGCAAGCCTTGCAACCTCTGGGCTTTGCGCCTGATGCAAGGGGCTTCTCCCCCCATGTCACTCTTGGCCGGGTGGCTCGCCCCGATGCCGAGATGAATCGCCGGCTTGGCGACAAAATCGCAAACTTCGCTGCCCTGGACCTGGGCAGCTTCACTGTGGACCGATTTTATCTTAAGAAGAGCACACTCACACCGGGAGGGCCGATCTACGAAGACCTGGCAGGATTCCCTCTCTGAAATTCAGGAAGAGGTGCTTGGCAAGGTCAGGCCCAGTGCCACCAGCAGGAAGCGAATTATGGAGACCTCTGCCTCCATTATCGCCCGCATAGAGGATCTGGCAAGAGAGCGCGGCCTCTCTCTCAAGGCCATGCTGGTGGGCTCTGCCGCCCGAGGCACCTGGCTTTCCGAAGATCATGATCTGGACATATTTTTAGGGGTGCCTCCGGGGTGCGATCTGGGAGCGGCCCTGGAGATCGCCAGGCTCATAGCTCCCGATCATGAGGAGAAATATGCGGAGCATGCTTACGTCCACGCCCGGATGGATGGCTTTGAGGTCGATCTGGTTCCCTGCTATCTGGTGGAGGATGCCGCCCGTCTTTTGTCGGCCGTGGATCGTACTCCCTTTCATACCAAATACGTGGGCAGCAGAATCATTGGTCGGGAGGACGATGTCCTTCTCCTAAAGCAGTTCATGAAGGGCGTAAATGTCTACGGCTCGGAGCTCCGGGTAGGCGGCTTTTCCGGCTACCTGGCAGAGCTGCTCGTGCTCTGTTACGGCTCTTTTGCCGGCGTGCTCCAGGCAGCAAACGCCTGGCGCCCCGGCCAGCGCCTGGACCTGGAAGGGCACGGCATAGCGAGGCACAGCGAGCCCTTGATCATGGTCGATCCGGTTGATCCGGGCAGAAATGTGGCGGCCGCTTTAACTTTAGACAAGATGCTCCTGTTCGCCGGGGCGGCGCGCTCCTTTCTGGCTGAACCGAAGCTTGATTTCTTCTTCCCAGCATCGTTGGACCCCCTATCCGATGAAGAGCTAATTGCCCAGATAAATGCGCGGGGGACGATGCCCATCCTCCTTGAGTTTGCTGCGCCCGATGTGGTGGAAGATGTTCTCTATCCCCAACTTCGCAAAGCGGAAGGCTCCATTAAGGCGCTAATAGAAAGAAACGGCTTTTCCCTGCTGCGCAGCGACGTTTCGACCTATCGCGACAGAGCTCTGATGCTCTTTGAGATGCAGGTCTGGCAGCTCTCTAAAGCCTGCCCGCGCATAGGCCCGCCTGCTTGGGAAGCTGATCACCTATCTCGCTTCCTGGCAGCCCACCAGCGGCCCCTCTCCGGCCCCTACATCGCCAACGGCAAAGTCATTGTGGAGGAGGCGCGCCAGTATACTTCTGCTCGTGATCTTCTGGCAGAGGAGATCGCAAACCTCTCCCTGGGCAAGCATCTGTCCGCGTCCATTCGCGATGGGCACAATATATATGCGGGCCTGGAGCTTCTCTCCATAAAAGATGAAGGCTTTCGCATCTTCCTGGCTAATTTTTTCCAGGCCAAATTTCGGATCGGCTGAGACTAGTACAGCCGGGCCTAATTAAAGCCATGAGATTCAACTGGGTCCGGTTTCACGCGAAGGCGCGAAGCCGCGAAGTCAAAACATTGGTTTATTTCAGCCTCGCTGTACTAGACTGAGCTAAGACGAGTCTCATGCTGAGGAAAAACAGTTCCAGTAGCGGCTTTGAATCTTTTTGACCTCCCCTATTCTCCTGGCAACGCCTGGATCCGTGCCTCCCAACTGAGGCACTTCACCGCCAAAAGCTTTGATCTCGGCTACAACCGCTTCTGCCTGCGCCCCAAGGTTGTATCCGCCTTCCAAAGAGGCAGCCAGTCTTCCCCGGCAGCAAGTATTGGCGATCTCTTTCACTACTCCGGCGACTGCCCCAAAGCCGGCCGAGGTGAGGCGCATGCCGCCCAGAGGATCGTCCTTATGCGGGTCCTGGCCGGCCGAGACCAGAACTATGTCGGGCTTAAACTCTAAAGCTATGGGCCTCAGGATCTCCCGGTAAGCCATGAGATAACCTGCGTCGCCCGTTCCTGACGGCAGAGGCACATTTACTGTGAAACCCTGTGCGCCGTCCTCTCCTACCTCATCTGCTCTTCCGGTGCCCGGATAGTGGGGATACTGGTGGGTGGAGAAATATAGTACAGACGGATCGGAATAGAATACGTCATTGGTGCCGTTGCCGTGATGCACATCCCAATCCACGATAAGCACTTTTTCCCTTCCTCGCGCCTGGGCATGCTTCGCGGCGAGGGCTATGTTGTTGAAAATGCAAAATCCCATGCCGCGATTGGGCAATGCGTGGTGCCCGGGCGGACGGACCAGGGCAAATGCATTGTCGTATTCCCCGAGAACGGCATCGACCGCGGTTAATGCGCCGCCTGCGGCCATAAGGGCGGCATCATAGGAGTTTTTGGAAAGGATAGTATCGACGTCCAGGCGGCCGCCACCGTGCTCGCTGATGGCTTTTACCTGATCGATGTACCTCTGTCCGTGTATGGCTGCAACCTGGGGTTTGGTCGCGAGCTTGGGGGTGATGAAGTCTACATCAAGCTTTTCCGAATGAATTTTGTCCAGGATTGCGGTGAGGCGTTCTCTTCTCTCCGGATGGTCACTCGCCCCGTGCTGGAGACACATGGGATGATAAATCAGGCAGGTTCTTGTCATGCTTAATGGATTGTGACGCCATTCGCAAAAACGGTTTTCCCTGGTTATTTTTATCGTAATTTGATTTGATTAACCAGATTAGCGCCTACTAAATCTTGTTAAAAATTATTTGATAAAATATATTTAATCAATGAATTCCAGTCCTAGGACGCCTGATTGGATATAGATTATAATGCCAAAGGCATTTTTTCAGGCCAGGATATAAGGAGGGGCTATTCTCCAGGATGACGCCGGTTCGATTGTTTAGTTCCTTCAGGCTTCTTGCCGTCTCGGCTAAGAATAGTCTTTAAATAGGTAGTGACAAATGCAGCTTAGGGCCTTGTAAAGCTCTTTGGTCGATTGCAACTCTAGATAGAGGAAGAACAGCACCAAGCTGCTAGTAGAGGACCAAAAAAGATATAATAGGGAAATACTCTATCACTACCCTATATCCCTTATGGGATTTTGAGGAGGGTGACGTAGCTATATACATGTCTGAGAGACGCCAGGCGGCAGTGGCATCGCAGGAAATCTCGTGCCACGGTATGTAGCAGGGCGATCGAAGACTTTATTCAGGCAATAGTTTTAAGAATAATCAGACTGTATGCTGCTGAAAGTGATCGTGAAGAGTGAATAGGAGGTTAAAAAATGAAGAAATTGGCTGCAATTACGCTTACATCGATGATGCTGTTACTAGCAACAGCGATGGTAGTCGGCGCGGTCGAGAATGTGGAGGTACGCGGTCAAGTCGCTACCGCAGATTCCACCTGGAATTCTCAGAACTTCGCCGGATTCTATTACGATATTAAGGATGACATCGGAACCGAGACACTCAGCACCACTTTAACCGATAAGAAGCTGAGCGGCGACTCGCCCTATGGTGTCAAGTATGAGACCAAGGCTCAGTCCAAGGAGTTCAAGTTCGAGGATTGGGGCGCATTCAATGTCATGGGCTTCCTGGCAGACAGGTACTTCGCAGGCTATGTCTCTAACGAGAACGCCGAGAAGAACCTGCTGTTCAAAGAGTCCACCGACGAGAATTCCCTGTCCAGCGAGCAGCTCCAGAAGATCCTTATTGACGACGATAGCGAGAAGACAGTCACCTCCGGCACACCCATGAAGATGGAAGAAGGCTACGAGCTGGCTATCAAGTCCATTGATATCGACGGCAACAAGGTCTATCTCGAGCTCTCCAAGGATGGCTCCGTAGTAGACAGCAAGGTCATATCCCCGTCCAAGACCGACGCCAACATGGCCGACAAGACTTACTACTACAAGAATCCCGCTGTAGGCGATCAGAAG
>SESF01032346.1_pt1 | contig 11649 bp, 6 predicted proteins | sample 3171521 | NCBI WGS metagenome assembly SESF01 (sample SAMN10866945, study PRJNA518727) | freshwater metagenome | biome: subpolar coniferous forest; feature: holomictic lake; material: water; isolation source: holomictic Lake 227, 6 m and 8 m depth | place: Canada: near Kenora, Ontario | collected...
TATTACGACATATTTATTTTATTGTGTAGTACATTTGGCAGATAAATCAGTCGCCTTGCAGTCACCCATTTTTTTGATAACACCCCCATTTACACAACTCAATACCCCTTATCCGGCAACAGCCTATTTGAAAGGTTTTTTCAATACTAAAAAGATCCCTGCTGTTCAGGCCGATCTAGGCATTGAAGTAACGATTGCTGTTTTTTCAAAGGAAGGATTAGAAAAACTATTTCTGGAAATTGATCATAAGAATCAGATTCATTCGCCCAATATTGCGCGAATCCTTAGCCTTAAGGAGGATTATATCAGAACCATCAACGATGTGATCCTATTCTTACAAGGGAAACTGAATACCCTGGCACACTTAATTAGTAAACGGGGATTCCTTCCCGAAGCAAGCAGGTTTGCGCAGGCCGATGATTTGAAATGGGCCTTTGGTTCGATGGGTACACAGGATAAGGCAAAATATTTGGCTACTATGTACCTCGAGGATCTGAGCGACTTGATCAAGGAAACGGTTGATGAACATTTTGGCTTTAGCAGATATGCAGAAAGCCTCGGCCGTTCAGCTAATAGTTTCGATAATCTCTATGCTGCTTTACAAAAGCCACTCACTTATTTAGATACTATCTTAATAGAGATTCTGCAAAAGAAAATGGCTGCTATTCAGCCGGGTATGCTGGCAATTTCAGTTCCCTTTCCGGGTAATCTCTACACTTCTTTGCGCTGTGGTCAATGGGTCAAGAAAAACTACCCCAACACAAAAGTGGCCATGGGTGGGGGCTTCGCCAATACAGAATTGCGTTCCTTGAGCGATCCACGTGTATTTGAATTCTATGATTTTATTACCCTCGATGATGGAGAAGCTCCTTTAGAAATTTTGTGGGAATACCTGAATGGCAAAAGAGCCATCGAGGAATTGAAGAGGGCTTTTACCCTCGTTGATAAGAAAGTTGTCTATATTAATAATAGCAGCTGCGCCGATTATAAACAGGGTCAGGTAGGAACGCCGGACTATAGCGATCTGATGCTTGATAAATATATTTCTGCTATTGAAGTGATGAACCCGATGCATAGCCTTTGGAGTGATGGGCGCTGGAATAAACTCACCATGGCTCATGGATGTTACTGGGGCAAGTGCACTTTTTGCGATATTTCGCTGGACTATATTAAAAATTATGAACCCATTGCGGCCTCCCTTTTGGTAGATCGGATGGAGGAAATGATTGCTCAAACCGGACAGAATGGGTTTCATTTTGTAGATGAAGCAGCCCCGCCTTCGCTGATGAAAGCATTGGCTATTGAAATTATCAGGAGGGGAGTTGTAGTGAGTTGGTGGACCAATGTGCGGTTTGAAAAGAGCTTCACGTTAGACCTTTGTCTACTATTAAAAGCAGCAGGTTGTATAGCCGTAAGTGGGGGATTGGAAGTGGCGTCGGACCGTTTATTGAAACTGATCGATAAGGGAATTACGGTAAGTCAGGTTGCTAAAGTCTGCAAACATTTTACCGAATCGGGGATCATGGTACATGCTTATTTGATGTATGGATTCCCCACCCAGACCGAACAGGAAACCATCGATTCGCTCGAAATGGTGCGACAATTATTCGAAACCGGAGTGCTGCAATCAGCCTTTTGGCACCTGTTTACAATGACCGCTCATAGTCCCGTTGGCTTAAATCCCGACAAATACCAGGTTCGAAAACAGACCAATACCATCGGAACTTTTGCCAATAACGATATTCAACACGATGATCCAACCGGGGCCGACCATGAGCTATTTGGCTTTGGTTTAAAGAAAGCACTCCTGAATTATATGCATGGAACCTGCCTAGATTTTCCTTTGAAGGACTGGTTCGAGTTCAAAATTCCTAAGACTACGGTGGCTCCCGACTACATAAAAAGGGCCGTTGAAGAGCCCGAGATCTCGCAAAATTTGAACCCCAAAATAGTCTGGCTGGGAAAAGAACCCCATTCAGAGATCGTTCAAAAGTCGAAAAAGGGGAGCAGCTGGGAAGTTCTGTCGATCAATTTTCAGACACTTAAGAGTACCCATAGCATCAGTGTGGACCCCGAAAAAGGTGCTTGGCTAGTTAAGATCTTGAAGGAATGGAAGATTTCAAATCCCCAGCAATGGAACTTGCAGGCAGTAAAAGCTGATTATGAATCTGCAGGATTGGAGGACTTTGAGCTGTTCTGGGACAATAAACCAGTCAATACATTGTATAAAGCCGGATTATTACAAATATGATAGTTTAAGTTTAAATATACTGCTATAAGTCATTGATAATGATGTTCTTATATTGTAATATGTAGAAATTAGAAAAGTAGTCTGCAATAATGGCAGTTGGGGTTAAGATTGAGTTATTAACATCGGTAAAAAGGGTGAAAAAAGGCTAAAAAATTAGAGTTTGGTAATTAATTATTTGTAATTAAAGTTTCAATAGAATGGACAAGTTACAGTTAATGAATGAATTACATCATTCTACTTATGCAATGATACAACCTTCCCTGATTCATGGGATTGGGGTGTTTGCAATCAGGGATATTCCCAAAGGAACCAAGGATATCTTCTCAAAAGAATCGGGCGAATGGATCAAAGTGAGCAGGTCTGAGGTAGACGCCCTCCCTCCACATTCCAAGACCTTAGTGGAAACGCATTGTTTGTTTGATGAGGACTTTTACTACCTGCCTGACTATGGCTTTAAGAAGCTCGACATCGTGATCTTCTTAAATCACGCTGATGAGCCCAATATAATCTCTGTAAATGACGGGGTATACTTTGAAGCGATCAGGGATATCGCCTGCGGAGAAGAATTACTGATCGATTATGGAACAATTGTAGATAGCGAGGAATAAAAAATGCTGCAACTAATTAATTTAAAATCAATCAGTTGCAGCATGTACTTAATATTATTATCTGGTACTATTCTGGAGCTACTTGTTTTGTGGTGCTCCTATATAAATAGGTATCGTAAATATGTCGTCTTGCAAAACGACCCGGAGTTTCAGAATTAACCAGTTTTACATAAATGGCTTTTGGTACCCCAAAGTATTCGTAGATAACTCCATCAGAAAATGTGATCCTAAGAATTTCTGACTTGAATTCAAAATCATCGATTGAAGCCTTTGAAGTTGTTTCCTCATATGCGGCTTTCAACAACTCTCTTGTCTCAGGGGCGATGCTTACTAAAAAATGATAGGCTTCAATAATTTTCTTGCTCTTATCCTCGGCCTCCAATTTTTTTTCATGGTTGTCGTGGAATTTATCGGGATGCCAGTCTTTCATCAAAGTCCGGTACATGGTTTTCAGTTCCTGCAATGCGGTGTTCTCTTCTACACCCATCAGTTTTCTGTATCTCAAAATTCTATTCATAGTTTGTGCTTAAGTTGATGCTAGGAATCTGCTGTTGGGCAGACCTGCAATTTTCGGCGAAACTATTGCTTTAAATTTGTTTTCAGCATTCTTGTTTAATTTACAGTATGATTTCATTGCAGCATAAAGGCATTTATCTAACGCAAGCATCTGATAGTAATACCCTTATCGAATCTTTGTCAACTGGAAAGATTTTATTAGCAGGCCTTGATCTGAAACCCCTTAAACCTGCAATTTTTTCGGATCGCTCCCTTCAGCAATTTCTTGAGGAAGAATTCCTGCATGGAGGCGCCGCATTAGAATCGGAGTATCGAAGACCCCTTCACCAGATGTCGAGCGGGGAACAAAAAAGGGCACTGTTACATCAATTAATTTTTAAGCAGGCCCAATATTTTTTGTTGGATGAATTATACGACCATATTGATATTGCTGGTCAGGCTTCGATCCAAGAAACCATTTGTTTGATCGCCCAGACGAAGCTGGTTATTCAATTGTTACATCGCAGAAAAGACGCATTGCCCTTTATTAACCAGTGGTTCGTGTTTGATAATAACCAACTGATCGAATTCGAAAGTTCTGCCTTATGGAACCAGTGGCTTGATGCTCGGGAACTGAACCCAACCCATTTGCCCCTGCCTCAGCCGATTAAATCCTATCCACCCATGCCAGGAAACCTGGTTGAAATGAAGGGTATTTCTGTTTCTTATGAGGAAAAGCCAATCGTTCAAAATATTTGGTGGACCATCAAAGAGGGTGAATTTTGGCAATTGGTGGGTCCGAATGGATCCGGCAAATCCACTTTGCTCTCGCTAATTAGTGGGGATAATCCCAAAGGGTATGGACAGGAATTATATCTCTTTGGCCGCAAAAAGGGTTCGGGTGAAACTGTTTGGGATATTAAAAAGAATATCGGCTATTTTAATTCTTCCATCATTTTACATTTCAGCAGACTCGATAGTATTGAAAAAATGATCATCTCGGGTTTTAATGATTCTATTGGTTTGTATGTAGTACCGAGCGACCAGCAATTGCGATTGGCAGGTGAATGGCTGCATTTTATGGGTCTATATCATCTTCGAAATAAACCCATTCAATTTTTACCACTGGCACAACAGCGTATGGTATTAATTGCAAGGGCCATGGTGAAACATCCACCATTATTAATATTAGACGAACCCACTGCCAGTTTAGACGATGCAGGTGCTGCATTGATCATTCGTATGATACAGCAAATTGCAAAGGAAAGCAGTTCGGCCATTTTGTATGTGTCGCATAGTAAGGAGGAAGGGTTAGTTCCCGAATTTATTATTGAACTGAAAGTCTCTGAAAATGGATCGATTGCAGTCATTCAAAAAAATTAGTTCTACCATCCTTTCCTAATTAAAAAGGTGTTTTGCTCCTAAACTTATGCTCGAATCACCCAAGTAAAAAACCGTGACTTAACTGTTTTATCCAAAAATCGTAGCCGCTATGTTTGTTAATAATCCTAATGGTATTTATTAACCTAAAACAACAGCTATGGCTAAGTCAAAAAAACAAACCAAGCATTATTCATTTGGGTGGCTGCCGGATCTTCCGGATCACCGCGATCTCTTGTATTCCGCTCCGATGTTGGTAATGAGAAAATTACCAGCTAAAGTTGATCTTAGAGCAAAATGTCCGCCTGTATATGACCAGGGTGCTCTTGGAAGTTGTACAGCCAACGCATTAGGAGGGGCATTTCAGTTTGGTCAGAAAAAACAGCTGATCCCTAATTTTATTCCTTCCCGCCTCTTTATATATTATAATGAACGGGTGTTAATCAATACGATACTTTCAGATAGTGGCGCATATATTCGTGACGGAATTAAAACGATGAATACTGAGGGTGTTTGCAATGAAAAGGACTGGCCCTATATTATTCCACAGTTCACTGCCAAACCTCCTGCAGCCTTGTATAAAAAAGCGGCCACTAATCAGGTATTGAGTTATATGCGATTGAATAATGCCAGTCTTGTTCAATTACAGTCCTGTTTAGCTGAAGGATTCCCATTTGTTTTTGGGTTTACGGTTTTTGAGAGCTTTCAGTCAATCGGAAAGAATGGCATCATGCCAATGCCTAAACCAAGCGAAAAAAGATTAGGGGGACATGCTGTGATGGCTGTTGGATATGATGACAATAAGAAAGTATTTTTGGTTAGAAACTCTTGGAGTAATGTATGGGGTGATCAGGGATATTTTTACATGCCTTATGCTTATACCACAGATACGAATCGGGCGGATGATTTTTGGACAATCAGGTTAGTAGAAAAAGGGCTAGCAATTCGAAGATAAAAATGATTTTTAGCGATAAAAAAAGCAGTTTTTAACTTACTGCTTTTTTTGTTTTCAACAATCAAGATGGGGGGTTATAAGAAGTTGTATGTATTATTTTATTGTTATATAAAATTATTGATTATATTAATTAACTCGACATACGGAATCGGCAACATGTAGCGAATTATAGGCAAATTTTAGTGCGGCTAATTTTCATAGCATTTAATAATCAATTATGATATAAAGCTGATTTGTACAACTAAATTATCCTACTTTCCCATTTTGTAATTAAAAAATTCTCTTTGGAGTAATTGTTCAATTTTGCTAAATGAGTTATAAGATTCTAATTATTGAAGATGAAAAACAAATCAGGGAATCAATTGTAGAGATTCTTGAATTGAACTATTACAGTGTGTTAGAGGCTGAGAATGGAGAAATAGGCATTCGGGTTGCAGTGTCAGAAAAGCCGGATCTTATTTTTTGCGATATGATGATGCCCATAATTGATGGAATGGGGGTATTAAAAGCTATTAATTCTTCAACCATTGCCGGCACTCCCTTTATTTTTTTGACGGCTTTGGCACAGACAGAGGAATTAAATGCTGCATTGAGTTTTGGTGCAGACGCTTATATATTTAAACCATTCAAATCGAAAGAACTCTTAGATGCTATTAAAGTTTGGCTTAAATAATTTTTTAATTCTTATTCTTTAGTGGCATGATAAGGAAGTGAAATAGTAAATGTAGTTCCATCGTTTTGAATACTTTCAAATGCTACATTGCCTTGATGCAGATCAATGAAATAATGAACTAAGACCAATCCAATTCCCGTACCCTTTAAATTTTGTGCATTAGAAGCCCTGAAGAACGATTTAAACATTTGAGCCTGTTCAACCTCAGGTATGCCAATGCCATAATCCTTAATCAACACTTTAATTCCTTCAGGTAAAAATTGCAACTTTATTTCTGGCGAACTCTTTTCTTTAGAATATTTAAAGGCGTTTGATAATAAATTGTCGAAGATCAAATCAATATAATTTTTATCAATTTCAATTAGTTGGGGGTTGCCTATCACCACTAATTTAGTTGTTCTTTTATCGTCCTGTAAGCCATTTTGTTTTTTGATGACTTCATTAAGAATCTGAATAATATCTTGTTCATCTCTATTTAGTTTGAATGTTTCAGATTCAATCTTACCCAAAAGCAAAATATCATTGATCAATACAGAAAGCCGATCAATTTCTCCGTCAATAGTATGGATATGTTTTTTCGCTTTTGCTATATTCGATTCGGAATGATTGTCTAAATAAAGTGCAGCAAGCTCAGCGCTTGTTTTGATTGTTGTCATTGGCGTTCTGAATTCATGCGAAGCCATACTTACAAATTTCGATTTCAGCTGATTCAGATCTCTTTCCTTTTGTAAAGAATTGATTAACTGTTGCTCCAATATCTTTCTTTCATCAATGATACGTGAAGAAGAATTGATCAATTTTCTTCCGTAAAAATCGTCGTAAAAAACTTTAGCATTGGTTTCAATCCAATGGTAGCCTCCTGTTTTATTTTTAAATCGGAAGGTAGTATAAGTGACCAGATTCTTTGATGAATTTTGATCATTCGAAAAACTGAAAATCGATTCCTTATCTTCTGGGTGTAAGAACTCTTTGATATTTTTTCTTGTTAATTCTTCCAAAGTATATCCTAATATGGAAGAAAAGGAGGGTGATACATAAAGGAATGTTCCATCAGTTTCTAAAAGACAAATAAGGTCGTTCACATTCTTTGATAATAGTTCATAACGATAGCTATTCTCTTTTTCCAAAGTAATATCTTTTAAAGTACCCGTGGTACCCATGATATTATCTTCCTTATCAACAAGAAGTGTTGCATAAACCCTGATCCATTTTATGTTACCCGATTTAGTAATATATCTTATCTCGTGTGTGCAATAAGACTTTTCTCTATTAATTAGAGGAGTAAAAAGGATCTGATTTCTTTCAACATCGTCTGGGTGTAAGTAATTAAAAAATAAAGTGCCTACCGACTCAGCAATCTCATATTCCATGATGTTTTTCCAGGCATTATTAAGATAACTCCAGAATCCTTGCTGATCGGTTTGAAATACAATATCCGTTACGTGGTCTACCACATATTTATATTTATCCTCACTCTCTATCAGTTTTTTTTGTGATTCATTGAGCGTTGTAATGTCTTTATTTATGGCAGTTAAGCCACAAATTTCTTGGTTTGTAGTATAGTTAGGAGTGATTTTTAAATGAATAATCTGGTCGCCTAGATAGAGCACGGTATCAATATTGTCACCATTGAGCGCTTTCGAATACCAGTTTCTTAGGTTGATGCTAACAATAGAATCTCCGTGGATGAACTCATTTAATTGTCCATTAATTGGATATTTATTCAAGAAACTAAAATATAGTTTGCTAAATGGTTCATTAAAGGAAATAAATTTGAAATCCTTATCTAGTGTATAAATAAGCTCTTGTGCTGCAATTCCTTTGTTCTCTATAGCATTACTTAGGTAGGATGCAGTATTTAATAAGTTTCTGTCAGATGATTTGTTAAACTGAAAAACAGAAACACCTTCTACCGTATTTTTCATCAAAATAGGTGAAAATGCTATTTCATATTCTCGATCCTCGCCCGGAAAGAGCATTGTAAAAAAGCCATTGCTCATACAATGTTGATAAGCCTTTGTATACTCCTTTACAATATTTTTTGGAATTTTTGGATGAAAAATACTGTCTCCAATCTTATAAATTATTTTATCCCTCTCCCAAACAAATTTATCGAATAATTTATTCTTAGCCACAATTCGAAAATCCCTGTCGATCGCGTAAAAAATAAGTCCAATATTGTCGAGTAATAATTCTGAATAAGAAGAACTAATATCTAGTACAGTTTTATTGCTTTCATCTTCTTTTAGTTTCTTTAGATTCCCAGTAATGGAAACAAATTTATTATCCTCTCTTACAATGGTTCCAGAGTTGATGATGGATTGATAGGAGCCATCTGATTTTTTAAATCTGATAGTTACTTTGAATTCATTGATTTCATCGATTCGAGTAAAGAAGTCGTTTAAAATAACGCGATCGTCTGGGTGCATTAAAGACACCCAAAAGCCTTCCTTATAATAATTTTCAGTTGGGAATCCTAGCAAATGTTCAACTGAAGGAGTGATATACACAATATTTGCATTTTCATCGCCAACATAAATCACTGTATGCTTTATTGCATCAAGCGTTCGAAATACAGTTTTTTCCAGCATTTGTCTCATTAAGGTTTGAAAATGTGTTCTCAGTTATTGAACTGATAATCAAGGATTAGACTGGTAAAAAACGATTATTTTTTTGATTTTTCATGTAACATTTTAATCAATTTCGCTTTTGTCATTTATTTCCTTCTGCGTAAGAGTCTTTTGCGCCATTTAATTAGCTCATACCAGATAACGGAACTAAATCCAATTACCATTGAAATCAATATTTGATTGATAGTTAATTGTGCAAATTCGAAAAAGTTAGTCAAAGTCGGTACAAAAATCAATATGGCTGTAATGGCCATAGTTATAAGGATAATCACCAGCACCAGGTTGTTTTTATATTGCATAGTTGTGAACAAGGAGTAATAGAAAGATCGATTTACTAATGTTAGTAATATATTGGCAGCAATTAATACAGTAAATACCATAGTTCTTGTGGTTGCTTCATCCCATAATTGATGCACGGCATATTGGTAAGCTACCATAGTTCCAACTGTAATCATAAGACCCTGAATGATGCTTGTAGTCAATTCTTTCCAATTGAAAAAAGTATTACTCAAAGCCCTAGGAGTTTGTTTCATAGTATTTTTTTCCATTGGCTCATTTTCATAAATGATAGAGCAGGTAGGTCCCATGATTAATTCTAGAAAAATAATATGAACCGGACTAAATATATTGGGGTAGATCCATCCTAAAGCAAGTGGTAAAAAAACGGTTAGTACAATCGGTATATGAATAGAGATAATATATTGGATGGCTTTTTTTAGATTGGTATAAATTCTTCTACCCATTGCAATGGCATCAACCATTTTTGATAAATCATCTTCCATCAAAATTAGAGAGGCAGCCTGCTTGGCTATTTCTGTTCCTTTTTTACCCATTGCAATACCAATATGTGCAGCTTTCAAAGCGGGTCCGTCATTCACACCATCTCCAGTCATTGCAACAATCTCATTATTACTTTTAAGTGCATTGATAATTCTGAGTTTTGCTTCAGGAAACATTCTGGTAAATATCTGGGTCTCTTTCACTTTCGATTGCAGGGCTTCATCCGATAAATGCATCAATTCATCGCCTGTAATTGTTTTTTCAAATCCCCTGAACCCAACTTGTTCTGCAATGGAGGCAGTAGTTGCAGCATTGTCGCCTGTTACGATTTTAACATTAATTCCAGCATCATAAAAATGCTTTAATACTTCACCAATATTTTTCTTAGGTGGATCATAGAAGGCTAATACCCCTTTAAATGAAAATTCAAATTCCTGCTGGGTAACTGGAAAATCATCGCCAGTATAAATAGTATCTGCTACACATAGAACGCGGAAACCTTCATTAGTAAATGATTCAATTGCTTTTTGTATTGCATCAATTTCAATTGTGGTTAATTTGGAAACTTTCAGAATTGCTTCTGGAGCACCCTTTGCAGCAATGATTCTATTACCTCCTTCGTTTTCAAAAAGATGTGTCATCATAGGAGGCTTTCCGCTTAACGGATACTCGTGAATCATATGGTAGGAGGGCCTTTCGTCATTTGTGATGCTGTTAAGATAGGATTCGTGTAATGCCAGTTCCATTGGATCAAAAGGAATTGGTTCACTAGCCCACATGGCAATTTTGATCAGTTCTTTTTCTGCTGGACTCATTCCTTCTGTCAACTTAGTTATTTTATTTTCTGAGATAACAAAAACCTTTGCAAGGCTCATTTTATTCTCAGTAAGTGTACCCGTTTTATCAGTACAAATAACGGTGGCACTACCCAGAGTTTCAACAGTTTTAGTTTGTTTCACAATGATTCCCATCTGCATTAACCGCCAAGCACCTAATGCCATAAAAGTGGCCAATGCAACTGGAATTTCTTCTGGTAAAATACTCATAGCAAGGGTCAATGCTTTGAGTAAGCTATCGAGAACATCTTTTGAATGTTGGTAATTAATCAGCCAAACAATTGCAAAGACTACCGCACCTAAAATCACCATTTTCTTTACAAAATTGAAAATCTGTTTTTCAAGTGGTGTCTTTTCTTCTTCAATACTTTCTAAGCTTTTTCCGATTTTACCCAACTTGGTTTCATTACCTGTTGCTGATATTTTGGCGATGGCTAAGCCGCTGGCAACTGTAGTGCCGCGAAAAATATTTGGATCCGCTTTGCTTGCATCTTTATAAACCGAGAATGATTCGCCTGTTAAAACAGATTCATTAACTGAAAAATCATTTGATCTCACAATAATTCCATCTGCTGGAATGGAACCACCTTCTTCTATCATTAAATAATCACCTACAACTAAGTCCTCACTTTTGATCTCGATCAGTTCTCCATTCCGAATCACTTTAGAATGTGGTTCAGAAAAGTTTTTCAATTTTTCTAATGCATTTCTACTTCTGGAATCTTGGTATAACGAAATGGTAGCAACCAATACAATTGCACAGGATAAGAAAATGCCATCCCCAGTTTTGCCACTTACAAAATAGATGATTGATGCAGCCAATAAAAGCACAACCATCGGTTCCTTTACCAGACTTTTTATTGCATCAATAAATCCGTTTTCTTTTTTGTAGTCAAGTGCATTATGGCCAAATTTTGCCCTTGCCTCAGCAACTTCTTTGTCAGTTAGTCCCTCTATATTGTAATTATTATTTGCCATATCCTTCAAGTGAATTTGAACTGCATAGTAACGCAATTCATAGGATACTTCCAATGATAATGG
>SESF01004231.1_pt1 | contig 11648 bp, 8 predicted proteins | sample 3171521 | NCBI WGS metagenome assembly SESF01 (sample SAMN10866945, study PRJNA518727) | freshwater metagenome | biome: subpolar coniferous forest; feature: holomictic lake; material: water; isolation source: holomictic Lake 227, 6 m and 8 m depth | place: Canada: near Kenora, Ontario | collected...
ACCGCCCGGTGATAAGCTTTTGTCTCGCGAACGTATAGCCAGAGTGAAACGCCCAAGCCAAGCGTCAACGCGACCAGGACAGCCCCGGCAGCCGCAAAGGCGAGCTTGTTCCGGCGCAGAAGTTTCTGAAAGCGGTAGGCCGCACTGGGCGGCCGCGCGATGACGGGCTCGTTGTTCAAGTGGCGCTTGAGGTCGGCGGCCAGGCCATTGGCGGTTTCGTAACGGCGGGTGCGGTCCTTCTCCAGACACTTCATCACGATCCAGTCGAGATCGCCCTTGAGTTGGTGCAGCAGCCTGGAGGTGTCGGCGGAGCGGCGCTTCGCAGTGGTGGTGAGTTCATCGGCTCCGAGTGTCGCCACCCGGGTGCTCGGTCGCATCGGCTCCTTCTCCCGGATCGTTTTGCGCATCGCGTCAAGGCCCGAGGCCAACAGTTCCTTCGCATCGAACGGCGTGCTGCCGGCCAGTAGTTCGTAGAGCAACACGCCCAGGCTGTAGATGTCCGAGCGCGTATCGATGTCCAGCCCGCTCATCTCCGCCTGCTCTGGACTCATATAGGCCGGCGTCCCTATAAACTGATGCAACTGGGTATAAACCGTCGCGTCCGTCAGCCGCCCCTCCGTCGCCTTGGCGATGCCGAAGTCAATCACCTTGGGCACCGGCACGCCGTCGTGAAGGGTGACGAGGATGTTTGATGGTTTGATGTCGCGGTGGATGATCCCCTTCTGATGCGCGTGCTGGATCGCCTGGCAGACTTTGATGAAGAGATCGAGCCGTTCCTTGGTGGTGAGATTGGCCTGGTCGCAATACTCGGTAATGCGGATGCCACGGACCAGTTCCATTACGAAATAAGGCCGGCCCACGTCGGTCGTGCCCGCATCGAGCACTTTGGCGATGTTCGGATGATCCATCATGGCCAGCGCCTGCCGCTCCGCCTCGAATCGCGCCACGACCTGCTTGGTGTCCATGCCCAGTTTGATAACCTTGAGCGCGACCCGCCTTCGCACCGGTTCCGTTTGTTCGGCCACATAGACTACGCCACAGCCGCCTTCTCCGATTCGCTCCAGCAGTTTGTAGCGGCCGAGCATTTGCCCCACGGCTTCATCCGGCGTGTCGGGCCGATCGAGCTTTATCGTCGCCTTGACGGCAGGCGCAGTTGTGGGCAGCGATTCAACCAGCGCGTTGTGCGCGGCGAGCAGCGTCTGGAGGCGCTGGCGCAGCGCAACGTCTCCTGCGCACGCCCCGTCCAGGAAGGCGGCGCGTTCCGCAGCCGGCCGCTCCCGCGCCTGGCGGATAATCCAATCTTCCCGCATATCAGGAGGAATCATGAAAGTCGTTCGGAAAACTATGCCCCAACCTGCCGCATTTGGAAGGATGAAGAATGGCCCAGCACCCTACGCGGGATCCTGCGGACAAGCGTACCGGAAGCCGGGCACGATTCGTGGACGGAGACCTACAACAACCCGGGACTCTACGAGTGGCGGCTCAAGCACGAACGAGGGAAATGAGCCTCACTCCAGCCCGCTAGCCACTTTCGCCCGCTGCAGGACCTTCTGGGCGACGCTGCGCGCCCGGGCAGCGCCATCGGCCAGGACCTTGTGGACGTAATCCAGGTTTGCCGCCAGTTCGGCGCGTTTGGCGCGGGCGGCGGCGAAGTGGTTCCAGTAGTGTTCGAACAGCGCCTTCTTCAAATCACCGTAGCCGAGCCCGCCGGCGCGCAGGCGGTCTTCATAATCCTTCGCCGCCTCCGGCGGGGCGACTAGTTTCAGGATCTGGATGGCCAGGTTCTGATCGGCATCGGGCTTCGGCTCCTGGGGCGTGCGGCTGTCCATTTTGATCCCCATCACTTTCTTACGAAGGGCCTTTTCGTCGCCGAAAATCTCGACGGTGTTGCCATAGCTCTTGCTCATCTTCTCGCCGTCCAGACCGGGCACTTTGGCGGTATCCGCGCGGATTTGCGACTCGGGGAGGACGAAGGTCTCGCCGTACTGCTCATTGAACTTGATCGCGATATCGCGTGTGACTTCCACGTGCTGCTTCTGGTCCAGGCCGACGGGGACGACGTTCGAGTCGTAGATCAGAATGTCCGAGGCCATCAGCACCGGATAGGCGAAGAGGCCGAAGTTGAAGGAGATACCCTTGGCGACCTTGTCCTTGTAAGAGTGGCAACGCTCCAGCAGACCCATGGGGGTGACGGTGCCCAGGATCCAGGTCAGTTCAGTAACTTCCGGCACATCCGACTGGCGGAAGAACACCGTCTTCTGCGGGTCGAGGCCGCAGGCAAGGAAATCGAGGGCTACATCGAGCGTATTCTGGCGGCGTTCGGCTGGATCGACCAGCGAGGTCATCGAATGATAATTGGCGATGAAATAGAACGCCTGGCCCTTTTCCTGAAGTTCAATGGCGGGCCGCATCATCCCGAAGTAATTACCGAGATGCAACGTGCCCGAAGGCTGTATGCCGGATAAAATGCGCATTGCTGGAGGTTAATCCAGAATTCGGAAAGCAAGCGAGCAGGAAAGCGCCCCGCGGCTAGGGACGCATCCTAACACCGCCACCAAGGCGGGCGGCTATGCCAATCGGAACGGTGGTGGCGCCAGGCTGCGCCCCGCGGCTAGCTGCGGCGGCGACCACGCACCCTCATCGCGGCACAATCTCTTCGCGGGCTTGAATCTCAGCGGGAGCAAAGATCAGTCGCACCGGCCCGAGGAGCCCGCTTGGCTGCTCGCGCCACGGTTCATCTCCGCCCAGGCTGTCGGTGAACGGTTTCTGGTTGGTGCGCGTGTAACGTTTCCCCTTGGTCACCCGGTCGCCCTGCAGCCGGTTAATCCACAGATTCACAATCTGAATCTTGATTTCATTCGCGCCGGGATGCGCAGCCGGGGTCAGGTCCACCCGAAATGGAGGCTTCCACACAACGCCCAGGGACTGCCCGTTGAGGAAGACTTCTCCGACCTCGCGCACGTCGCCCAGATCCAGAAAGACGCGCCTACCCGGGGCGAGTTTGGCCGCGGCGATCTCAAGGGTCTTCTGATAAACCGCGGGGCCCGAGAAATATCTGATCCCTTCATCAGCGGACTCTGTCCACGATTGCAGGGTATCGAAGCGCGTCTCGGCGGGTGCGCCCCAGCCCTCCGCAAAGCGAACCGTCCACGGTCCGGGAATGGGTTCCTCGGAGTCCGGAGCCGCTGGGCGAAGCAAGGGCTTTTCGGATCGCGTGATGGGGAACAAGACGAAGGTGGAACCACCGGCAGCCAAAGGCAGATCGAGGGTAGTGCCCCCCGCAGGTTCCTGCCTGAAATCGATGCCAATACCTGTCTGGCCGGTGGCGGGGTCCCACAATTCCGGCCGGCGCCCCTGCACTCGAAACCGGCATTGGAGCGAACCGGAATTCGTGCTCGTATTCCGGACAAAAATAGAACTGCCCATCCGGGGTTTGGCGATGAATGAAGTCGGCCTCCGGCCCTCCCGGTTTCGGGTCGTAATGGAAATCGGCGGTTACGCCGAGCGCGGTGAGCACCTGTGTCGGGGTGAGGCCCGCGAAGACGCTGCCACCTCCACGTCCCACCGGTCGGCCTTTGGCAGTCGCGCCTTCGTCGTGGCCCCAGAGTTCATCCGCCAACTGCTGAACCCGGGCCGTGCGCCGGACCTGGTCCGCCAACCGGGGATCCCGCGTCGGCTTTGGCCCAAGGATAATGGCGCCCGACTTCACCAGTTCGGCGATTCGCTGGAGCACCTCCGCCGGGATATGATCCTGGGCGGGCAACACGAGCAGCCGGTAGCTCATGCCATCGGGCAAGACGACGCGTCCGTTGGCCACGGTCATCCGGTTCAGGATCACGTCGCTATTGACGACATCATAGTCATTGCCCGGGTCGAGTCCGGGGTAGCGGGGCTTAGTTGGCACATCGTGGAACAGGGGCCAGAAGTTCGGGGTTTGATCGCCGTAATAGGCGCAGACATCGGCGACGAAATGCCCCTGCTGCAAGATGTTGGATGCCATATGGTCGCAAAAGGTCGCGGGCCGTGGTGTAATGGCTGAGGATCAGTTGTTCGGACAAGGCGTGGTTGTAATCATAGCGGAACGCATCCGTGGTCCCGGGGATCTTCCAGCCGGCGAGGATGGGGAGATAGGGTATGGGATCGTAGCCGCACCAGCGCTGGAAGTATTCCGGGAACCGGTCGGTCCACTGCAGGCCTTCACCCATCTCCATGCTGTCGAGCTCGAGCCAAGCCAGGCCGACTTGCGGGGCATTCTGGGGAGTCACACCCAGGCGGTCGAGGATGAGCTGGAAGTGGCGCGCCGTTGCGGATGGCTCGAGGAAATCAGTGAACAGGCCCTCCAACTTCGGGCTCGCCGCGATCAGGCGCTGGCCGCTATTCGAGCAAACAAAGCGGAGGATGACCCACTCCCCTGCCGGAGCCGACCAGGAAAGTTGGCCGTCTTTGAAACGGTCAGTTAGATTCACGATGTCCTCGAGTCGGGCAATGCTCTTGACCGCACTCTGCGGCACGGCGATCACGGCCACATCCCGATAAAAGACGGGCAACCCGTTCGCGCTTTTGGGACATGCCCCCGGGACGGTCGGGAAAGGCAGCCGCCCTGCCACTTGCGCTGGTCCCTGCACAACCTGGGTGGAAGCGAAGAGGTGCTTCAAAGCCCAGTCCGGTGTGACCCAGGCTCCGCCGGCATTCCAACCGCTGGACGCGATCATGCCGAGCCTCAGGCCGAGCCGTTGGCCTTCCTTCAAAGCGTGGCGAATGGCGGCCACGGACTCCTCCCCCAGAAATGGCGTCCCGGCGGGCACCAGCCCCCCGGGATTGGACAATGCGCCCACGTCCCAGATTTCGAGGCCGCTCATGCCTTTTGCTTTGGCCTCTACGAGGTCGATGGTGATCGTCTTCAGGTCCGCATTCCCATCGAGCCAATCCCAATAGGCTGCCGGGCCCGCCTCCCGGGGTGGGGTCCGAAACTGCTGCTCCAGTTCTGCGAAGGAGCCGTCGGCCGCCGCTGCCGTGAGCCCCACGGCCAGGACTGACCTGACCATCACTATACCGCTCAGAATCTTCGTCGTTCCCATAACTTTACAGGCTCAGATTATCAGATGATACGATTATCTTACACATTACCAATGTCCGTGCGCGTCCCAGCGCCGCGTTGACAGGGCGCCGGGATGGCCGATATATTCCACTTCCTTTATATGAATCGCAATCCGCATGTAGCTGTGGTCGGGGCGACGGGCGCCGTCGGCATCGAGATGATTAAGACGCTGGAGAAACGTAATTTCCCGGTGGGGAAACTGACGTTGCTCGCTTCCGCCCGCTCGGTGGGCAAGAAGCTAGAGTATCGCGGCACGGAGATCACCGTCACGGAGCTCAAGCCGGATTCCTTCGGCGGGATCGACATCGCGCTATTCAGCGCCGGCGGCGGCATTTCCAAGGAATATGCGCCTATCGCCGCCCAGGCCGGCTGCGTGGTCATCGACAACTCCAGCGCCTTCCGCATGGACGACAAGGTTCCGCTGGTTGTTCCCGAGATCAATGCCGCGGACGTAAAGTGGCACCAGGGCATCATCGCCAACCCGAATTGCACCACGGCCATCACGCTGATGGCGCTCTATCCGCTGCACGCGGCGTTTAACTGCAAGCGCATTTTTGCTTCCAGCTACCAGGCGGTTTCCGGCACGGGCGCCAAAGCCATCGCCGAGCTGGAACGGCAGGTGGACCAGGTCGTGAACAAGCAGCCCGTCACGCGCGAGGTCTATCCGCACCAAATCGCTTTCAACGTGTTGCCGCACGTGGATTCCTTCCTCCCGAGCGGTTATACCAAGGAAGAGATGAAGATGGAGAACGAAGGCCGCAAAATCATGCATCACCCGGCATTCCGCGCGAGCGTGACCTGCGTGCGCGTGCCGGTCTATCGTGCCCACTCAGTCGCCGTGAGCGCCGAGTTCGAGAAGCCGACGACGGTCGAGGCCGCGCTGGCCGTGCTCAAGCATGCACCGGGCCTGGACGTGATCGACAATCCCGCCAAGTGCGAGTATCCGCTGCCGCTTTACCAGTCGGACAAGTACAACTGCGCCGTCGGCCGCCTCCGCAAGGACTGCGCGCTGGACAACGGCCTCTGCTTCTGGGTCGCCGGCGATCAGCTCCTTAAAGGTGCGGCGCTTAACGCGGTGCAGATTGCGGAAGAGCTGATGAAGTTATAGTTGTATTGAACTGGAAACCACTTGATATGAAAAAGTCTCTAGCTGAATTAATCGGTACCTTTAGCCTCGTGCTATCCGGTTGCGGCGCGGCAGTAATTTCCGGAACTAGTCAGGTAGGCCCCAGTGGAATTGGGATACTTGGGATTGCTATTGCTTTTGGCTTCTCTGTTGTCGCAATGGCCTACGCCATTGGTGGCATATCTGGTTGCCATATCAATCCTGCCGTGACAGTAGGAGTTCTGGTTGCCGGGCGCATAACGGCTAAGGACGCCGCAGGTTATATTATTTCTCAATTCATCGGTGCTACACTCGGTGCCGGCGTGTTATATCTTATAGCCAGCGGAAAAGCCGGCTGGACCATGTCCGAATGGGGTTTGGGCGCTAATGGCTGGGGTGAGGGATATCTGGGCGGCTTCAACACTACCAGCGCTTTTGTGGCTGAAGCCGTGTTTACCGGTCTTTTCCTGTTTGTGATATTAGCGGTTACTTCAAAATATGGTAACGGCACCATGGCCGGACTCGCCATTGGCGTTACGCTGCTGCTGATCCACCTGGTTGTAATTCCTGTAACCGGAACTTCTGTAAATCCTGCGCGCAGCTTCGGACCGGCAATTTTCGCAGGCGGAAAAGCACTATCCCAACTATGGCTGTTCTTCGTTGCTCCTGTGATTGGAGCCATTATCGCCGCTTTGATCTGGAAAGCTGGCTTTGAAACCGAAGACAAGAAAGCCTGATCAGGCCGGACCGAATTCGAGGTAACCGAGCACCTTGCGTCCGGTCGCAAGAGTGGCCGAGGCGGCGACTGGGTGTGGCACCTGCAGGGCGGAAAGCAGTGGCGACACCTTGTATGTCAAACCCAAGGACCGGGGCACACCCAGGCAGTTGCTATGGCCCGACCGTTTCGGCGCCGCCTCGAAGAAATGCCGCACCGCAATGGCGGACGAACAGCGGGATGCTTGTGTCGCTGCAGGGGCGCAGTTGGGGAGCCGGCCACGCCCCGGAAAAGGACAGCCGCTGTGCCGGCGCGCAGCAACACCGGCACTGTGCGGATCACCAGGCCGGGCGCCTGCGCCGTGATGCTCGATATTATTGGGGATTTTGCGTCTCTCTATGGTAGCTTTTGCCCATGAACGCGAAAGCAAAGACGGAAATCAAACAGCCGATCATTCACGGGCAGCCTTCCTGGCGCCTGGCTACACCCCAGGTGGAAGCCTTCGTCACCGAAATGGGCGGACATCTGGGGCCGGTCACTTTTGAACGCAAAGGCCGGCGGCTCCAGCCGTATTCCGTGGCGCCGTGGGCGGAGGAACGATTAGATCCCTCGCTGCCGCCTATCATCAAGGCCCTGCGCGGTGACTTCTTCTGCCTGCCGTTCGGCGGCAATGCCACCCCGTTCGGCAAGGAGAAACATCCCGTCCACGGCGAGACGGCCAATGCCCGCTGGCACTTCCGCGCCCTGGAAACCAAAGCGGGCCGAACCTGTCTGCACCTGAGCCTCGCCACGAAAGTCCGTTCCGGGCGAGTGGATAAGAGGATCTGGCTGGTGGAGGGCCAGGACACGGTCTATTCCCAGCACGTCGTGTCTGGCATGACCGGCCCGATGAACCTGGGGCACCATGCCATGCTGAAGTTCCCCGACTCGCCGGGCAGCGGGCTGGTCTCCACCAGCCGCTTCGTGTACGGCCAGGTCTTTCCCCAGGCCTTTGAGCTCCCGGAGAATCGGGGTTACTCGTGGCTGAAGTCGGGCGCGGAGTTCGACTCACTGGCCAAGGTCCCCACCATTACCGGGGAGACCGCCGACCTGACCCGGTATCCGGCCCGCCGCGGATTTGAGGATTTGGTCATGATGGTGAACGACGTGGAGGTGCCGTTTGCCTGGACCGCCGTTAGCTTTCCCAAGGAACGGTATGTCTGGTTTGCCCTGAAGGACCCCAGGGTCCTGCGCGAGACGGTCTTTTGGCTCTCCAACGGTGGCAGGCACTACCCGCCGTGGAGCAGCCGGCATGTCAATGTGATGGGGCTGGAGGAAGTAACTTCTTGCTTCCACCTCGGCCTGGCGGAGTCGGCTCGCAAGAACCCCATTTCAGAGAAGGGCTTTCCGACGTGCCTCACGTTGAATGACCGGACGCCGCTCGTGGTGGCCTATATCATGGGGGTTGCGGGAATTCCGGCAGGATTTGGCCACGTGGCCTCAATCCAGGCGGTGCCGGGCGAACGCACCATTCTCCTGAAGTCGGCGAACGGCAAGCAGGCCAAAGCGGCGGTTGATCTGGACTTCCTGCACGCCGGGACGGGCTGGTAAGCGAGAGCCCGCAGCGCCCACAATCGCGCCTCGAACGTAAGTGCGTTCCTGCCCGCGGATAATGAAATTTATCCGCAAATCTTCTGTTGACAGGTGCCATCGCCGGGTTTAGGTAGTCAGACCGTCTAACTAACTGAATTGTCCTGTTGGGCGCGGGCGGGCATTTTATGCGTGTCGGCTCGGTTGTCCTCTCTCCGGCAGAGGGGGTATCCGAGTTGGTTGCGCAGCCGGCAGATGGTTCCAGATTGTAACTTGATGGACACCGGAATGACACCTGGACCAGAGATGCTCGCCTCCTTGACGGGACAAACAAAACGCAGCAACCAAAAGAACAAGCAAATTAACGGGAGTATATGAAAAGCAGACCATTCCAAACGCACCTTGCGACCCTGCCGTTGGCAGCCGCAGTTTTGGCATTCTCGGCCCTGAGCGGCCAGTGTGCCAACCCAGCCTATCCCTCAGTCGTGGAGTCTGACGGGGCTTTGGGCTATTATCGGTTCAACGACTCCCTGACGCGGGGAAATATCAACAGCAACAGCGGCAGTCTCGGGGCTGCCGGAGATATGACCAACACCTTCACCCTTCAGGCCATTCCCGGCGCGCTGGCCGGCAGTGGCGACCAAGCCCAGTTCTTTAATTGCGCGTCTTGGGGGATGATTCCGTTCCATACGGCTTTGAACCCGGCCAACACGCAGCCGTTCACGCTGGAGGTTTGGTTTCTGCCCACCAGTGACCAGATTAGCTCCGGGCAATGTCCCATGAACAATCGGGTGTCGTCAGGCGTCACGGATCGAACGGGCTGGGTGTTTTTCCAGCGCGCTCCGGATGATTCCTACACCGGCAAGTCTGGTTTTGAGGGCGTGGGGTGGAACTGCCGAATGTATCGTGCGAATGCCGGCAACAGTGGCCTGGATATCACGAGCGGCGTCCCCTATCAGGTGGGCCAGTGGGGGCATGTCGTCGTCGTCTATGACCCGGTGGATATCACGAACTCCACTCTAACAATGTATTTTAACGGTGTACCCGCCAACACGAACGTCTGGAATGGCGGCGCCGACGGAACGATGCCCGGCTACGTCGCCAATGACCCGGCTAGCGGTGCGGCCATCTCCCTGGGTGCCTACAACAACACCAGCGGCGCGGGCGGTAATGCCTATTTTGGCGGGGCGGACGAGTTTGCTTTTTACGCCGCCAAGTTGACTCCGGAGCAGATTCTCGCCCACTACCAGAACGGGACCAACGCCAGCCGGACCACTCCCTACGAAACGCTCATCAAATCGGCAAATCCGTTGACGTATCTGCGGTTGAACGAGCTTTCGCCCGGCGTCGATCTGGCGATCAACATGGGCGACTTGCGCAACAACGGTAACTTCACCAATACGCCAGCACTCAAGCATCCTGGCACCAGCGCCTTGGCCGGGAGAACCGGCGATGGTTCGATCAGCAGCCATTACCGCGATACCGGCGCCACGGGTCACGCCCTGACCTCCATTCCCTGGAAGGTGGAAAACAACCCGGACGCGGGGATCCCTTTCACCTTGGAAGCTTGGTTCAGGCCGACGGGTGACCAGATGAATCCGGGTCCTAGCCCGATCAACAATCGCTTGGCGAATGGCATCGCGGATCGCACTGGTTGGGTGATTTACCAACGCGATCCCAATGATTCCTACCGGACGAATTCCGGGGGGGCGGTGTCCGGTGAATCCGGGCTGGGGTGGACTTTCCGGCCCTATACCGGGAGTGGCGGCAGCAGTGGCGGGGATCTTCAACTCGCTGCTCCCTACAACCTGGGCGAATGGCTCCATTTCGTGGTTACTTGGGAGCCCTTCCAGGATATGGGCATGGCTCCTAGCGGGTCCGAGGCGTTTATGGGTGTCCTAACGGGATATATTGATGGCGTGCCCGTGGCTACCAATGGCGACCTTTCTGCGTTCACTGGACCGGTTTACGCCGCCAACGCCAACCCAACCGCTGATGGAAGAGACCCGGCTGATTTGGCCATCGGCTCCTATAACGCGGGTTCGGGCTATGGCGAGGAATTTGAAGGGGGCATCGATGAGGTGGCGTTCTACAACAATTACGTTCTGAAGCCCGAACAGATCCTGGCCCATTATATGTCTGGGACCAATTCACATTCGGCTACGAATTATGCGACGCTAGTGCTCACCGCGGGCTACGACCCGCTAGCGGGCTCGCCGCAGCGGACGGGGCCAAAAACCTATCTCAGGTTTAGCGAGCCAGCCTATTTCCCGGGCAGCAACAGCGGTTCGCTCGGCTATCTCGCCAACAGCAGCCTGGTCATGGCCACCAACGACGCCGTCGGACCGACTAGCGCTGGGTTCGAACCCGGCAACACCGCGGTGCAGCTTAATGGGACAACCAAGTGGGTTTCCCTGAACAATCCCGCGGGATTGGCTCTCTCAGGTCAGATTACCCTGGAAGCCTGGATCAACCCTGACGCCACGCAAGGCAACCTCGCCCGGATTATCTCGCACGGCCCGGCGACGCCAACCGCGTATGATCTCAACACCTACCCGCTCGTGCTGAGTGGTTCGCAGCTCAGTAGCAATGAGCTGTTTCTCCGCATCGAGGGAAGTGGGGCGACGTATGCGGTGGGCACGACAGATGGCGTGACGACGCATGGCGCCAGCGCGGCGGTTACCGCGGGCGACCTGGGCGGCGCAAACGGCTGGATCCACCTGGCTGGCACCTACGACGGAAGCCATTGGAACCTCTACCGTAACGGGGTGGCGATTGCCAACACGGCGGACGCCACCGGCGCGCTGGCAGTCACAAGCGGCGAGTGGGCTATCGGGGCCACCGGCATGGGCTGGGGTGATTTCTACACCGGCCTGGTTGATGAAGTAGCCATCTATGGCACGGCCCTCTCCGCCGCCACGGTGCAGACGCACTATAATGTAGGGAAAAACGGAGCCGCCACGGCGCCCAAGTTCAACGCACCGGTCCTGAGCAACGGGGTGTTAACGATCTCCTGGACCGGCACGGGAACGCTGCTGCAGACCACCAACGTGGCGCTGCCGATGAGCCAGTGGACGACAGTCCCGGGCCATCCGACCAGCCCTTACCAGGTGACTCCGGCTACTGCCGGCCCCAAGATCTACTATCGCCTCCAGCAATAG
>SESF01018026.1_pt1 | contig 11643 bp, 7 predicted proteins | sample 3171521 | NCBI WGS metagenome assembly SESF01 (sample SAMN10866945, study PRJNA518727) | freshwater metagenome | biome: subpolar coniferous forest; feature: holomictic lake; material: water; isolation source: holomictic Lake 227, 6 m and 8 m depth | place: Canada: near Kenora, Ontario | collected...
TTCCTGAAATCTGTTGGTGGTACCTTTCTGCGGCCTGGATGATCTTTTCTTCCTCTGTCAGCTCTTTGGGAGCCTTTGGCTTTTCTTTGGTCTGCTGCAGTACCTTTTTTGCACTCTTTTTGGGAAGCACTTTAGCTCCCTTGCGGGGAGATTGACCGGTTTTGGTCTTTTGCTGTGACAAAAAAGAGGTATAAAGAAACTCCATTGCAAGATTAGATATTGACTGCGCGAAGATAACAAAAAGAGATGGAAACATTGAATTGAACATCTATTCAATATCTTTGCAGAATGGAAAGTAATGCACTACCGGCTATCTATTTTGCCCCTCTGCAGGAATCGACGGATTTTATCTACCGAAGGGCTCATGCCAAACATTTTGGCGGCATCGACAAGTATTTTTCACCCTACCTACTTATTCAGAAGGATGGTGGATTGAAGAAATCTCATTTGCGTGATACCTCGTCCGAAAATTGCGAGGGGTATACATTGGTGCCGCAGATCATGGCAGGTAACAGTACCGACTTTCTTTTTCTGGCCAAGCACCTGACCTCTCAGGGTTACGTAGAGATCAACTGGAACCTTGGCTGTCCTTATCCGATGGTCACGGGCAAGGGGATGGGATCGGGATTATTGCCTCAACCCGCGAAGATCAGGGAGATACTCGAGACTGTCCTGCCTCAGCTGGATTGCAGGCTATCCGTTAAATTACGATCAGGCCTGGTTTCGCCGGAGGAGATCATGCAGGTTGTCCCCGTCCTCAATGATTTCCCTTTGTCAGAAGTGATTCTTCATCCGAGGATTGCCAAACAGCTTTATTCCGGTTTGCCCGATTGGGACCTCTTCGCTCAGGTGGCTGGTCTGCTGAAGCCCAAATTGGTGTACAACGGTGATCTAATTGCCAAAGATGACCTGGAAAGTGCGCAGGAGCGGTTCAAATCGGTCGACACCTGGATGATCGGCCGGGGGATGCTCATGAATCCTTTCCTGGCAGCGGAAATCAAGGGAGAGCAACTTCCTGGTAAGGGTGAAAAAATTGCCAAACTGGAGCGTTTTCACGAGGAGATTTTCAGCAGTTATGCAGCCATGCTCAGCGGACAGAGTCATCTGATCATGCGGATTACAAAATTCTGGGAATATTTCTGTTTCCTCTTCCCGAATCCACATAAGTCTTTCAAGAGGGTGAAAAAATCGGTCAGTCTGGCAAAGTATGAAATCGCCGTGACGGAGAATTTTATGCTGATGAGGAATGAAGATTAATTAGTGTGCCAGCAGCCAGTTTTCGGCCGCTTCCATCTCCACCTCCAGCGGAACTGTTAGCTCGACAGCATGTTCCATCTCTTCCCTGACGATTTGCTTCACCTGATCGGTCTCAGATTTCAGCAGATCGAAGTTTAACTCGTCATGCACCTGGAGGTTCATCTTCGACTGAATATTCTCTTTGTCAAATCTCTTCTGTATCCTGACCATCGCTACCTTGATAATATCGGCGGCTGAACCCTGGATCGGCGCATTGATGGCATTTCGTTCGGCAAAACCGCGGACTGCAGCATTCTCTGAAGTAATATCCTTCAGGTAACGCCTCCTCCCCATGATCGTCTCGACATATCCCCTTTTGCGGGCCAGCAGAATCTGCTCGTCCATGTATTCCTTCACTTGCGGGAAATTCGCAAAATAATCGTCAATAAGCTGTTTTGCCTCATTGCGGGGAATATTGAGCCGTTGGGCCAGACCGAAAGCCGAGATGCCGTAGATGATCCCAAAATTGGCCGTCTTGGCCTTACGGCGCATGTCGGAATTCACTTCATTCAAAGGAATATTGTAAATTTTAGCCGCCGTTGCAGCATGAATGTCCTCACCGTTGGCGAAGGCTTCGATCATTACCTTGTCACCCGAAAGTGCGGCCATGATGCGGAGCTCGATTTGCGAGTAGTCGGCCGACAGGAACAGATGGTTCTCATCGCCCGGCACGAAAGCTTTCCTGATCTCCCGTCCATTTTCGTCCCGAATGGGGATGTTTTGAAGGTTGGGATTGTTCGAACTCAGTCTTCCGGTTACGGCAACCGTTTGGTTATATGAGGTATGGATCTTACCTGTCTTCGGATTAATCAATTTTGGAAGTGACTCTACGTAGGTAGAGAGTAGTTTCTTCAATCCTCTGTGATCCAGTACTTTAGCGATAATTGGATGGCGATCCTGAAGCATAACCAGCACCTCCTCATTGGTGGAATATTGCTTGGTTTTGGTCTTCTTGGCCTTTGGATCGAGGAGCAATTTATCGAAAAGAATGTGCCCCAGCTGTTTGGGGGAGGAAATATTAAATGACTCTCCCGCCAGCTCGGTGATCTCAATTTCGAGCTGAATAATCTGTTCCCGCAGGATAATTGCATACTGATCCAGCGCCTTCACGTCGATTTTCATTCCGGCTAACTCCATCCCGATGAGCACCTTCAGTAGCGGCATCTCGACTTCTTCGAACAACTTTGTGATCTTGCCTTCAATCAACTCTTTTTCCAGCAATGGCTTAAGCTGCAGGGTGATATCGGCATCCTCACAGGCATATTCCTTGATGGTTTCCAGATCGACCGACCGCATGGTAGTCTGGAATTTCCCCTTCCCGATCAATTCGGAAGTGGCTATTTTCTTGTATCCCAGGTAGATCTCGCTTAGAAAATCCAGGTTATGTCGTAGCTCAGGCTGAATCAGGTAATGCGCCACCATGGTATCGAAGATCGGACCGTGCAGTTTAATCCCATACCCGGAAAGCACCAACGCGTCAAATTTGATGTTCTGACCGACCTTCATAATTGTCTCACTATCGAAGAGCGGTTTGAAATCGGCAACGATTTTTTGCGCCTGCTTCTGGTCGGCGGGCACCGGAATATAATATGCCTCTCCCTTCTTATAACTGATGGAGATTCCTACCAGCTGGTCCGAAAGTGGATCCAGGCCCGTCGTTTCTGTGTCGAAACAAAATTCTTTTTGGTTAAGTAAATCCCTTACCAGGATTGCCCTAGCCTCGTCTCCTTCTACTAAATGATACTTGTGCTCATAGCTATGAATCTGCTCCAGGTTGGAAGACGGTTGGGTGGTGATCTGCTCGGCAAAGTCGAACAGAGAACCCTGCTGGCTGACAGGTTTTGGAGCCACAACCTCCTGTTTGGGCAGTTTCGAGAGCATGTTCCGGAATTCGAGTTCGGAAAACAGCTGATTTAACTCCTGATGATCCGGTTCCTGCCTGACAAGCTCCTCCGGAGAATGATTCAGCGGTACGTCCAGAACGATTTCAGCCAGTTTCCGCGAAAGACGGACTTGTTCTTCAAAATTGATCAGGCTCTCCTTTTGTTTTCCTTTTACCTGCTCTATGGAGGCATAGACCCCTTCGATCCCTCCGAACTGAGAAATGAGCTGCGCGGCACCTTTGGGACCGATCCCCGGACAGCCCGGAATATTATCGGAAGAATCGCCCATCAGTCCCAGGAGATCAATTACCTGTTCGGGTCGGCTGATCTGGAAATTCTCGCAGACCTGGTCGACGCCCCAGATCTCCATTTCGTTACCCATCCGTTTGGGTTTATACATGAAAATATTTGGGGAGACAAGTTGAGCATAATCTTTATCTGGAGTAACCATGAACACTTGAAAATCATCTCTTTCTGCCGTTTTTGCCATGGTGCCGATTACATCGTCAGCCTCGAAACCGATGCATTCCAGTTTCGGAATCCGGTAGGCGTCAATCATTCGACGGATATAGGGGATAGCGATCCTGATCGCTTCCGGCATTGCTTCGCGGGTGGCCTTGTAGTTCTCAAAAAGGTCGTGTCGAAAGGTGGGACCGTGAAGGTCGAATGCCACAGCGAGATGGGTTGGTTGCTCAAGTTTCAGAATCTGCTCTAGGGTATTGACGAAACCGAATACTGCCGAGGTATTCATTCCTTTGGAATTTACTCTCGGATTATTGATAAAGGCGAAATAGGAACGATAGATAAGTGCGTAGGCATCAATTAAAAATAGCTTCTTCATCGAACAGGAATTATTTGATCCAAAGCTACTAAAAAGAGGAGAGCCGGCAAATCATCGTGCCGGCTCTCCTGGTAAGTTGTGAAAAAACACTAGTTGTTACATTGGCATTTCTCAATGCATTTGAGAATTCCGCTCAGTCCTTCGTGTTTCAAAAAATAGTAGGTATTCTTCCCGTCACGGGTCGAAGCCAAAACCCCTTTGGATTTGAGGATCCCCAGATGGTGCGAGGTGGCCGACTGCTCGATGCCGAGCTTTTCGTAAATTTCAGTGACAGTGAGCTTTTGATTGCCATCGAGGAAGCTAACGATGGTGATTCGCATAGGATGGGCAATTGCCTTCAGCATCTCTGCTGCAAGGGTTAGCTTTTCTAAAGTTTGTTCGTCGGTGATCATTAGATAAATTTTTTATTTTTTGTTGGTCCCCCTTTGCCCTTGTGCATCTTCACCTGGTTAGGAATGGTGATATTTAACTGGAGTGCAATTGGGATTAAAGACAGAATAAATTGTAATTTATAAATACAAATATATAGATAACATGTGATTAATCAATGGAACAAATCGTTAAAATGTTCAATTTAGAACAGATACAAACAATCTCGCGAAAACCGAAAATTTAGTACTTTTGACCATACAAACAGTTGAAGCGGCATGTCATCAAAGAATGAAATCATTGCACCGGTTGAAGCAGAACTGAAATTTTTTGAACCCTATTTCAAAAGATCGACAGTTACTACCATTCCGCTTCTGGATACCATCATGCATTATATCCTTCGCCGCAAGGGGAAACAGATGAGGCCTATCCTGGTGTTTCTTGCGGCGAAGCTCAACGGGCAGTTCAATGAACGGACCTATCATGCCGCGCTTACCGTCGAGTTGCTTCACACTGCCACTCTGGTGCACGACGATGTGGTGGATGAATCCTACCAGCGAAGAGGTTTCTTCTCGGTCAACGCCATCTGGAAAAACAAGATTGCTGTTTTGGTGGGAGATTTTATCCTGGCCAAGGGACTGCTTTGGTCGATCGAACACAAGGATTACGACATCCTCAATCACATTTCCGCGGCAGTCAGGGATATGAGCGAAGGCGAGATCCTTCAGATACAGAAAGCCAGGAAACTGGACATTACTGAAGAGGTCTATTTTGAGATCATCAGGAAAAAAACCGCTTCCCTGATGGCTACCAGTGCCGCCGTTGGGACCTGCTCCGTAACGGAAGATGCTGTAATCATTGAGCGGATGAGACTTTTTGGAGAATATGCCGGAATTGCCTTCCAGATAAAAGATGACTTATTCGATTTTCAAAAATCCAACCTGGTGGGCAAACCTACCGGGAACGATCTAAATGAGAAGAAGATCACCCTGCCGCTTATTTTTGCCCTCAACCAGGGAAGTTCTTCCGAGAAGCAAACCATCCTCAACATCGTCCGCAAGAAGACCAAAACCTCCGCCGACCTGAAATTAGTGTCTCAGTACATTGCCACAAAAGGCGGTTTTGATTACGCCGAAAAAGTGATGCAGGAATACCACCAGAAGGCGCTCGACCTCCTGAACGACTATCCCGATTCCGACTACAAACGGGCCCTTACTGCGTTTGTGGGGTACATTACCACAAGGGAAAGCTGAAGGAGGAAGTGACCTAAAGTGCTTGGGGATAATAGGCAAGGAAGGAACAGATTACGGCTTAGAATATACTGTTAAGTGTTTTATAAATTGTATATTTGAGTGTGTCAATACGATTTTTAGCCTACAACTTAATGGTTAATGATCAATAAGATAAATCCTGAATAATTCCTGAATCCCTGACTTTTGAATGAACAATATTTACAAGAAACTGGAGCTCGGCTGGCCCGGCAAAGAGCTCGAAATAAAACCTGAACCCCGCGTACTCATTGAAGACCCCACAAAATCTTACGGTGAACCCACCACCGAAAATATGCTGATTCATGCCGACAATCTACTTGCCCTTAAAGCATTGGAACAACGGTTCACCGGAAAGATAAAGTGTATTTACATTGATCCACCTTACAACACAGGTAATGCTTTTGAGCATTACGATGACGGACTGGAACACAGCATGTGGCTCAATTTAATGAAACCAAGGCTGGAATTGCTATACAAACTTCTGTCTAATGAGGGCAGTATCTGGATTTCGATCGATGACGATGAATGCCATTATTTAAAAGTGTTTTGCGATGAGCTTTTCGGAAGGAAAAATTTTGTCAACAATGTGATTTGGGAAAAGAAGTATTCTCCTTCAAACGATGCAAAGTGGCTTTCTGATAGTCACGACCACATTTTGGTATATGCAAAGAACAAAGATGTATGGAGACCAAATCTACTTCCTCGGACTGAAGAAATGGATAGCAGATATAAAAATCCCGATAATGATTCTAGAGGCTTATGGAAATCAGGAGATGTGCTAGTTAAATCATTTTCGAAATCAGGTGTTTTCCCTATAATAAATCCGAATACCAATAAAGAACACTGGCCTCCTGTAGGAAGCTGCTATAGATTTAGTGAGAAAAGTGCAAAAAAATATATAGAAGAAAATAGGTTTTACTTTGGCAAAGACGGTAAAGGTGGTCCGCAATTAAAGAGATTTCTTTCAGATGTCAAGGTTGGTTCCGTAAGTAAAACTATTTGGTTTAGATCTGAAGTGGGTGATAATCAAGAAGCAAAGAAAGAAGTTAAGGCATTTATCTCAGATGACTTTTTTCAAACACCTAAACCTGAAAAATTGATAGAAAGAGTCCTATTTCTTGCTTCCAATGAAGGCGATTTTGTCCTTGATTCCTTCCTTGGCTCAGGAACCACTGCTGCCGTTGCCCACAAGATGAAACGCCATTGGATTGGGATAGAGTTGGGTGAACATTGCAACACACATTGTCTGCCCCGGTTAAAAAATGTTTGTGATGGGACAGACCAGGGAGGCATTTCGAAGGCTCAGGCTTGGAAAGGGGGCGGAGGTTTTAAATTTTACGGGTTAGCCCCAAGCTTGCTCAACAAGGATAAATACAACCAATGGGTCATCAATCCCAATTACAATGTTCAGTTGCTGGCAGCTGCCATGGCGCGCCACGAGGGGTTTACCTATTGCCCCAGTGAAACAGTGGTTTGGAAGCAGGGATATGCCACCGAACATCATTTTATTTTCACCACTACAAATATCATTACGCCTGAAGTTGTTGAACAAATTTTGGGAGAGATGAAACCAGAAGAGAGTTTGCGGATTTGCTGTGTGGCTTTTAAGGAGGAGTGTGAAAACATCAACATACGCATTGAAATCCGAAAAATACCGGATACCATCTTGGGCAAATGTGAATTTGAAAAGGAGGATTATTGTACCGAATCAAACATCGTTAACATGCCATCCGATCCGGATCAACCGACTTTTGTCCCGTCGTATGTTAGTCCGGAAGTTAAACCAACTCCTGTAAAGCTAAAAAAGGAGGATCCAACACAATCTAAATTGCTTTTTTAAAATAAGATGACATGGCACAAAAATCAATCGCAGTATTTGAAAACAAGAAAGTGCGCAGATGCTATAATGAAGTAACAGAAACCTGGTATTTTTCTGTTGTTGATATTGTTGAGGCACTGACAGACTCAGCAAATGCTACAGATTATTTAAAAAAGCTAAGAAAGCGCGACACTGAACTGGGCCTCTACCTGGGGACAAATTGTCCCCAGGTAGAGATGGAAACCGAATCTGGCAAAGTAAGGAAAGTCCTTGGTGGAAATGTTCAGGATATTTTTCGTCTCATCCAATCTATACCTTCTCCAAAAGCCGAGCCCTTCAAGCAATGGCTTGCAAAGGTTGGATACGAGCGAATTCAGGAAATCGGGGATCCTGCACAAAGTTTGGACAGAGCCAGGGAGAATTGGCAAAAGCACGGAAGAAGCGAAAAGTGGATCCAGCAGCGAATGACTGGACAAGAGACCCGAAACAAGCTTACCGACTATTGGAAAGAAGCAGGAGTAAAAGAAAAAAATGAATTTGCTGTGCTTACAAATATCATTCACCAGGAATGGACCGGATTATCCGTGAAGAAGCACAAAGAATTGAAAAACCTGAAAACCCAGAATCTTCGCGATCACATGAGCGAAGCAGAATTGATATTCACCGCATTGGCAGAACTGTCGACCCGGCAAATAGCGGAAGCTGAGGAAGCGAAAGGATTGGTTGAGAATGCCAAAGCCGGGAAAAAAGGAGGTGCTGTTGCGAAAAATGCCCGAAAGGAGTTAGAAGCCAAAACAGGAAAAAGCGTGGTGACAGGAGAAAACTTTCTACCACCGGCAATAGAACAGAAGGGATTAAAAACATAAAATTTTATTCCGCTGTCCTTTGCGCAGATTTTTGCGGTTCTCTACGGTTAAATAAATCGTGAGATACGCAGAATAGACACAGTCAAGAGAAAAGAATGAGCAACCTAAACTAAAGAAATGAGCCGAACAACCGCATTCATTGGCAACACAATGAGTCTGAGGGAACCTCTCAAAAAAAGCCTGGAGGTTCTGGAAAACCTTTTAATCAAAAATGATATTTTAAATGACTCAGAACTTTCTGTTAAAGAAAATCGGGTAAAAGTAGAGTACCCGCTATTTGAGTTATTTGAACGTAATTTCCCTTCTGTTTGTTTCTCCATTGCAACCGGCATTGGCAAAACCCGGTTAATGGGAGCCTTTGTGACCTGGCTGGTCAAGGAAAAAGGGATAAAGAATTTCTTCATTCTTTCTCCCAACATCACCATTTACAACAAATTAAAAGACGATTTTGGGAACAAAGGGGCTGCCAAATATCTCTTCAAAGGGCTGCCGGATATTTCCGGTAACGCGGTGATCATTACTGGTGAAGATTACGAAACCAAGGGACTAAAACCTTCAGATGACTCTATACAGATCAATTTGTTTAACATCGGTAAAATAAATGCTGATGTTAAGACAACAACTAAGGATGGAAGGATATTGCCACCCAGAATTAAAAGGTTCAGGGAAACCTTGGGCGATAGTTACTACAATTACCTTATAAACCTGAAGGATCTCGTGATCATCATGGATGAATCGCATCGTTATCGTGGGGAAAGAGGGATGGAAACATTGAACGAACTGAATCCGATCCTTGGCATAGAATTAACGGCCACTCCTATTGATGCCAAAACCAATCAACGGTTCAAAAATATCGTTTATGAATATGGATTAGCCGATGCGTTAAAAGATGGCCAGTACATCAAGAATCCTGCAGTCGTTACCAGAGCTGATGCAAATTTTAGCGGAATGAATGAGGATGAAATAGAAAAGCTCAAATTGAGGGATGCCATTCAGATGCACAGGGATACCAAGATTGCCATTCAAAATTATGTGGCCAACAATGACTTACAACCTATCAAGCCAACCATTCTGGTTTCATGCAAAGATACTACACATGCCAAACAAATTTTCGAGTATGTGACTTCTGAAGAGTTTTATGAAGGGGATTTTAAAAATAAAACGATCCAAATTGACTCTACCAGTAAATCGGAGGAGCAGGTAAATCAATTGCTGACTCTTGAAAAATCTGACAATCCAATAGAAATTGTCATCCATGTGGATATGCTCAAGGAAGGCTGGGACGTATCAAATTTGTACACCATTGTCCCATTGCGTGCTTCCAACGCCTTGACTTTGATCGAGCAAACCATAGGTCGTGGATTGCGATTACCATTTGGAGGTGTTCGCACCGGTGTAGGGAAAGTAGATATGCTCTCCATCATGATGCACGACAAATTTCAGGAAGTGGTCGATGCTGCAAACGACAAAACATCTTTGCTTTATTCGATTGGCAAGATTCAATTGACCAGATCCGATTTGAATTCAAGCAAAGAAATTATTGAATCTAAAACACGGGATGTGTTTGAGCTGGAATCCGAACAGAAAAGTATTTCATTGATAAAGGACAACAAAATTCGCGAAAAAGCAGAATACTTGCACATAGTCAAAGTTGCCATTCATGCAGTAGTTAAAAATGTCATTGCTAAAAGGGAAGTTCAAACTCCAGCTGAGCTAAACCAATTGAGCATCAAAGAAAAAGTAATTTCAGAAATAATTGAAAATTTTAAGTTAAAGAATCCCGAATTACCAGAGAAGGAACAAAAGAAGATGGTAAGTGAAGCAGAAAAAAGCTATAGCAACGTGATTGAAAGCATTGTTAGAAACAACTTATTGATCCCTAATATAAAAATTACCGTTTCAGACAATGTATTGTTAATCAGCGATTTTGATCTAGACACGACTGCTTTTACTGAAAATATCCTACAGCAGGAATTTGAATTAATAAGGGAAACCATTTACGATCACAAACAGGACAAAATTAAAATCAGCTCTCAGGTACTGGAAATGCCCGAGTTTGTCCTTTTAGAATTACTAAAGAAAAAACCTGAAATAGACTACGATAACAGTTCTGATATCCTATACAAACTTTGTAGTCAAGCAGTCGCAGCTGTTCGAGGTTCCTTAAAACAGCCTGAAACACTTGCAGATACAATCATCACGTATCGTGAATTGCTTGTAAATAAAATATTTACTCAGGTAAAAAGTCATCTTAACATTGAAAACAAAGCAGAGTCAAAACCAGAAGCAGAACCTTATTCAACTCTCTTGCGTCCTTGTTTTCCGAAAGAGAAGCAAGATGAAATTCTCAATTTCAGAGAAACAGTAAGTCCCAAATTGTTGTCATCTAAAATATTTAATGGGTTTTCCAAGTCTTGCCATGACACATACAAATTCGACTCCATCCCTGAAAAGAGATTCGCTGAAATTCTCGAAAAATCAGATGAAGTGATCAAGTGGCTTCGTCCGGCTTTTAGACAATTCAACATTTGGTACAACAATAATGCGATAAGGTATGTGCCTGATTTTGTGGCAGAAACGCGGAATATTATTTACCTGATTGAGGTTAAAGCAGAAAACGCATTGGAAGACAAAGACGTTGAAATGAAAACTCTTGCAGCGATAAAGTATTGTAAAATAGCGAGCGTAATAAACGTGTTGCGCAATGAAAAGTCCTGGAAATATGTACTGATTCCGCACGATCAAACAGGGGCAAATATGAGTTTTATAAGGTTAGTTTCAGAATATGGGAGAGGACTAACAAAAATGGCCTAGATGAAGGCAAGTTAAGGTAGGATAATTATTCTTTCCCTGCCCTCTTTTCATCCCGTTTAGTTACATGTTAATGAATTTCTGGTCGTTGGCATCAGAGTCCCCATATAGCAGGATTCTTTGAATATTACATTTTATTCGCAGTATATTGAGAATATATTGTGATTTATTCGCATTATATAAAGAATAATCGTAATTACGAACTCTTCTACTTCAAGAAAATTATTGAGGTAGATTTTGTGATTAATAGCAATCGCCAGGTGCAGGAGCTTATTCAAATATCACTGACATTGACAGATCCCAAAACCAGGAAAAGGGAGATCAGGGCCCTAATGGTGGCCGCAAAGAACTAAACCCATTAAAAATGTCGATTATAACACTGAATGAGAAACAAGAATTGAAGGAAGACGGCAAAATCATTCAGGTAATTCCGGTCACTGAATGGCTACTGAAATCCAGGTAATTATCAAACTGTTTGGGGAATACG
>SESF01025036.1_pt1 | contig 11637 bp, 14 predicted proteins | sample 3171521 | NCBI WGS metagenome assembly SESF01 (sample SAMN10866945, study PRJNA518727) | freshwater metagenome | biome: subpolar coniferous forest; feature: holomictic lake; material: water; isolation source: holomictic Lake 227, 6 m and 8 m depth | place: Canada: near Kenora, Ontario | collected...
AGGATGGGTGGCATTGCTTGGCAAGACTCTCAAAGCAGCATTTCTGGCACATAAGAGCGGCAAGCAAACATTCACGTATGCTACTCAATTGATTCGCGGCAAGGGCGCCCCTATCAAAGGATTTGGTGGAACAGCATCTGGCCCAGAAGATTTAGTTTGGGGTATAAACAAGATCGGTCAAGTATTAGAACGCAGAGCCGGCCGCAAAGTTCGCCCAGTTGACTGTCTAGATATTATGAATATTATCGGTGCCGTCGTTGTGGCAGGAAATGTTCGTCGTTCGGCACAAATCGCAATCGGTGATGAAGATGATGTAGAATTTTTATTGGCTAAGCGTTGGGATATGGGTAATATTCCTTCTTGGCGTGCTATGAGTAATAACTCAGTAGTATGTAACGATATTAACAATCTACATGATTACTTCTGGGAAGGATATGAAGGCAAGGGTGAGCCCTACGGTCTTATCAACATGAAACTCTCACGCAAAGTAGGTCGTCTAGGAGAGACCCAATACTCTGATCCAGATGTAATGGGCTACAATCCGTGTGCGGAGCAATCTCTTGCTGATAAAGAAACTTGCTGCCTTGCTGAAATTTTCCTTCCAAACATTATATCTAAAGAGGAATTTTTAGATGTTGCCACTTTATTATATCGCATCAACAAACACTCACTTTCTCTCCCGTGTCACTTAGATGCTACCGAAACCATCGTACATAAGAACATGCGTATGGGCATTGGCATTACAGGTGTACTTGAATCAACCGAACAACAAAAGAGTTGGTTGAATGAAGTCTATCCTCTACTACGAGAATACGATGAAAAGTACAGCAAGGAACACGGATTTAATCCATCTATTAAGCTAACAACAGTCAAACCAAGTGGTACTGTTTCGTTGATGCCAGGTGTTACACCCGGCGCCCACCCAGCTTACGCTAGATTCATGATTCGTCGTATTCGTATTTCAGCGAATCATAGCCTGGTACAGACATGTCGTGAGCATGGTTATCATGTCGAGTATCAACTAAACTTTGACGGATCAATGGATCACGGAACAGTAGTAGTATCGTTCCCCTTTAGGCATTCAGATCATGCCATATTAGCTAAAGATGTTACTGCTATTCAGCAACTTGAAACAGTTAAGTGGCTACAGACTGTCTGGTCTGATAATAGCGTAAGTTGTACAATTTATTACAGGAAAGAAGAACTTCCTGAAATTCGAAAGTATTTGAAAAAGAATTACAAGACAAATCATAAGAGTCTATCATTCTTGCTACACCATGAACACGGTTTCAAACAAGCCCCCTTAGAGGAAATCACCGAAGAACAATATAACGAGATGGTGGCAAATACCAGATTAATCACAGCAATTGATGAAGGTGACATTGGCATTGATGACGCTGAGTGTGCGTCGGGTGCTTGTCCTATACGGTAATAATGAAAAGTATCGGGTTGTACGGAGATAGTTTCGGGTCCGCGTCTTTACCTAAAATAAATGGTAAAGACGGCCCCGGTATGGAGTATCATTGGTCTAGACTCTTAGAGAAAGAGACTAATGTATCAGTAACAAATTATAGTGAGAGTGGCGCCTCCATCTATCATTGTTATAAACTATTCTTAGATACATATCATCTACATGATACCATAATATTTTTAATAACCATCCCCGGTCGTTACTTTCAGTCATTAAACTTTGAAAGTGACGGAGTGAGTAATATCGTTAGTCTGCCCCACTTAGAGTTATTTGCTAAAACAAAGAAACTCACCGACGCAGAACTAGATACACTAAATGACTTAAGAGGATGGTACAAATCTTCTAAATATGAGCATGATGTAAATATGTCATTGTTGATGGTTGAAAATGTCAATCGCCTTCATCCCAATGTTACATTCGTTCAATGTACAACTTGGGTGCCAGCCCATCTATTAAATAAATTAAATCTTAGGGCTGAACAAAGTCTATATACTTTATACAAAGATCAAATGGCGCTGTTAGGTCTTAACAGTTTGGATGACAATATAAAATGGGCAGAGAATCCTAATTACATTTCAGGACATTTTACACCAGAGATTAATGAGTTATTCTATCAGTTTTTGAAAATAAGGTTAGTCAGTGGTTTGTGGGGCGAATGGGATGCTTCAAGTGTGTTATTTGATGCTAATTCAAGCCAGTATTATAAAAAATTATAACAAGGAGAAAAATATGAAAGCTATTGTATGGAGTCAAACTAGATGTGCGTATTGTGATCAAGCTAAAGCATTATTGGCTAGCAGAGGTATTCAATATGAAGAACGTAAGATAGGTGATGGATGGACAAAACAACAATTAATAGAAGCAGTACCAACTGCCAGAACAGTTCCACAGATTTTTATAAATGAAGAATATGTGGGTGGGTTCAATGAACTCAAGCAAAAATTAGCATTAGCAGCATAAAGGAAAAAAATGAACGTTGAAATTACAGCAGGTAGTGTTTACACTTTTAAATTAAATAGCGGTGAAGAATTAATAGCCAAGGTCAAAAATGCTATCTTACCGTGGCTTATTATCGAAGATCCAGTCTCAATTGCGCCTAGCCCACAAGGAATGGGATTGGTCCCTAGTATGTTTACCTCAGATCCGAAGGTTGAAGTTAGACTAAATACTAACAGTGTTTCTATTTTCGCTCTTACTGATGATAGTGTAAGAATGAAGTATATTGAAGCAACGACTGGTATTAAAGTACCGGATAAGAAATTAATTTTAGGATAAAATGCCACAATTAGCAAGACAGGGAGATACGAACGCACCAGGTGGCGCCATAATGCGTGGCGCCGGCACGGTGTTTGCCAATGGAATTCCTGTAGGATTACACGTTAGTCAGATTACCCCACACGCTCCATGGGGTAAGCCGCATCCACCGCATGATGCTGCCAAGACAACCGAGGGTAGCCCGTCTGTTTTTGCTGAAAATGATCCTGTACTGCGAGTTGGTTCAGGTAATACATGTGGTCATAGTATAGTTCAAGGTAGCCCGGATGTATATTGCCCATGAGCGAATCAGGAAAACAAACCCCCTTAGGTGTTAACGTAAATGGCTCTTTGTTACAGAACAAAGGGTTTCACATTAATCCTATTGCCCAAGGATATATGGGTATTAGTAAAACTAATTCAGACTACAGTTTTGGTAGTGTTGTATCCGCTACATGTTTGCGGATGTTGACATGGGCTATTAATGATGCGTATCTTAGAGGTGTGGCAGATTCTGGGTCTACAAAGACAGTAACTAATACGGTATACAACAATCTAATACATATCGGAACATCGACGGTGCCTGCCTTGGGTAACACACCACCCAGTTCATATGCTAGAGTTGACCCAAGTGGCAGATGGCTTGCTGCCGGCACACCAGCTACGACAGGATATAGTATTGCTGGTGATGTGGGACAAGGACAAGCAGCCTCATGGTTGCCGTATTATGTAAGTAATCCTAATGTTAGTGTGACACAGTGGGGTTACATTAGATTAATGGCCCTACAAGCATGGAATGAATTCAATTGGAATGGTATCCCGGATGGAAGTGGTATGCCTGAATATAAAGATTTTCTAGCATCTTTCTTGTCATCCGATGGGTTTGTAAATTATTCTAATACTGCTATCAATGCCATGCAGGATAGTAAGACTTTCCTTAAGGGCACCTATAGCAACATGGATGACCTGATTAGCGCCGACATTACTGGCGTTAGTCTTGCTACCGCTGCTTTTGGACAGGATTGTATTACTGCTGGCAAAGTGATAGACTTATCAAAGATACAGTCTTTTGGCTTGCCCTCTGTATTATTACAGACTATTAGAAAAAATAATGCTATGTCGCAATCGTTGAGCGTAGCATTGCTGTCTGCTGGACTATTAAGTTCTGAAATTGATGATATAGCTAAAGGAACAGCATCAACAATTACAACACAGCAACAGCAACAAATATATGGTGCTTTTCTAATCATTGTAGGACAGGATTTACAAGATGTATTAATCCCGTTAAATTGTAAAACATTGGGGTTGAATAGTTTAGCTGATTTATTGAACATTAAAAAGCTTTTCCCTAATTCATATAAGAGTTTGACTGTTCCTATATATAACGCAGTACCCGGACCAACAAATAGTAAAACTTATTATCCTATATTCCAAGAAGAAGCAGTCAATGTAAGATTAGAGACACCGGTCGTTAAAGCACAAGTTGGTACTATTATTCCACCGGGCCCTCCGCCGATTGTACCTTCACCACCCCCACCTACTCCTCCATACGTGGCTCCTATTATTGAAAAAATACCTGAGGTGATAGCAGCACCAGCCGTGATCACCCTAGCGCCTTCGGCTGTGACCGTTATACCAGCCGTGATCCCCCCTGCGCCTCCGGTGCCCTCGGGCGGCGGTGGTTGTGTAGTATTGGAAAGTTATGTCCCACTAGTGGAGGCGCGTACCTACAACGGCAACGTTGTAGAACAAGCATATCAGCTTGTTGATGACTTCAGTATATTCTTAGCGGATGAAAACGATTTGACTTGTAGCATAGGCACTATATCTAAAGCAATAAATGAATATCAGCCTTGTATTCGCATCACAACAAAAGATGGAGCATCGTTGGTATGTTCTACCACCGCACGTATTCCAACACAGCATGATGGAGTAATAACAGCGCCTGATCTACTATCAAAGAATGTAGCAGTATTGCGTAAAGGGGTTGCGTATTGGGATAGCGTAGTTAGCATAGAAGATATGGGTACTAAATTTGTGCGAGTGATTGACGCTGGAAATAATAGTTTCTGGGCAGGCGAAACTAATCAGGCATATATACTACACCATAACGCAAACATATCTGGTAAGAGTCACACTGTTGAGAAAATGTAACTATGGCAGAAATTATACAAATTCAAGTTGCTAGTGAAGGGTTCGGGTCTTACTTAGATCAAATACTACCTGCCGACATTGCTACCACATGTGGAGCATTCTCCGCAACGTTACAACAAATTAGAAATATTCTGGCAGTAGACTTTGAAAAGTTTTCTCAAGTAGTTCACTCAATCGAAACGACCAAAGGATTGTCAATGGTCGGTGGCACTGATATTCCGACCAATGCTCAACTAGCAACCGAAGGGCATATGTTGACCGCTTTGGGTAGCGGCCCGTATGGTACATTCACAATGAGTGATTTCTATGGATGTATGTCAGGTCTTCCATATCTATGGAATGATATTCAAAGCGGCATTCTAGCAACGCAAACAACAAAATTAATAAACATATATCATGAATTATTTTTAGCGGTTACTTGGGAAAAAGCTAGAATAGGAATATCACAACCTTACACATATCAAATTGCCTCAGGTAAAGCATATGTCCCGCCCACTCGTTCTGCCAACCCACCTAATCCTAATTATCAACCTAATCCAGCGGTACTAGTCCCACCGTATGATCCAAATCAATATATGTATCCACCATATGATCTTCCATGGTATTGGAGTAGTCAAGGGTCTGCGGAGCAATATGATTGGTACTATACACTCTCGCTCTCACTAGCAGACAACGGCGGTGGATATAGTAGAGGTACCGCATCTAATCCCTCGCCGGCAGTAATTAATGTACGAAATCCTAATACTGGTGCTATATTAGGTCCTAGCAATGTGGGGGCAAGTGTTAGTGTTACTACTGTAGGTAGAAATGATAGTGACGCCGCATCAAATAGTGGCGGGTCTTTTGGTAGAGTAACAGTATCTATAAACAATGGAACATCATATAAATGGTACTCAAATCAAGTACAGGACAACTGGGTGAATACTAATGTTTATCCGGATACTACCCCACCACACTACCCGCCGAAAGACTCTGCGTGGGTCATTGCGAACATACCTATCGAGACTGTGACATTTCAGGCGCCGCCGATTGGCACCCTTCCTATTAGTACTAGTGGTGCCATATCCACTAGTGGAACAAATACGACTGGGGATACCTGGGCAGATCCCAATCTTATACCAGCGAACAATGGCTTGATTTTAGCCGGTGAGCCAGGCTGGTCTGGTACAAATGATATGAATGGCCCCGTTCAATCATATATTACGCAAGCAAATGATGAAATAGCAGTAATTCGTACTACAAAACCAATATTATCAGTTAACTTAAATACCGCACTTGCTGCGTCAGGCACACAATTAACAATAGAACAACGTGCTAGATATATAGGTTTATCACCTGTCCCTAGTCCAACAAGAGATATGTGGTTGAGTCTATTCCCAACATCTCAGTACGTGTTTGTAGATGCTATTCCACAATTAGCTAAAGAAACTGATCCACATATGTCAGCACCAACGCTTGAAGCGATTTCTGACTTAACACTACCTGGTGGTCAGAGTGTTGTGGCAATGATGCGTCAAGAAAGAAATGCTGATCGTTTAATAAATATTGGTGTTGACTTAGATAATAATATATCTGGAGATCTACCTGAAAAAGTAAAAAAATTATTAATAACAAACGGTACTGTTCCTGTAGGAACAGCAGGTATACCAGTAACTGGACTTAATGGATCATCGACAGATCCAACAACAACTTTCACGGTGCCTAGCATACTGATTCAACAGGATGAGAACGGGAATATAATTACTCCTATTCCAGCCGGATATTTAGACCCCAATACCGATACTTTCTTAGTCACCGTTGACCCGGGTGGTGAGCTTGGGGCGACACAATTAAACGATGTTTCACCTATAAGTGAAATACTAGCGGCTGCACCAGGTGCAGAAGTAGGACCCTCCGTATTAGGTCCGTCTAATAATGGTACTGGGCCTGCCATCACTTATCCGGGATCCGGAATAACTTATCCGGATTCCGGTATAACTTATCCGGGATCCGGAATATCAACTAATTTACAAACAGGATTGGGTACCACTAGTCTTTACAGCCAACAACCAAACATTAAATTTCCTATCGCAGTCATACGAACAGGACCACGATTACCAATTGGTGTGGGAACACCAATTGATGTTGGCAAAGCGAAAGAACCCGGCAGTCTTGCCGGAAGCAAGGCATCAAACTTGTTGCCTATTAATCTACATTCGACATATACGTCCGGAGTGCTAACACCAGCCTCATACAGTGTGCCGGAAGCAATTGACGAAGTTATCAAATGTAACTGTAATTGCTGGGTTGATTAAAACCCAAAATCATTCTACAAAAATACAATTTGTGTTATAATGTAGGTTGATTAACAATCAGGTGAATAGCCTGTTCATGAAAGGAGTTGAAAATGGAATTTTCAATTAAAACATTACATAGACTTTTTGGTCTATTACTGATCGTCGTGTTAATCAACGCGGTCACCGAATTTAAATTCGGATCACTAAAGGAGTTAGCTGTCACTAGACCGCACTCTTATGTTTCGGTCACTAATGTAGATAGAACGCTGGACTGCCTAGCAATGAACATCTACAGAGAAGCAGGAAATGAATCATTCGAAGGTAAAGTAGCAGTCGCTCAAGTAACATTGAATCGGGTAGACAACCCAAAGTTCCCCAAAGATGTTTGTGAGGTTGTTTACCAAAAGAATGTCGTTATGGAAAAAGTAGTTTGCCAATTCAGTTGGTATTGTATTGGCAAAGACAGAACCAAACCAAACGACGAATCATATAAAGAAAGCTATGCCGTAGCGAAGAAGGTTCTTTTGGAAGGATTCAGACTTGACAGTTTAAAGGATGCGCTGTATTATCATGCTGTTTATATTAACCCTGTTTGGCCGCATGAAAAGATCGCTAAAATCGGAAATCATATTTTTTATAGGAGTCGCACATAATGGATAAAGTAGTAGTCATGTACAATTATGTTCTTGAGTTTATTAGAACTCGTTTTCATAAAATTTCTGCTGATACTTTGGGGTGGTTAGCCAATATCGCATTACATGCGGCGACACTCCCATCGATGTTAGCATTAATGACAGGTGTAACTGATAAGACACCCAATGTTGATGTAGTATTGATGTTGTGGTCAGCACTAGCTTTATTGTTCTTTAGGGCAGTATTGCTTAAAGACTTACTGAATATCGTCACTATCGGCGTTGGTTTCATGGTTCAAGCAATGGTTCTAGTGCTGATTTTCTTCAAATAAAATGGCAAGCAAAAGTCCAGAACGAAACACTTTTCAAGTAAATAATTACATTGAAAGGTGTAAGGATGAGGGCAAAGAGCCTAATTCTGATTACCTTGACTTTTGGAAATCTGCCAGTCAGCAAGATGATGAAAACATGGCCAATCCAGAATGGCAAAAAAATAACTTAGAGTATGATTTGCGTAGTACGGATTGGATTTTAGATAAAGCCCGCGCGACAGAAACATACGCACAGAATTTGTATGCCGCACTGTGTAATAATGAATTCACCAAAAATGATGTTTGGCCTATTCTAAAAGGAGAAAAGTGGGCTTGTTCTTGGCGTCATGCCGGTGGCATCGTTGCTGATATGCGTGAAGAAGGGGATTATATTGATTGGTACTGTTCTGGTATGGGCAGTGGTTTAGGTAACGGAGATGAATCAGGCGCTAAAGACTATGTTAGTGAAAGTTTCGTAACCGACGAAATACGACAAGATTTATTAAAGCTAGGTTGGATTGTATCTGATACCTGTTCTGACGAATAAATAGTTAGAAGGAGTCACTAAGATGATCAATCTAAGACACATCGGAGTTGGACAACAATTAATACGACAAGTTCTAGCAGTAAGCGGCACGAAAATAAGACCATGGACGAGATTCCACCCTTTTGAAAAGCCACCTACCAAATATAAAGCTAAACCAAATTCCACTACACCGACAAAAAATGCCTAAGTGTTATATTCTTGTTGGAGTTCCTGCTTCTGGAAAAAGTACATGGATATCCAAAGCCCCGTTAGATTGGGGCAATACTGTTGTTGCTAGTACAGACAACTATGTTGAGAGAGAAGCCAAGCGCCAAGGTAAAACATATAGCGAAGTTTTCAAAGATGTGATGCCTGATGCTGTTAATCACATGGCTAAAACTGTAGTTGATGCCATTCGCAAGAAACAAGATATTGTATGGGACCAAACAAGTACAACAAGACATACAAGAGCAAAAAAATTGCGTATGCTGCCCCCTGATTATGAAGCAATAGCGATAGTGTTTCACACTCCAAATGAGAAAGAATTGGCTAGACGGTTAGGTAATAGACCCGGTAAAACTATACCGCCTAAGGTAATGAAACAAATGATAACAGGTTGGGAAGAACCTTCCGAGGATGAAGGGTTTTCTAAAATTATACACGTAAAATGAAAAATGAGTAATGTTGAATCAAAAATCAAAAATTCAAGCCGGCGCCTTAAAGACGAGACCGCAGTAAAAAAACAAGTTAAGATTGCTAAGACAAACGGACGAATGGCTAAGGATAGGATAGTAAAACAACCACATCGTCTAGTAAAACGTCATGCCATGGATTGTGGTAATCCTAAATGTTTTCTGTGTGGCAATCCTCGCAAGACACACAAAGACAAATTAACTCAGCAAGAAAAGAGAATTTTTCAAGACTTGGAAAAGCTTACTGATAAAAAGAGCAATGGGTCGCCCACTCCAGAATGATTACTTGATACCGATGATCATGAATCTAGAGTAACCACCTGTATCATATGTTATTTCTTTAGTACCCGAAAAGTAATAACTAGTCAGTGGATATTTCTCTACGAACTCACCGTATGTTTTGTTCGGGCGTGATATTTTCCAAATATCACCCGAATCGTCAACATTGCTAGATTGTATACAAACGATAGTGCCCGGGTTGATTTTTCGAAACCATTCATCACTTTCAAAATGCTCTACACTACAGTTGATTACGGCATTGTACCCATCATAGTTGAATGAATTTGCGTTTTGTGTTACATTATTAACTATAGCAGTTGGACTAATCATCCAAGCTTGACAGATGTTGTCAGCAAGTGTCTTTACAGAAGGATCAACGTCAATACCTACTATTGAACGATATTTGTTAGGGTTTCTAGTGAGAAGCATGAACGCTAATACGTTATGCCAAGAACCAGGGACACATATTGTTGCGGCGTTTGGCAAGTAAGGCTCAAGTTGTTCACATAGCCATTGCTTGCTCTGTATCTGTCCATGAGAGAAAGATTCTAATTCCATGTAATTATTTATCTTTCGCTTTTGGGTAAATAAAATTTTCAGAAGGCTTGACGAATAATACGATCTAGTGTATACTTCAGCTATGAATTGAGAAAAGGCGTAAAAATACGACTTAAAAAAGAGATATTTGAAACCAGGACTAAATATATTACTATGAATAACTTTACTTGTAACATGCCGAAACATTTGGGACTATGGTCTATATTAGCCGTAGAAACATTCGCGCCAGCATACCCAACAAGTATTCGCGGCTCAAATGACCAAAGAGGTAGCCCGGGGACTAGGTAAAGTCAAGCACAGCAAGATTTATCAAACCCCTGGGAAACTAAAAAGTCCCAGGGGTTTTAGTTTGTGTTGTAAAAATACAACAAAAGTAAATTGACAGTAAATGGAGAATCTGATAGAATACGTAAATGATAAAATTAAGGATTGGACTAACGAGTATACGCTAACATATAAGCAAGTCGAGCAATTGATTGCTGAAAAGTTAGAACGTGCTAGAGTTCATTTAGAGGCTGCGAAGAAGGTCTACCAAGACTGAGCGGCAAAGTGTGAAGTATCCCGGTAACGAGGACCGGGCCCTGCACTTAAAACATGGGGCGAAAGGGCGGCCTACCGGATGGCTTATCCTTATGTGGATAAAAAAATGGTAGCGTATTAAAGCATATTCCCGCCTGTGCGGACACGATGAGAAACATAGGTTCAAGGTAGTATGCTTTAATACACACATTCTATTTCCGCTCCCGACGCGGTCAAAAAGCATAGCGAGAGTGTGTTACTAAATTAGGAGTCTACGCCTTAATGGAGGGCACCCGGCTGTAACCCGGCGGTATGCTAGACATAGATGGTTCGATCCCATCAGGCTCCACCAAATTTGTTGGGGAATCGCCTAGGGGCCTAAGGCAACGGTCTTTGAAATCGTCATCGTGAGTTCGAATCTCACTTCCCCTGCCAAAATTTGGAGTCTACGCCTTAATGGAGGGCACCCGGCTGTAACCCGGTGGTATGCTAGACATAGATGGTTCGATCCCATCAGGCTCCACCAAATTATGTATCTCTAGTGTTAATGGCAGCACGACGGCCTCCAAATCCGTTTGTCAAGGTTCGAGTCCTTGGGGGTACGCCAAAGAACTAAGATAGTGACGAGTAGGGTACGTAACTGAAAAATCACCGTAAGTCAAGGACTGGTAGGTCCGTAACCTTGTAAATCACCCTACTTCAAATTTATAGGCATGACCTGAAATGGTTTTCAGACTGTTTTTACATGACAGCTTAGGGAGTCCAATTCTCCACTTGCCCACCAGTTTTAGGATAGGTTCAGCAAAACAAAGCTAACTTTTGGATGTCTAGCGACAAAAACTATCCTGTTATTTTTAGGTTCGGTTCAGCAAAAAACAAATAACGGTAATTGCCGTATCATGTGAGTTTGGATTTCTCACGAAAATCAAAAAGTACAAAACGAACCTGTTATTTTCTCCGTGTAG
>SESF01032182.1_pt1 | contig 11635 bp, 6 predicted proteins | sample 3171521 | NCBI WGS metagenome assembly SESF01 (sample SAMN10866945, study PRJNA518727) | freshwater metagenome | biome: subpolar coniferous forest; feature: holomictic lake; material: water; isolation source: holomictic Lake 227, 6 m and 8 m depth | place: Canada: near Kenora, Ontario | collected...
GTGAGACCGGAATACAGACAGTGATGCCTGGCACCGCTCTTCTGAAGGAAACTGCCCCGAGTAACTCGTTACGTTCTTTACTTTCAACCTGACAGGAGGATCGCATGGACGAGCAACAGCAGCAAATGGGCCGCATCATCGCCAAGGCATGGGCGGACGAGGCGTTTAAGGCGGCACTGATTGCTGACCCAGTCACAACTCTAAAGGCCGAAGGCGTCCCGGTGCCAGAGGGCCTGAGCCTCACTGTGGTGGAGAATACCTCCGCACATCTTCACATTGTCCTGCCACCAAAGCCGCCAGAGGGAGAGATTTCGGAGGATGCGTTGTCGGGTGTGTCCGCTGGTCGGGGTTGGTTTGTCTGTCCGTGGGCACCTTGCACTGACTGACACTGTAGCAGGTCACAGGTGTGTAGCAGGTGAGCCAGCTCGCGGGGCACGGTAGACCTTTGCCAGAATTGGCGCCCACCGTCAACTAGGCTTTGATCAGAACAGGGGCGATGTGCCGTTGGTTACGCATTTGCGGCTGTGAAGGTTCTGATGCTGGCGGGCACCGATACCTGGCACCGCTCTTCGTCACCGAACAACGATAGCTGCCCGTGTGGCGACCCGGAGCGTTGCCGTCCCCTGGGGAAACCGGCCAGCAAGCGGCATCCCCAGGGGCTTTTCTTTCTCATTTTTCTCTTGGTTCGATACATCAGGCAGAATCGCCAGTAATGAAGGCTGCATCCATCCAGGGTGGGGGCCAACCCAAGGAAAGCCGTATGCCACTCGGTCAGCCCGTCGTCGGTAAGACGATCATGGATGCCCCAGTTGCTATAGGCATAGGCAAAACCGTGCCGCATTCCTGCCGCCTTCGGATTGGCATGGATGTAGCGCAGGGTATTGAGGACTCTTTGATGGTCGTTTCTGGGAAAGGACACGCTGTGATAGCGCCCTTCCCAGAAATGTCCGGTACGATCGAGCAGACGGTTGATGCACATGGCCGAGTACCAATTGATCGCGTGCATGATGGCCAGGAGATCGGATGGGTTTGCCGGCTCCATAAGATAATGGACGTGATTGCTCATGATACACAGCGCGTAAATGCTAAAATTAAATTTAGCCTTCGCCTTGGCAATGGCGCTGACCATAAGGGAGCGGCACTCGTTTTTAATGAGATTGAACTCTCGATTGTTGCACCGGACCGTCACATGATGACACAAACCTCTCTCTAGACTTCGTGGCTTTCTTGCCATGGAGATGCTCCGCCTCTTAAGGGATGCGCAAATGATCAATATTCCCGCCTTCAAGTCCCACCTGCGTCCTGTTCCCGTCAACGGTGAAGGTGTGCTTCTGCTGTCGGAGGACGGTGCCAGCGCCTTGCACGGAAGCATCTACGATCGGGTCGTGCCCCTTATTGACGGCATCAGGAGCGCCGACGCCATCGTTGCCGCTCTTTCAGGCCAGTTGGACGCGGCCAAGGTCTATTACGCGCTGGCGCTTCTGGAAAAGAACGGCCACCTCGCCGAGGCGACCCCGGACAGTGCGCCTGAGGCCGCGGCTTTCTGGCACGGCATCGGCGTCGATCCAAGGATTGCTCGCCAGGCTATGGCCTCTGCCCGGTTGCGGGTATCGGCGGTAAACGGCGCTGATGTTTCTCCGTTGCTGACGGCGCTGAAGGAATTCGGGATTTCAGGAGCCGATGCCGAAGAAGCCGACCTCACCGTTGTCGTTGCCAGCGACTATCTCGACGATGAGTTGCTGGCCATCGACCAACGTGCCCGTGAAACCGGGCGGCGCTGGATGTTGTTTCGCCCCATGGGCTTTGATATCTGGCTGGGGCCTCTTTTCGTGCCCGGTGAGACCGGGTGCCTGACCTGTCTGCGCCATAAGCTCACCCGCCACCGGGTCGTCCATCGCTTTGCCGCCGCCCGTAGCGAAGGGAGCACCGCACCACTGGCTTGGGTGCCTGGTTCGACACGAGCGGCTTCGGAGCTTGCCGCAATCGAAGTCGCCAAGATACTGGCTGGCGTGGCCGAAGGGCTCAAAGGCAAAGTCGTATCGCTGGATGTGCGGAATTGGGGGTCGCGCGTCCATGAACTGATCCGCCATCCCGCCTGTCCCGCCTGCGGCGCGGCGCCGTCGCCCGTGGCCGCGCCGGTCATCCTGGAAAACCGGAAGGTAACCTTCGTCCAGGATGGCGGGCACCGCACCGTATCGCCGGAAGCAACTCTCAAGAAATACGAGCGGTTGGTCAGCCCGATCACCGGCGTGGTTCATACCCTGTTGCCGACCCGAGCCGCCGAAGGGATCGCCCATGTCTACGTGGCCGGCCACAACACCGCCCTGCGGTTCGAGCGCCTGGATCATCTGAAAAAAGGGCTTCGGAACGGCAGTGCCGGCAAGGGCGTTTCCGAAGTCCAGGCCAAGGCCAGCGCCCTGTGCGAGGCGCTGGAACGGTATTCCGGGGAAACCGACGGCTCCGAACTCCGCATTCCCGGCAAGTTCCGAGAGATGCGCGGCAGGCACGGCGACGCCGTGATCCACCCTAATACGGTTATGGGTTACAGTGAACGCCAATACGCCGAGCGCGAGCTGTGGATGGCCCGGAAATCCAAGTTCAACGTCGTTCCCTGCCCGTTTGACGAGGATGCCGCCATCGACTGGACGCCGATCTGGTCGCTGACCGAAGAGCGTTATAAATATCTGCCGACCCAACTGCTTTATTACCGCGCCAAGGCCGGGAACGACAATGAAGACTTTTACTGTATGGGCTGCTCCAACGGCAACGCCTCGGGCAACACGCTGGAAGAAGCGGTCCTGCAAGGGTTCTGCGAACTGGTCGAGCGCGATGCGACTGCGCTTTGGTGGTACAACTGCCTGAAACGGCCAGGCGTGGATATCGGAGCATTCGGCGAGCCATGGTTATCGGATCTGGCCGCCCACTATAAGACGCTGGGCCGACAGGTCTGGGCTTTGGACATCACCAGTGACCTTGGCATTCCCGTGTTCGCGGCCTTTTCTTGTCTGCGGACCGGCAGCGAGGAACGGTTGCTGTTTGGTCTCGGTTGTCACCTTGATGCCCGCATCGCCCTTCAGCGCGCCTTCGCCGAGATGAACCAGATGCTCGGCATGGCGCAGGGGGACGGCGAAACCGGCAAACTCACGGTCGAGGACGATGAGACGGTGTTCTGGCTCAAAACCGCCACCCGCGCCAACCAGCCCTACGTCGTCCCCGATGAGGCGGTGGCCTTGCGTCGCCGCGCCGACTACCCGGTGACGCACAGTGGCGATCTGCTTCGGGACATCCTGGAATGCCGGCGCCGCGTCGAGGCGCGTGGTCTGGAGGTGATGGTGCTTGATCAGACCAGACCCGATGTCGGTATGCCGGTGGTCAAGGTTGTGGTTCCGGGTTTGCGTCACTTCTGGGCGCGGTTTGCGCCGGGCCGGCTTTACGACGTGCCGGTCGCCATGGGATGGCTGGATGCCCCGACCCGCGAGGAAGACCTCAATCCCATTCCGGTCTTTTTTTAGTCTGCCCGTCTCGGAAGAACCGCCATGAGATACGATTACCGCTTGGCATTCAAGACAGGGGTTCAGGTCGTCGACCTCGACGGCGTTGTCCAGATCATCGATATGTCCGGCCGGTGCATAAGATTGAACCGACCCGACGACGCGAGACGGCGCCTGCTCTCCGGTCTTTTGACCGGCGGCCAGACCGCCGGACGCTTGTGCACCGGCGCGGATCCGGCACGGCTTCACTACCTTTTGTTGACCCTGGAACATCGGGGCTTTCTGACCTATTCGGTGTCGGATGGCGGCGTCGTGGCCAGGCTGGAGACGTGTTCCCCGAAGTTCGCCTTTCGGGATCAGGCCGCAACCGATGGCGCGTTCCGGCTGTCGCGCTTTTCATGCCTGCGCAGGGTTGGCGACGGGGCGGTTCTGGAAGGCCCGCTCGGCCATGCCCGGGTCCTCGTCGGGAACGCGGCCACGGCGGCGATGGTGGCGCTGTTGTGCGCACCGCACACCGTCGGCGCCCTGGTTTCGACCGTGGCCGGGGTCGAGGTCGAAGCCGCCGGCGCCTTTCTCGAATTGCTAGCCAACGCTGGTGTGGCGCAGGCTTGCGACGGCGATGGCCGCCTGCCCGAAGATGAACACACGGCCTTGCCGCAGTGGGAGTTTCACGATCTGCTCTTCCATACCCGAAGCCGCGCGGGACGCCATGATCAGCCGGTTGGCGGAACCTTCCGCTTCAGGGACCGGATTGCGCCATTGCCGGCGATCAAAGCCGTGATGTCGGACCGGCGCATCGCTCTCCACAAACCCGATCTCGACGCCGACCTTGACGATCATGGGCCGCCGTTCTGGTCCGTCCTGAGCCATCGGGCCTCCGTTCGACGAAGCGGTCCGTGTCCGATACAAGCCGAAACCTTGGGCGCGTTCCTCTATCGGGTCGGCCAAGTCAAAGATATCATGCCGGCAGCCCCCGACCGCGGCTCCCTCTATGAAGCGTCGCATCGTCCCTATCCGTCGGGTGGCGCCATGTATTCAATCGAATTCTACCTCGCCATTCGCCGGGTCGCAGGCATCGAGCCGGGCTTCTATCATTACGCCGCCCTGGATCATGCCCTGGAGTATCTGGGGCCGCTCGACGGGGCGAGGCAGCGGCTGCTGACAGAAGCCACCATGTCCGCGGCCATGAACACGCCTCCGGACGTCCAGATCACCTTGGCAAGTCGATTCTCGCGTGTCGCTTGGAAATACCAGGCTGTAGCCTACTCCCTGGTGTTGAAGGAGGTCGGCGCGATTTACCAAACCATGTATCTGGTCGCGACGGCTCTCGGTCTTGCACCGTGCGCCATTGGTGGCGGAAACTCTGATATGTTTGCCGAAGCGGCTGGGATTGATTACTATGAAGAAACCTCGGTCGGCGAGTTCATGCTCTCTGGGCTGGAGTGCACAACCAGTTGAGACATCTTGATGTTGCTGCGCTCGGCGAGGATCACTCTCCGATTCCGAACCCGAACCATTTGCCCCTTGAGGCGTTATAATGGGCTTCATAATCATAATACGGTGTTTTGAGCTTAAGATTCTGCGCCGACAACTGCCCGATTGCCGCGAGGACGTTGAAGACGGCGACGATTTCATCGTGCCGGGCCTTGACAAGATTGACCCTGGCATCCAGTAGTCTCTGCTCGGTATTCAACAGGTCGCTGATCGTGGTGAAGCCCGATGCCGCCTGACGGGCCATGCCCTTCACCGCCCCCTCGTTTGCCTTGATCGCGGTCTGGAACAGGGCGATGTTCGCCCGCGCCGTAGCCAGCGCGTGCCACGCCGACACCGCGGCGTCCTGGCTCGCCCGCAGGGTCTGCTCGATATTCGTCCGGGCCGCGCTCGCGCTTTGGCGCGCGCCGCGCGACTTGGCAGCGACGCTGCCGTTGTCGATCGGGATGCTGACCGATGCGATCAGGCTTGCGGACTCATAGCGGTCTTTGGGCATTTGCCGGTCGAGACTCCGCGAGGCACTTGCGGTGACGCTCACGGTTGGCAGCAGGCCGCCGTCGGAAATGTCAACGGCGTCCCGGGCAGCAGCTTCGGTGAATTTCGCTGCGATCACCTTGGGATTGTTGGCCCGCGCCAGCGCGACTGCTTCCTCCCGCGACGTCGGCAGCGGCAGGTCAATCCTAGGCAAGGGCAGCCTCTGGTCAGGCGCGGTACCGACGATTTTGACATAATTCGACATCGCCGTCGCCAGCGTGCTTTCGGCCGAATTGCGGGCGGCGGTGGCGGTCGCCAACTGGGCTTCCTGAAGATTGACGTCGGTCAGCGTAACCTGAGAGACGCGAAAGCGCGCCTGATAACCCCCGAGATCACGCCTTTGAATATTTTCAAAGTCAATCTGGATATCGAGCAGCTCCTGGGCCTGAGCCAGATCAAGATAGGCGCTGGCGGCCTGGAGCATGATGGTCTGCTCGGTATCGAACAGCGCCGCCCTCTGAGATTTTACGGTATTCTCCGCTTGGCTGATACCGGCGCCGATCTGACCGCCCTTGTAAATCGGCTGGCTGATAGATACCCCGACCGTTCGGGGATTAATCCTCGTCCACTTGTAGTCATACGGATTGAGATTGTTCCTATCTACTTCCCCACCGGCGTTGCCGTTGATCGCCGGCGAGGGGTGGGCCTGGGCACGCGCCTGAGGCACGCCTTCGTCGACGGATCGCAAGGTGGCCCGCGCGGCAACTAGGGTCGGGTTGCCGACATAAGCCTGGGTCAGTGCGTCTTCCAGCGTTTCCCCGATCGCTACCGAGGACAACAGAACCGCCAAGACGAAACCGCCGCCGAAGACGACCTGGGGGCATCCAAGGTTTTTCATGGTCGATACCCAATCTCCCGATCGGCCTTTGCCAGATCATTGTTCACAACAAGGCTGATATTTCTCTGGAGGCGGAACTTCATCCTAAATCAACCAGTTTAAACCAACTGACGCCGGGCTAGGCGGGCGAAGGGTCCGTCGGCAGCGATCAGATCTTGGTAGTGGCCGCTCTGGGCGACATGGCCCCTGTCGAGGACGATGATGCGGTGGGCATTGATCACTGTGCTGAGGCGGTGGGCGATGACGATACGGGTGACGGCGAGATGATCGAGGCTGGCGGTAACAATCGCCTGAGTGTGGTTGTCGAGGGCGCTGGTGGCCTCGTCCAGCAACAGGATGCGCGGCCGGGCGATGATGGCGCGGGCGATCAGTACGCGCTGGACCTGCCCGCCGGAAAAGGCACCGCCTTCTGTGACCACCGTCTGCATGCCCATCGGCATCGCCCGGATGTCCTCGGCGAGCCCGGCTTGCTCGGCGGCGCGCCAAGCATTCTCTTCAGAGAGGTGGACGTTGGCGCCGAGGATGTTCTCCAGCAGCGAGCCGGGCATCAGCTTGCCGTTCTGCATCACCACGCCGAGCTGGCGGCGCACCGACGGAAGGTCGAGGCCGCGCAGATCAGCGCCGTCGTAAAGAACCGCGCCTGAGGTCGGAGTTTCGAAGCCCAGCAACAGCCGGAGCAGCGTCGACTTGCCGCATCCCGACGGACCGACGAACGCCACGAACTCGCCGGCCGCGACCGACAGCGAGAACCCGCTGAAGATCGGTGGTAGCTCGGCGCCGTAACGGAAGTCGACATGGGACAGCTCCAACGCCCCAGACAGAACGCCGGGATCGGCCTTGGTGCCGTCGGTCTCCGGGACAGCCTCGAGAATGGGGGCGGCGTGGCGGTAAACTGGAGCCAGCGCGGCCATCTGGATTGCGGTAGTGACCAGCGCGGAGATGTTTGTGAAGGCCAGACTATAGGCGGACAGGAAGGCCAACAGAGTTCCCAGTGCTGGTAAGTCGACGCCGGCCTTGCCGTCTGTCCCCTCGGGCTGGCCGGACCAGAACCAGATCGCGGCAAAAATCGCCGTGGTTGCGGCTAGGCCGTAGGAACCGGAGACGGTCGAGACCAGCGCGTCCAGTCGATCAACGAGATAGCGCCGTCCGGCCAGTTTGGCATAGAGCCGCGACCATTTGAAGAATACCCGGTCTTCGGCGCCGCCCAACCGCAGCTTTGAGATGCCGACCGCCAGTTGTAGGGTCAGGCTGGTGACGGCGCTGGTCAGCGACATCACATCGTGCTCACAGCGCATCCGCAGCCAGCCGATCGCGGCGGCGAACAGGCAGAAAACAATCACCGGCAGCAGGGCAACGGCGCCCAGGCGCAGATCATACCACGCCATCAGGGCGATGGCGAAGACGCCCAGCACGCCGTTGAGCAGGGCGGTGATAGTGCTGCCGGTGATGGTCATCTGGATGCGCTGTATCGCCATGGTCCGGATCATGAGATCACCGGCGCTGAAATCCTTGCAGAACGAGGTGGGTAGCCGCAGCAGGCGATCGAACACCCCGGCCTGAAGACGGGTGCCGGCGCGGCCTTCGATCCGCAAAGCCGCAACCTGAACGACCAGCCGGACCAGAAACAGGGCGGCGGCTAGAACGGCCAGGATGATCCCCATGGTCCAGAGACCGTCCCAGTCGTGACTTGGTATCGCGGTCTCCACCAGATAGCCGGTGGCCATCGGGGGCGCCATCCCTAGCAAGCCGGCAATGAGGCCGAGACCCACCACCGCAAGGAGATCGGGACGAGCGAAACCGAACACCAGCCGGGCGATCGCGGCTCCGGTCAGAGATTCGAACGGCAACGACTGGTAGAAGGTTACGGCGGTCCCGCCCAACGTCGGCGCCGTTTCCGCGGTAAGGACTGTCTCGGTCCGGTCGAACGGGTCGAAAAGCCGGTAGCCCTGTCCTGGCCCCGGCAACACCGCCAGCGGGCGCTGATCGTGCTGGCGGAATAGCAGGAAGGGCGGCACGTCGTCGTGCCACCAGCCACTTTCGAGCACGATCTCCCGGGATCTAAGGCTGTTGGCGCGCAGGAACTGCTCCAGTGCAGGAACTGGCAACCCCGAGGCGGTGGCCGAACCGCGCTCCGGGGCCATGGCGGCCGCCTCAAAGCCCATGGCGGCGGCAATCGCGGCGCAGGCGTCTGCCACCGGGTCACGGCCCTCGATTGCTGCGGCCGACAGTCCGTCGGGCGGCGCAAGTATCTCCGACATCACCTCGAACGAGCGCCGGGCGGCGTCCAGATTGGCGGCCCGGCGGCTGTGCTGACGGTTAAGCTCGTCGACGGCGTTGACGCGGAGATTGAGTGGCAGCAAGGTCAACAGGAAACGGTTGAGGAGCTTCAAGCCCGCCCAGCACCGCCCCTCCTCCACAACCTCGGCGGTGGCGGCGATCGCAGCGGCCACCGGTTCCGGCACCGAGAGCCAGCCGCCCGGATAGAGCGGGAAGGCGACGCCGCCTTGACTCTCCGGCAGCTCTTCGAGATCGAGAAACTGGGGTACCGCGCCGTCGATGGTCAGCCAGACCGGGACCGTCAGTGGGCCAAGCCTGAGGTTGGGAGGCAACGGAAAAGCGTCGCTCCGGGCGCCGCCGGGAGCAACAGAAACCGCGAGAGTGGTGACGGCGGGGCGCGGGTCTAGCGGGCGCGTCAGAGCTTCGGTGACCGCGCCGGCCCAGCGATCAACCTTGCCGGCGATGACCGCCGCCATCGTCTCAGAGCCACTGAGGGCGCGGATCAGTTCCAGTTCCACCTCGGCCACCGAGGTTCCTGCTAGGCCACTGGCCACCAACGACACGGCTTCGCCACCATCAGGGGTCTCCACGCCGAAAAGGATGTCGCCGGGCTCCAGCGCGAAGAGGTGATAGTGGGGTCCGCCCAATGTGCCATCGGAGGTCTCGGTGAGAAGAATGTCGATCCCCCCGGTCAGCACCACCCAGGCCCGCTCCGGGTCGTCCAGCCGCATCGGCCGGTGGCCAGTCAGGTGACGCACCGTCCCGCGCTCCGCCCAGTGGGCGGGCTCAAAATCAGAGTCGACCAGAACTGAATTATCCAGCATGCTCGGGTCCGGTAGCAGGGGCTTCGGATCAGGTTTGGATCAGGCGTCGATAGGGGCCGTCCCGGGCGGTCAGGTCCTCGTGGGTTCCCCGCTCCAGCACCGCACCGCGGTCAAGGACGATGATCTCGTCGCAATCGCGGATAGTGCTCAGGCGGTGGGCGATGATCAGACAGGTGCAACCGCGACGGCGGACGTTGGCGATCACCCGCCGCTCCACCTCGGTATCGAGTGCGCTGGTCGCCTCGTCTAGAATCAGGATTGAGGGCCGGTTGACCAGCGCCCGCGCGATCTCTAGTCGCTGGCGCTGGCCGCCGCTGAAGTTGCGTCCCTGCTCGGCCACAGAGGCGTCGTAGCCGCCGGGACGGAGCATGATGTCGTCGTGAATTTCTGCATCCCGAGCGGCGCGGAGGATCGCGCCCTCGGGCACGGTGTCGTCCCACAGGGTCAGGTTGTCACGGATGCTGCCCTCGAAGAGGACGATATCCTGATCGACCACAGCCATGGAATCGCGCAACTGGGTACGAGGTAGGTCCGCCATCCTGCGGCCGTCGAAGACGATCTCGCCGTTCCAGGGTTCGACCAGACCGCTGACCAGCCGTCCGACAGTGGATTTGCCGCAGCCCGAACCGCCGACCAGGGCCACCCAAGAGCCCGGCGCCAGATTGAGGGTGAAATCCTTGAGCAGCGGCGCTTCGGTCGGCACATAGCCGAAGCCAAGGCCGCGCACCCGGATATCACCGCTCAGACGCCCGACGCGCCCGAGCGCGGTCATGGCACCACCGTCGCCCGCCTCGACGGCCTCGTCGCCGCCGAATTCCCGCGCCGCCGGAGCTGCCAGAATGTCCTGAAACTGATCCAGCACGCCGCGCGCGTCCTTGATGCGCACCCCCTCGTTGGTCAAACTGGTCACGGCAGCCATGAAACTGCCCTGGAGGGTCGAAAACGCCACCAGCAGGCCGATGGTCAATTCCCCCTTCATCACAAGCACGCCGCCGATCACCAGCACCGCCAGGGTTGCAGTCGAAGAGAAGAGTTCCGGGATCACGCTCAGGCGGCCGGCGGTGCGGCCCAGCCGTTGCTGCTGGTTGGCGAGCAGGGTCAGTTGACCGGCCCAGCGGGAAAAGAACACGCCCTCGGTGCCGTTGGCCTTCATAGCCTCCAGCATGCTCAAGCCCTGCATGGTGGTGGCCCCGACCTTGTTGCCGAGCAGCGCAATCTGCTGCCCGGCCTCCTCCAGGAAGCGATGGGAGGCCAGGAAAGAGGCCAGGATGCACAGCGAAAAGCCGACCACCACGCCCGCCAGCAGGAGATGATAGCTCATCATGATCAGGCCAAAAAAGACCAGCGACACACCACCAACCAGGATGTTGCCAAAACTCTCGGCGGCATAAATCGACAGTTCGTCGGCCTTATCGACCCGGTTGCTGATGCTGCCGGGATAGCGTTGCATAAAGAAAAAGATCGGCAAGCGGAGCATGCGATGCACGAACCGCCCACCGGCCTGAAGCGCCAGCCGGGTCTTCAGCCGTCCCAGAGTGTAGCCGCGCAGCCAGGACAAGGCGCCCTGGATGACCACACCGGCGGCCATCACCAGCAGCATCCAGCCAATCCAGTCACTTTGACCTTCGAGTAGGAAGTAGTCGGTGAAGATGCGGGTGAAGCTGGGGATCACCAAACCCGGAACGATCAGCAGCGCCCCGGTCAGTGCGACCAGGGCGAAAGCGTCCTCACCGCCTTTCAGCCAGTGGAGCAGCATAGCCGCTACCGAGGGCGGGGTGCCGCCCCGCACGAACTCCGGCCCGGGGGCGAACGTCATGGCGATACCGGAAAACATCGTCTCGAATTCTTCTACCGTCATCCGGCGCCGGCCCATCGCCGGGTCATTGAGGTGGACGCCAGAACGGCCGAAACCTTCCAGCACCAGAAAATGATTCATGTTAACGAAGACGATGGCCGGCATCGGCAGGGCTCGCAGCGACTGCGCGCTTCTGTACTGCCACGCCTTGGCCACCAGCCCGAAGGCCCGCCCCGCCCTTAGAATGTTCAGCGCCTTGGCGCCGTCGCGAGACACGCCGCAGGGGGCGCGCAGCTCGTCCAGCGACATCCAGCGGCCGAAGCCGGCGAGCACCATTGCCAGGGACGCGGCGCCGCACTCGGTCGCCTCCAACTGGAGAATGCTG
>SESF01026648.1_pt1 | contig 11617 bp, 13 predicted proteins | sample 3171521 | NCBI WGS metagenome assembly SESF01 (sample SAMN10866945, study PRJNA518727) | freshwater metagenome | biome: subpolar coniferous forest; feature: holomictic lake; material: water; isolation source: holomictic Lake 227, 6 m and 8 m depth | place: Canada: near Kenora, Ontario | collected...
GCGCGTTTTCCCTTTGGCGGGAAGTGAGTGGAGGGGGGACTCTGAAAACCCGTCGCTCCGGCAGTATGCAAGGCACGAAGAAAGACAAAGAGGAAGAGGGGAACGCTTTGAAGGCAAACAGGGCCTGCGTCTATCAATAGGCCGCTTTGAGCGGCTCCTCGTCCACGCCACCAGTGTCACTGGTAGCAAGGGGGCTACCCCCGCGCCACCAGCTCAAAGCGGTAGCGCTCATCGTAGCGGCCCCGGTTGAACGAGCGGCAGCACTTCAGGCACGCCACGGGGCGGCGGAACGGGCGCACGCGCCGCACTTCCGCATGGCAATGGCGGCAGCGGTAGACCACTTTGCGCGATACGTAACGGCGCGGCAGCGGCAGCTCGTGGCAGCGTTTTTCGCCGTCGAGCCCCAGATCGGCGCACGCCTGCCGCCACTCCGGCCCGTGCGGCTGGATGCGCCGCCGCCCCGCCCGGTAGCGGGCGAGCAAATGGGCCAGTTCATGCCGCAGCGTGCGGTCCACCTCCTCCATGCCAAAGGGAACCACCTTGGGGTTGAGCGCCACCGTCCAGTGGGTGTAATTCGCCAGCCCCGCCGTCGTCCGCAGCCGCCGATTCCACCGGACGTGCACCAGCCGGGCCAACGCACGGCACCCCACGGACGTCAGCAGATGGCGGGCGGTGGCTTCCAGGGTCGTTTCGGTAAAGTCCGCCTGCGGCAGAACCGGCGCCGTGGTTCGCCCGGTGGCATCGGCGAGGTTTCCCCGGCGCGGGTCGGCCTGACGGGGGAACAAGGGAGCCACGACGCCTCCCACCATGCTTTTGACTAAATGGACCAGTCGCACCATGGTTCTAACCCGCCTTTCGAAATGACGGCGCGGCCGGAAAGCATGGCTGCCCCCCCGGGAACGCTGATGGATTCCCGTTTCTTCTTGGGCATGATTTGGAGCTGCGTCTCCTCGTAATACACGAGCGAGTTCGCAGGAACGCTATGTTGCAAGAAAACATTGCCGCCGATGGTCGAGTTTTCACCAATGACCGTTTCGCCTCCCAGCACCGTACTGTTCGGATAAATCGTCACATTATTTTCAACGTTGGGGTGGCGCTTGCCTCCCTTGAGGATGCGGCCCTCCTCATCCTTCTGGAAGCTCTTCGCGCCGAGGGTGACGCCGTGGTAGAGCTTCACGTGGGAGCCGATCACGCAGGTTTCACCGATGACGACGCCCGTGCCGTGGTCGATAAAAAAATGCGTGCCGATGTGCGCCCCCGGATGGATGTCGATGCCGGTGCGCGAGTGGGCCCACTCCGTCATCATGCGCGGGATGAGCGGCACATTTTGCCGGTAGAGCGTGTGGGCGCAGCGCTGGATGGCGATGGCCTCCAGGCACGGGTAGGCCAGGATGATCTCGTCAAAGCTGCTGGAAGCCGGGTCCCCCTCGAAAGCCGCCTCCACGTCGCTCCAGAGCACTTCGCGGATCACCGGGAGGCTCTTGAGCATGTGGAGAACCACCGCTTTCGCTTCCTGTTCCGGGCAATCCGGCCGGGCGACTCGCAGGCTCTTGCAGACTTCGTTGTGCAAACGGCGGAAAAAAGACTCCACCCGGCTGCCGGTGGAGCGCACCAGTTCCCCCGAATGCACCACCTCCTGGTCATGGAACCCGGGGAAGAGGAGTTGGAGCAAATCGGCGCAGAGAACGGCCAGTGCGCGTTTCGAAGGCAGGTTGGAGCCATCGATATTGTTGATTCCGCCGACGTTGCGGTAGGAATCGAGCAGTTCCCCGACGATTTGTGGCAAATGGGAGTCCATTGTTTCCCGCAACTTAAGCACCTGCGCGGCCGGATTTCCAGACAACTTACGCGCCCCCGCGGCAGGGTTCCCACAGCAAACACATTGCACCACAGAGAGCACAGAGCAAAGAACGAGACTTTTTTCTTTTCATCCCTCTGTGCCCTCTATGCCCTCAGTGGTGCATCCTCTCCCCCGCCGGGCCATCGGGGAATTTGTGAAAAATGCCGTTTGCCATCCGGCAAAATACTGTAACTTCAACGCACATTCACCGATCCACCCGTTCCCATGAAATTCCGCATCACCCTGACCGCCCTCGCCCTCGCCGCCGCTCTTTTCACCGGCTGCGACAAAATCAAGCCCCTCCTCCACCGCTTCTCCAAACAGCCCCCGGCCGCCGCCACGACGCCCACTCCGTCGCCGACAGCCACCCCCTCCCCCACCGCCACGCCGACGCCGAAACCAACCGCCAACCACAACGCCAGCGTCATCGTGCTGTGCTATCACCGGTTTGAGGACATCAAGAGCCCCATGTCGACAAAACCGGCCGACTTCGAGCAGGAGATGCAGCAGATCAAAGATGCCGGCTTCACCGTGATCTCGATGCAGGACTTCCTGGCCTGGCGGCGCGATGAAAAGCAAATCCCCGAAAAGAGCGCGCTGATCACCATCGACGACGGCTACGTCTCCGCCTACGAGGTCGCCTGGCCGATCCTGAAAAAATTCAACTATCCGTTCACCGAGTTCGTCTACCTGCAATACGTCAACTCGGGCGGCAAATCGATCACTTGGGACCAGCTCGCCGAACTGCGCGACGCCGGGGTGGAAATCGGCAGCCACAGCATCACCCACCAGAATTTGAAAGGCCACACCGCCAAGGCCGCCGCCGAAATCAAGCAGATGGGCTATGACGAGTGGTTGCGCAAGGAAATCACCGGCTCCAAGAAGACCCTGGAAAACCGGCTCGGCATCAAAGTGAGCGTCTTCGCCTACCCGGAAGGCTCCTACAACGAGAAAGCCCGCGCCATTGTCAAGGAAGCCGGGTACGAAGCCGCGTTTGTCACCTACGGCCAGCGCAACACCTTCAGCAGTCCCGCCTTTGACCTGATCGGCCGCTACGCCATCGAAGCTGGCAAGCCGAAGACCTTCAACGACGCCCTCGCGATGATCGGCGGCGGCATGGGCCCCGGTATGGCGATGACGGCGAGCGCCTCGGTGGCATCCGAAACCGCCTCCGCCCCGGCCACCAGCAACAACACCACGCCCGCCGAGGGAGCCACCGTCTCCGATCCCAAGCCGCTCATCAAAGCCGCCTTGAGCAACCTCGGGGCCATCGACGCGGGCAGCGTCACCATGCGCATCAGCGGCTTCGGCCCGGTCCCGGCCCAATATGACGCGGCCACCCAGACCGTCAGCTTCCAGCCCAGCACCCAACCGCTGCGCGACACCGAATACACCGTCTTTGTCGCCGCCAAAGTGGCGGGCAAGCGGACCGAGATCCACTGGAGCTTCAAGTTCGACCCGGCGGCGAAGAAGTAGCGGGTTGCGGAATTCTAGAAAAAGGCGGCACCGCCGGGTGTCGCCTTTTTTTGTTTCCGCTCGTTTCCAGGCTCCAGCTTGAAAACGAGGTAAAGAAACGCCTTATCGGCCCTCAAAGAGCGAAGCAATAGAAACTCGCAGCGCAGCGGCAATGGCCGCGATTTCATAATCGCGGATAAACCGTTGGCCGGCTTCCATCCGGGAAAGAGCAGAGCGGTCACAATAAATGCCGCGAGCCGCCAGACGCCCCGCCAAATCCTCCTGGGATACAGGGGGCTTGTTGTTCAAGCGGGCCTTGCGAATCCGAGGCCCGATGAGGTTGCGCTCCCCGGCAGAATGCTTCTTGATTATGTGCAACTTTCGCACACTTGACTGTGGCAAATGTCATCCCTATGATTGTGTGAATATCACACATTCTTCCATAGACTTCAGGAATAACCCAAGTCGAGACACCTGGCACGCCAACCCCTTGTTGACGATTCAATTTTCATGGATGCCATTGTCCGGCAATGGGGGATGCCTTGATTGAAACGGAATACAGGACATGCAAAAGCTCTTCAAATACTTGCTGGCGGTTATGGTAATTGGATCAACCTCTATCTTAACGGCCTATGAAGCCAGTGGCGCTTCGGCCGAACTTTCCACGCCATCCGATGGGAATACCGTCGAAAGTTCAACGCAGACAACACCCACGCCATCGCCCGCGAAACAACCGACTCTCGAAGGCGTATTCTACGTTCTCGAGCGCATTTCCAAGGCAACGGATTCGGGAATCGTGAGCTTGACGCCTGGAACGAAAGTCCTGCTTGTACACACGGGAACGCCGATGGTGATCACAGATGGCCAGCAGCAATATCAAGCCTATTCCTATCAACTGACCAAAAACCCGGATCTTGGGGAAAAATTAGCCCGGGAGGAACATTCCAAGCAGGCTAAATTCGAGCAGGCCGTTTTGCAAACAACTCAAGAACGGCAAAAGCAGGAATATCTGGCAAAAAAAACGATCCGCGAAAACATAAAAACAATCATTGAACGGCAGCAAAAAATCATAAAAATTCAGCAACAAATCAAAGATGTCCGGCGGGACATTTTCGAGAATACCCCCAACAGCCTTACTCAGCCTCCACTGTTCCCCGATGCATGGCGCAACCCGGGGCCTTTGCAACTCTTTCTCGCGGATAAGAAAAAGGAATTGCGTCATTTAGAAGAGGAACTCGAAAAGCTCTGTGGGTACGCTACGTTCAACTAAGAGCGCGTCTGGAAATAAGCTTTACAAGATGACGCAGGAGCAACGCCGTCAGCTCTCAAATGAACCTTGTCAGATGGAAAGGTTATTTCCAGACATGCTCTAATCCTCATTGCTCTTAAAAATGCCTTTTTCTTGCCGCCGCAAAGTTGTTAGGCTTTGCGGCTGTAGTGAAAATTCTCCGCACCTCTTCCGCCGCCGCGCGCGTCTGCCGTGGCGTTCCCCGTCCCCTTGTTCTGGTGCCGACCATGGGGGCTCTCCACGATGGGCACCTCTCTCTCATCCAGCGGGCGCGAGCCCTGGCCGGACCGAAGGGGACGATAGCCGTGAGCATCTTTGTCAACCCGACGCAATTCGGGCCCAAGGAAGATTATTCCCGCTATCCCCGCCCCATCGCGCAAGACACCGCCAAATGCCGCGCCGCCGGGGTAAATCTGCTCTTTCTCCCCAGCGCGGAGACATTCTACGCGCCCGGCCATTCCACCTGGGTGGACGAGTCGACCCTCTCCACGGGGCTCTGCGGTGCGAGCCGGCCGGGACACTTCCGGGGGGTCTGCACGGTGGTATCGAAACTCTTCCACGTCTTCGCGCCGGATTACGCCGTGTTCGGTCAAAAGGACGCCCAGCAGCTCGCCGTCCTGCGCCGGATGGTACGCGACCTTCATTTCCAGATCCAGATCGTCGGGGCCGAAATTTACAGGGAACCGGACGGCCTGGCGATGAGCTCCCGCAACCGCTTCCTCTCGAAAGCCCAACGGGCGCAAGCGCCGGTGCTCCACCGCGCCCTGCTCGGCGCCAAGGCAGCCGCCAAGGCGGGCCTTCGCAACCCGGCCCGGCTCCGGGCGCGCGTCATCAAGACCATTGAAACCGCGCCGCTCGCCCGCATCGACTACGTGGAAGCCGTCGATGCCGAGACGCTCGCCCCTCCCTCCGCCGCCACCCGCCGCCTGCTCCTCGCCGTGGCCGTCCGCTTCGGCAAGACCCGGCTGATCGACAACGTGGAGATCAAATTTTCCAAATGAAAACTTATGATTTTGTCGTGCTGGGCAGCGGCATCGCGGGCTTGAGCTTCGCGCTCAAAGCCGCGCGCCACGGCACCGTGGCCCTTATCACCAAGCGCGCCGGGGAAGACTGCAACACGGCCCAGGCCCAGGGGGGCGTGGCATGCGTCACCAGCGGGGAGGATTCCTTCGACCTCCACGTGCGCGACACGCTCACCGCCGGGGCCGGCCTCTGCAAGGAATCCGTCGTGCGGACCATCGTCACCGAAGGCCCGGCGCGCATCCAAGAATTGATCGAACTGGGCGTCCACTTTGACGAGCGCGACATGGAAAGCGGCGAGCGTGAGCTGGACCTCGGGCGCGAAGGCGGCCACTCCAAGCGCCGCATCCTGCACGCCCGCGACGCCACGGGGCGCGAGATCGAGCAATCGCTCCTCCGCGCCGCCCAGGCCTCGCCGCGCATCGACCTTTTGGAAAACCACATGGCCGTGGACCTCATCACCACGGGCAAGCTCGGTTTCGTCACCGAAGACCGCTGCGTGGGGGCCTACGTCCTGAACGAATCGAGCGGTGAAGTGGAGACCTTCCGCACCGACCGCCTCATCCTCGCCACCGGCGGCTGCGGCAAAGTCTATCTCTACACGACCAACCCGAACGTGGCCACGGGCGACGGCATGGCCATGGCCTGGCGCGCCGGAGCGACCATCGCCAACATGGAATTTGTCCAATTCCACCCCACCTGCCTCTACCATCCCGCGGGCGGGAGTTACTTGATCAGCGAAGCCGTCCGGGGAGAAGGGGGGAGGCTCGTGGACGCCAGGGGGCGCGAGTTCATGGGCCGCTACCACAAGCTTGGCGCGCTCGCCCCGCGCGACATCGTCGCCCGCGCCATCGACGCCGAGATGAAGCGGACCGGCGCGCCGTGCGTCTACCTGGACATCACCCACAAACCGGCCGAGTTCGTCCGCGAACGCTTCCCCAACATCTACGAGAACTGCCTCAAGCTCGGCATCGACATCACGAAGGAACCGATTCCGGTCGTCCCCGCCGCCCACTACCAATGCGGCGGCGTCCTCACGGACAACAACGGCGCGACCAGCCTGCGCGGGCTCTACGCAGTGGGCGAAGTGGCCTGCACCGGGCTGCACGGATCCAACCGGCTCGCCAGCAACTCGCTCCTGGAAGCCGTCGTCATCGCCCACCGGGCCATCGCCCACGTGCTGGTGGACCTCCCCCTCAACGGCCAGCCGCCGCGCGAGTTGACGCTCCCGGAGTGGATCAGCGGAGACGCCCACGATGTGGACGAAATGGTGGTCATTTACCACAACTGGGACGAAATCCGGCGGCTCATGTGGGACTACGTCGGCATCGTCCGCACCGACAAGCGGCTCAAGCGCGCCAGCACGCGGTTAAGGAACCTCTTGCGCGAGATCCAGGAGTTCTACTGGGACTTCAAACTCAACACCGATCTGCTGGAACTGCGCAACCTGGCCACCGTCGCCGCCTTGATCGTCGATTGCGCCCTGCTGCGCAAGGAGAGCCGGGGCCTCCACTACACCCTCGACTACCCCGAAGCCGACGACCGCCACTGGCTCAAAAACACGGAAATCCGCTGGGTGTAGCCCGCGCGTGCGCACACGCCTCCCCCCTACCCCGGGATGAGCAGGATCGGGAGGTGGGTCTTTCGCGAGACGCGCGGGGCGACGCTGCCGCTCCAAAAGGCGTCCATGCCGGTCCGGGCAGAGGTTCCCATGATAATGAGATCCGCCCCTTCGCTTTGCGCCTCCTGGGTGATGAGCTTGGTGGCGTCGCCGCGCCGGACGTGCGCCGTGACGCGGGTGCCATCGGCATGCAGGCGGCCGAGCAGCTCTTGCATGTATTTCCCGGCGTCTTCATGGGCGATGTCCAGCATCTCCTGCGTGGTGGCGGGGAGCAGGATGCGGGAGGTGGTTTCCGCACCCGTGAGGGTGTCCAGGGTGGGGACGATCATGAGGAGGCTCAGGCTCCTGCCGCAGGCTTGGGCCAGCGCGGCGGCGGCCGGGAGGGCGGCTTCGCGGACTTCCGTGCCGTCCAGCGGGACCAGGAAGGAGCCTTCCCGGGGCATCGGCACGGGACCGCTTTCCTGCGGCCGCACCAGCAGCACCGGGACGCCCGAGGCGACGACCTGCTGGGCGATGGAGCCGAAGAGGAGGTGGCGCAGGCCGCTCCGCCCATGGGTGCACATCATCACGAGGTCGGAGGCGAATTCGTGCGCGTGTTCGACAATGGAATCCGCCACGTCCGCGATGGCGGTGGTATGGACATGCATTTCCACCGGCAGATCGGGCGGAAAACAACGGCTCCGCACGCCTTCCAGGTAGGTCTGCGCCTCGCCCGCTTCCGAGAGATGCGGTTCGCCGTGCACTTGTTTGGGGGCGTTGCGCTCGATGACGTGAACAAGCGTCACCCCGGCTTGCAACTTCTGCGCAAGGTGGACGGCGGTGGGCAGGATGGCTTCGGAGAGGCGCGACCCGTCCAGCGGGATGATGAGGCGCTTAAACATGATGGGCTCTAGTGGGCGGTGAAGGTCTGGTACAGCAGAAAGGCGTTCAGTGCGATAATAATCGCCGCGACGACGACGGCGGCGGCGGTGGTGGCGGGGTGGTTGGCAAGGTGGCCCATCAGATCCTTGCGCCGGGTGAAAAGGATCAGCGGGACGAGCGCGAAGGGGAGGCCGAAGCTCAAGACCACCTGGCTCAAGATGAGCGTCCGGGTCGGGTCGAACCCGAGGCCGATGACGAGCAGGGAAGGGACGATGGTGATGGCGCGCCGCAGCCAGATCGGAATCTGCCTGCGCATAAACCCTTGCATGACGACTTGGCCCGCCATGGTGCCGACGGAGGCCGAGGAGAGCCCCGAGGCGAGCAGTGAAATGGCGAACACCCAGCCGGAGGCTTTCCCCAGCAGCGGCTCCAGGGTGCGGTGGGCTTCCTCCAGGGTGCCCACCTGCGTCATCCCGCTGCGAAAAAAGGTGGAGGCGGCCATGACGAGCATGGCGGCGTTCACCAGCCCGGCGATCCCCATGGCGATGGAGACATCCACGAGTTCAAACCGGTAGAGCCGGCTCGCCCGCTGCGGGTCGCGCGTGATGATCCGGCTTTGCGTCAGCGCGGAGTGGAGGAAGATGACGTGGGGCATCACGGTTGCGCCGAGGATCCCCGTGGCCAGCAGCACGGCGTCCCTGGGCAGCAGGGGGAGCACGGAGTGCAGCGCCACCTGCCCCCAGTCCGGCGGGCTGAACCACGTTTCCAGCAGATAGGAGACGGCGATCACCCCCACGAGCACGCCGATCACCGCCTCGATTTTCCGGAAGCCCCGCACCTCCAGGCCTAGGATCAGGAACGTCACCACGGCGGTAAGCAGCGCGGAGGGCAGCAGCGGCAGCCCCAGGAGGAGGTTGAAGCCGATGGCGGCTCCCACGAACTCGGCCAGATCGGTGGCCATGGCCACGATCTCCATGAGGATCCACATTCCCCAGACAACCGGCCGGGGAAATTCGTTCCGGCAATGCTCCGCGAGGTTCGTGCCGGTGGCAATGCCGAGCTTGGCCGAAAGCGCCTGGACGAGCAGGGCCATCAGGTTGCTGGCGAAAACGACCCACAGGAGCGTGTAGCCGAACTGCGCCCCGGCCTGAATGTTGGTGGCGAAATTGCCGGGGTCGATGTAGGCGACGCAGGCGATGAAAGCGGGCCCGAGGAAGGGAAGCAGTCGGCCGATGCCCCGTTTGCGGCTCTGCCCTTCCAAGACATCCATCGCGGCCTGGACGGTGGGAGCGTCATCCGGTTTCACGCCTCCCACGGAGGCAGCCTCCCCGCAAAACCCGTGCTGGGGATGCCGTGGAGGCATGAAATTAGGCATGGCTAACTTTATTTGTCTCGGCATAGTTTTTGTCAACAAGGAATCGGTTTTGCCAAGGGGCGCAGGAGGCGGCAAAACAGCCATGCGAAGGCGATTGCCGCCGCCGGAATACCCTCTTTCCAGGGCTCACGCATCTAAATTTTTCTCTCTCGAATTTGATGGAAAAATCTTTGCAGCAAAATCCCAATCACCCCTTTGGTTGAAAATTTTACAGAGAAGGTGTCACTTTCCCTGAAAGCCAGGCACCACCGGTAAAACCGGTGGCTTGTAAGGTGAGCCGCTCAAAGCAGCTTGTTATTGCTCGTTAGCGTTTTTTGCTTTCTGCGACTACTGCTACTTCGGGGATTTCAAGTTGATCCATTCTTTGGTCTTCGGTTTCCTGATTTTGGATATAGTGCCGGATAACCTCGGTATCACGGCCTACCGTGTCTACGAAGAACCCACGCGCCCAAAGGCTCTGGCCCGCGTAGTTCCTCGTTTGCTTCAAGAAATGCCGGGCTACATGGATCGCACTCTTGCCCTTGATGTAACCCACTACACTCGATACCGCCAACTTCGGCGGTAGGCTTATGAGCATGGATAAAGCGCGATGGGAATATTGACAAGACCAAACGAGATAGGGCCTTTCCAAATCGCATTCATTGACAATCCTTTCGTGAAAAGAGAAATCCGTGCCGTCAAGGGCGGCACGGATTATCATCAGCAACCCAAGATTTCCTTAGGGTTGTTTCTTTTCAGACTCGACGCGGTGTTCTTCAGGAACGGCGGCTTCTGATGCAGTCGAGATGTCCTCGGCGTTACATTCTTTGAGCACTGCCGTTGCGCGGTCAATTCCGCCTGCATCTTCCGTATGGACGGACACGAGAATATTGCCCTCCTTGATTTTCGACTCATAGCGGCGGGCCTCGAATTCAGGCATGCCCATTCCGACCAACGCGCCGACGATTCCGCCTACCGCGGTGCCCACGGCGGCTCCGCTCAAGGCAGCTATGATGGGGCCCGCTGCGATAAATGGCCCCAGGCCCGGAATCGCCAAAGCGCCAATGCCCGCAAGCCACCCCAGGACACCCCCTGCAACGAAGCCGGTGGTGCCCCCCGTCGTGGCTCCTTCCGGGGCTTTGGTCTCGTGTTCAATAGCAAAATCTTTACTCCCCGTGGTATCGGCGAAGAGCATCGAAATGTCGTTGGGATAGAATCCAACGCTCTTGAGGCGCTCTACCACAGTCTCGGCCTGCTGCCGGTTGTTCAGAATTGCAAATACGGATTTTTTCATAATGGATTAATGGGATTTCTTAATTTCGAGATGGTTGGTTACTTTTTCCTTACCGGCGATCTTTTCCGCGATGGAAGCGATCGTCATTTTTTCCTGTTCCGAATGAACGGGACCACGAAGCGTCACTTTCCCGTCGATTGTGATCACCTTGATGTTCTTTGCCATTGTGGAGAGAGAGTCATTTTTAACTATCTCGCGACGGATATTCTTTGTCATTTCACGATCTGACGCCGACCCGCCTTGCTCTTCCGCAGTTACTTGCTCGGTAGCGTTTTTCTTAGTGTTGTCCGGCTTGGTTGGCTGCTGATCTTGCGCTTGCGCAAGCCCAGTCGAGGCAACCAATAGGGCGATTAGGATGTTTTTCATGACGTGAGTGAAACGAGCCCCAGGATTTCCTCGGCTGTTACCTAGCTGCCGTTCGTGGAAACCAGCATGCCCCGTAACACCCTCTGCTACGGCCATATGCGGATCCAATCCCGATGAGGAGACATGAACAAGCTCACATTCAAAGGCCAATGGAATGAAGTCCAAGGGAAGCTCAAACAGAAATTTGGGAATCTCACAGACGATGACCTCACCTATTCGGAGGGAAAAGATGAGGAGTTGCTGGGACGGCTGCAAAAGAAACTAGGCAAAACCCGGGACGAGATCCGCAAACTCATCGCCGACCTGTAGAATTCCACCTATATGTTATATTACGCCATTGTCTTTCTGATAATCGCGATTATCGCTGCCATCTTTGGCTTTGGCAGCATCGCTGGCACCGCATCTTGGATCGCCCAGGTTCTCTTCGTGGTGTTTCTTGTTCTGTTCATTATTTCCTTTCTCAGGGGACGTGGCCCAAAGGTATAGACCACGACAAAGGGCTAGAGCGTTTTTGGGTT
>SESF01030983.1_pt1 | contig 11613 bp, 7 predicted proteins | sample 3171521 | NCBI WGS metagenome assembly SESF01 (sample SAMN10866945, study PRJNA518727) | freshwater metagenome | biome: subpolar coniferous forest; feature: holomictic lake; material: water; isolation source: holomictic Lake 227, 6 m and 8 m depth | place: Canada: near Kenora, Ontario | collected...
TTTTTAATTTCCGACTACAGCAATCGCTACATTATCTCCTATTGGTGTTACTGATGGGATAAATGCAGGCACTCCTACCGGTGTTCCATCCGCGCGTACAGAGATACTCCATCGGCCGACAGCACCATTTTTGCTTCCCCAATCCTCTTCGATCATTCTCAACAGTGACGGGCAATACATTTTTGCATTACAGGTTTTGGAACCACCTGTCTGGTAGCGGAAGGTTACATACCCTTTAGTATCACGACCATAATTTTTATCATTTTTACATGCTGCTTCGAAATCAGTTTTCTGATCGATCAAAATCGCCCCTTCAACTATTGAACGATAGGCCTTTGCTGTACTTGATTTGATGGAGTCTGGTTTCTCGCCAAACATGAGCAAGAAATCCTCTGTAACTGCCGCTTCTATATGATCATTACTTATTGCCCGTATTCTCACCAATGCTTCAAATTTTGCACCTTCATCGAGGTCAAAATCATCAATCGTAAAGAGACACTTCTGTGGAGTTTTTCCTGTATGTGTAACATTTTTCTCTGCAAGCTCTTCATCTCCAGAAACAATAGCGACAGCATACTCGACAGCTCCTTTCGCCAATGTGTCAGGTAGTCCATTCCAGCGAACTTCAAGTTTAGACTGGTTTTTTCCAGTCGCATCAGGGTCAAGTATAAATTGTAATCGTTCTTCCCCCTCATCATAAATCAACCCTGACCATGCAAGAGGTTTGTTTGTTTTACCCTGCCAGGGGACTACTTCAATTCTCAGAAGTGTATCTGAGGGGAAAGGGTGAATGGCGTTTACCCATAGATGTGGATAGCAATTCAACTCATCAACAGACTCTTTAAAGGTAAGCTCGGTACTCTTTCTGGTTATCTTTACAAGATCTTGTTTCTGTTCTCTTGTTGGCTCCTGAAGCATGAGAGCATCAATCTGGGATTCTGCAGTCATTGAGGAGCGTGACTGTAAAAAAAGTCTTTCAACAAGTAAAACCGATGTGTCAAGGTCTTTTATATCTGGCTTGGTATCGAATGCAATTGGCCATAACCCTAATTTTATAAGCGATGTATTAATTGTTTCAGCAGAATTACAGGATGAGTAATAATCGAATTCCAAAAAGGGGGAAATCGTTGAGTGACCACCCAATCGTCTAGCTTTTTTTACAGCAGTTTTGACAAACTCTTTCCATCCATGAGGGATGTTTTTTTGTGCCTCTTTGCTTGATTCTTCAAAGAGGATTTTTTCAGGAATTTCACGGCCAGCATTGTAGATTCCGTCCATACCTGCCCCAGCGGTATTCACATCCACGAGAAGTAATGCTGCTGCTTTCTTGTCTTCTCTTATTTCTACAGCCATATCAGCAGTAATGAGACGATTGTTGGTATCCGCCTCATCCACAACACCGTAACATTTCCATTGTTTGAGTTTAAATACTGTCGACAAACACAAACAATGAATAATTTCCTGATCAAAGCAGCGCACAAAGGCAATACTTCCATCCTGTGGCTTCCCTAAAAGAGTATCAAATGCCCCGGCAAGTAACGTGGCTTGTACATCACTCAGCATAATAAGTGTACTTTTTATGGTCTGTTATGCCTCATCGATTATCCGAAAGCGAGGGCAAAGCCTTTTCATAGTTTCCGCATCATTTACCCCAACCAATACTCCAAGATCACGGAGTCTACGCTCAAGAATGCGTTTATTTCGAAGCAACGTCTCAGCGGAAATTTGCATACCAGGTGGAGATTCATCAACATAGAGACCGTACCGGTCTCTAAGAATATGAAGTAGATCAATAAAGGTAAGTGTGTTTTGGCGCTTTCGTTTTGCAGCTTTCCGCAAATGACGGTGTACAATATAATCAAGCATCGTATTCGTAAGTACGATAGAGCGTGCATCCGAGCTTATGGTTTTTCCAGAAACTGTTTTGCGAGATATTCTTCTTTGTGCCATACCATTAGGCATGTCTATAAGTAGAAGTGAATTGATGGCTTTGATATGCTGCGAAAAAAGATTTTTTCCCCCCATAAGTTTGCACAACGATTCAGCAAGCCGATCTATTGGATTATCACCACCGCGCAATAATTCTTGTAACTCAGGCTCGATTCCATCACTTTCTTCCAAGGCATCAGCAATCCCTAGACACTTTTCATCAAGATCATTAAGTATCGTTTCTGAACGAATGTGTATATTTTTATAAATTGACCCTAAAAAATTTATAAATTCAGAAGAATCTGGGGTTACGCTGGGAATCAATTCACGCAATTGCCTGTCATTGCGGATTTTTGTTTCAATTATTCCCATGCTCATTAATAAAGTGGGCAAGCGTACAAGTTGCCTTATAAATTGTGACATCGACTCTTCAGCCAAAATCCGCAATTCTTTATCATTACCTGTTGAGCAGTCAACAAAAAATGGCCAGGAACATTGTTCGTCATGGGGTGGTAATTCTCCGGTTTTTTTCCAAACCGTTAGCATATTGAAGGTTGAAAAATAAATATTCGACAAACCTAGTGAGAGGCATGATTCCAACATTTGTAAAAAAGTCTGGCGTGAAATTATTTCACCATAAGCTTGAACAAATACATTGAAGTCCTCCCTGAGTGCTTCCATTGCCTTTATCGCTATAGGCCATCGATTCTTTATCACACCTCCATTACCGCTCTCTGCTTTATAAGGAGCTTGTCCACAACCTTGTGCAAGTCGTATTGTCAACAACTGATCTATACCTAAAGTCAGATTGCTCTCGTCAAAATGATCGGATTTTAGATCACTTTTTTTATCACCAGAAATCCTCATTCCATTTCCAAATAAAGAAAGCAGGATATTTTCTCCTTCAAAACCACACCCAACTCCAAAATAGTTTTTTCTTAAACTGCGTTGAATATGTTCACCTTCCTCTTGATGTAGTAGCAGTGCAACCAACATTTCAGGAACAAAACGTAAATCAGTTACCTTTACTGGTAAATCAATCCAGCTAGCTAAATAATGTGTCGGGAAAGCTCTTTGGACTTTTACCTCTCGTCCAGGCAGGTGATTCTTGTTTTCTAAACAAGATGAAAGGAGCATATCGCCAAGAATAGCTTTTGTTGCGTCATGGTTAAATCCTTCAAATTCTTGTTGATTGCAAAGAATTGATTGAATGTCATTTATTGTTGTAATGGAATTCTTGTCATCATGAGTACCATAAGTATCTAAAAACTTACCCTTTCCTCTCCGATGACCCCAGCGAAACATATAAAGGACAGCAGGTAACAGACTTCCAATATCAAAACCCTGAATTGTGAAAGGAATTGCAGGATCATAATTTGCTGACCAGAGCTTATGTACAGTTGGAACAGTTAAAACAGATTCAAAGACCTCTTTGGCATTCATACCAAATCCTCCTTTATCTGCGCCATGCAGTATATTTGTTGAATTTCATTAACTATCCTGATTCCAACACGAAAAATCTTGTCATCCTCGATTGGATTCCATGCATAAAGCTCTCTACTATCTTCTTGTGCCAATCGTTGAGTGAATATTGCAAGATTAGCAAAAATGTCTTCTGATGCTGCATCAGATAGCTGCATGCCATCTTTAAGTTCTAAAAGAATATGAAATAGTTCAGCCCCCATCATTAAGCGTTCTTCCTCTCCATCTTTGTAGTGATACGTTAATTCTATATGGGTATGCAATATTTCAAGCCCTTTATGTGAGGTTGGCAAGTGAGCCTTTATTGAGAATAGTGAAATAGGCTTTTTAATCCATAACGCACTTTCTGTTGGGGTTCTGGGTATTATTTTTAAAGGAACATCATCGCTTTTGAACGCAAGTCCCGGAAGTTGTTCAAGGCTTGCGATACCTTTACACAAATCACGCATTAGTTCCCCTCGTTCACTCTCAGTCATAAGCGGTAAACGCCGAAATCTCTCCAAATGTTTGCCATGAGAGAGCCGAATAAGAGTAGAATCCCCAGATATTTTCAACATTGCTTTTTTATTCCACTCGAAATAGGCTCTTCTTCTGGGGCTTTCAAGCTCAGGACTCGGGTATTGTTCTGCCCCTGTTCCGACTGACTCCCCATGACCAAGGAGATAACGATCAATTTTGGGATGGGATTCGAGAGCAGGGTCGAGATAAACTAATTCACGGAGTAGATCCCCTTGTCTTCCTGGGGACAAGGGATTAAATGCTCTATCATAATAGTGCCCGCCAGTCAGATCTGGATTTTCATGAAGATCCTCGCAAAAATATTGCCCAAAAAATATATAACTGGTTGCTGCACGCAATTCTCGTGCTGTTATATGAATCTCCCCGCGTTGGTGCACTGCTTGTAACGCCTCAATAAATCGACTTCTAGCAATAGGCCCTTTCTCAGTATCACAAAGCAGGCTAACTGATTCAAATGCGGAACATCTTGATGCCGAAGTGCATGAAATGCATTGTGCCCATAGTGATTGAGATTCATCGCCTAAAAATTTAGCGAGAAGGCTGTCAATAAAATCTGTGGATATAGATTTTGATTCTAAATTAATTCCTCCTACAAGTGAACGATTATTAAGGTCTAATAGCCGGAACCTTTGATCAAATTGTGAATTATCACCATCAAGTAGAGCTTTCAGTTGTTCTGTCAATAAGGTTTCATGCTCATAGTTTTCTATCCATTTTAGGAGTGGTCCACTATTGATAGCAATAAGATGGACTATGTTTTCTGGGGGGTTACATTGATGAAACGGTTCAAAGAAATCATTCAGTAGTTCTTGAGCAGAGCGCCCTTGATAAGCAGCGCTTCCATCAAGGTTCGCTTTAATCCTTATGCCGTTTGGCAAAGTATGATCCCAGAGGCGTTCTGAAGAATTCTGTCTGGGTAACCCAAGCTTCATTGCTAAATGCTGTAGAAACGCTGTTTTCCCATCTCCAGCATTGCCAAACAATAAAACTAGGCTGACTTTGCGTTCTATGATTTCATCGTACAAATTCTGATCAAGATCGGTTTCAACGTATGTTTCCATTGCAAATTCCGTATCCAGTCCTCGAGTCTCCCTATTTCCCTTGAGCGATCCAGGGTAAGAAAGCAAGATGTCGTATAAACGCGGGACAACATTGGGTGTCAGATGATCAGCTTGTTGGTCAAATGGTATAACTATTCGATTGACTTCAATATTTTCTTCATAGCTGTATAACTTTTGTAAAAAAGCCGTTGCTTCCATTCCGTTTCTAAATCGCTCTTGAGAGTCAGTATGAGTAGCTTTCTGTATAAACTGCTTCACTAATGGAAGGTCATCATTTACGATACTATCCCAGTTCAAACCATGTGATTTATCAAATTCGCTGCCATAACGAAAAGGCTCACGACTATATAAAACATGAAAAAATGTTGCCGCCATTGCATAGATATCATCCGATGGGAAAATCGTTTTGTATAGCTGAACACTTGGTGAACTGTATGAGGCTGTATCAATACGTGGTTTTGATCCAGCCTCGATGACGGCATCGTAATCAATCAATGTTACATTACCACCAGATATGATTATATTTTTTGGTGTTATATCCCCATGGACAAGATTGGCACGGTGCAGTGAAGAAAGAGCATCAGCAATATATTCCAACCATCCAAGTACCAATGTTTCATAGGGCGTTTCACCTAACTCTTCAGCATGTAGTGAGACAACTCCAATAAGATCTGATAGAGGTATACCTGGTACCCACCGCATCAACGCTGAAAAGGTATCAGGGCTCCAATCATGAGCAATTTCATGAATAACTGAAAGATGTTGGTGTGATGAATAGGGGCGAGCTTTGCGATAAGCATCCAAGGCATATGTTGCTTCTTCGTTATTGCCAATGACCTTCGCTACAAAAAGCCCATATTCATGGGAGCCTTCTTTGTCCACTTGCACCACTTTGAATGTTTGTCCAATACCTCCCGAGCCAAGCCGATTAATAATTTTATAAGATGAATTCTGAAACGTGATAAGATTGTCTTCTTCCCATGTTACAGTCGTTTCTTTGATGTCAAGTGGTTCTGTCCGAAAAGCAATCACTTCAAACTCTTCTGCCAGTTGCTGTAGGGATATTCTGCTTTCTGGCTGTTCACAAAGCCCCAAGGCTAATAATTTCTGTGCTCGGAGTGATAATGAATTGTCATTTCGAAAAAGCAGTGAGAGCGCAAAGCATAGTGAGTAGGTGTCTGACCGGCTATCGGCAACACTAATGCCTTTTGATCTTATTTCAGGTGCAATGGAATTGATATCATCAATTGATGCAATTGCTGTTGGCGAAATTGTTTGGGCATCGGGCAGTTTTGCTATATGCAGTTCTGTGAAGAGCGGTCGGCCATCGCTTCTGATCCTGATGTTTTGAGCCGTCAAATTACGATGAATAATTGCAGGGTCAAGTGGGTCTTCTGGTTTATGTAGTGTGTCAAGAGCTATGGCGCATTTTACTGCTGTCTTCAGTCGTTGTTCTATTGACCAGTTTAAGTCAGTCGCTTTTTCTGCAAGTGACGGTATCATTGGGTCGACCAATGAATAGAAGCAAAGTTCCCCCGGATATTCTGTCGCGAATTGAAAAGAATCAAGTATTCTCGGCAAATATGGTGATTTTTGTAACCGCTGAATAGTCTCATACTCTCTCCGAGCACGTTCATCAGCGTTTTTTTCTGTCGTTGCCGATAAATCATATAAATGGAGAAAAACACGATCTCTCCTTGTTATATGGATGCCTTTATATACCCGGTGAAAATTATCATCCTTGAGAGAGAGCAGCTCAAGATTAGTCAGTCCAACAAATGTTCTTAAAGCACCGGATAAAGCAATTTTTGTTTTTGGCTCCAGCTCTTTACATATCGAGTTGATAATCTGCTCATCAAATTTATATTTCTTGTCTACATCAAGAATTTCCTTCCAATCAGCAAGAGAATAGCATGCAATCCCTCTATATTTTTTAGGTTGAGATGCATTGATTAATTTTGCTTCTAGTTTTGTAAGCAGGAAGCGCCCTTCTATAAATCCAACATTGAAGGCTCTTTTAAGCTTACCAGCAACTCGCTTTACCTTTGAGTTCAGTTTTTCAGCTTCCGCCTCAACGATATAGGAGTTTTCTTTTATATAAGCAGCATCCCAATGTTTCACCTCAATAACAGTAACGCCTACAGGGGAAATAAGGAGAATATCGATTTCATCAGAATATCCCTGTTCATGGAACGAGAGCGGAATATTTGTAAGAAATATCCAACGCCCTTCTTTGACATATCCTTGGAGTTTATTTCTTAATTTATCGATTGCGACCCGTTCACTTTCGTTGGCTAAGGGGCCGCATGGTATATGCTGAAAGCTGAAATTCGGCATTAATTTCTTTTGAATATGTTGGATTATGAACGAATGCCCACTCTATTGTATGAAATCAAGATTTAGGACAGGCGGATACAATCGAGCTGTTTTGGCATTTCGATAGAATCGTACTACTCGATTTCAGGAATGAAATACTCGTCATCTGTACCCTGCACAGCAACCTCCTTATAAAGTAATCTTTTGCATTCATTATTCAGCACTTCCACGCATTAAATCGGCACATTAACCATCAGTCGAAAACGGTAGGATGGGATCAAAGCAAACTATTTGTATTCGGATTTAATGCTGATAATGTATTTTATCATAACTAAATACGAGTAGAGCAAGCCAACGTCCATGCACCATGACCCTTACCTTAAAGTTCCTCGGGAAACAGGCACTTTCAGTATCGGAATTTCATACTTTGAAGACCACGCATCTCACACAGCCTTCGCAGGGAAGAACTTTGTCGGCTGCAGGTTAAAGATTTACAGCAACGGAGCGGCGTGCAGCATTTGTGCATCCACGGTAAACGGGAAAAGATCAGGTTTTTGCCGATGCATCCAATGGCTCAGCGATTGATTGACGAGTATCTTGAAGCTGCCGGGCACCGTGACGACCAGAAAGGCCCATTATTCCGACCGGTAAAAAACAACATCACAGGAATCTTGCTGGGCTCACTGCACGGCTGTAATCCATGCAAATAATCCGTGGCACGCTGCGCATGGGGTGAAGCCGACTTGTTTGCATGAATAGGAGGTTGCCCCGTTTACTGTAATACTTGTTCTTGGAAAATCTCCTCAAATTGAGCGGCAAATTCTGCCGGTGTTAACCCGCCCAAAGCACTGTGCGGACGGTTCGTATTGTAATCAACCCGCCATGCTTCTATGAGTTTTCGAGCATGTTCCAGGCTTAAAAAACCAGTTGTCATTCAGGCACTCGTCTCGTACTGTCCGGTTAAAACTCTCTATAAAAGCATTGTCTACAGGTTTTCCTGGTCTACTGAAATCAAGTTTGACACCTCTTCTATAGGCCCATCTATCCAGGACTTTTCCGGTGAATTCAGCCCCGTTATCCACCGTAATGACCTCCGATAATCCTTTCATCCATCCGAGCCGGTCAATTACCTGAGTGATCCGTGTCCCGTTTATCGAGGTATCGACAACCATTGCCAGATCCATTTCTGATTAAACATGCACTCCATTGCTCTCGTGGTCTCAGGAATGCATATCCTCTGGCGGCGTCCCCTCAACATACGATAATGCCAAGCCGATCACCCCTGATTCATCATCAGGCCTTGACGCTGAAAGTACTTTTATACGCTCATGAAGAATCATCTTATCTCCATAAAGCTCTAAAAGCTTATCCCAGATCAAGATCGGTCTTCGTTTCACCGCTCTCCGGTGCAGCATTGAAGAACTACTTTCGCCTCTGGAAGCCTGAAGTAAAGCATAGGTAAATTCAGGCGTATTCGGCAAAACAAGATCGGGTTCCTCTGCACCAGCAAATTTCTTCGCCACCAACATCACACGAAGCAAGACATATTCTTTTGTCCAATCAGCCCCCGCATCCTGAAGCTTGCACCGTACTTCCGCACGCCATTCTGCATCGAGCGCACAAGCGGTTTCTTCAGGCAACCATTGAAACAGATCCTGGTTCTTGCTCCTCAGAAGTGTTATCACCTCAAGCTTGGCTGAAAGCGTCGTCAATTTTGTTAATATCCTACGCACTGCTGATTCACGCTCCATAACATCCGATATAGCCTGCAGAAATCGGGAGACAATCCGACAGACATAGTAATTACTGGCTATACCAAAACGCCCGGGGAGCTCTCTTTCCATAACATCCGGAAGCAGGTTCAGCAATACGACCGACACGCTTTGCGCTAGCTCTACAGGATAATGTTCCACAATGGTCTCCATCGATGAAAACACGTCATGCAACTCCCCTTTTCCCTGCGATCGCAGGAATGCATCCAACCTCTCATTTTCGGAAAACAACTGCAAAGCCCTTTCAGCTGTATTAATGGCCCTAATACCATTATTCGAGACTCGCTCGAAATAGAGGTCAAAAAATGTGTCCTGAGCCACCCTGCGTTCCCTATGCATTTTGCCGAAATCGTCGTCCACATGCGTCAATGAATCGACATGCCTATAGGCAGTGGGAAAGAGAAGACGGAGCATATTGATAACGACTTCCCTATGCGCGTTATCAATATCAAGTAATGTGTCAATATGGTGTTTCAAATCCTCAAGCATAAACATGCGCGACTGTGTCGTGAGAGCATCACGAAGGGTATAGAGCCGATGAAAGACATCAGGCAGAAAAAGCCTTACCGCCTCCAGAGCGAACACATCACCCAAAGCGATCTGCCCGTCAAGAGTAACGACAGTGCTACGAACAGCGAGGACGTAGCGACGAACGTCGCGAATATTGCGAATCAGCGGACGTACGATGTCAAGAAAAATATCAGGCCACTCTTCTGCATTGAAAGGTCCAGGATTTTTGAGTCCATCAAGTGCTTCATCCAAGGCCAAATTGATCTGTCGCTCCAGCACTTGATCAGGAATCACAGGAAGGTCCACAGTATACTGAAGAATTTTTTCAAGGTAATCCCTACCCGATATGCCTTGCTCCCCAAGAGCTTGCTCTACCCTCATGCGATCAAATGCCAGAATGTAGATGATGTTGGGAAAATTCGCTGTAATTCGTACGAGCTTAAAGATATCGCGTATCTCAGGTGTAGAGAGCCGGTCGATATCGTCAAGAATTACGACAAACGGTTTATTATGTTTTATAAGGGCAGCGGAGATTTTCTCTCGCATTGCAGTAACTCCACCCTTTTTACTCTTCAGGACTTTTCCTACACTCCCAAAAACTAAACGTAACCGCTCAATCCATGACCCCACAAAAGGGAGCCAGCCTATATTGGAAAATACATCGCCGAAAGACTCAAACAGCTCTCCGATCTCTTTCAAACTTGGCATTAGCTTCAACTGAGCGCTGATTTCAAGAAAGAACGACTCGACAAGCTGGTCAGCTCCACTGAAAATCCATGGGTTGTAATCCAGAACATTTATGTCTGACAGCTTGAATTCCTCTCGGGCAAGATTCAACAGGGAAGTCTTTCCCGAACCCCAAGACCCAAGAACTCCAACAACAAACCCTGATGATGGATCTATCGAAATGACTTGTTGCACGAATCCGCGGGCAAATGGGGATCTGTTCAGCAGATCATCTGAGTGGGTGGTGATGGGGATGTCGGGGAATAAAAACATCTCAAAAGATTAAGTTTAGTAGCCCATAATGAAGGGGCTTTGAATGACCCACTTAAACATTCTCTGTAACTACAATTAGTATGTAAAACATCTCCTGCCTGCTCAGATCGGATGCTCATCAGGAAATATAACAGGAACTGAACGGTCGTATTTCTTATAAATGGGCTATTTCAGTTTTTTTGGACGAAATCCCGTCTAACGGAACTAGTTCTGTGATAAAAAGAATATCAAAAAAACTTACTCTATAATTGTAAGGTACCGATAATAGCTCGCACGCGATATCTTCAGCGTGCTGCAGATCTCGCCGATACTGATGCTCATGTTCTTGCTCATTTTTTTAGCCATCTGCACTTTCGGATCATCCTTCGAGATTTTCGGTCTTCCACCTTTTCTTCCTCTCGCCCTTGCCGCCGTCAGGCCTGCCTGGGTACGTTCCTGAATCAGGCGGCGCTCAAATTGTGCAAGAGTGCCGAACATGTTGAAAATCATCTCACCGGATGCTGTTGTGGTATCGATGCCGCCGTCATTGATAGAGCGGAATCCCACTCCCCTTTTCTGAACTGTTCAACAATTTCGATCAGGTTCCGCAGTGACCTGCCAAGCCGGTCAAGACGCCAGATGATGAGGGTATCGCCTTTTTTCAGTTCTTTCAGGCATTCGGTAAGCCCCGGTCGTTCAGCTTTCGACCCGCTTATCTGGTCGGTAAAGATATGCTGCTTTTTACAGCCGGCATGTTTGAGAGCATCAAGCTGCAGGTTCAGTTCCTGGCCTGAAGTTGAGACTCTAGCATAGCCGATCAGTCGTCCTTCCATAAGGCAATCTCAATTTATTTGTTCCGCAGTCCAATTACTGCGTTGGGTGGTGCTCGAAATCCTTCCCGACAAGTCGGGATACATTCCGGTTTCTCCGCTCCATCCGCCTTGTCCTCGGGCAGCTCACGACAATAAATAGAGATGCCCATACATTCCCTTGCTAATCTTAAAAAGCACCCATTTTAACGGATTGTGATCAGCGACGGATTATTT
>SESF01005748.1_pt1 | contig 11601 bp, 15 predicted proteins | sample 3171521 | NCBI WGS metagenome assembly SESF01 (sample SAMN10866945, study PRJNA518727) | freshwater metagenome | biome: subpolar coniferous forest; feature: holomictic lake; material: water; isolation source: holomictic Lake 227, 6 m and 8 m depth | place: Canada: near Kenora, Ontario | collected...
GCGTTCGCCGAGGGTTTGCATAAACGGAGATTCGGCCGAAGCGGAAAAATACGCAAGCCTCTCGTGGCTCAGGCCAGCAGGTCCCAGAGGGCCAGCCAGGGCAAGGCCAACCAGCGCAGTCCCTCGTGCAGCGCCCACTGGAAGGGCGGAAGGTTGATGAGCACCAGCAGAATGATGAAGCCCCAGCGCGAGAGGGTAAGGAACATCTCTTCCGTATAGAGCCCCAGACGAAGGGCCACGCGAGAGCCGTCGAGCGGCGGAACGGGGATGAGGTTAAACACAACCAAGCCCGCATTAAGAAAGATACCCTGCAGGAGGAATTTCACGATCACCGCATCCTTTACTTGGTCGAAATGCCCCAGTCCGCCGATGACGGCCAAAATAAAGCAAAGCACTACATTCATCGCTGGGCCGGCCAGGGTGATCAGGATGTCATCCATCCGACGAGTCTTCGGATTGGGGAGGGAAATCTGGACGGGCTTACCCCAGCCGATGAGGCCGAAGCCCGGGCTGAGGAAGATCATGAGCGCCGGAATCGCGATGGTCCCCATGGGGTCCGCGTGGGCGAAGGGGTTGAGGGTGACCCGTCCCTGCCGGCGAGGGAGCGGATCGCCGCGCATATCCGCCATCCAGGCGTGGCCGAACTCATGGAGGCCGATCGAGATGATCAGTAGAATGAGCTGCAGGAGGCCGTCGCGAAGATGTCCGATATCCATGTTAAGGGGCGCAAGGGTTGTCGAAGTTTGGCATGGAGGACGGCGGGATGGAAACGGCTGCGGACCGCCAAGCCAATCCGAAACCCGCGGGGGGCTACTCGCTCCTTGAGGAATCGAGGGGAAGCAGTAGACCCCATGCATGTCGCTCGCCGCCCGCATCCGACTCGCCCAACAGCGCGGCCTCGGCCTGCCGCAGGCGAAAGTGCTGGCCAAGCTGGCCACCCCGAGGGCCATCCAAGATTTTCTCGTCGATTTCCCGCAGAACTTCGAGCCCGAGGGCGACACCGCCCGTTCCGTCGAACAGGCCCTCATCCACCGCAAGGCCCACTGCATTGAAGGCGCGATGATCGCCGCGTTCGCCTTATGGCTGCAGGGCCACCCTCCCCTGTTGCTCGATTTCAGCGCACACCAAGACATGGATCATGTGATCGCGCCCTTTCGTGTGAATGGGAAATGGGGCGCCATCTCCAAGACCAACTACGTCTGCCTGCGCTGGCGGGATCCGATTTACCGCAGCGTCCGTGAACTCGCGATGTCGTACTTCCACGAATACGCCAAAGGCCCTCGCAAGTCCCTGCGCAGCTACTCCCGGCCCTATGACCTGAGTAGCCTGCCGGCCGAAAAATGGGTCAATAATTCTAAAGATTGCTGGGAGATCGCCGATCTCATCACCGCCGCGCGCCACTATGAGATTGTCACCGACAAAGAAGCGAAAGCCTTACGGCCGCGCGACGACGTCGAACTCCGCTCGGATAAAGTGACCGTGTTCCCGATCCCGAAGTGGAAGCGCCAGCGGCTCTGACGTGGCTCAGCGCCGGCCGTCATACCAGATATCACAGCTCTCCGGCCGCTTGGCTGCACGTCCCGCAGTGAAGAGCATGCGGAAAAAGAATCGGGCGGCTTCGGTGACCGTGTAGAGCTTCAGCTTACGCGAAGAGGTACGCAAGGGGTACTCGGCCAAGATAACAAAACGACGGCCGCGACGACGGGCGATGGCCTTAAGCCGACGGCTCAGGAAGACCTCTTCGCCGGCGTAATATTCGGTGCCGAAGCCGCCGGCTTCGCGGAAGGCGGCGGCTTCGACCCAGACGCACGAACCCGCCGCCCAGCCGGCGAGGCGGCTGCACAGGTTCCAGATACCGCAGACGAAACGAGCGTAGCGAGGCGTGCCTGGTTCGAGCTCGACCGTACTTCCGCCACCGAGCGCGCGGCCGGCGGAAATCTGGTCGGCGATGGCCGCAAAGAGCACGGGTGAAGGAGTCGAATCCGCATCGATGAAAACCAACCAATCCCCGGTGGCCACGCGCGCGCCCGCGTCGCGGGCCCGGCCGATCTGGTTCACCGGTTCGAAAACGACGACCGCACCGGCGGCACGGGCACAGGCCGCCGTGCCGTCGGTCGAATTATTATCGCAGACCACGCACTCCCAGGTCCAGCCGCGCCGCTCGAAGGCGCTCGCAGCTGCGCGGATAGCCGCGAGCGCCGCCGGGAGAAGCTTCTCTTCATTGAACGCCGGGATGACGACCGAAACGCGTATCACGACGGAGGGTGCGTTCAGCTGACGTGCTCGAAGGCGCAGGCCGCCGCGCCGACGACGCCGACGTTGCCGCCGAGGCCGGCCGGAACAATCGTGCAAACCGCCGAGAGGCGCGGGAAAGCGTAGTTGCTGGCGCTCTTGCGCATCGGGACGAAAAGAGCATCGCCCGCGGCGGTCACGCCGCCGCCGACCACGATCACATCAGGGTTGAACGTGTTGATCACCGCGCCGAGACCACGGCCGAGATAGTTGATCGACTGATCCCAGATTTCCTTGGAGAGAGCGTCGCCCGACGCCATGGCCTGCAGGATGTGGTGCGTGGTGACATGCTCGGCACCGCCGGCGAGACCCGCGAGCGTCGAGGCTCGGCCGGTGGCCAGAGCTTCGCGGGCGCGGCGGGCGATGGCCGTACCGGAGGCGTAGACTTCCCAGCAGCCAGGGTTGCCGCAGCCGCAGCGCGGTCCGTCCATCGTCAGAGGAATGTGGCCGAGCTCAGCCGCATTGCCATTGCTGCCGCGCATGAGACGCCCGTCGATGACCGCACCGCCGCCGATGCCTGTGGAGACGGTGATGTAGACCACGTTCTTCTTACCCTTGCCGGCGCCGAAACGATACTCGCCAAGCGCGGCGGCGTTGCAGTCGTTATCAATACGGGCCGGCAGCCCGCCGAAAGAGTTGCTCAGGTATTCCGTGATGGAAAAACCCGTCCAGCCGGGGAGATTGGGCGAGCCGTCGACGCAACCGCGCGCGATATCAAGCGGGCCAGGAGAGGCCACGCCGAGAGCGACGAAATCCACTGGCTTCAACTTCAGCTCAGTCAAAAGCAGGTGGGCGGCTTCCGCCACGCGTTCGCAGGCCTGGGCCGGGCCTTTTTCGGCGAAAGTCTCGACGCGGCCGGAGCCGAGGACGGAACCATCTTCATTGACGACGCCGAAGGCGAACTTCGTGCCACCCAGATCAAAAGCGAGAACTTTGCGCATGGAAAATTAGTCACGAGCCGGACGCGAGAAATCGTCCTGCAGGCGGACAACGTCTGACAAATCAGGCGTGGAAACCTCGAGCAGAACACTATCCGTCACCGCTTCGAAGCGATGAATCGTACGGGCGGGCACATGGAGAGACTGCCCGGGATTCCAGAGATACACATCCTCAGGGCCGACAAGGTCGCCCGCGGGCGCCTCGCGTGAGGCGAGCGGGCGGAAGGTCACCTTCACCTGTCCGGAGAGAAGGAAGAGTGTCTCCGTCTTGCGCTCGTGGTATTGAAGGCTCAAGCGGCGCCCGGCCGTCACTTCCAAGACCTTACCCGCATAGGCAGGTTGGTCGGCATACCAGATTTCCCGCCCCCACGGCTTCTCCACGACCTTGGGTGAATGCAGCGGACTGGGCATAACAACGGTCTGTCGAAAAGCCGCCGATTAGCCAAGCAAATCCCCGAAAAAGTCCGGCTGATCCGCGGCACCAACCATGGGCTCGACCAACTGGCGGCCCTCGCAGGCCACGCGATTCACATCGGGCGACACTCGATGCAGGGACAGTGTCCGCTCTGGCGCCGTGATGGCGAGGGAGGCGAAATCTTCCGGCGAGAAGGCGCGCTCGGAAAGCCACGCCTGCCGGGCGGCACCCATGAGCACCACCGGCATGCGTGAATGCACTTCAGCGGCTTCGCGGTTCGGCGCGACGGTGACGAGGCACACCGAGCGGCGGGCCAGCCCATCGGGCGTCATTTGAAATGACCAGAGCCCGCCAACCGCCAGCGGCCCTCCGTCGGCGGCACGGAAATAATACGGCACCTTCAGACGGCCCTCCGTCTTCCATTCATAATAGCCGTCGATCGGCACGATACATCGGCGCAACCGCGCGGCTTCGCGAAAGGTGGGGCGCTCGAAGATGCCTTCCGCGCGGGCGTTGGCGTGGCCCGGTTCCTTTGTGTCCACCGACCAAGCCGGGACGAAGCCCCAGGGTAAAGCTTCGGCGCTCAGCCTGCCCTGCTCTCGGCGCAAGGTGAGCAACGGCGTGCCCGGAGAGATATTAAAGCGAGGCCCATGGGCGACCGGTGGGGCCGCTAGGCTTCGCACGATTTCCTCCCAGCGAGAGAACTGGGTGACGCGGCCGCACATGCAGTCAGCGCCGGCTCAAGCTGGCGGCAGCCCGGGCGGCCGGGTCGCCGCCGCACCGGTGCGCAGAGAATTCAAGACCGTCAAGTTGATGAAGTGCATGATGCCCAAGACTACCACCACGACGCCGACCGACTTGCTAAGGTGCTCGACGACCTCGATTCCGGTCTTCGGATGTTCCTTTGAAGAAAGGAAGAGCAGCATGAAGCCGACATTCACGAGGTAGAAGCCGATGAGTAGGAGATTGTTGACTGAGTCAGCCATCGTCTCGTTGCCGTGGAAGGCCTCGAGCAGGAAAGGCCGACCGCTGCGGAACAACGTACGCCCGACCCAGATCGTCACGGCGAGGGAGAGCACGAAGTAGATGCCGTATTCGAGATACGTCAGGGAATCATTGGCTTCGGTGGCGGCGAGCATGGCTTTAAATTAGCGGTAATAAGTATGGCCTCAAGTCTGCAAATCAAAGGCCTTACCAATGCGGCGGCCGCTCGTCGGCCGGCGGGCCGGAGTCGGCCACATCGCTCGACCGGACCACCTTCGCCTCCGTGCGTGCCAAGCGATCGGACAGTTTGGCGACCTCGCGCGAGAGCTCGAGAATCACCCGGTCCTGCTGCTCCACATGGCGCTGCAGAAAGGTAAGGCGCTCTTCGATTTCATGCAGGCGAGGATCCATTCCCCAAGGGTGCGGAGCGATAAAGCCGGGGCAAGCCCCGCAACCGATCTTTTTTACGGATAATTAACCCGCCTCTGGGCGAAAGCAGGTGATTGGCGTTTGTGCCAAGCGATGGGCCGTCTACGCTCCGCCCCATGTCCACACCCCTGGACATTCCACCGGCTGACCCCAGCCCGGATACCCTTACCCGGCCGCGCCTTCCCTTCTGGCGGCGGCTAGGAGGAGAGGGTTTGGCGGTCTCGATCCTCATCCACGTGGCACTGGTCGCGATCGCGCTGGTCTGGGTCATTGCAACCATCACCGACCAGGCCGCCAAAAAAGATCCGGAGGCCTTCGTCACGGGCGCGGGCGGCGGGAACGGCGGCCAAAAGGCGAAAGAATTCAAGACCCGGCTCCAGCCCAAGAATATCAAAGCCCTGGCGAAGACGAACGCGCGCATCACGACCAAGAACGCGAACTCCACGGTGGCGATTTCCAGCCTACCGGTCTCGGCACCTTCGATGTCGCTCGGGGGCGCCGCGGGCGGAAACTCCAAAGGCTTCGGGGGTGGCAGCGGCGGCGGCATCGGCAGCGGCAAAGGCGCCGGCGTCGGCGGGGGAAAGAATTTCGTCTCCATGTTCGGTGCCAAGCTGAATGGTGGTGAGGCCTTCGGCATCGTCGGCACGTTCTACGACTTCAAACAGGATAGATCGGGGAAGCCCACCGCCGCCATGGGTGATCCGGCCAATCAGGGCTCGAAGGCCAACGGGCCGGCCATCGCGGCCTATCGCAAGGAAGTCCACGAATTCCTCGTGGAGCGGAAATGGTCCATCACCTCGCTCTCGGATAAATACCGGGCCCCAGACGTGCTCTGGGCCGCGCAGATTTTCATCCCTAATGTGTCCGCCGACATGGGCCCGAAAGCGTATGGCGTCGAAAAAACGGTAAAGCCCTCGCGTTGGATCGCCCATTACAAAGGGGCCGTCAAGGTGCCGCAGACCGCGAAGTTTCGCTTTGTCGGAATGGGCGATGATTTTCTCTGCGTCAAATGGAGCGGCCGCGTCGTGCTCGATTCGGGCTACGACCAGCCCATCGTGGGCGGCGGCAATATCTACCCAGACTTCGGGAAACAAAAATTCGCGGAAACCCATCCGTCCAAACTCGGCAAACCCCTGCGTTGTGGGCCGTGGCTGACCATGACGGCCGGGCAGTCCGTGCCGCTGGAGATCGTCATCGGCGAAACGCCAGGCGGGCTCTTCGCGGCCTTCCTGCTGTTTGAGGTCGCGGACGCCGCCGGCAAAGGCACGGGGTTGAAGCTTGTACGGTTTGCGGATTCACCGCTACCGGCAGAAATCGCCAAGGGTCATCCGGACGTGCCGAACGTCGATATGCTCGCCAAGGGCTGGCTCTTCAAGCCCGTCAAGCAGGCCGACGCGCGCTGATCAGCGGCGGCGGAAATAGAATTGCTGGCAGTTAAGACCGAACAGTCCGGCCCGCTCAGCGGCGGAAAGGTGCTTCGCGTAATCATCCACGAGCATCAGCGCCTGACCGTAGCTGCCCGCAAAAAGACAGACCGGCCAATCGGAGCCAACCATCAGGCGCGAAGGGCCAAAGGCCTCAAAGACCGTATCGAGATAGGGGCGGAACTGCTCGGGCTTCCAATGGTAATGGTCGGCCTCGGTGATCATCCCGGAGACCTTACAATAGACGTTGGGCAGCCGAGCCAGGCGTCGCAGCTGCGACTTCCAAGGCTCAATTGTGCCGTCCTTGATGCGTGGCTTGGCGATGTGATCGAGGACGAAGGGCTGTTGCGGAAAGGTCTCCGCGAGGCGCGTAGCGGCCTCAAGCTGCTTGGGGTAGATCAGGATATCGTAGGTCAGGCCATGCGCGTGCAGTTTGGAGATACCGCGCTGGAAATCTTTCCCGAGCATGAAATGATCGTCGGGTTCCTCTTGAACCACGTGACGCACCCCGACGAACTTCGGGTGCTTCGCCAGCCGAGCCAAGTCGACATCGACGCGCTCGGAGCGCAGATCGACCCAACCGACGACGCCCTTCACAGTCGCGTGCTTATCGGCGAGCCCTAGCAGCCAGTCGGACTCCTCGATTACCTGGCGCGCCTGAACCGCGATGGAGCCGTCAAAGCCCAGCGGCTGTTGCAGTGCGGCGAGGTCTTCCGGCAGCCAGCTGCGGTGGAGCGCGGAACCTGGCGGGATCCACGGATATTGCGCCGCGTCGTATGACCAGAAGTGCTGGTGGGCGTCGAGGCGCATGCGGTCAGACGACGTCGACGATCGCCTTGATCACGCCTGATTCTGGCTTCAGCCAAGTCGGGAAGACCGCGATCATGTCATCGAACTTCGCGTGGTGCGTGATCCAAGGCTTGGTGTCGATCACGCCATCCTCGATGAGCTTGATGATGCGTGCAAAGTCCTTCGTGTGTGCGTTACGGCTGGCCATGATGGTCAGCTCCCGACGATGCAGATGGGGGGCGTGCGGAAAGGTGAGTTCTTGTTGCGTGATGCCCACATAGACTACGCGGGCGGCGAACGTCGCATAGGCGAAGCAGGCCACCATCGATTTGTTGCTGCCCGTCGCATCAATGACGACATCGGCCAGCTGCCCGTTCGTCAGCGCGGCAAGGGCGGGGACTTCCGAGCCGTCTCCCTTCGCCTGAATCACCGCATCGACCTTCATGACATCGGTGCAGAACTTCAAGCGGTCGGCGTTCATGTCCATGACGACGCACTTCGCGCCGGAGACCTTGACGAACTCGACGGCCGAAAGGCCGATCGGGCCGGCGCCGATGACCAGGACGGTCTCACCCGGCTTGGGGGCGGCCCGGTCGACGGCGTGACAGCCGATGGCGAGAGTCTCGACCAGCGCGAGCTGGTCGTAGGAAAGTTTGGTGGAGACGTGCAGTTTACGGGCGGGGAGGAGGAATTTTTCCGCCATGCCGCCGTCGCACATCACGCCCAGCGTGAGATGCTTTTCGCAGCAGTTGGTGTAACCTCGGCGGCAACTGTAACACTGTTGGCAATTGATATACGGCTCGACCGAACAGCGGTCGCCGATTTTGACGTTCTGCACGCCCTCGCCAATGGCGATCACCTCGACACCCAGTTCGTGGCCGGGGATGCGCGGGTACGAATAGAAAGGCATTTTCCCGAGATAGCCTCCGTAGTCGGTGCCGCAGATACCGATGCGGTGGACGCGCACGACCGCCTCGCCCGGGCCAGGAGCGGGCGGCTCCGGAATATCGATGCGGACGAACTGCTGCGGCTGGTCGAGACGAATGGCTTTCATCGGCTTAGTTGTTCTCCTTGAGGCCTTCCAGGTGCCCGAGGTTCTTCACCGGGGCGAAAATCTGGAGCACTTCCGTGAGCAGCTGGCGATCGACCGGCTCCTCGGCCCACTTGGCCCAGTTGCGGATGTTGGTGGGGTTCGCGCTACCCGAGACCGTCGTGGTGATGTCTTCATGCATCAGCGAAAACTGCAGGGCGACCTTGGCGATATCGACGCCCTTGGAGGCGCAATGGGCGGCGGCGGCGCGGGCGGCGGCCTTGACGTTCTCGGGCTCCTTGAGCCAGGCGGGCAAAGGCGCGTTGGTGAGCAAGCGGGCGCTAAAAGGGCCGGCATTCATCACGCCGATGCCCTTGGCTTTCAGATAGGGCACCGTCTCATCGGCAAAGCGGGTGTTCTGGAGCGTGTACTGGTTATAGCTCAGCACGCAGTCCACGTCGGTCTGGTCGCAGATGAATTTGAAGATTTTCTGCGGGTAGCCGCTGAAACCGAGGGCGCGAATCTTGCCGGCCTGCTTGGCTTTGCGCAGCGCGGGAATCGTCTCGTCGACAATCTGCTGCATCGGGACGAACTCGATATCGTGACAGAGGGCGATATCAAGGTGGTCCGTGCCGAGGCGGTGCAGGGAGACGTCGATGCTTTCCGCGACGCGCCGGGCGCTGAAGTCGAAATGCGCGAGGTCGTAGCGGCCGAGTTTAGTGCATAACGTATAACTATCGCGCGGGACGCCGCGGAGGGCGACGCCCAGGAGTACTTCAGATATGCCGCGGCCGTAGAAGGGCGAGGTGTCGATGAAGTTGAGGCCGCAGTCGAGGGCGACCTGGACGGACTTCAAGGCGTCGTCGAGGGCGACACTGCGGAATTCCTGGCCGAGCGACGAGGCGCCGAAACTCAGGATGGGTAGATTGATCCCGGTCTTGCCGAGCGGACGCGTTTTCATGGTGCGAAAGTTTAGGCCGTGCGGCAGCCAACGGTGAGGAGCACGTTACCCCAGAGGGCTTGGTCGCCGGTCTGGATGGTGAGAATGTGGTCGGCGGATTCGACGGCCTTGTAGAAATCCCACTTCAGCACGGGGTGCAGCTCGAGTTTGAGCCCGGCGGCTTTCACTTCCTGGCGGAACTCAGCCCAGACGGGTGGCTCCCCCTTCTGCGCGTAGGGATCGTCGGCCGGGATCCCCATCGTGTTGACGGCGTCAACTGGCACCGCGCTAAGCACCGCCCGGAGCACTTGGGCGACGGTCGGGATGCCGGGTGAGAGATTCAATGAGACCAGTTCGGCGTTGGGGCCGCGCTTCGTCCAGGCAGGATAATTACCATCAGCGATGAGAATCACGGAGTGGTGGCCAGCACGGCCGAGCACTTCGTTGATCTTGGGATGAATGAGCTGGTGCTTGAGCATGGTCTTAGCGGGGTAAGTGTTGGCGGATCACCTTGATTGTCTGAGCGGCAGCGGCTTCGGGGTCGGGCAGCGGGAGGATTTCGCCGGAAAGATACCCCGCGAAGCCGAGGGACTGCAGGGCCGCGATGACAGAGGCGGCCTCCGTGTGGCCGAAGCCGATGGCCCGACGATTACTGTCGGCGAAATGGACATGGCCGACATGGCGGCCGCAGGCGCGCAAAGTCTCTGCATTGGAGATTTCCTCGATGTTCATGTGGAACAGGTCGCAGAGCAGCTTGACGTTATCCGTCTGCAGCGTCTCGAAGAACTTAGCCGCATCCAGCTGGCGGTTGAGCAGATTGGTTTCGTAGCGATTCAGGGCCTCGTAAAGGAGAGGCACGCCGTGCTGCTTGGCATGGGCGCCCAGGTCTTCCAGCGCTTCGGCGAGCCAGGTGAGCGCCTGCTCGCGGGTGACATCGCCTTCGGCCTTACCCTGCATCGAGCCGATGATGGCCGGCGCCTTGAACTCGCCGCCGAGGTCGATAATGGCCCGGATGAATTCACGGGCCTGTCGGCGGATCTCCGGGTCGGCGTGCGTCAGGTGCCATTTATGGACAAGCCAGCCGCCGCCGGTGCCGAAGGCTGCCACGACGAGCCCATGCTTCTTCAGCAAGGTGTGGAGCGCGGGGCGATCGATCGAAGCCGCCGAAGGGGCAAAAATCTCGATCGCGTCAAACCCGAGCCTCGCGGCGGAGGTCGCGGCGGCGTCGAGTCCGTCCCAATAAACGAACGGTCCGCCCTTAGCCTGGGCGACGAGTGAAACCGTGATCGCAGTTTTAATCACAAGGGAACTCTGTCCGCTCCGCGAGGAGGGGCAAGTTCCGCTTAAATGACTTTAAACGAAAAACGGCGAGTCGCCGCCGAGAAACGGCAACTTACTCCGACAAGCCGGGCGAAGAGCGCCCCTTCACCAAGCGCTGCACGAGCGCGAAGCGGAGGATCTGCTCCATCTTGGCGATTTCGACGGGGTCGATATCCTTCTGTCCACGGGCGGCTTCCACCGCCTCACGAGCACGAGCCTCGGCGTTCTCGACCGACTTCAGGTCGATCTTGGCTTCGTCAATGGCCGCTTCGGTGACAACCGAAACCTTGTTCGCGACGACGCGAACGAAGCCCTGATCGATGGCGAGGCGGGTGACCTTGCCTTCGACCGTCACGATGATTTCGCCGGCGGCGACGATCGCGGTGATCGGAAGGTGGCCGGGCAGGATGCCGATGCTGCCCATAGCGGTGGGCAGGGTCACGCTGTCCGCCGGGCCTTCGTAGGCGCGACGATCAGGAGTGACGATTTCGACCGTAAGGGACATGTGGCTTATTTCTTGGACTTCGCCGAAGCTTCGAGCACTTCGTCGATGCCACCCTTCATGTAGAAGTCGTTCTCGTTCACCTGGTCGAGTTCGCCGGCGAGGATCATTTCGAAGCCGCGCAGGGTGTCGTCGAGCGCGACATACTTACCGGGCGAGCCCGTGAAGATTTCGGCAACGTGGAAGGGCTGGGAGAGGAACTTCTGCACCTTACGGGCGCGGAAGACGACGAGCTTGTCGTCAGGGGAAAGCTCATCCAGACCGAGAATCGCGATGATGTCCTGGAGGTCCTTATAGCGTTGCAGGAGGCCTTGAACGCCGCGGGCGACGCGGAAGTGGCGGTCGCCGACGACTTCGGGCGCGAGCGCGGTCGAAGTGGATGCGAGCGGGTCGACGGCCGGGTAGATGCCCAGTTCGGCGATGCGGCGCTCGAGCACGACGGTCGAGTCAAGGTGGGCAAAGGTGTTGGCGGGAGCCGGGTCGGTCAAATCGTCCGCCGGGACGTACACGGCCTGGAAGGACGTGATCGAGCCCTTCT
>SESF01006429.1_pt1 | contig 11593 bp, 6 predicted proteins | sample 3171521 | NCBI WGS metagenome assembly SESF01 (sample SAMN10866945, study PRJNA518727) | freshwater metagenome | biome: subpolar coniferous forest; feature: holomictic lake; material: water; isolation source: holomictic Lake 227, 6 m and 8 m depth | place: Canada: near Kenora, Ontario | collected...
GCGTGTTCCCGATTACTCGAGACACGCGGACGAGGCGTCCGCGCTCCAACGGCGGCCTGAACAGTTACCGGTAAATTACTATCAGGAAGACGGTGGCGGCGCCTTTGCCGCTGTTAATGATCGCATGAGGCACGTCCGCACGGTAGCTGGATGAGTCGCCCGGGTTGAGTTCCTCGGCATCGCCCGCCGATTCCACGCGAATGCGACCCTTCTGCACCGTGAGGAATTCACGCGTCCCTTCAAAATGGGCCGCGCTCCGCAGCGCACCGCCGGCCTGGAGCAGGATCTCGTATAACTCAACATCCTTCTCCAGATTCAGCGGCGAGAGGGTGCGAATCCGGCAATCCTTGTCCGAGCGATAATGGTAGGTGTGATCATCAGCGCGGATGACGGTGACGCTGGAGGCGGCGCCCGGCATTTCCAACAGCTCGCCCAGGCTCAGGCCGAAGGCCCGGGCGATGCGCAGGGTGACGGCCAGCGTAGGATTGGCCTGGTCCCGCTCGATCTGGCTGAGCATCGAGCGGCTCACGCCGCTGGCATTGGCCAGGGCCTCCAGCGACCAGCCGCGGCCGCCGCGCAGGTGTTTGACCCGGCTGCCCAGGTGCTGGTGGATGGCCTCGGCCGGGGGCGGCGGGGGCGGGGCTTGCTTCCGGCTGTCGCGGGTGCTTTTCATTGTGCGCTATACTGGAATTACTTCTTGCATACTGGATACCTCTCCGTATAGTATATGGGACATTAGTCCATTATACTAGAATTATATTATGAAAGCACTGATGAAACGCGAGCGGCAGCCGGGCCTCTGGCTGGAGGACGTGCCCCAGCCCGAAGTCGGCATCAACGACGTGCTCATCCACGTGGATCGCACGGGGATTTGCGGCACGGATTTGCACATCTACAAATGGGATGAATGGGCGCAGCGAACCATCCCGGTGCCGATGGTTGTGGGGCACGAGTTTGTGGGCGAGGTGGTGGAAGTCGGCTCCAACGTGAAGGACTTCTTTCCGGGCGAGGTGGTCAGCGCCGAGGGGCACGTGGTGTGCGGGCGGTGCCGCAATTGCCTGGCGGGGCGGCGGCACCTGTGCAAGGACACGCTGGGGATCGGGGTGAACCGGCCGGGCGCTTTCGCCGAGTACATCTCCGTGCCGATGACCAACGTCTGGCACCATTCCAGCGGGATTGACCGGGACGTCGCGGCGATCTTCGATCCGTTCGGCAACGCGGTGCATACGGCGCTCTCCTTTCCAGTGCTGGGCGAAGACGTGCTGATCACGGGCGCCGGTCCGATTGGCGTGATGGCGGCCGGCGTGGTCAAGCATGCCGGGGCGCGGGCCGTGGTGGTCACGGATGTCAATGATTACCGGCTCGACCTGGCCCGGCAGATGGGCGCCACGGTCGCGCTTAACGTGAAGACCGGGGGCACCCTCAAGGACGTGCAGCAGCAATTGGGCATGAAGGAAGGGTTCGATGTGGGGCTGGAGATGTCCGGCAACCCCGCCGCGCTGCGCGAGATGATTGACAACATGTGCCACGGCGGGAAGATCGCCATGCTCGGCATCCCTTCCGAGCAAGTGCCCTTTGATTGGACCAAGGTCGTGTTCAACATGCTGACGATCAAGGGCATTTATGGCCGCGAAATGTATGAGACCTGGTACAAGATGACCGTCATGCTCGACACGGGGTTGAACCTCAAGCCGGCCATCACCCACCGGTTCCACTTCACCGAGTTCGAGCAGGGGTTCGAGGTGATGAAGACGGGGAAATCGGGCAAAGTGATATTGAACTGGCGTTGAGCGCCGCCGGGCTGCACTTTTTGCCAGTGAAATTCTTATCCAGCTTGCCGCGCTGGCTGCCGGCGCTCGTTCTCCTGGCGGCCGGCGGGTTGGTGGGCGCGGCAGCCCCCAGCCCGGACTATGCCATCGTAGTATCGCGAACGACTCAGACGAACCCGGACTGGCGCCGGGTCGTCGAGGTCCTGCGCGAGAAGCATCAGGGAGCGGTAGTTGTGTTCGATGCTTCCGTGGAGGAAGCCCGGCCCAGACTGCGCGAACTCCTCCCGCGTTATGCCTGCTTCGTCGCCGCGCCCGAGGAGGTGACGCGCCGGTTTGTCGCCCAGGTTCACCGCCTGACCCGCCAGCTCGACGACGATCCCTACCCCGACTGCTGCTGGGGCATCCTGACCGGCTACGACGCCGCCAATGCGCTGCGAATTGCCGAGCATCAGGAACCACTCACGGTGCGCAAGGTGGCCAGCGCCACTGAGATCGCCCTCGACATGTGCGAGGAAGGCCGATGGTATAGCGAATTGAAAGCGGGCCAGTGGACCCGGAAGGAAAAAGGGGGCGAGCCAAAAGCCCTCACCGGCCCCACGGACACCGCAGAAATCCTGGTCAAGGCCCTGACCGACTACCAGGCTGACCTCTTTGTGACCTCCGGCCACGCCACGGAGCACGATTGGCAGATCGGCTATGGCTACCGTAACGGCCAATTCCGCTGTGCAAACGGCGTCCTCTACGGCGCGGATACACAGGGCAAGAGAATTCCCCTGCGTTCGCCCAACCCGAAGGTGTACCTGCCGATTGGCAACTGTCTGATGGGGCACATTGACGGCACGAACTCGATGGCGCTGGCCTACCTCAATAGCGGCGGGGTCCACCAGATGGCGGGGTACACGGTCGTGACGTGGTACGGCTATGCCGGCTGGGGCTGCCTGGATTATTTTCTGGAGCAGCCGGGCCGCTACACGTTTGCCGAGGCATTCCTCGCCAACCAGGTCGCGCTGATTAACCGGCTCCAGATGTATTTCCCCGACCTGGTCTCAGCGGAACTCGATGCCAATGGCCAGACCCACTTGCCGATTCAGCTCACGGAGGCTGCGCGCCTGGCCGGCTTGACCGCCGATGACGCCCGCGGTCTGCTCTACGATCGTGACACGCTGGCCTTCTACGGCGACCCGGCCTGGGCGGCGCGCATGACGGATCGTCCCAAGGCCTGGGACCAGGCGCTCACGGAAACCAACGGCACCTGGACGTTGGAGATCAAGCCTAACCGCGGTGAGCGGACGTTCGCGCCGATCAACCTGAACGGCTCGCAGCGAGGCGGCCGGCCCATCATCCAGTTCCTCCCGTGCCGCCTCAAAGATACGCGCGTCCTCGCAGGCGCCGACCTCAAGCCGGTGGTCACGGACAACTTTATCCTGGTGCCCAACCCACGCGAATGGGACGCCACCAGGAGCTATCGCGTGGTCTTGGAAACCAAGGTTCTCAAGTGAGAAGCTCGAAGCCGTATCTCTACGTTGGGAGCAAAGGCCCGCCCTCGCCCTGGCCTTTTGCCCAGGGGAACACTGTCGTTGAATTAGGATGTTTGCGCGCCAAGGGCCTCCTCTCCCCTGCCCTCTCCTCCAAAGGAGGAGAGGGAGACGCCAGCAAGTCGTTCGGCAAGTCCCTTGCTTCATCGCCAGCGCCCGCGCGGAATGATTGGACAGTTTGGCCGAGCGGGGAAAAGCTGAGGTTTGGTTGTGGTCGAAAGACTGGCGAAAGGTTCTCCCTCTCCCTGGGGGAGAGGGCCGGGGTGAGGGCGGAACTCATTTCCAATTCCATTATTACAGCGAGGCGACAACTAGTCCACATCGGTTGCTTGTTGATGGCCGTGCTTTGGACGACTGCTTTGCCGGCCGCGCCGAAATCGCCGCCTGCCACCGAGCAGCTCTACCAGCAATGTCAGGCTGCCTGTGTGGAGGTGCTGGTGGATGGCCATCTCTCCGGCAGCGGTTGGTTTGCGCGGGCGGACGGCCTGGTCGTCACCGCGGCGCACATGTTCGAGGGGCGGGATGCCGATATCGAGGTCGTGTCGTTAGGCCGCGGCCGCCTGGCTTGTTCGCTACTCGCCATTGATCGCGGCCACGACGTTGCCTTGCTGAAGACCAAAGGGGCCGGAGCTGATTTCCCTGTGTTGGCGTTTGCCTCCGCCCCGTTGCGCGTCGGCGACGAGATTCTCCAGTTCGGCGCTCCGCTGTTTCGGGCCGGGGTGCTGCAGCCCGGACGCGTGGCCCGCCGGGACACCGCGTTTGAGTTCTACAGCGGGAGGGATGTGTACGTGGAGGTGGTTCATGTCGCCGCCATGATGCAAGGCGGCACCTCGGGCGGCCCCTGGCTGGACCAGGCCGCCAACGTGGTCGGCCTCCAATCCGGGATGATGTCCCTGGACGGGAAGCCGGTTGGAATCGCCTATGTGGTTCCCGCCGGACCGATTCGGGGCCTGTTGAAGACGCTCTGCGACGCGGCGACACCCGATGCGGGGTTTTGGGTGGACCACCTGTGGGAACGGGACGGGGAGTCCTTGAAGAAGCTTCCTGCCGGGACGGAGGGATTGTCGGTCAGCGGCGTACGCAAGGACGGGGCGGCCGCGCAGGCGGACATCCAGCCGGGTGACGTCGTTGTCGCGGCCGAGGGAAAGAAGGTCGTCCGGATTCGAGAACTGCTGGAGATCATTCGCGCCAGGAAACCCGGCGAGCAGCTCAAGCTGACGCTGCTGCGAACCGGCACTGCTGAGCCGTTGCCGCGAACCCTCACCCTGCAGCGCGCGGAAGATGATAGCGCGCAGCAGGTGACTTACAGCACCGGCGCGTGGGACGCCGCCACACTCGGGAATCACCGGGTCGTGCTCACAGCCGACAAAGCCGAGGCGGTCTGGGCCCATGTCCCCTGGCGGCGCCGGGATGCGGAGCCGGAGAAGAAGAACCTCATTCTGATCGATGAGACCACCGGCCAGCGGGTGACGAATCTGTTCCGCGTCGCCATGAGCGGTTCGAGCGGGGATATCGTCTTCCAGGCGCCGAATCGCGGCACCTATTATCTTTACTATCTCCCCAGCATTTCGCGGGGGAAGAGCTATCCCACCGTCTCCTACCAACCGGCGGCAAGCACCGCTGAACCGGCCTGGCTTGCGGCCAATGGACTCAGTCCTACCAACGCATCGCTGCTGGCCGAAGACAAGCTCCCGCACGCGACGGTGGTCGCCATGCAGGCCATTGACCAATTCAACAGCTTCTATCCCATGGAAGTCGCCGCCACGGCTGAGGAGGAAGGCCGGTTGGCCGCGGCACACCCCGGCAAGCCTTTCCTGCTCTTCCCGGAGGACCGGTCCAACCCCATTCGCATGGCTGACCACCTGCCTCCCAAATGGATCCAGGACGGGCCCAGACCGCGATTAGCATGCGAAGCGGCTCGCGGGGAATTCTACGCTTTCCAGGTGGGTCTCTATGCCGTGACCACGAACATCCAGGACCTCTCTGTGAGCTTCGCCGACCTGCGCTCTTCCAAGGGCGGTCGCACCATTCCGTCTTCCGCCTTCAGGTGCTTCAACACCGGCGGCACGAATTGGAGTGGCAAGGCGTTCTCCAAGGCCGTGTCCGTAGCGAAGGGACGGATCCAAGCGCTCTGGTTTGGCGTCCAGGTCCCCCAGGACCTTGCGGCCGGGCAGTATCAAGGCCGGGTCACGATTAAGCCGGCAGGGTTGCCAGGACAATCGGTCGAGCTTTCGCTAACAGTCAACAGCGCCCCGCTCGCCGACTCGGGGGATGATGAGCCGGGGCGGCTCTCACGATTGCGCTGGCTGGATTCCACGCTGGCGGCTGACGATGGCGTTGTCCGCCCTTTCACCCCCATCCGGGTCACGAGGGACACCCTTGATATCCTTGGGCGACGGATGACAATCGATCCGTCCGGGATTCCCGCCCAGATTTCAAGCTACTACTCACCCGAGGTCACGCACATCCAGGAAGTGCCAAAGTTGGTGCTGGCCGCGCCCGTGGAACTGATCGTGGAAGACTCGGCCGGGCGGCGACTTGAGTGGCGCAAGGGAACACCCAAGTTCACCAAACAAACCGGCGGGGTGGTCGAATGGCATACGCGCAGCACTGCGGGTTCGCTCCTGATGGAGGTGCGCGGGGCGCTTGAATGCGATGGCTTTGCGCAGTTTAAGGTAACCGTCAGCTCGAGCAAGCCCGTCGAGCTGGGGGACATCCGGCTTGAAATCCCGCTGGCGAAAGAGGCCGCCAAATACATGATGGGGCTCGGAATCAAAGGCGGCCGGCGGCCGGCTAGCCTTGACTGGGCCTGGGATGTAAAGAAGGACCAGGATAGCGCCTGGCTGGGCGATGCTGACGCGGGCCTGCAATTCAAGCTCAAGGCTGAGAACTACGCCCGCCCGCTGCTCACCAACTTCTATGAGGACGGACCGCTGCACCTGCCGCCCTCGTGGTTTAACGAGGGCCGGGGCGGCATCGCGATTCGTGAACTCGATGGTTCACGGGTGCTCGTCCGTTGCTATAGCGGCCGCCGGACGTTGCAACCGGGGCAGGCGCTCCATTTCGACTTTGAACTCCTGCTGACACCCTTCCGGCCGATCGACACGAAGGCCCAGTGGAGCACCCGGTTCTTCCATAGCTTTAGACCCGTTGACGAGGCGGTCCGGACCGGCGCCAACACCGTCAATATCCATCACGCGAACGACGCCAATCCCTATATCAATTATCCCTTCCTGCATGTGGACCAGATGAGGGCCTATGTCGAGGAGGCGCATCAAAAGGGTCTCAAGGTCAAGATCTATTACACCATGCGGGAGCTTTCGAACCATGCGGCGGAACTGTTTGCGCTGCGCAGCCTGGGGAATGAGATTTTCCCGAATGGCCGGGGCGGCGGCGATGCCTGGCTCCAGGAGCACCTGGGCTCGAACTACATGCCGGCCTGGTTCGTTCCCGAATGGAAAGATGCCGCGATCATCAACCACGGCACGACGCGTTGGGACAATTACTACGTCGAAGGCCTCGATTGGCTCGTGCGCCACGTCGGGATCGACGGCTTGTATATCGACGACCTGGCGTTCGATCGTGTGACCATGAAACGCGTGCGCAAGGTGCTGGATCGGGCACGGCCCGGGTCGCTCATTGATTTCCATTCCGCCAACCAATTCAATCCCAACGACGGGTTCGGCAGTTGCGCCAACGTCTATCTCGAACATTTCCCCTACGTCAACCGGCTTTGGTATGGCGAGTATTTCGATCCCAATTCCCCGCCCGACTTCTGGCTGACAGAACTGTCGGGCATCCCGTTCGGCGTGATGGGCGAGATGCTCCAGGATGGCGGGAACCGGTGGCGCGGAATGCTCTACGGCATGACCAGCCGCATGTCTTACCAGGGCAATGACCCATCCCCTATTTGGAAGGTCTGGGATGACTTCAAGATTCAGGACAGCGAGATGTTCGGCTACTGGTCTTCCCGCTGCCCGGTGAAGACCGATCACAAGGATGTCCTGGTCACGGCGTATGTAGGGCGGAACAAAACCCTCGTCTCGCTCGGGAGTTGGGCGGCGGGAGATGTCCCGGTCCGGCTGACCGTGGACTGGCGGGCCTTGGGAATTGAACCCACCAAAGCGGGGTTGACCGCTCCAGAGATCGCCGAGTTCCAGCCCGCCGCGCGCTTCAGTCTGAACGACCCGATCCCGGTTCCCAAAGGCAAAGGCTGGCTGTTGATCATTGCACCGGATCAAGCCGCAGCCGCCCGGCCCCAGTGAATAGATCACGACATAACTCCATCAACCCACAGACTTAATGAACATAGAATATTGCTCTCATTCCCTGAACCTGAGCGCGAACGAGACGGCCCCCTCTCCCTATCCCTCTCCCCCTTTGAGGGGGAGAGGGTGCCGAAGGCAGGAGAGGGGGCGTTTCATGGGGCCAAAGCGGGAACTACTTAGGAGAATTCTCCCCCTAGCCAATGTGCTGCTGCTTTGCACGACGGCCTCCGCCCAACATTTGTGGTGGAACCTGCAAGGCCAGCGGAACGGCACCTGCCTTTACGGCGAGATCACGGTGCTGGCGACGCATCCGGCCATTTACTATTGCGGAGCCAACTGGCATCCCGGTGAGCCGGCGGGCGGCTACTGCGGCATCCAGGACAACAGCCGCGAGGAACGCCGCACGATCTTCTCGATTTGGGATACGTCCCCCCAACTGCACCCGAAGGTCACTGAGGCAGACCGGGATACAATCTTCGGCCGCTTTGGCGGCGAGGGCGAGGGCGGCCACACGCACATGATCTGGCCCTGGAAGACGAACGAGACCTTTCAGTTCTTCGTCCAGAAGCAGCCCGGCACCGACACCAACTCCACCGACACCCGGTATTACATCTTCGACCGCGCCGCCGGGAAGTGGCGCCACACCGCCACCATCGGCAACCCCAATGGCGGCAAACGCAGCGTTGCCACTTTGGGCGGCGGGGTGAATTCGTTTCTGGAGAACTTCCTGGGCCGGGACCACGAGCTGCCCAAGCTGGCCTTGTACCGCCTTTGGCTGGGGCCGGGCGTGGACAAGATGAAATGCCTGACGATCGCGCACGGGGACGGCACCTGGGGCGAGTTGCATGGAGCCTATTTTCTGGCCGAGGGCAGCACCACCGCTTTGAACGCCGTCTTTGCCAGCGTGGAGAAGGAATACGGCAAGCCGGTCTTTGGTGAGAAAGGGAAGAATCTCGAGCCCATCCCCGATGAGCCTCTTCCCGCCGCCGTCCTCGCCGGCCTCAAGAACCTTCCCCGGGCTAACAAGACCAAAGAGAATTCCAAGGAATGAAAACGTTAAACCTAAGGCCAATGTCCTTCGAAGATTTGATCGGCCGCCAGCACGGTCTTGTCCCGGAGGGACAGCAGACAATAGCCCAACGCTTCAGCGTTGGGAGCACGGCAGCCTGCAAACCAAGTCCCGAAGGGCCGGCTGAAGGCAGTGGTAGTATCAATGGCGTCAGCCGTCCCTGCGGGACTTATCGTCGATCGGCTCTCTACCCAACGCTGAAGCGTTGGGCTACTTCCAGATGTCCCTTCGGGACAGGGATGCCATCGAGTTTCCGAAAGGCGTTCAGGCCAGTCCTCCTGTCGCTCTGCACGCTATTCGCCGGCCTCTCAACCCGCGCCGAGCAAACCAACCAAGAGGCGACCGCCGCCGAGACCCTCGTCATCAGCACGGCCAAACCACTCTCAGCCAAAGAGAAGAAACTGCGCGGAGCCGTCTTCAGCCGGTGCCAGGAAATGCTCAATGCTCCCGCAGGCAAGTTCGGCGCGCATCCGTCAGCGGCGATCTTCCCCGGACCGGTGGCCAAGGACGCGCCGAGGATTTCCAAGACCCTGAAGATGAAGCACGTCCCGCCGCCGGCGGAGATGATGCCCTTGATTAAGCCGTTGGAATACTCCGACCCCTTCTCGGCCACCCTCTATTCGACCGGTTTGTATGCCGCGCCGGGAGAGGTCATCACGGTGCAAATCCCCGGGGGATTGACCGGGAAGCTTGAGGTGCAGATCGGTTGCCACACCGATAACCTCAACGAATGGATGGCCCGGGAGGAAAACTGGCGCCGGATGCCGCTCATCGTGAACCAGCGCAAACTCGAAAGCGAACGCACCCAGGCGGCCAATCCGTTCGGCGGATTGGTCTATATCACCTGTCCTCCCACCGCGGAGGCCTGGCAGGCCGAAATCACCATTTCCAATGCCGTCATGTCGCCCAGGTTCATCCTGGGCCAGACCACCGATGCCGAATGGAAGCAGATGGTTGATTCCACGGGCGCACCCTGGGGCGAGCTGGCTACCGACAATCTGATCATCATGCTGCCGGTCTCCGTCCTCAAGTCGATCACCGACCCGGCCAGCCGGATGAAGATCTGGCAATCCATCATTGGCGCCACCATGGATTTGGCCCAGCTCCCGGTCCCGTTCTATCGGGCGCAGCGGCTGGTGACCGATGTTCATCTCGGCGGCGGCTTCATGCACAGCGGTTATCCGATCATGGTCCATCATTGCCCGGAATTGGACATGAGCACCGAGGAGTTCATCTCGGACCCCGCGCGCTTTGCCAAGCCGGCCAATGGCGGCCCGAACTGGGGCTTCTTCCATGAGATCGGCCACAACATGCAGAACCTGGACTGGGTGTTCGACGGCACCACCGAAGTGAGCGTCAACTTCTTCTCGCTCTACTGCTTTGACAAGGTGTGTGCGGGACGGGATGCCGCCCACCCCGGCATCTCGCCCGAAAGCACCCGGAAGATGCTGAAGAGCTACTTCTCCAAACCGCCCGACTTGAAGCAATGGAAGGACGACCCGTTCCTGGGGTTGGTGACCTTCCGGTTGATCCAGAACGACTTCGGCTGGGACCTGTTCAAGCGGACCTTCAAGCGCTACCACGTGCTGTCGGATGATCAGCGCCCCAAGAACGATGAAGCGAAGCGCGACCGGCTGGTGCGCTACCTGTCCGAAAGCGCGGGGCGCAACTTCGCGCCCTATTTCAGCGCCTGGGGCATCCCGTTGACGGACGGCTTGAAGCAGGACCTCGCCAAGTATCCCGAGTGGATGCCCTACGACTTTCCGCCCAGGACACTCTAAACCGCGAACTACTTATGCTAGGCACTTACCAGCAACACCTTGAATCCCAACTGGCGGGCATTCGCTCCGCCGGCACGTACAAGCGCGAACGCGTCATCGTCACGCCCCAGGGCACTACTATCCGCGTCGCCGACGGCAAACCGGTCCTCAACCTGTGCGCCAACAACTACCTGGGGCTGGCGCAGCATCCGGCCGTGGCGGCGGCGGCCAAAGCGGCGATCGACCAATGGGGCTACGGCCTGGCCAGCGTGCGCTTCATCTGTGGCACCCAGGGCGTCCACAAACAACTCGAAGCCAAGATCAGCGAGTTCCTGGGCACCGAAGACACCATCCTCTACTCCTCCTGCTTCGATGCCAACGGCGGCCTGTTCGAGACGCTGCTCGGCCCGGAAGATGCCGTGATCTCTGACGAGCTGAACCACGCGAGCATCATCGACGGCATCCGCCTCTGCAAAGCCCAGCGCTCTCGCTACTTGAACAACAACATGGCCGATCTGGAGACCAAACTGACCGAGGCCGCAGGCGCGCGCTTCCGCCTGGTCGCCACCGATGGCGTGTTCTCCATGGACGGCTACATCGCCAACCTGTCCGCGATCTGCGACCTGGCGGAGAAACACCGAGCGCTGGTGATGGTGGATGACTCGCACGCCGTCGGCTTCATGGGCCATCACGGGCGCGGCACGCCCGAGCACCACGATGTCATGGGCCGTATCGACCTCATTACCGCCACCCTGGGCAAAGCGCTGGGCGGCGCCAGCGGCGGCTACACCAGCGGGCGCAAAGACATCATCGAATTGCTGCGCCAGCGCTCCCGTCCGTACCTATTCTCGAACACGCTCGCCCCGGCCATTGCCGGCGCCTCGCTCAAAGTGCTCGAACTGCTCACCGCCTCCACCGAACTGCGCGACAAGCTGGAGGCCAACACCCGCTTCTTCCGACAGGAGATTACCAAACTGGCCTTCACCATCCAGCCGGGCACGCATCCGATTGTGCCCGTGATGCTGGGTGATGCGGCCCTCGCGTCGAGAATGGCCGATGCCCTGCTCGCCAAAGGGGTCTATGTGATTGGCTTCTCCTACCCGGTGGTGCCGCAGGGCAAGGCCCGCATCCGCACCCAAATCTCCGCCGCCCACAGCCAGCAGGACCTGGCTTTCGCCATCGAGAAGTTCGG
>SESF01023195.1_pt1 | contig 11592 bp, 12 predicted proteins | sample 3171521 | NCBI WGS metagenome assembly SESF01 (sample SAMN10866945, study PRJNA518727) | freshwater metagenome | biome: subpolar coniferous forest; feature: holomictic lake; material: water; isolation source: holomictic Lake 227, 6 m and 8 m depth | place: Canada: near Kenora, Ontario | collected...
GCCGGAAGAACAGCGCCAGATGGAATGGGATTCCCCCTGGGGCAAAGGTTTCCCCGGCTGGCACATGGAGTGCTCGGCCATGGCCATGAAACACCTGGGCGAGACCATCGACATCCATTGCGGCGGCGAGGACCACGTGGCCATCCATCACACCAACGAGATAGCCCAGTCGGAGGCCGCCACCGGCAAGACCTTCGCCAATTACTGGCTGCACGCCCGGTTCCTGATAATGAGCGACTCCGGCAAGATGTCCAAGTCGGCCGGCGGCTTCCTGACCACCGCCACGCTCATGGAAAAAGGCTATGATCCGCTGGCCTACCGCTATTTCTGCTTCTCCGCCCATTACCGCAAGCAGCTGGAATTCAGCTGGGAATCCATAGACACCGCGGCTAAAAATCTGGAGGCCCTGCGCGCCACTATCGCCAGGCTGAAGGAGGAGGCGCAGGCCCCCGCGGCGAACATGGGCAAGGATGCCGGGTGCCGCGGGTTTTACGATGATTTTGCCGAAGCGCTGGCCGACGATCTTAACATGCCGCAGGCGCTGGCGGTCCTCTGGGGCGCCCTGCGCAGCCCGTACGGGGCGGCCGAACGGCGGGAGTTCGCGCTGAAAGCGGACGAGGTGCTGGGGCTGGACCTGGACCGGGCCCCGGCGCAGGAGCCGCTGCCGGCCGAACTGGCCGCGCTGATAACGGAGCGGGAAGCCGCCCGCAAGGCCAGGGATTTTAAACGCTCCGACGAGCTGCGCAAGGAGCTTTCCGCCAAGGGCGTGCTGATAGAGGACACGTCCTCCGGCACCAAGTGGAAGTTCTCGCGCGGATGAGGAGCTTCTTCGCCGCTCTGCTGCTGCTGTCCGGCCTCTGCACCCGGCCGCTGCCGGCGCAGGAGGTCTCGTCGAAAACGTACGTTCTGAAGGACGGCTCGTCGCTGGCCTACGCAAGGCCCGCCTTCTGGCGCACCCTGGGCTCGGGCCCCGCCGACATCGGCCTTTTCCTGAAAGACAGTTTTAAAAAAAAGAACCTGCCCTGGCTGGCCGCGGTGGGCGCCTCCACGCTGGTGCTGATAGAGTACGACCAGAAGCTGTACAACAACGCGCGCCGCGCCGGGAAGAAGCTGCGTATCTCGAGCGTAGACAAAACCCGCGCCTACCTGAAGCTGGGCGGAGTTCCGGTTTTCCGCGGCCCGTCCGACCTGGGCTCGGCGCTGTATTTCCTCGGCGACGGCTGGATCAACATAGGGCTGTTCGGCTATTTCAAGACGGAGGGCTGGCTGGGCGGCGACTGGCGGGCCTCGCAGACCGGCAACCAGCTGGCCGAGGGGCTGATAGCCACCGGGCTGGTCACGGAAGTTATGAAGAATATCACCGGGCGCGAAACCCCGTCGGCCGCCTCGGCCCCGCGCGGGGTATGGCGCATGTTTCCGGGACTGAAGCAGTACATGGCTCACAGGACCCGCTACGACGCGTTCCCTTCGGGCCATCTAGCCACAGGCGTAATGACCGTCACCGTGATAGCCGGGAATTATCCGGACAATAAATACGTGAAGCCGATAGGCTATACGCTGCTGGGCGGCCTGTGCTTCCAGATGATGAACAACGGCGTGCACTGGGCCAGCGACTACCCTTTGGGCATAGCGGTGGGCTACGGCCTGGGAAAAGCCATAACCTCCGGCGGCCGCACGGCGGCTAAGCGTTCCGGCCCGGCCGCGCCAACGGCTTTGAAGCTGGCCCCTTACCTGGGCCCCGAAGGCGAGCCCGGCGCGATGCTGGCTTATAGGTTTTAATTCCGGCCGCTTACTTCTGTTTGCAGAGCAGCAGCGTGGTGACGGCGAACACCTTCGCGTCGTCCATCATGTAGTCTATCAGCGTGCTCTCGTTGGGCATATGGGCGGAATCGTTTAGGCGCGAGTACACCACGGCCGGCAGGTTGAGCCGGCGGAAGAAGGCCGCCACGGTGCCGCCGCCGATGCCGTAGGCGCGGGGCTTCACGCCCAGCACTTCCTTTATCGCTTTCTTGAGCGCCAGCACCAGGGCGCATTTCGGGTCGGTGGGGGGCGCTGCCTGCGCTTCCTGCTGCGGCTCGAAGGCGATCTTTACGCCGTATTTTGCCTCCACTTCGTCCGCCACGCGGCGCATCTCGGCCTTCACTTCGCCGAGCTGGTACACCGGCATCACGCGGCAGTCCATGTAGAACACATCCTCGCCGGGCAGCGTGTTGACGTTGGGCACGTTGTTCTCTTTCTTGGTCGGTTCGAACGTGCTGATCGGCGGCTCGTAGAGGCGGTCTTTCTTGGGGAACTTCCTGTAAAGCTTCTGGTAGCGGGTGATGAGGTCGCTGGCCGCCCTGAAGGCGTTGATGCCCAGCTCCGGGCGGCTGGCGTGGCACTGCTTGCCCTTCGTTATGACCTTCATCCACATGATGGACTTCTCGGCCACCTCGATCAGCGAGCCGTCCTCGCAGCCGGAGTCCGGCACGAAGAAAACGTCCTGCTTGCCGAAGATCTGCGGATGCTTTTCCGAGATGTAGTCGGCGCCGTAGCCGGAGCCGGTCTCCTCGTCGGCGCAGAACAGCAGCGCTATGTCGTACTCGGGGCGGTAGTCGAGCTCCATCATCGCCTTCACGAGGAGGATGCTGGAGACGGTGGCCTGCTGGTTGTCCTCCACGCCGCGGCCGGTGAGCTTGCGGCCGTCCACGACCAGCTTATAGGGGTCGCTGTGCCACATCTTCAGGTCGCCGGGGGGGACGATGTCCAGATGGCTCATGAACCAGATGGTCCTGGCCGAACTTTTGCCCTTGTAGCGGGCTATCACGTTCGGGCGGATGCCGTTCTTAGCCTCGGCCTGCGGGGCGTTTATCCACTCGATGGAATCGAACTTGAGCTTCTTCAGCTCGCCCTCGAGCCATTTGGCCTTGTCGTATTCGCCTTCCCCGCCGCTGGAGGGGGCCAGCGCCGGTATGGCCGTGAGCCCGCGCTGCAGCTCGATGGCGTAAGCTTCGTAGGATCCGATTTTTTTCAAGATCTGTTCTTTCATGGGGTTCTCCTTGGACCGCCCGCGGCTGATAAGAGTATAACTAATTCGTAAATTGCCGGCAAAGCCGGCCGGAAGACGCCGCCGGTTTTGGTATAATTCCTGTCGGGAACCCGGTTGCGGCGCGCGGAGAGGCGCGGAACGGCTATGTTCGAAATAATAAGACGGCTGACCGATACCACGGCAAAAAGTATGACCGCGGCCGTTCTGCTGGTTATCGTTGTCGGCTGCGCCGACTACTTTACCGGTTATGAAATAGCCGTTTCCTTCTTTTACCTGATACCTGTACTGCTGGTTACCTGGCGCGTTGGCCTGCTCCACGGCCTGGCGGTCTCCTTCCTGAGCGCCCTGGCGTGGTTCGTCAGCGACTACGGGTTTACCGGGCGCGTCTACGCGCACCCGCTCATCCCTTATTGGAACGCCCTGGTGGGGCTGGCTTTTTTTATAGTCTCCGTTCTTCTGCTCAGCCGCATAAGAACGCTGCTTCAGAAAGAACAGGCCCAGTCGCAGCTGAAATCCTCCCTGCTGCACACCGTAAGCCACGAGTTCAACAACGCCCTTACCGTAATGTCCACCGGTCTTTACCTGCTGAAAGATTCGGAGCCGAAACCAGCCGACACTACCCGCGACAGGCTTTTCCTGATGCTCGGCAACGCCCAGACGCAGATGGCCCTTTACGTGAAGAACATCCTTAACGAGGCCAGGATGGAGCAGGGCAAGTTCAAGCTGGATAAAAAACCGCTGGCCCTGCGCGAGCTGGCGGGGGAATGCGCGGACTCCGTGCGGGAGCTTTTAAAGCAGAAGGATATAACCCTTGAAATAAAAATGCCGGAACTCCCTGTTTTCGTCAGCGCCGATAAGGAAGCCATGGCGCTGGTGCTGAGCAACCTGCTGGGCAACGCTATAAAATACACCCCGCAGAACGGCAGGATAGCCGTGGAGATCTGCCCTACCGGCGAACCGCCCCAAAAAGTCATTTTCTCCGTGGAAGATTCCGGCATAGGCATCTCGCTGGCCGACCTTAAGAAGATAACCGCCGGCTTCTACCGCACCGAGGAAGGAAAAGAGGCCGCGGCCGGGTTCGGCCTGGGCCTCAGGATAGTCAACGAACTGCTGAACCTGCATGAAAGCCGCCTCGAGATCTCCAGCGAAAAGGGAAAAGGTTCCAATTTCTTCTTCGAACTGCCGGCCCTGCCGCCCGAAAAACCATAGTAGCCGGGGCGCCGCCAGGCGGCCCGCGGGCCGGGTTTTCATTGAAACTTGGCTCTAAATTTAATAAATTATAAATAATGGGTCCCCGCCTGCCGGGAGGACCGTCTTTTAGCTTTAGCTATGGAGAACACAATGAGAATACATATCGTCGCGAGAAAAATGAAAATGACCAAGCCCGTGAAGGAATTCATAGAGGCTAAGCTCGAGAAACTTCACGAATTCCTGGAAAATATCGTCTGGGCCCAGGTTATCGTCTCGGTGGAGAAGAAGATCCATACCGCCGAAGTGGTGGTTCACGCCGGGCACCAGACCATGAAGGCGGCCGCCAGCACCGATGAAATGTATTCCGCCATCGACAAAGCGATGGATAAAATAGAGATACAGGTGAAGAAATACAAAGAGCGCTTCACCGACCATCACGCCACCGAAGGCCTGGATATGGGAGAGCTGACCACCCTCGTCGGCCCGGAGATCAAGTTCTCCGTGGTCAAGGACGTCCCGCTCAAGCCCATGAACAAGGAAGAAGCCGTCATCGAGATGGAAAAGCTCGGCTTCAACTTCTGGCTGTACCAGGAGAAAGCCACCAGGCAGATGCAGGTGGTGTTCAAGCGGCTGGACAGCACCTACGGCCTGCTGCAGCCCGTGAAAAAATAACGGACGCCGGTCCATGCCCGAATCTCAAAAGAAAGCGGCGAAGTCGATCACTGTAAAGGAACTGCTTAAGTCCCGGGGGAAGATCCTGGGGCTTAAGACAGTGGCCGGCTCGCGCGATTTCGGGCGCAAGGTGACCGTCAGCGAAATAAACCGGCCGGGCCTGGCCATAGCGGGCCACATGGAGCAGTTCCGCGCCGAGCGCATACAGATAATAGGCCAGGGCGAGTACGCCTACTGCCTCAAGGAGGACCCGCGCACGGTGCTGGCGAACCTCCACAAGATGTTCTCCGCCCCGGAGATCCCCTGCGTCATAGTTACAGGCGGGGTGAAGCCGCTGCCGGTGATCAAGCAGGCCTGCGCCAGGTCGGGCATCCCGCTGCTGGTGACCTCTTTCGACACCTCCACGTTCATCCGCGAGCTCACCATCTACCTCGACGACCAGCTGGCCGCCATCGCCTACGTGCACGGCGTGCTGGTGAACGTCTACGGGCTGGGCGTGCTGATACAGGGCGACTCCGGCGTGGGAAAATCGGAATGCGCGCTGGAGCTCCTCAAGCGCGGCCACATCCTGATAGCCGACGACGTGGTGGAGGTCAAGCGCCGCATCGGCTACATGCTGGTGGGCAATTCCCCCAAGAACATAAAGCATTACATGGAAGTGCGGGGCCTCGGGATAATAGACGTGGAGCTGCTGTTCGGCGTGGGCTCCATCATGGACCAGTCGCTGATCGAGATGCACGTGAAGCTCGAAAGCGTGACCTCCGGCTCGCTGGGCAATTACGACCGCACCGGGCTGTCCTCGGCCGAGGAGCTGATACTTGAAGTGCCCGTGCCTTCCCTGCGCCTGCCGGTAACGCCGGGGCGCAACCTCGCCGTGCTGATAGAAGTGGCGGCCCTCAACCAGCGCCTGAAGAACCAGGGGTATTTCGTGGCCAAGAAGCTCAATGAAAGCCTGATACGCGAAATGGGAAAGAAGTAGGCCGCGACCTTCGACTATGGCAGCCAATAAAAGAAAAATTTTCATCATAACCGGCATGTCCGGCGCCGGCAAAAGCCAGGCCCTTAAGTCGTTCGAGGACCTGGGCTTCTACTGCGTGGACAACCTGCCCATAGCGCTGATCCCCGCGTTCGCGGCCCTGATCAACGCGCGGCATTACCTCAAGCACGTCGCGCTGGGCATAGACATCCGCGAGGGGCGTTTTTTCAAGGATTTCATCCGTTCGCTGGACAACCTGAGCAAGCTGGGGCTGGATTACAAGGTGGTCTTTCTTGACGCTTCCGACGAGGCGCTGACGCAGCGGTTCTCCGAGACGCGCCACCGCCACCCGCTGGGCAAGAATATCGCCGCGGCCGTCACGGCTGAGCGCCGCATCCTCACAGAGCTCAAGTCCCGGGCCAACAAGGTGATAGACACCTCGAAGCTCGCGCTGGGCGAGCTCAAGGAAATAATTTCCGGCCTGCTGGAGCTGCGCCGGGCCGCCGAAATGAAGATCTCGGTCATCTCTTTCGGCTATAAATACGGCATCCCGCTGGACGCCGACCTGGTGATGGACGTGCGCTTCCTGCCCAATCCCTATTATGTGCCCGGGCTGCGGGGGAAAACCGGGCTGGACGCCGCCGTGGGCCGCTATCTGCGCGGCAAGCCGGGGTTCGGCAATTTCCTTAAAGGCTACGCGGAACAGATAAAAACGCTGCTGCCGCTTTACGTCAAGGAAGGGAAATCCTATCTCACTGTCGCCATCGGCTGCACCGGGGGCCGCCACCGGAGCGTTTATATCGCCTGCGAACTGGCGAAAAAGCTCGCTGCGGGCGGGGTTTCGGTTTCGGAATATCACCGGGATATCAGGAAGTAAAAGAGACAGGCAGGCGCCAGAGGGCCCGGGAAGGCCTGCCCGTCCCGGCCCGCCGGCCTACAAGCAGGGTCTATGATAAATATCGTCGTGATAACGCACGGGGAATTCGGGGCTTACCTCATCGAGGCCGCGGAAGGCATCGTGGGCGTCCAGCGCGACGGCCTGAAGAACGTCTCCATTTCCTCGCGCATGACGCTGGAGCGGGTCAAGGAAGCGGTGTCGGCCGCCGTAGCGGAGCTGCGCTCCGACGACGGCCTGGTGCTCTTTATAGACATGCCGGGCGGCACCCCGATGAACGTGGCGCTGCCGCTGGCGCGCCACATAGACAAGTGCGCCGTGATCTGCGGCGTGAACATCAACATGATGACCTCGGCGTTCTCCTACCGGACCACGCTGGATTTCGACCGGCTCGTGGTCAAGATAATGGAGGACGGCCGCAAAGCCATCTGCGAGGTGAAGAGCCTCCTGATGAAGAAGTGAACCTATGATAATACTTTACCGGGTGGACGACAGGCTGGTGCACGGGCAGGTGGCGGAGGGGTGGGTGCCCCATCTGAAGGCGGAGGAGCTGGCCGTGGTCTCCGACGAGATAGCCGCCGACGAACTGCGCAGGGACATAATGCGGTTCGCCACGCCGGAGGGCGTGGACCTGAAGATCATGACCGTGGACGAGGCGGCCGCTTACCTGCCGGAGGCGCAGAAGGCGGAGCGCAAAGTGCTGCTGCTGCTGCCCGGCCTGGAAGAGGCGCTGGCCCTGCTGGGCAAGGGGGTCAGGATCCCGGCGCTCAATATCGGCGGCATGCATTATTCCGCCGGCAAGAACCTGTCCATCGGCAAGGCTATTTTCCTGAACGACCAGGACTGCGAGTCGCTTAAAAAGCTGGCCGCGGCGGGCGTGGCCATAGAAGGGCGCGGGGTGCCTTCCGACAGCCCGGTGGACCTGATGGCCGCTATTTCGTGACGCGGCGCCGGCTCAGTGAACTATGACTACCGCTATTAAAATTTTATTCTCGAGCGCGCTGACCGGCCTGCTGGGGCTGGACTCCGTCCAGGCGGGGCAATTCCTTTTTTCGCGGCCCGCTTTCGTGGGGCCGCTGCTGGGCTGGCTCAACGGCTGCCCGCTGGAGGGCGCGCGCATAGGGATACTGCTGGAGCTGCTCTATATCGACGTGATCCCGGTGGGCGGCGTGGTTCCGCCCAATGGCGCGGCGGGCGCGGCGGCCGGCGTGCTGGCCCATGCCGCGGGCGGTCTTGCCCCTTCTTTGGCTTTCTTCCTCGGCGCGGCGGCCGGCGCGGCCTATTCCCCTGTGGAGTCGCGCGTCCGCGCGGCGCGCTCGCCCTGGAACACTCTGGTGCAGGCGCAGGTCAAAGCCGGCGACCTCAACCTCAGCCGCTGGCTGGCCCGGGCCATGCTCATCGAGAACGCGGTCATGGCCGGCTACGTGGTCTGCTGGGCGGGGCTCGCGGCCGCGCTGGCGGCGGTGCCGGGCGTCAGGACGCTGTACCCCGGAACGGATTTCGCTTATTCCCTTATGCCCTGGCTGGGGCTCAGCGGGCTGTATTTCAGGTTCCGCACGCAGGCGTACAAGAAGTGACTATGATGACGGCAGAATTACCTATCAACGCAGCGACCGGCAGCAACCAGGCCCCCAGGCCGGCCGCCGTACGCTTGCCGCTCGCGGCCATGTTCTTCAGGTCGTTCTTCATCCAGGCCGCCTGGAACTATGAAAGGTTCCAGAACCTGGGGTTCGCTTTCTCCCTGCTGCCGGCGCTGCGCAAGATCTATCCGGACCCGGAAAAACTCAACGCGGCGGTACTGCGGCACACGGAAATTTTCAACACGCAGCCCTATATGGCGAACTTCGTGCTGGGCAACATTGTGCGCATGGAGGAGGCGGCGGCCGCCGCCCCCGAGCCGGGCGCCTGGCTTAAGAGCATGCCCGGAGTGAAGCAGGCGCTGGCCTCCAGCTTCGCCTCCATCGGCGACAGGATCTTCTGGGGCCGGCTTAAGCCCATGACCACGCAGGTCTGCCTGCTGGTCTGGACCCTGTGCGGTTTCACTGGCTGGCTTTTTACCGGCCTGGACACCAGGCCGTCAACGGGCCTGCTGCTGGCCGGACCGCTGCTGGGCATAGCGGGCTATTCGGCCGTCGCGGTTTTCCTGCGCTGGAAGGGCCTGGCCAAAGGCTACGCCTGCGGAGGCACGGCCAGCTGCGGCCTGGATACCGTGAACTGGCCGCGCATCATCAGGCTTTTAAGCGCCGTCGGTTACGCGCTGTCCATCATGCTGGCGCTGCTGGCGTTCGGCCTGCTGGCCGGCGTGAATTACGCCTCCTGTTCCACGGCGGCCCTGCTGCTTAAGCTGGGGCTGGGCGCGGCGGTCCTCGTGCTGCACCGCTTAACGCGCGCTTTCGGCCGCTCGGTGCTTTTCGCGGCGGGCTTTATCCTGGCGGTTTCCGTGCTGCTTTTCAGCGTTCTAAAACTAGCTCCGTTCAACCTCTACATATGATCAAGAAGGAACTGAAGATAATCAACGAACTCGGCATTCACGCCAGGCCCGCCGGCATGCTCGCCAATACCGCCGCCCGGTTCGCCTGCGATATAAAGCTGCTGAAGGACGGCATGGAAGTCAACGCCAAAAGCATCATGGGCATCATGACCCTGGCCGCGGGCTGCGGCACCCTGATAGAAGTGATAGCCAAAGGCAGGGACGAGGCCGAGGCCGTGAAGGCCCTGGGCGACCTGTTCGCCAGCAAGTTCGACGAGGATTAAATGACCAACCTTAAACGCGGGATGCCGAACGCAGAACGTTCCGAGAGGAAGCTATGCTTATAAAAAAAGGCGTGGCTGCCAGCCTCGGCATCGCCATAGGCAAGGCGTACATACTCAAGGAAGAGAACATCCTGATAGAGCAGAAGACCATAGCGCCCGAGAAGATAAAGGCCGAGGTGAAGCGCTTCAAAGAGGCGCTGGAGAAGACCCGGCTGGACCTGGACGCGCTGCACAACAAGATCCTGAGCGTGCTGGGCAAGCAGCACGCCAAGCTCATAGACACGCACCACCTGATATTGCAGGACCCGCTGATCACCAAGGAAGTCCCTAAGCTGATAGTTTCCAGGGGCATGAACGCGGAGTTCGCACTGTCGGAGATCCTGGACCAGGCCGAGGAGCAGTTCGAGAAGATAGACGACGAGTTCTTCCATGAGCGGAAGCACGACATCTTCGACGTGGGCAAGAAGATAATCTCCAATCTGGTGGACACCGAGAAAGTTTCGCTGAAGGACCTGAAAGAGCCGGTGATCCTGGTGGCCCACAACCTTTACCCGTCGGACACGCTGCACATCAGGGAGTCGAACAAGGTGCTGGGCTTCTGCATGGACCTCGGGTCGAAGTCCAGCCATACCGCCATTTTCGCCCAGAGCATGGGCATCCCGGCGGTGGTGGGGCTTTCCGACATCAGCCGCCAGGTGGTTAGCGGCGACACCGTGGTGGTGGACGGCGAACAGGGCATGGTCATAATTTCCCCGACCGCGGAGATAATCGAAAAATATAAGGCCCGGCGCGAAGAGCTGCAGAAGCAGGAACACTTTTTTCACCGCCTCAAGGGCCTGCCCGCCATAACCCGCGACGGCCACAAGATAAACCTGATGGCCAACCTGGATTCCTCGGCGGACGCTCCTTCGCTGGCCGCCGTAAAGGCCGAAGGGGTGGGGCTTTACCGCACGGAATCGCTGTACATGAACCGCAACTCCGTGCCTACGGAGGCGGAGCAGGTGAAAGCCTACTCGGCCGTGGTAAAAGCGGCGCCCACCATGCCGCTGATCATCCGAACCGCCGATATCGGCGGCGACCGCGCCACGCAGCTCGGGATAAAAGGGCTTAAGGACGAGCAGAACCCGTTCATGGGGTTCCGGGGCATCCGTCTGTTCATAAAATACCCCGAGCTGCTCAAGACGCAGCTGCGCGCCATCTACCGGGCCAATACCGAGGGGAACATCAAGATCATGATCCCCATGCTATCCTCGGTGGACGAGCTGATGGCCGTGAAAAAAATAGCGCAGGACGTTAAGGCCGAGCTGGCGGAAGAGGGGATGCCCGTCAAGTACGACCCCGCTTTCGGCGTGATGGTGGAGATCCCGGCCGCGGCCATCATTCTGGATTCGCTGCTGGGCGAGATAGATTTCGTTTCCATCGGCACCAACGACCTGGTGCAGTATATCCTGGCCGTGGACCGCATCAACCAGTACGTGTCCGAGCTTTACGAGCCGTTCCATCCCGCCGTGCTGCGCATCATCAACCTGGTGGTGCAGACGGCGCACAAAAAAGGCAAGCCCGTGAGCGTCTGCGGCGAAATGGCTTCCGACCCCTTCGCCATCCCGCTGCTGGTGGGGATGGGCGTGGACGTGCTTTCGGTGCCGCCCAAGATCTACCTGCGGGCCAAGTCGGCCGTGCGCGCCATGAACTTCGAGAAGTTCTCCGGTATCGCGCAGCGGGTGCTGGGCATGCCCACCGCGCAGGAAATAAGAAAGCTGGTGGAGGAAGAAGTGAAGTAGTCCCCCGGCGGCATTAACTTTATGAACATCAGGAATTTCAGCATCATCGCGCACATCGACCACGGCAAGTCCACGCTGGCCGACCGTTTCATCAACATCACCAACACGGTGCCCGACCGCCAGATGAAGGAGCAGTTCCTCGACGGCATGGAGCTGGAGCGCGAGCGCGGCATCACCATCAAGGCCAAGGCCGTAAGGATGCTCTATAAGTCCGGGGCTGACGGCCAGGATTATATCCTGAACCTGATCGACACCCCGGGCCACGTGGACTTTTCCTACGAGGTCTCCCGCGCCA
>SESF01000688.1_pt1 | contig 11590 bp, 10 predicted proteins | sample 3171521 | NCBI WGS metagenome assembly SESF01 (sample SAMN10866945, study PRJNA518727) | freshwater metagenome | biome: subpolar coniferous forest; feature: holomictic lake; material: water; isolation source: holomictic Lake 227, 6 m and 8 m depth | place: Canada: near Kenora, Ontario | collected...
ATGCCACGCGGCAGGACCTGCTTTATTTTCTGGGGCTTTGTTTTGTGATCGCGTCGTTTGGGCCTTTCTGGGAAGGGCTCGACGGCCTTTTTTTTCACACCGGTCTCCGACTTCGTATCCCGGTGGAATCAGTCCAGGGTTTTATCGGTTATTTTCTACTGGGCTTTGCGCTTACGAAAGAAGCGAAGCCTTCCTGGGTGACGGGAGCCGCCCTCTTGTGGTTTGGGGCTTTTCTCCTTTGTTTCCTGGGTTCCGGCTGGATCGTGTTCCATGCCAACAAGTTTCCCTCCCTTTTTTATGATAACCTTGCTCCGAATGTCGCGCTTTATGCAGCGAGTTTTTTTGTGATCGTGAAAGAAACTGTGCCGCGTCTTGAAATGCGACTGAGTGAGGGCGTCAAACGGACCGTGCTCAGTCTTTCGGCGGCTAGTTTCGGGATCTATCTGATCCATCCCGTTTTTATTGATGTCTTCAATCATGCCCGCCTCGGTTTTGTCCTGAACGCCTTGATGGGGCATCCCGCCTGGTCCATACCCTTGACTTCCTTTGCCGTCTATTTGTTTTCCTATATGGCCGTTCTCGGTATCCGGAAGATTCCCTTGCTGAAAACGACCGTCTGAACATGAATCATTATCCGGTCGCTGAAAAGAAGCAACAGAGTCTTGCGATCCAGATGTTTCGGATTGGGATCCGCGAGCAGGATCTTGAGGAATCCTTTGTCCGTTCCGGCGGGCCGGGAGGCCAGAATGTTAATAAAGTTTCAACATGCGTGGTGTTGAGACACGCCCCCTCGGGCTTTGTCATCAAATGCCAGAAGGAACGCACTCAGGCGATGAACCGGTACTGGGCGCGCCGGATGCTTGTTGAAAAATTGGAGAGACAGATCCTGGGGCGGGAAAGCGAGGAGGCCAAGCGGATCAGCAAGATCCGGCGGCAGAAGCGGAAACGCTCCAGGCGCGCTAAGGATAAAATGCTTGATGCCAAGCAGAGGCACGGGGCATTAAAAAAACTTCGCGGGCGACCCGCTGAAGATTAGAATGTGCGGCAAGTTGCGACCAGCGTCTGGAATATTTCAACTCAACGGAACAGGGAGGACAAGATGGTGATCAAAAGAAAAAAGGGCGGATCGGCGACCGGGAGGAATAACGCTTTCTACGGCAAGCGCCATTCCAAACAATGGAAAAAGCAGGAAAGCCTCAGGAAAAAGGGCAAGAATAACCCCATGTTCGGCAGAAAACACAGCCCGAGCACGATCCGTAAGATGCGTCAGGCTAGGATCAGCCGTTCATAGAGAGTTTGTTTACCTCAATATTTTAAAGGGAAGGGGACGCTTTGAAGAAGCAAAGGTTGCATATCAGCCGGGAGATCATTGATTGTGCTTCTGAATGTCCGAGCGCTTTGTCATGTTTGTCTCAAACCAGGGAAATATGTAAGGTCAAAAAACACGAAGAAAAGAAAGTTCTGTTTGTCAAAAAACATGACCACATGAACTGTCCTTTCGGTATCCCTGTCCGGAAGGATTGCATTTGTACTTGTCCCGTGCGTGTGGAGATCTATAGAAAACACAGAGTCTGAAAATTAAAGGCGTTGTTCCGGAGTCCGGAGATATCGCGTTGCACGGCCGTTGCATGAGGGAGTGAGTTTTTGAGGGCGCGCGGCTTTTTAATCAACCTTGTTGTGAGAAATATATGCTGACACAGCTTCACATAAAAAATTTCGCACTGATCGATGATCTGACAATCGAATTCTCCGGGCAAATGAACGTGCTTACGGGGGAGACGGGCGCGGGTAAATCCATTCTGATAGACGCCATCCGTTTCGTTCTGGGGGAGCGCATGGACGGGTTCCGGTCCGACGCTCAGGAGAAGCCTTGTCAGGTGGAGGCGGCGTTCGAACTTCAGGGTGGCTTTCTGCAAAATCAATCCGCTTTGGAGCCCTACCTTTCTGAAGACGGTTTGTTCGTCCTGCGCCGGGAGATTTCTCTGGGGAAAACACGGGCGTGGATCAATAACCGGCTTGTGCCTCTTTCTCTCCTTAAAGAAGCCGGTGCTTATTTGATCGATATTCATGGACAGCACGATCACCAGCGTCTTCTCGATAGTTCATCTCATCTGGATATCCTGGACCGGTTTGCAAAGGTTGATTCTCTGAAAGCTGATTATGCCGTTTTTTATGAACAATATGCCCGTCTTAAAAAGGAGCAGGAAGAGCTTGCGGCGCTTGAGGAGCACAAAGAACGGGAGCTTGATGTCCTCAAGTATCAGGTGGACGAGATCGAACGGGCGGAGATCAGGGACTTGAATGAAGAAGCACTGGAACTCGAACGCATGAGGCTTGCTAATTCGGAGAAACTCGCGGAGATCGTCTCTCACGCGCTTGCGGTACTGGATGAGAATGAAGCTAGTGCGGATAGCGCCTTATCCGAGGCTGTTCGTGATCTGAAAGGTTTGGTTAAATTTGACACCTCGGTTGAAAAGATCAAAGCCGATTGCGAGAGCGTTCAGTATTCAATTCAGGAAACGGTCGCTGCTCTGCGTGATTACCGGGAGAAACTCACGTTCGATCCTGATCGTTTGAAGGAGTTGGAGAAGAAGGCGGATCTCCTGGAGCATCTTAAGCGCAAATACGGCGGCACGCTTTCCAAAGTGCTGGAATTCCATAAGGAAGCCAAGGCGAAATACGACAAGCTCATCGACATGGATGTGACGAAAAAAGATCTTCATAAAGAGCTCCTTGATCTGGGACCGAAGCTACGGGAAGCGGCTCTGAAGTTTTCTGAAAAACGGAAAAAAGCAGGGGCCTTGCTTAAAAAAACCATCGAAGCGGAGTTGAAGGACCTTCAGATCGCCCATGCGGAGTTCGAGGTCCGTGTCGAGAAGACGGATTTTTCATCCGAGGGGATGGATCGCGTGGAATTTCTTGCGCGGCTGAATCCGGGGCATCCGATGCTTGGGATAGCCAAGATCATTTCAGGAGGCGAGGCTTCCCGCGTCATGCTTGCCATGAAAAAAGCGCTGATGCAGGTGGATCCTGTTCCCGTGCTCATTTTTGATGAGATCGATACCGATATAGGAGGCCGGTTGGGCCACGTCACCGGCCAGAAACTTAAGAGTATCTCCGGTGAACGGCAAGTGTTGCTTGTGACCCATCTGCCGCAGATCGCTTCATTTGCCGATCGCCATTTTAAAGTGACGAAGTCCGTTCAAAAAGGACGTACGCTTGTCCAATATCAGGTGCTGGAAGGAGAGGCCAAGGTCCGCGAACTGGCACAGATGATGAGCGGGCAGCAGGAAAGTGACATCTCCCGCCGCCATGCCGAGGAAATGCTCGATCGCGCCACGAAGTAGAGCGTTGTCCGGTACCTTTTGATATAGCTCGCAGTTTTACTGTGATACAATCCTCACAGAAAAATCTTTGTCGATTTCAGAGTGGATGAAATCGGGGCTGTTCTTGTCGGCCGTCAGGGAAATGAAAGTGAAGACAAGGGCCGATCCGCTTCCTGTTATTTTTTTAAAAAAATGAGAACCAGGGCTTATGCTTACCGATATGCATCTTCATTTGCAGGATATTCCCGACCCTCTCATGTGCAAGAGTATTTTGTCTCTGGCGCAGGATCTCCGGACCGGGCAATTCGTCTGCAACGGTACCCGTCCTGAGGATTGGCCGGCGGTGGAAAAGTTCGCGGCAGAAGACCGGCGTGTCGTGCCGTTCTTCGGGGTTCATCCCTGGTACGCTGGTAAATTGCCAACGGATTGGTATGAGATGCTCCAAAATCATTTAAAGAGCAATTCGGGTTCGGGAGTCGGAGAAGTCGGTCTTGATAAAGCATGCCAGGTTGACTTTGCCCGGCAGACGGAGGTTTTTCACCGCCAGCTCGAGATTGCGGGACGACTGTCGCGACCGCTTGCGATCCATTGCGTTCGGGCGTGGAGTGATCTTTTGAGCGTCCTGAAGCGAAGCCTTCCCACCAAGACGCGTTTTATGATCCATTCTTATCAGGGGTCCAAGGAAACGTTGCGTGGGCTTTTAAATCTCGGCGCTTATATTTCTTTTTCCTGGAAGAGTCTCCAGCGTGACACCGAAGAATCGATATCCCTGATGCGAAATGTGCCTCTCGACCGGCTGCTCCTTGAAACGGATTTTCCGTATACTGAGCCCGGTCGCGTTGGCGCGGATGTTCATGACGAAAAGTATTATGAAACGCTGCAGGGAGTTTACGACCTCGCAGAACGCGCCAAAGGGGTTGATGTCGAAGCGCTGGAAAGAGCGGTTTGGAAAAATAGCGCCGCTTTCCTTTCGGGACCCTCCCCGCGATAAGAGACAAGTCGTGCGCCCCGTCCGCTGGTTATTTTGCCTCATCGCGCAATCGTGATCGATCCCCTCTTTTTTATCCGGTGACATTCCGGGATAGTCTGATATACTTCGTTCCATGAATAATTTATATATGAAATTAATGGAGGCGTTATGAGCCGGTTAAGCATGGAAGCTTTTGCGGATCGCGTTGCGGAACTTTTTCCTCAGTTGGCGCGGGGTATGGCCCGGTACGGGAATAATTATCTGACCAAAGGGGCTATTACACTGCCTCAGCTTTGGGTGCTTGGTTATTTGGCAAAGCAACCGGAGTGCCCGATGCGGGAGCTAGCGGATTTTATGAAGATGGGACTTTCTTCCGTGACCGGAATGGTCGACCGCCTTGTAAAACAAGGGCTTGCCGGCAGGAGGAGAACTGAGAAGGACCGCCGCATCGTTTTTGTGGATATTTCCCAAAAAGGCCGGAAGGTTCTTAAAGAGATCCTGGAACAGCGGCGCATCACGACTTTAGAGTTATTCGAAACATTGACCGCCGAGGAGCGATCGATCTATTTGTCTATCCTTGAAAAACTAGTCAAAAAAATTTCCTAATTAGCGCATCTGACAAAGCTAAGAAACGGAGATCGTTGTCATGAGCCAGCCAGCGGATCCAGCCCCCAAGTCACCGAGCACGCATCTTCATTCCATGAACCTTGTGGTGGCGCTTCTTGCCGGGATCATCTCGATCACCGGCGGGATCTATTCATTAAAGAATAATCTTTTTTCGGGGCCGGCCCTTGGAAGTATCCAGGGGATTGTCCGGGATGAGAAGATCGCGAAGCCTCTTAAACTCGCGACGGTGGAGATCTCCGCTGTCGATGGTGCGGTGGTGAATACCGCGACCACGGACGATGACGGGCACTATTTGATCGAATCCATTAAAGCGGGGAATTACGTCGTAAAGTTCACGGCCACATTTCACAAACCAGAGACAAAGACCATCAAGATCGAAAAAGATCTGGCGTCCACGATCAGCGCGGATCTGATCCCTGACGAGCAGCAGATGAAGGCGGCCCTGAACGTGCCCGAGATTGTGACTCGCCAGAATATTCCCGCTCCTTACGGCGCTTCGGGAGTTCAATCGCCCATGGCTGTCGCACCCTACAGCGGAGTTGCGCAAAACGCTTCTCAGGGGTATTCCCAAGCTCCGGCCAGTCCTCAATATGGTTCTGCGCAGAGCGCTTCGCAGGGGTATTCTCAAGTGCCGCAGCCGGCGGATGTTCCTCGCTATGGCGCGCAAAATCAGGGTTACCGCAGGCATCAGCGTCATTATTATTCCAATGCCCCTGTCGATAACACCACAGGGGTTTCTCAAAATACGTCCCAGAGTAGCGGTCTTGCTGAGGCCGGTACCCAGTTGCTCCAAGCCTTGATGAGTAAGAAATCAGATAGCAGCACGACAACGTCATCGAATTGATCCGCCGTCTCCGGCAGGTGTCCTGTGACGGCTTGTCTTCTAAGAGAGATCTGAAAGAGAACAAATGAAACGTCCGCAAAAGCTATTCATGGTCGTGACTGCAGCTTTTCTTCTGGGCGGTTGTCTGACGCTTCGTTTGCCCGGGGCGCGTATCCAACATGCGGCTTCACCGAAGGTTCTGACCTGGCCGGAGCTTGTCCGGAAAACCCTTCAATGTAATCCCGATCTTCAAAGTGCGAGATATGTGGTGACTTCTACAGCGAGGAGCCGTGATATCGCCTTTGGCGATTACCTGCCTTCTTTTGAGGGGGATCTTCAGCGAAGCGTTTCACGGAATGGATTTTCCGGAGGAGGGAGCAACGCTTCTTCGGGGACGGGCGGAGGCGGGAGCGCGCTACGGGATAGTCTTTCTTTGGATCTTGTCGGGACGCAATCATTATTCAACGGATTCGGGACGACGGGAAGCTTTATCAAAGCCCGGAAGGCTCTGGACGCGGCGAGGTATCAGTATGTTGTGACAAGCGCGAATGTCCGCGATGCTTTGAAGCTGGCCTACGTGGATGTCCTGAGATGGAACCGGCTTTGGAAGGTGAATCAGGGGATTCTCGAGCGCAGAAAACAGAATGCGGAAATGGTCCGGCTCCGTTATGAAGCGGGGCGTGAGAATCTCGGCTCCGCTTTGCGGGCCGAGGCGCTTGCCGCTCAGGCGTCTTTTGATGTTAAGGCGGCCGAACGCTATATCAACAGTCAGACACTCCGGCTCGCGCGAGAAACCGGCGGCGAATTTGTTCTGCCGGTCGAGATCCGGGATTCCCTCGAAGAGCTCGTTCCTCTCGCGATCGTCATGGAACCCGATTACGGGGAGATCGCCGACAATCTGCCTCAGGTGCAGCGGCTGGTTAAATTAGCAGAATCGGCGAAAGCTAATGTTGTTGCGGCGCAATCGGCTGTTTGGCCGCAGGTTGACGGGACTATGGATTATGGAAAATCGGGGGAGCGGGCGTCGAATTTGAAAAGTGAGCATTCCTGGGGACTGAATGTCATGGTCCCGTTCTTTAACGGAGGAAAAAACGTGAACGCCATCCGCAAGGCTAAAGCCGATTATGACGCGGCGCGCGCGATCGCGGTCAGCGCCCGGGATGAAGCCATCGCCCTGCTTGCGGACGCCTGGGTCAAATATGCGAATGCTGTGGATAATATCGCGGTACGCAAAAAATTTCTCGAGGCCTCGATGAAGCGCGCGGAGATCGTCCGCGCGGAATATGCTTCCGGGCTCATGACCTTTCAGGATTTTGATACGGCCGAGCAAGAGCAAAGCAATTCGGAAAATGACTATGTTCAAAGCCTCGCCGATGTGTCGAAGGCACAGGCGAATTGGGAAATGATCCGTGGCAAAACTTTGGAGGATGAGCTGAATGCAAATCAATAATCTGTCAAAACCGTGGAAGATCGGGCTTGCCCTGATCGCGCTTTTTATCATGATCCGCATGTTTTCTTCCTGTTCGAGCGGCAATGATCAGATGCAGGTCGTCCGTTCCTCTGAAGTGTCCCGTGGCGATCTGGAGGTCAAAGTGACCGCGACCGGGACCGTGAAGCCTTATAACCGCGTGGAGATCAAGCCCCCGATCCCGGGCCGTGTCGAAGAGGTGCTGGTTCAGGAAGGAGAGCTGGTGAAAAAAGGACAGGTGCTTGCCCAGATGAGCTCCACCGAAAGAGCGGCTTTGATGGATGCGGCGAGAGCTCAGGGTCCTGAGACGATGAAACGGTGGGAAGAGGCGTACAAAATGGCGCCGCTTCTTGCGCCGCTCGACGGTACGATCATTGTCCGCGCTGTGGAGCCGGGCCAGACGGTGACCACGGCGGATCCTGTGGTGGTTCTTTCCGACCGGTTGATCGTTGAAGCTCTTGTCGACGAGACCGACCTTGCCATGATCAAGCTCGGTCAGAGAACGGAGATCCGGTTGGATGCTTATCCTCAGGAAGTATTCGAAGGAAAAGTGGATCACATCACCTTCGAAAGCAAGCTTTCGAATAATGTGAATGTCTATGCGATCGATATCCTGCCGGAGAAAGTTCCCGAGTCTTTCCGGAGCGGGATGACGGCCAATATCACTTTTATCGTCAAAGAACAAAAACAAGTCCTGCTGGTTCCTTCCGAAGCGATCGTTGCGTGGCCGAAGGGGCTTGCCAGGTCACAAAAAGGGGAATTCGCCGTTTATAAAAAAGGTCACGGTGGAAAATTGGAACCGGTTCCGGTCAGGATCGGGGATTCGGACGGCCGCGCGACGGAGATCACGGAAGGTCTTCAGGAGGGAACGGAGATCGTGATCGCCCGCAAGAAAGAAAAACAGCAATCCGCCAGTCCCTTCAGCCCCGGCGGTCCGCCTAAGAAACCCGGAGCTTCTGGACATTCATGAAATTGATGGAAGTCGAACACATCTCCAAGACTTACAAGATCGGCGAAGTCGAGGTCCGCGCGCTCCAGGATGTTTCTCTCGATTTGGACGCGGGGGAATTCGTCGCGATCATGGGACCTTCCGGTTCCGGGAAATCCACGCTAATGCATCTCTTGGGATTTCTGGATACCCCCGATAGCGGCGGCTTCCGTTTGATGGGAAAGGACACGGCTCACATGGAAGAAGAGACCTACGCATTTCTCCGGAACCGTGTGATCGGCTTCGTGTTCCAGCAATTCAATTTGATGACGCGGTCGACGGCTCTTGAGAATGTCTGTCTCCCTTTGCTTTATTCGGAGAATCGGGCCGGGGATCTGGACCGGGCGAAAGAAATGTTGGGTAAGGTCGGACTTGCCGATCGCGTGAAGCATCGTCCGAATGAAATGTCGGGGGGACAGCAACAGCGCGTGGCGATCGCCCGTGCGCTCGTGAACAAACCTTTGATGATCCTCGCGGATGAACCTACCGGCAACCTGGATTCCAAATCCGGGAGGGAGATCATGGAGATCTTCGGGGAACTCCACCGGCAGGGAATGACGATCGTGCTGGTGACCCATTCCGAAGAAGTCGCGAGCGCGGCGGGGCGTGTTATCCGTATGCAGGACGGAAAAATCGTGAGCGATGAAAAGCGCAAGCCCGCCGGAAAACTTCCTGCCTCCGAGGTTGAGGCCCAGGAGATCTTTCCTTCCTCCAAGGAGGCGAAATATTCATTTGAGGAATTCCTGGAGCATTTCAGGCAAGCCAGTCGCGTGATCCTGGCCAATAAGTTAAGGTCGTTTCTTTCCATGCTCGGTGTTCTCATCGGGGTTGCTTGCGTGATCACCATGCTCGCGCTTGGCCGGGGGGCGCGCGAAGCGATCACCGAACAACTGTCGAGGATGGGCTCCAACCTGCTCTCTGTTCGTCCCGGATCGGTGAAGGTTCACGGGGTCGAAGGGCTGGCGGCGACACGGTTGACAGCAGAAGATGCCAAGGCTATTAAAGAAGTTCCTTCAGTCAAGCAGGTAGGACCGCAGGTCACAGGGCAGGGACAACTGGTTTACGGGAATAAGAACTGGAGCACCCGGGTGGTCGGTGCCGGGCCGGAGTATGCCGCCATGAAGAATCAGGAGCCTGTGGTCGGACGCTTTTTTACGGAAGGCGAGAATCAAAACCGCCAGCGCGTTGTTTTACTCGGTAAAACAGTGAAGGACGCTCTTTTTGGAAGAGAAGAACCTCTGGGGCAAACGATCAAGATCAATCGCGTCAGCTTCCAGGTTCTGGGGATCCTGCCCACGCTTGGGGCTAATGCTTTTCATGATCAGGATGATGTTGTGGTGATCCCTCTGGCGACGGCGATGCGGCGGCTTCTCGGAAAAGATTACTTCGACCAGATCGATGTGGAGATCTCGGACCTGAAGGAAATGCCCGCCGCCCAGGAAGAGATCAACCAGCTCATCATCCGGAGGCATCGCCTGACCCCGGATCGTTTTGATAGTTTTAATATTCGTAATTTTGCCGATATTCAAGCTGCGCTCTCAAGCACGACCAAGACTTTCGGCGTGCTGCTTGGTGCCGTAGCGACGATCTCACTTGTGGTCGGAGGCATAGGGATCATGAATATCATGCTCGTTTCCGTCAAAGAAAGGACGCGCGAGATCGGGCTGAGGAAAGCCCTCGGGGCAACGCCTCGCGATATTCTCATGCAGTTTCTCGTGGAAGCCGTGCTGATCACCTTTTTGGGAGGGTTTGTGGGTATCCTGCTTGCCGGGACGATCTCCTGGCTGATCACCGTGATTGCACAGTGGAAAATGATCATGACGGTCGGTTCGCTGCTTCTGGCGTTTTTCTTTTCCGCCGCGGTCGGGGTGATCTTCGGTCTCTGGCCTGCGAAGCAAGCCGCCGCCCTCGACCCGATCCAGGCACTGAGGTATGAATAGCATCCCTATGAACAATCCCCAAGTCGCTTCAGAAATACCCGCCGGGAAGAAAAACATGTTCCGCGCTTTGCGGCACAAGAATTACAGGCTTTTTTGCATAGGGCAGGGCCTGTCGCTGGTCGGTACCTGGATGCAGCACGTCGCCGGGATCTGGCTTGTGTACCGTCTGACGAATTCGGCGCTCATGTTGGGTCTTACAGGTTTTGTGGGACAGATACCGACTTTTGTGGTTTCACCCTTCGCGGGAGTTCTTGCGGACCGGTATGACCGCCGGCGCATGTTGATCGTGATCCAGTCGTTGGCCATGCTTCAGGCGGGTATCCTGGCTTTCCTCGTGTTGTCGAACCAGGTCCAGGTTTGGCACATCATCGTCTTGAATGCCTTTCTCGGAATTGTGACTTCCTTTGATATGACGGTCCGCCAGGCCTTCACGGTTGAGCTGATCGATGATCGCGAAGATCTCGGGAATGCGATCGCGCTCAATTCGACGATGCTTAACGCCGCGAGGCTGATCGGCCCCGCGATCGCGGGGCTTTTGATCGTTTCTATGGGGGAGGGCATTTGTTTCTTCATCAATGCCGTCAGCTACATCGCGGTTCTTGTGTGTCTTTTTGTAATGAAGATCCCCCAGGATAGGATTGCCGGAGCAACGCGTCACATTCTTCTGGAAATAAAGGAAGGCTTTCGCTATGCCGCAAATTTCCCTCCCATCAAGTGGATCCTTCTGGTATTGTCGCTCATCAGTCTGATGGGTGTTTCATTCCAGATCCTCCTGCCGGTTTTTGCGCGCGATATTTTTAAAGGCGGGGCCCATACGATGGGCTTTTTCATGACCATGGCTGGCTTGGGGGCTCTGGGCGGAGCGATGTTCCTTGCGGCGCGCAAAAACGTGAAGGGACTTTCGAAGATCATCGCCTGGACGGCAGCGCTTTTCGGCCTCACGCTGATGGCCTTTGCTTTTTCAAAACAGTATTGGCTTTCCATGGGGATCCTTCTTGTCTCGGGGTTTTCGATGATGGTGCTTATGGCCTCCTGCAATACGATCCTCCAAACGATAGCCGAAGAGGACAAGCGCGGCCGTATCATGAGTTTTTATACCATGGCATTCATGGGCATGATGCCTTTCGGGAGTCTGCTGGCCGGAGCTCTGGCGGCGAGGATCGGGGCTCCTTACACGATGTTTTTGGAGGGTGCTTGTTGCGTGATAGGCGCGGCTTATTTCACATCCAAGCTTCCCATGATCCGAGCACATATCCGTCCGATTTATCTGGAGAAGGGCATCATTTCCGAAGTCGCGAGCGGCATCGAATCGGCCGCAACGCTGGAAACTCTCTCGCAGGATTAAATGCACTTATTTTCAAAAAAGGTGTCCTTGAATGGCGATCAAGTCACGAAAGAAAAGAAAACCCGCGATCACTCATAAAAGAAAGTCCGTGTTGCTTGAAAAA
>SESF01004230.1_pt1 | contig 11589 bp, 12 predicted proteins | sample 3171521 | NCBI WGS metagenome assembly SESF01 (sample SAMN10866945, study PRJNA518727) | freshwater metagenome | biome: subpolar coniferous forest; feature: holomictic lake; material: water; isolation source: holomictic Lake 227, 6 m and 8 m depth | place: Canada: near Kenora, Ontario | collected...
TTCAACTGCCGGATTTAGGATCAAACAAAAAATGTCCGTGTTAAGTAGCGAATCGCGCACCTGCCAAAAATCGGATGTAAACAAAAAATCGCCGGGTTACCTAGGTAATCCGGCGATTAAGTTTACAATTTCAGAAATGTATGTCTCAGAACGGGATGTCGTCGCTTTCCACGTCCAGGTCGGGATCGACCGGGGGCTTGGGCGGGCCTGAGGGCCGGGAGGGAGGACGCTGCTGGGGCCGGTTTTCCTGGCGAGCGGGACGGGAATCTTCGTATTCGCCGCCACTATAGCCGCCCTGGCGACCGCCGCCGCTGTAACCGCCTTCGCGGGATTCGCCCCCACCGCCGCCGCCTTCGCGGCTGCCAAGGAATTGCATCTCCTCGCCAACCACCCGGAGCTTGCTCCGCTTCTGGCCAGTCTGCTTGTCGTCCCAACTGTCGAGTTGAAGCCTGCCTTCGATGTAAACCGGTCGGCCTTTCTTCAAATACTCGCCGGCCAGTTCGGCCGTCTTGCCCCAAAGGGTGACGTCAACGAAAGTGACCTCTTCGCGCTTCTCGCCGTTTTCGGCGGTGTACCGGCGGTTCACCGCCAGCCCGAGCTCGGCCACGGCCGTGCCTTTGGGCGTGTAACGAACCTCGGGATCGCGGGTGAGATTCCCGATCAGCATGACTTTATTAAGACTGGCCATATGGATTCTCGATAGTGGATTGGGTTATGGGAGGATCTGAAAAGGCGCGAACTACGCGGCTGCAGCGGCCTTCTTGGCGCCGAGCTTGGTGTAGTTTTGCCGATAGACGTCGTTGTCGAGCTTGAACTTCGTGCGCAGTTTGTCGAGGGCAGTCGGCGCGGCTTCAAAAATAAAGTTCACATAATACCCGGCGTCAAGTTTGCCGGCGACGTAGGTGAAATGGCGGCGATCCATCTTCTGGACGGATTCGATCTTGGCGCCTTCTTTGGCGAATTCGCCTTCCAGGCGTTCGATGACTTCTTTGGCGGTGTCGTCGCCGCCTTTGGTGTTGAGGACAATCAATGCTTCGTAACGGTTCTTCATGGCTAAGTGGTTCTTTCTAGTTGAACTGGTTCATGGCGGCTTGCAAGCCTTGGGTTTGGGCAAATCCGATGGCGTCCACCGCGCGGTCGAGGGTTTCTTCGAGCACGGGGAGTTCGTCCGCGGAAAAACGGCCGAGGACATGGTTCACCATGCCTCCCGAGGCCGAGCCGATCCCGATGCGCAGGCGCGGAATGGCTTGGGAGCCGAGGTGGTCGATGATGGACTGCATGCCGTTGTGGCCTCCGGCGCTTCCATTGGGACGAAACCGGAGTTTGCCCAATGGCAGCGCGAGATCGTCATAGACGACCAGCATTTCCGCAGGCTCGACTTTATAGAAGCGAGCCACGGCGCCGGCTGGTTTGCCGCTGAGATTCATGTAGCTGACCGGTTTACAAAACTGCACCCCCTCGTGGCCGGCCACCTGGGCCTGCCAGTCTTTGACCAGGCGCCAGTCGGCGCCGGTGCGGGCGGCAATTCGATCAAGCACCATGAATCCCACGTTGTGCCGCGTGCGTTCATATTCCCGCCCCGGGTTTCCCAACCCAACAAGAAGGCGGAAGCTGTGCCGCGCGGCGTCCAATTACTTCTTCTCTTCGGCGGACTTCTTCTCCTTGATCACTTCAGGAGCGGCTGCGGCGCCGGCTGCCGGGGCTTCCGCCGCGACATTCGGTTCGGCCACCATGAAGATGGTGACTTCCGCATCGTCCGCCGCAGTGACGCCGGCAGGGAGCTGGAGGTCTTTGACGTGGATGGATTCGCCGATGTTGAGGCCGGAGACGTCCACGTTGATGACTTCGGGCAGATCCTTGGGCAAGCACTTGATGGAAACCGAGCGCGAAAGCTGCTCGAGAATGCCGCCGTAGCTCTTGACACCGATGGCTTCGCCGATCGGTTCAACCGGGATGCTCGATTCGATCTCTTCGTTGGCGGAAACGCCATGGAAATCGACGTGGAGGACCTTGCCGGTCACCGCGTGATGCTGGACTTCCTGGATGAGGGCCATCCGGTTGTCCGAGCCGGCGATTTCGAGATCGACCAGAAGGTGCTCACCCACGGCGTGGGAAAGCAGCGTGTTGATGTCACGCTCGCTCACCTGGAGGCTGACGGGCGCCTGATTGTGGGCGTAGATCACTGCCGGGACAAAACCCTGGCTTTTAATTTTTTTGACTGCCGTCCGACCCACTCCTGAGCGGGTTTGCGCGGCGAGCTTCACTTGTTTTGCCATAGCTTACTTTTTACCTTTGATTTCGAATAATGAACTGACGGATTCGTCATTGTGAATCCGCTTGATTCCTTCGCCAAGAAGTTCCGCGATGCAGAGCACCGTCACCGGAACGCCCTCGGCTGTCCGGACGGGCACGCTGTTGGTGGTGATGAGTTCCTCAATGCAGGAGGCCTTGAAGCGCTCAATCGCGAGATCGGATAGAACGGCGTGGGAAACGCCGGCGAAAATGCGGCCTGCGCCGTGTTTTTTAAGAATGGTCGCGGCGCTGGTGAGCGTTCCGGCGGTTTCGGTGAGGTCATCGACGATGAGGACCGTCTTGTTCGCCACATCGCCGATCACATGCAGGTGCTCGATCTCCGTGGCGCTCTTGCGGCGCTTGGCGACGATGGCCAACCCCGCACCGAGGGCCTGGGAGTAGGCGCTGGCGTTTTTCAAACCGCCGACGTCCGGCGAGACAACCACCAGATCCTCCAAATTCTTTTCCCGGATATACCGGTGCAATACCGGCAGCGCTTGCAGATGGTCCACCGGAATGTCGAAGAAACCCGCGACCTGCTGGGCGTGCAAGTCCATGGTCAGCACACGGTTGACCCCTGCGGCCGTGAGCAGATTTGCAATCAGTTTGGCAGTGATCGGCACGCGGGGCTGATCCTTGCGATCCTGCCGCGCGTAGCCAAAGAACGGAATGACCGCTGTGATCCGCGCCGCGCTGGCCCGCCGGGCGGCGTCCACCATGATCAGAAGCTCCATGATGTTCTGATTCGTGGGCGGACAGGACGGCTGCACGATAAAAACGTCACGCCCGCGGACGTTCTCATTGAATTTGACGAACGTTTCGCCATCAGGGAAGGAGTCAACCGTCGCGTCCCCGAGCGGAACGCCTACAAAGTGGGCGATCCTACGGGCGAGCTCACGGTGAGCGGAGCCGCTAAATATTTTCATCTCGGAGTCGTGGCGCATGATTGGACGGATTTGGGCGAAAGGAGGGTGACTCTATTCCTCCGAAAAAGAAATTCAATGGCAAAGTTCACAGGCTGTGCGGGTTGCGGCCTTTGAAGCGTCGCGGGAGGGTGGGTTTAGGGCGGGACCGGCCTCAGAACAGAGGAGCGCAAGTTCCTCAGGCCAAGCACTATAGGGGAATCCCCCACCCGTTCTACCGAGTTAAAACGGCTTGCTTGGATTCGGGAACTTTCCTTTGCTGATGACCGCGCGATTAGCCATCGCCAGACACTAAACAAACCAAAGGAGTAAACCACTAAATGAAAAAACTCACATTAAGCTTATTGGCAGTTCTCGTTGCGGGAACCTCGTTCGCCGGCGCCCCCATGGTGACCTCGAAGGAGTTCAAGCAACCCGTCGTCCCTTGTTTTAGAGACCAGGAATTTGCCCTGGACCTCTTCTATTCGTACAACGATGCGGAACACAAAGGAAACCGGGTCATCAACGAAACGAACCACCGAGTTCTCCGGGTTGATCCGGTGATCCTCACCGACACCAGTCTCCGCTTCCAGCCCCAATACTTCCACGACGGAAGTGGCGGTGGCGTGGGGATGGACTTCTTCTTTGCCCGCTACTTCGGTATCGGCATTGAAGGCAACTGGTGGGAGGGCGTCCGGACGGGCGAGACCGTTCACATCACCCGAGGGGTGATCACGGACAACGGGATCATCACCGACAATGGGCGCCGGGTGAAATTCAGCAACAACCATAAAGAAGCGGCGCAACAAGCCACCGGCAACCTCATCCTCCGCTACCCGTTTGAAGGGCCCATCTGTTGGGCGCCTTACATCTTCGGCGGCGGCGGCGGCATCTGGGACGGTTCCGGAGTCGGGTTTGGCGATGTCGGGTTGGGCGTTGAGTTCCGCATCACTCCAAACATCGGTGTCTTCACCGACTGGCGCTGGAACTTCGTGGGCGGCAATAACAACGACAACGACAACAACAACAGCAACAGCCATCGGCGCGGTGATGTGAATACCACTCGTGCCGGCGTTCGCTTCGTGTTCTAAGCTCGAGTCCAAAAAAACTCCGTGCGGATAACATAGGCGGAATCGACTGCGCCGGGGCTCCTCAAGAGCCCCGGCGTTCGCTTTTTTGGGGGGGATGGGAGAAGGAATGGGATATTTACGGCGCCTCCCCATACTCCCCTTTTAGGAAAGGAGCATGGGCGTCCCGCCAATAGTGTTCGGCATGAACATTGCTCGTTCGCGAAAGCAGACTTTCAGCGCCAACGGCGCGACCCCATATCAGCTGGGGCATCGCCTGGCATCGCCTCAGGAATTTGAGTTTAAAACATTTTAGGGCTGAAACCCCAAACCATTCCGGGGAAATGGGGCGGGCTTTCAGCCCTGTTATCGTTGTTTTCGGATTCCTGGGGCTTCGCAAAGCCTCCGCCCCAGGCTGGTATGGGGCGGACCTTTGGTCCTCAAAACGATGCCGAACACCATTGGTGTCTCGCCCGTGTCGGGGAGCGCACGCCCCACAGGCAAGATGCCTGTGCCACTCTGGTGCCTGCTTGCATTTCCGTGGACTGGGTAAGAACAGAGTGCCGCAGCCACCTCACCTTTCAAGGCGCTGCTTGAACTCCTTTTCCAGATCGTCGAGCGAAAGCCAGCGGGGGCCGAAGGCCCGTTGCAAGGCTGGCTCGAACGCCTCGCCCTGGGCCGCCGCACCGAGCATTTTGATGAACTGCGGTTTGTTTGCAAAGTCGCCCAGAAAGCCCACGAGCCGCCGCGACTCGTTGTAAAACGAATCGATTTCGTTTTCCGGAGGATACGCGATCAACTTCACCAAACGCGACAGGGGGATATAGGCGGCGATCGATAAGTTTTGCGGGTGAGCGATGTAGCCGCGAGCCCGATAAAATGCAGCGTAGCCGCGCAGGGAAACATCTTCGGCATACCCTTCCTCCAGCCAGAGGGGGAGTCGGCTTCCCAGCAGCCGGGCGATCATGAAGTGCGCAACCTCATGCCCCAGCGCATGCCCCTTGAATTTGAGTTGAGGATTGCGGAGCACGAAAAGCTCATTGCCGGCGGTGATTCCACCGGTCCAGGGCTCCAGGGCAGCGGTTTGCTGGAACGCCCTCCAGTCGTTCTCCGATTCAAACACGAACAATTGACCTTTCACAGAGCTCGGAGGCGCGGCGGAAGCCAGATCGGCCGTGATGTAGCGGAAATAGAACTCCACCTCCACCGACACGGGGGTGGCGATGAAGCTGTGGAAGAAATGGAGAATGAAGTGGGGCGTCTCCCCGTGCTTCCACTCCGCGGGGCGGATGGCGAGCGCCCGGCTGGCTGACGCGGAGAGTCGTTGATCGGAGAGCTGGGAAAAGGGGACCTCCGCGATGGCATGCAGGCCGGGAGCGGGTTCCGGGGATTGGGCTCGCGAAATGGGGGCGAGGCTCAATAAAAGAAGGGCAATTGCAAGGGCGCGCAAGGTGAATCGAGCGCGCCAGCCCAAAGCTGTGGAGCACCACAGCACTACAAGACGCTGGCGCGCCAGACGGAGTTTCATCCTTCGCGCCAGCGTCTTGTAGTGCGTGCGGTGCTCCGCCGCTTTGGGAGAAGACTTTGATTTCTGACCAAGTTGGCGGCGACAGAGCGCCGCGGTTACAGCGCGGCCACCACGTTTCATTGCACCGAGGTTCACAGTGCTGGGATTACCCCCCGCGCATCGCCGGGTCAAGTGGTGAACTTATTTCAGATACGGAAATAGCTTCCTCCCACGCTTATTCGCAGGGCGGCAGTCGAATTCCATGGGAGGCACCCATGCCGCAGAACCGCTTACCTACGGATTCGCCAACACCCCGCAAGCAGTGGGGTTGGCTGGTCATTCAGCTAATCCTCATGCTCCTCTTGCTGTGGGGATGGAATTATTTTCTGTACAGCACCACGATTCGCACGGTCCCTTATAGTGAATTCAAGGCGCTCCTGGCCCGGGGCGCCATTTCGGACGTAGCCATCGGCGAAACCGAAATCACCGGACGGATCGATCCAAGCAAAGAACCCCCGCCGGTAGCCGAATCACTAACCGGAGCGGGATCGCCGAAACCGGGAGCTTCACCGACTTCTTCCAAACCGTTCTCATTTAGAACCGTCCGGGTGGAGGACCCGAAACTGGTGGAACAACTCCAAGCGGCAAAGATCGCTTATTCAGGCTCCACCCCCGGAATCATCACTCAACTGCTCGGCTCCTGGATTCTTCCCTTGGGCATCATGCTTTTCTTTTGGTTGTATGTCAGCCGGATGAGCGGCTCGGCTGGACAGGCGATCCTGGGAATCGGAAAAAGCAAGGCCCGCGTGCTGGTGGACAAGGACACCGGCACCTCCTTTGCCGATGTGGCCGGCTGCGACGAAGCGAAGTTCGAGCTGCAGGAGGTGGTCGATTTCCTCAAGCACCCCGCCCGCTATCTGGCGCTGGGGGCGCGCATCCCCAAGGGCGCCCTGCTGGTGGGGCCGCCGGGCACGGGCAAGACACTGCTTGGGCGGGCGGTGGCTGGGGAAGCCAAGGTGCCGTTTTTTTCCCTCAGCGGCAGCGAGTTTGTGGAGATGTTCGTCGGCGTCGGCGCGGCCCGGGTGCGCGACCTCTTCGTGCAAGCCAAGGCGCAGGCGCCCTGCATCATCTTCATCGACGAACTCGACGCGATCGGGCGGACCCGGGGCGTTCACATGGGAGTGGGCGGGCACGATGAACGCGAGCAAACGCTAAACCAGCTCCTGGTGGAACTCGACGGCTTCGATCCCAACGTGGGCATCATCATTCTCGCCGCCACCAACCGGCCCGAAGTTCTCGATCGCGCCCTGCTGCGGCCAGGACGCTTCGACCGGCAGATCATCGTCGATTCCCCCGATCTCGACGGACGCGAAGCCGTGCTTAAGGTTCACTCCCGCAACAAGCCGCTCTCAGATAACGTGAACCTGCGGGATATCGCCCGCGGCACCCCCGGATTTTCCGGCGCCGACCTGGCGAACACGCTCAATGAAGCTGCCCTGCTTGCCGCGCGCCGCCAAGCCAAGGCGATCGAACAGCAGGATCTTGAGGAAGCGCTCGAAAAAGTCATTGCGGGCCCCGAGCGCAAGAGCCGGCGGCTCACCGAGGATGAAAAACGCCGGGTGGCCTATCACGAAACAGGGCACGCGCTGGTGGCTGCTTACAGCAAGAATGCCGATCCGGTACGCAAGATTAGCATCATCCCTCGGGGGCGCGCCGCGCTGGGTTATACGATGCAGTTGCCCACCGAACAGCAGTTCCTAATGACCCGCGAAGGCATTCTCGACCGCATCCGGGGCCTCCTCGGCGGGCGCGCCGCGGAGGAAATCGTCTGCGGCCAGGTGAGCACCGGAGCGGAAAACGACCTGGATCGCGCCACGGCGATGGCCCGCCAGATGGTGTGCGTCTATGGAATGAACGAATTGGTTGGGCTGGCCCGGACGGTGCATCGCGATCCCTCGCCGTTCATCACCGAACCGGACGGCAGCTTCGTGCGCGATTGCAGCGAGGCGACCGCCCAGGTTATCGACCGGGAGGTAAAGCGAATCCTCGGGAGCAGCTATGCGGAAGCCCGGGAGATGCTCACGTCCCACCGCGACCAGTTGGAACTCGTTGCGACCCAGCTCATTCAACGCGAGGCGCTCGATGGCCCCTCGTTTTACGAATTGATTCACCGGCCCGCGCCGCCGGGGGCGGAAATTCCGGGTTAGCGCCAACGGCGCGACCTCATACCAGTTGCTGGGGCATCGCCCCAGGTTTTCGATTCTGAGGAATCTAGGGCTGAAGGCTCGAACCATCGCATCGCACACGGAATAGCGCGGGCCTTCAGCCCTGCTTCCTCTTTCCCGATTCTCCTGGGGCGATGCCCCAGCAACTGATATGGGACGGACCTTTGGTCCTCCGCAAAAAGGATGCCGAATGCTATTGCCGGGGCCCCATGCTCCTTTCTCGGAGGCCGGGTTAAGTCCCCTGGTTCACCCACTGCACCGCGAAACGAACCATTTCGGGGGCCGTTTTGAGGTTCAGCTTTTCCTTGATGTGAGCCCGGTGGCTTTCGATCGTTTTGACGCTCAGGTTAAGATCTTCGGCGATTTGGCGGGTTCCATGGCCCTGGCCGATGAGTTGGAGAACCTCCAGTTCGCGATCCGAAAGCACGGCCACGGGCGAGGTGTCCTGGACGGCCTTGCCGTCGATCGCCTTGCGCATCATTTTGTCGGCGAGTTTCTCGGAAACATAGATCTGGCCGTTGAGGATGCGACGCAGCGCCCCGGTCAGCTTTTCCGTGGCCTCCTGTTTCATGACATAGCCCTTGGCCCCAGCCCGCAAAGCACGCTCGGCGTAGAGCGACTCGTCGTGCATTGAAAGCACCAGGATCGGCAACTCAGGCCACTGCGCGCCGATGTTCTTGATCAACTCGATGCCATTGGTCCCCTGAAGGGTGATATCGACAATCGCCAGATCCGGTTTGAGTTCGGCGATGTGCGCCATCGCCTTGCGGGCGCTGTCAGCTTCTCCGCAAACCATGAAATCAGGCTCGCCGTTCAGAAGTTGGGCCAAACCTTGACGGACGATGGGATGATCGTCAACGAGGAGAACTTTCGCTTTAGAGTCAGGTTTTTTCATGGAGTGGAAATGGGTGCGACAAAAGGGATCGAAATTCCCCCGATCTGCGGTTTCGTTTTTTTGCAAATATTAGCGTCTGTAAAATAAGCCCAAGCGCCCCTTGCCCTGATTTGCAGCCTCAGAGGGGGTTTCCAAGGCACTGATCCGTCTGACCCAACAGGTTGTAAAATTTCCATTGTTAAAAAAAAACTGCCAATCAAGCACTCTTTTCACCCGCATCGCTGGCGAGAGCGGCGAAAAGCTCTCCATCGCTTATTTACGCTTAAAGTGGTCGTAAAACTACGTGCATCCCCAGTCGAGCACAATCCGGCTACCCCTACCCGAAACATCAGGGATTACCTGATCTACAGCCTCGAACCTTCCGGTGCCAATTAGATACTCCATTGGCTGAAGCAGGCCATCGTTTCGCCTTGTTTCCCCCCTGCGGTTCTCAGGGATTTCATGGGTGGTTTAACAGGCCGCACCGGATTGTTTCTTTTCCTCAAAGAGCTCAAAATCCCGACGTCGAATCTGGGAAGGCCGGCGGGGTGGCGAGAAGTCTTCGGGTGTGTTTCTTCAAGGCGGCCCGCTGGCCTCTCCCAGGCTCGACCCCCCTTCTCTAAAAAATCAAACCCGACCCCCCCATCACCAAGGAGCTAATTGCGAGGACGGAAACCCATGAAAAATCATTTTGAAGAAGCCACGGGCGCAGTCACAAAGCTCGAACTCTTAAGGTCAGCGGACTCTCGGCACGCCTGGAAATCACTCAGCGACGAATTGCACTGCATTCTGTGCGAGCGGACAATCAGCGGCCAAAACGTAAAGATCGTTTACGATCGTTGCGGAGTGCCGGAGCTTCGCTGCTCGACCCATGGCTGCAAGGGCACGCCGTCGGAGTGGGTTCATCCGGAAAACCCCCTGATTTCCGAAGACGCCTGGCGGGACTGGGTCCGGTTGCTTGAGACGCTCTCGGAACACCCCGAGCAAAATGAAAGAACGCCGGTAAGACGTCAGTTCCGACCGAGCCACAAACGCGCTGTATCATCGAGTGTGCGCCTGGCCAGCTAAACCGTAACTATATCAACCGCAGATATCACAGATAATCGCAGATGATAGAGGAGGGAGGCCATTCTTCTCTGGAATCTGAGTAAATCTGCGCGATCTGCGGTTAAGGTTTTGAATAGATACGGCTAAGATCAAACTGCTCCTATTTTGCTTTGATCTCATAGGCCAATAACGCGTCCTGGTCCCGAAGATACAAACGGCCGTTGGCGACCACCGGGTGGGGCCAGCTCTGCTTATCGCTCCGGTCCGCCTGGTCGAAGCGCCCCTTTTCATTCCAAGCGCCGGCAGACGGATCGAGCAAAACCACTGTTCCCTTTCCGTTCTCGAGCCGCAGATAAAGCATCCCGTCCGCGGAAGTGACCGAGCCTTTTCCCAGCTTTGTTTTCTCCACCCACACAATGTTACCGGTCTTCAAGTCCTGCATCGTCCAGCCCTTCGCGGTGTCAGAGTATCCAAAGACGTTCGCGCCGACCTTCACCACCCCGCCATGGTGATTGGCCAACTCCTTGCTGGCATAAACCTGTTCGGCTGTAAATTTTCCATCTCTGACATCCACCCGGAAAGCATTGCACCCGATGCCGTAGCCGGAAGAGACATACACCAGGTTCCCGTCAATCACCGGGGTGGTCGCCACGATTCTGGCGGGACGCGCACCGCGCCAGAGCAGCGAGCCATCCGCAGGATTAATCCCCACGACGCATTGATCCATCACATGAACCAACTGCCGGACGCCCCCGATCGTCGCCATTAGCGGTGAAACGTAAGATGCTTTTTCCGTGAGATCCTTCGTGCGCCAAATCACCTCGCCGGTGCTCTTGTTGAGCGCCGCGACGGTTCCAGAAGGTCCGCCGGGGGTGCAAATGAGCTTATCACCCTCGACGAGCGGAGATTCCGAATAACCCCAACCGGACGCCATTTGGCCGCCGAGATCCTTTTGCATATTCCGTCGCCAGCGTTCCGTGCCGGTGGTCGCATCCAGGCAAACCAAGTCGCCGAACTGGCCGAGAGCAAAAACCAGGTCGCCATCCACGGTCGGGGTGCAACGCGGGCCGGGGAAACCGGAACCGCCGCCGGTCTGCCCCACCTTTGATGACCAAAGCAGCTTGCCGGTCGCGGCATCCAGCGCCCGAACGTAGCTTGAGTCCGCCCCGTCGCCCATCGTGTAGATGCGTCCGGTCGCTACCGACACCCCGGAAAAGCCGCCGCCGAGACCTGTTGCCTTCCAAACCAGCGCCGGGCCTTCAGCGGGCCACTGTTTTAAAAGACCGGTTTCCAAGGAGATGTTATCCCGAGCCGGGCCTTGCCACTGGGGCCAATCGGCAGCTTTGGCGGCGATGGTTGAAAGCAGGGCGCACAAGCCAAGGGTGAGGGCGATGGAATGGAGGGATGGCATAAGAAAATGACTGGGTTAGATTACTACAGAATTGCGAAGTCGAGAGCAAGTTGCTGATTTTTGGATTCTGGGGTCCCGACTTTGGCGTAACGCACGAATCTCTGGCGCATTGAAGCGCACATTCCATGGTAGGGATGGCACTCCGTGCCGTCCGGGTGCGCACAATAGGAATTGGGCTTTGATGTCGCCAAAGCCGCGGGGCGGGCGGCACGGAGTTGCCATCCCTACCTTATGAAGGCTAAGGCCGAACTCCGAAGTTGCGGT
>SESF01012291.1_pt1 | contig 11587 bp, 8 predicted proteins | sample 3171521 | NCBI WGS metagenome assembly SESF01 (sample SAMN10866945, study PRJNA518727) | freshwater metagenome | biome: subpolar coniferous forest; feature: holomictic lake; material: water; isolation source: holomictic Lake 227, 6 m and 8 m depth | place: Canada: near Kenora, Ontario | collected...
AGGCGATCGACCACATCAACCATTACGGCTCGGCGCACTCGGACAGCATCGTGACGCGGGATGAGGCCAGGGCACAGGAGTTTCTGGGCGAGGTGGATTCGGCCGCGGTCTATTGGAACGCCTCGACACGCTTTACCGACGGGGGCGAGTTCGGCATGGGCGCCGAGATCGGCATCAGCACGGACAAGATCGGCGCGCGCGGCCCGATGGGCCTGGAGGAATTGACCAGCTATAAGTGGATCGGAATTGGCACCGGCCAAGTGAGGAATTGAAGTGAGTCGTTTCGGAGAACCAGCCCCGGCGTGAACTTAGGAACCAATACCCCCACCCCTGCCGATGCCAGCGACCGCGCGCGGTTCGTTCGGGAGCAATTGCCGGCCGAGGGCCTGTTCGCGGATCATGATTGGCGGACCTCGCCAGTCCCCTACCCTCTCGGGCCAGCCGTGGCGAAGGAGGTGGAATCGCTCGGTCGTGTGCTGCTGCAGTTCTACCGCGCGGTCAATCTGCTCTACCGGAAGAGCGTGGAAGGCAAGCAGCCGGAGTGGATCGCCCGGTGGCTGGACCAGGGCAAGCCTGCCGAACTCATCGAACTCCAGCGCTCCCCGGCCTTTAAGAACGAGGTGCCGCGCGTCATCCGCCCCGACCTCCTGATCACGGAGACGGGTCTCAGCGTGACGGAACTCGATTCGGTGCCCGGCGGCATCGGCCTGACCGCCTGGCTCAATCGGACTTATTCGCAAATGGGCGCGGAGGTCCTCGGCGGAGCGGACGGCATGCTGCGCGGGTTCGCCAGCATCTTCGGGGACGCCCCCACGGTGCATATCGTCGTGTCCGAGGAATCGGCCACGTATCGGCCGGAGATGGTCTGGGTGGCGAATCAATTGGGGGCGGCACGATTCAAGGTCCAGGATTCGAAGTTCAGCGCCGTCGCCGATGGCGATGCTGTCTATCGCTTCTTCGAGCTATTCGACCTCGCCAACGTGCCGAACGCGAAGTTGATCTTCGATCTGGCGGCGGCAAAGCGGATCCGCCTCACGCCGCCGCCCAAGCCGCTCTTTGAGGAGAAGATGCTGTTGGCATTGCTGTGGAACCGCAACCTGCACGGCTTCTGGCGGCAGGAGCTGGGCGAGAGCTTCCTCGACCGGTTGCGGCGCCTGGTGCCTTACACCTGGATTGTCGATCCCGCTCCCCTGCCCCCGCACGCGGCGATTCCGGAGTTAAACCTGACTGACTGGCGCCAGCTTAAAACGCTGTCGCAGAAGGAGCGCGAGTTGATCCTGAAGGTCTCCGGCTTCTCGGCCCAGGCGTGGGGCGCGCGCGGCGTCTATCTCGGCAGCGACCTCTCGCACGCCGATTGGGCGGCGGCGGTGGAGGAGGCGATTGCGAGTTTCCAGCGTTCCCCCCGGGTGCTGCAGCGTTATCACAAGCCGGGCCTGGTTGAGGCGCAGTGGTTTGACTTCGAGCGCGCCCAGCTTGTGCCCATAAAGGGGCGCGTGCGGCTATGTCCTTACTACTTCGTGGCCGGCGACGCGGATGCAGCGCGCGCCGAATTAGGCGGCGTGCTGGCGACGATTTGCCCGGCGGACAAGAAAATCATCCACGGCATGAAGGACGCGGTCTTAGCACCCTGTTCGCTATGAGCCTGACCGAATACGTTTTCCTGGCCGCCAGCTCGCTTTTCGTGATCGTGGACCCGCTGGCAACGGTGCCGGCGTTCCTCGCCATGACGCCCAGGGACACTCCGGAACAGCGGATTAGAATGGCCCGCCTTGCCTGTTGTGTGGCCGCCGGAGTGTTGCTGGCCTTTGCCATTGCCGGCAAGTGGATCTTCAAGTTTCTCGGCATCACCATGCCGGCCTTCCAACTGGCGGCCAGCGTCGTGCTTCTGCTGGTGGCGCTCGATATGTTGCGGGCGCAACGCTCGCGAGTGCAGGAAACCTCGGAGGAGACGGCGGCCGGTGTCGAAAAGACGGACATTGCCATAACCCCACTGGCGATCCCGATGTTGGCTGGGCCCGGCGCGATTTCGACCGCCATCCTGCTGCATAACCAGGCGGCGGGCCTGGGGCAGCAGGCAGCCTTGTACCTCTGCATCCTGGGAGTCTGCCTGGCGAGCTACCTGATCCTGCGTATCGCCGCGCGTGGATCCCGCTGGCTCAGCCCGATCGCCATGAGCATTACCGTGCGCATCATGGGCCTGCTCCTGGCGGCAGTCGCGATTCAATTCATGCTCAATGCGGTCCGGCAACTGAATCCGGCCTGGCTTCCGGCCGTCACGTGAAGCCAGGCAATTCGGCCTCGTTTTTGCGGCGCCGGTTAATTCTTCACGAAAGCGCTTGCGTCGCGGTAAATTTGAGGCATTATAAGGGTCATCCTTTGGATCGCGGGGTGGAGCAGCCCGGTAGCTCGTCAGGCTCATAACCTGAAGGTCGCTGGTTCAAATCCAGCCCCCGCAACCAATTTCCGGGCCTCAGACAAGTGTTTGAGGCCCGTTTTTGTTGGGGGCTAATGCGCTTCTGTCTTGCGATCCTTGCTTGAGCACGCCCCCGGGGAGCTAACACAACCTGGCGTCCAAAACCACCAAAGGGACCAGCGGAGCCGATAAGAATTAAGAGCAATTTCGACAGAACTTGAATCCGCAAATTGATCAGATGTCGAGGCGGTCATAGCCGCCGGACTGCGCGGGGGGCTAAAAGCTAAAAGACCTCCGCTCGGAATCCGGCGACCTTCCTCACCTGCTGGGCGATACGCGACAGGCTCTGCAAGGCGAGGTGCTCGCAGTTGGGCCGATGCGATGGGCGATGGGCGGAATATACCTGGACCATGGAAACCTGCGCGCCGGCGGCCTTGAGTTCCTGCAAACGCCGCACATATTGCTCAATTTCCTCCCCGGGCGGCTCCTGTCCGTTGAGGAGCGGGAACAGACTCTGTATAATGACCGGGCGCTTCTTGCTGACCGCCAGGATGTTGGCCAGGATACGCCATAAGGGCACCGTCGAACGATTTACCTTCTCGAAATACTCCTGCGTTCCAGCATCAAGCTTGATCCAGACTTCATCCTGCTGGCACAGCAGGTCCAACCCGGCTGCGACGTGTGACGAATCCAATCCAGTTCCATTCGTGATGAGGACGGTTTTAAAGAAGGGCACCTTTCTCCTCGACCTCAAATATAGAACCTCGCGCACGACTTCATCAAAATTGGGGCAGAGCGTCGGTTCGCCATCCCCGCTGAGCGCCACTTCCTTCAGTTCCAGGAGTTCGGGGGGCAGGTTTCGGAACCAATCCAACTCGCCCAGCCGGCCCGCGTGGTGCAGGGTCAGCAGGCGCTCCAGCTCAGTCGCCATGGCCTTCACGTCCACGTTTCGTTTCCGCCCCGGGGTGTCGCGGTCCACCTCGCAATACGCGCAGTCGAAGCTGCACCGCTGATCAGGGTTGAGATTGACGCCAATCGACAAGCCCCGCGCACGCTGTGAAATCACTGCGTAAACGTGCCGATTGCCCAGCCGGTTTCGGGGCCGGCCAAACGCCGTCTCGCAGGGCTTCCGGACCTTGCCGACCGGACGTCGTCCGACCGGACGATTCTCTGACGCGGCCAGCCGGCGCGACTTCATTTCCCGCACTACATTTCTCATTAGTAATATTTACAATTAAGTTTCCCTTTTGTTCACACCAGAATTTGCCGTAACCTTCGCAAATTTTGCGGCGCCGCCGCGCCGCGGCGACTCGCTCAGAGGGGGCAAGTCAACCCGGACCCCGGAGCAGCCACAGGTTGCGCCAAAGCCGGCTTACGGCCAAGACTGCGGGATAGACACACCGGGCAACCCCTCTCCCCTTCTGAAGGGGCGAGGGAGAAGCCTCCGCAGCTTTGGGTGTAGTGCAGGCTGGGGACTCCTCAGTAGCACTATCTGAATTTCGCCACTGGTATCCTGCCGGCCACGGCTTTACACTACGCCGCATGAACTGGCCCGCGTGCCCATTGCTGCCACAGGAACGCATCTTGCGCGAAACCGGGAGATTTCTGGCGCACCTCGATACCTACCCGGTCACCGACAGGCACGCACAGGTTATCCCCAAGCAGCGCCGGGCTTCCATCATTGAGCTCGCGATGGAGGAACTGGCGGCTCTTTGGCCCCAGGTCGCCACCGGGCGCAGTTCGCCTGCCAGGAATCACGGCCATGGAGCTTTCAACATCGGCCTGAACAGCGGACCGGAGTCAGGTCGGAGGACGTCCCAACCCGACCCATGCGGTAATCACCGGGGCCTGGGGCACGGTTTCAAGCTGGTAATGCTAGCGGTTCTCCTGGGTCTATCCGGCTGCGGCAAAAAGGCGGTGCCCCCCCTGATTCCGCCCGTCCCGGTCACGACGGCCCAGGCCGTGATCAAGACCATGCCTCTAGTCGTGGAGGCCATGGGTTCGGTCGAGTCTTACAACTCTCTGTCGATTGTCCCCCGCATCTCGGGGCAGATCCTCAAGTATCATTTCCGAGAGGGGGACGAGGTGGAGCGAGACTCGCTGCTGGTCACCATCGACCTGGCCCCCTACGCGGAGGCACTCCACCAGGCGGAAGCGATGCTGGCCAGTGATGAAGCCGATCTGGAATTCCGCCAGAGCGAAGCCGTGCGCTATAGTGAACTCGACACGAACGCGGTCACTCGCTCCGATTTCGAAAGGACCCACGCCGAGGCCAGCGCGCAGGAACACAAGGTCAAGGCCGACCGGGCGGTTGTCGAACAGGCCCGCCTTAACCTCGGATATTGCTCGATCAACTCCCCTATCTCGGGTCGGGCGGGCGCCTATTTGCTCAACCAGGGGGCAGTAGTGGAGGCCAACAAGACAACCTTGTTGGTCATTAACCAAATCGAGCCGATTTACGTGACCTTCTCAGTCCCCGAGAAACACCTGACCGCGATCCAGGCCGCCCAGCTAAAGGAGACGCTCACCGTGGAGGCGCGGATACCAGGCATTGAAACGAAACTCCGGCTCGGTCGGCTGGCATTCATCGACAACAACGTGGACCGCGCCTCGGGAATGATTCGGTTGAAGGGGACGTTCGCCAACACTGACGCCTTTCTCTGGCCCGGCCAATATGTCCGGGTCTCTCTGATCGTCGGGAACGAGCCGGGAGTTGTGGTGATTCCGGCCCGGGCGGTCCGGACAGGCCCGAAAGGACCCCTGGTGTTTGTGGTCAAGGATAACGGGACCGCGGAGGCGCGGACGGTACGGGTGGCCCGTCTGGCTGGGGAGGAAGCGGTCCTGGTCCAGGGGGTGTCGGCGGGGGAAACCGTGGTCACCGACGGCCAAAACAAGCTCAAGAACGGGGCGGCGGTTGTCATCGCCGAGCCATCGGTTCCTGCGGCAACGAACGCGGTACCCGGGGCCGGTTGAGCCGCTATGAACATCTCGGAACGATGGATCCGACGCCCGGTCATGACCACCCTGGTCATGTTCGGTCTCCTCTTCTTTGGCCTCCTCAGCTACCGCAACCTGTCAATCAACAACCTCCCTGACGTCGATTTCCCGACCATTAGCGTCACCGCGTTTCTCCCAGGGGCGAGCCCCGAGACTATGGCCGCCACCGTGGCCACGCCGTTGGAGAAGCAGTTCTCCTCGATCTCGGGTATCGACTCGATGAGTTCCTCCAGTTCCCAGGGGGCGACCACCATCAACATCCAGTTTTCCCTGGAGCGGAACATTGACGCCGCCGCCGTAGATGTGAACTCGGCTATCTCGGCCGCCATGGGGATTCTCCCCCGTGAGATGCCCAATCCGCCTACGTTCAAGAAGGTGAACCCGGCCGATATGCCGATCATGTTCATCGCCCTGACCTCCGACTCCCTGCCCGTGAGCACGCTGAACGACCTGGGCGAGAACATCCTGCTGGCGAGCTTGTCCACGATCAACGGCGTGGCCGAGATCGACCTGCTGCCGATTCAGAAGTTCGCGGTACGGGTCCAGGTCAACCCCTACTCGCTGGCCAACAAGAAAGTCGGCATCAACGAAGTCCTCACCGCCATTCAGGGCGGGAACGTCAACCTGCCCGGTGGGACGATCGACAACCAGAACACCTCTTACATCATCGACTCCAACGGGCAGCTCCCGAACGCCAAAGCCTACGACTCGCTGGTGGTGACCTACCAGAACGGCTACCCCCTGCGCATCCGGGATATCGGCCGGGCTATCGACGGCGTCGAGAACGACCGCACCACGGCCTGGTTCCTGGAGCGCGGCGAGAAGCAGGGAACTGTGATCCTGCGCGTGCGCAAACAGCCCGGCGCCAACACCGTGAACCTGGCCACTGAGATTAAGGCTCGCCTTCCCCGCCTGGTGGCGGCGCTGCCGGGGGCACTGAATGTCCACCTCTTCTACGACCAATCGGAGTTCATCCGCGAGTCCATCACCGACGTGCAGATGACCATGCTCCTGACGATCTTCCTCGTTATCGCCGTCATCTTCCTATTCCTTCGCTCGCTCAAGACCACGATCATCCCCAGCCTGGTAGTCCCCCTGTCGCTGATCGGCACCTTCTCGGTGATGAAAGTCTTCGGGTTCACCCTGAACACTCTCTCACTCATGGCCATCACGCTCTCCATCGGCTTCGTGGTGGACGACGCCATCGTGGTAGTGGAGAACATCATCCGGCGGATGGAAAAGGGCGAAAGCGCGCTCGAAGCTTCGTTAAAAGGATCACGGGAGATCGGCTTCACGGTTCTCTCGATGACCCTCTCGCTGGCTGTGGTCTTCATTCCGATCATGTTCATGGGAGGGCTCCTGGGGCGGCTGTTCCGCGAGTTCGCCGTCTGCATCACCGCCGCCATCCTGCTTTCGGGGATCATTTCCCTGACCCTTACCCCCATGCTGAGCAGCCGCTTCCTGAGGGGATATTCCAAAAAGAAGCCCGGGCGTCTCCACTCCGCCTCCGAACGCTTCTTCAACGCCTGGCAAGCGGCCTACGGCCGAAGCCTGAGCTGGGTCCTGCACCACCGGCTGCCGACGATGGTCTTCACCCTGCTCCTGACCCTGGCCATGGTGAGGATTTTCACCCAGATCCCCAAAGGCTTCATCCCCACCCAGGACCAGAACTTCTTCCGGATCTTCTCGCTCCTGGACGACCAGGCCTCGTTCGCCGATATGGCGCGTCATCAGGATGCCCTAAACGAGGTCCTGCTGAAGAATCCCGACTGCCGGGAGGCAGCCGCAGTCTCGCTGGCCGGCTTTTCGGCCGAGAATAACGGCCTGACCTTCGTGAGCCTGAAACCGCGCGCCGATCGGAAGCACTCGGTGGACGAAGTCATCGGCGCGCTGCGGCCCAAGCTCAACCAGATCCCGGGGCTGATCGTCTCCCTGGTCAATCCTCCGCTGATCGCCATCGGCTCCCGCCTCTCGAGCGCTCAGTGGCAGTTCACCCTCCAGAGCAGCGACCTGGACAGCCTGTACCGCTCTGGGTCCATCATGGAGGAGAAGATCCGGTCCATTCCCGCCCTGGCGGATGTGAAGTCCGACTTGCAGATGCGCAAGCCGAAGCTCGAAATCACCATCGACCGGGACAAGGCGTCCGCCCATGGGCTCACCGTGCAGCAGGTCCAGGAGGCGTTTTACTCGGCCTACGGATCACGCCAGGTCTCCACTATTTATACCGCGTCCACCTTCTACTATGTGATTCTGGAAGTGGCTCCCGAATTCCGCCAGGATCCTTCGTCGCTAGCTACCCTTTACATCAAGTCAACCGGAGGGGAACTGGTCCCCTTAACCACCGTGGCTTCGATCCGCCAGACGGTTTCCCCCCTGACCATCAACCATTCGGGGCAGATCCCCGCCGCCACGATTTCCTTCAACCTCAAGCCGGGGTATGCCATCGGCACGGCCATCGACGAGATCAACCGCTTCAGTCACGCCAACCTGCCGGCCTCGGTCCACACGGCTTTCCAGGGATCGGCCCAGGCCTTTCAGTCCTCGTTCTCCAGCATGGGTTTCCTGCTCCTGGTCACCATCATCGTGATCTACATGGTGCTGGGAATCCTCTACGAGAGTTTCATTCACCCCCTGACCATCCTCTCCTCACTCCCGTTGGCCGGGTTCGGTGCCCTGGCGGCCCTGGCCATCTTTGGCATGCAACTCGACATGTACGCCTACGTCGGCATCATCATGCTGGTCGGCATCGTCAAGAAGAACGGCATCATGATGGTGGATTTCGCTCTGGAGGCCGAAAAGTCGCAGGGGCTCGATTCGGTGGAATCCATCTACCAGGCATCCCTGATCCGCTTCCGCCCCATCATGATGACCACTATGGCCGCCCTTTTCGGCTGCCTCCCCATCGCGCTGGGCTTGGGGGCGGGCGGCGAGGCCCGACAACCCCTTGGCGTCGCGGTGGTGGGCGGGCTGTTCTTTTCCCAGATCCTCACCCTCTACGTTACGCCGGTCTTCTACATTTACCTGGACGGACTGAACCGGAAACTCCAGGCGGCCAAGCGCCCGGAGCCGGCGGCAGGTGGCTAATGAACACGAACCTCTTCGACGACGCATTCCCTTTCAGAGTACTATTCCGCAGGCAGGGCAATACCCTGGCGGAAACAGTCAAACAACTGGAGTGCATTCTCCGCGAATTCACCGCAGTCCCGGATAAGTGCGGCCGCATCAGCACTCTGGTGGCGGAGGGCGACACGACCTGTCGGGAGATCGAGCGCGAGCTCTCGCTGACGTTCATGCAACCCCTTGACCGGGAGGATATCCGGGAGCTGAACCGCGCTTTCGCGCGCACCCTCCAGGCGGTTGGCGCTGTGTCCAGCCGCATCGGCCTTTACGGATTTCGCGAAATCCAGAAAGGGGCGGCCGACCAGGCCGCCTGCCTGGTGGAGATTTCCACCGAGATCGCGCCCCTGCTGGCGGTCATCGTGCGCGAGGGGAACGGCGTTACGAATTGCGAACGTGTGCGAAAACTCAAGAAGCAGGCGGACATGTTCCTCCTGGTGGGGCTCGGGGAGCTCTATGAATCGGCCAGCGGCGGCGTAGGGAACCTGCTGGAGGTCCTGAAGTGGAGCCAGATCTACGACCGGCTGGAGGAGGCCGCGTCATGCCTGGAGCACACCGTGAATGTGATCGAGGGGATTATCCTGAAGAAGGTATAGACCGAGCCGGAACGCCGGCTTTCAGCCGGCTTAAATCGTTCGACCACCACGACGGGAGCGAATCGTCCACCCCGTTCTCGTTGGCAGCGCTAAGCCGGCTGAAAGCCGGCGTTCCGACTCGCGGAGTAAGACCTATCCGGGCTAAACCGGGTATTTCACACCCGGCTCAAAACGCCGACCGGCCGGAGGGATCCCGAGGCAACCCGTGCCGGACGCACCGCCCCTGGCGTCTTATTTCTTTTGGGATTGCCGAAAGGTCTGTCCCAGACGATCCAGGCCCGCGGAGCAGTCCCGGTTCGGCAGGCTGGCTTCGATAAACACCAGCTTATCCTTCGCGCTGACCGCGGTTCGCATGGCCTGCTCCAATTCTTCCTCCGTGGTGACCCGTAAGCCGATTACAAAGGACTCGTTGCCAAACACCGCGGGCAGTTTCGAGTAGTTCCACATCTGGATGTCGTTGTACGCTCCGTCCTGGTGGAGTTTGCGTTCGATCAAGTAGCCATCATTGTTGATGATCACGATCACCCCGGGGCAGCGTTCCCTGATCAGGGTGGAGACCTCCTGGGCGGTCATTTGGAAGGCGCCGTCACCAGAAAGCACGAACGGACGTTTCCCGGGGCGCGCCAGCGCGACGCCTAAAGCTGCCGGAGTGCAGAACCCGATGGAGCAATAATAGGCCTGGACGATGAAGTTCTCCGCTTCCTCGATGTCGAATTCCGGGGCCGCACAAAAGGCATCGCCGGGTTCAGCCAGGAGGATCGTCTGGTCGTCCAAGTGATAGTTGAGACACTCGTAGAGTCGCAGTGCCGTCAGCCCACAGCCGGGTGCGGGCACGAAAGGCTGTTTGGGACGATACGCCCTGGCGGGGTGGGACGCCTGGTAAGAACGGGGTTGAACTGCCGGGGCCAGTTCCCGGATGAAATCCCGCAGTTGTATATCATGGTAATAGTGGCGGCCGATGCGGACCTGGCCACTGCCAACGCTGATCATCCGTCCGACGTCGAGATTGATGCTGAACAGGCCCGTATCCAAGTCGGTCATCCAGGCCCCGAGCGAAAGCAGACAGTCGGAATCCTCCACCTGCCGGCGCACCAGATCCTTGCTCCAGCCCCCCTGGTAGATGCCGACAAACTGCGGATGAAGCTCCGGAAGCACCGCCTTGCTGCTCACCATCGTGGCAAAGGGAACCTCGATGGTCTCCACCAGGCGCAGGGTCTCGCTGCCCAGTCCGAAGCGGAGTAATTCCACACCGGCAAGTATCACCGGATTCTTCGCCTTGTTGAGCATCTCCGCAGCCTCGGCGACGCACTCGGCCAGGCTCTCCTGATTGGAGGTTACGGAAGCGGCCGGAAGGAGTTCTCCGGGGGCGCGGCATGGAGCGCGCGTGATATCGGCCGGAAGTTCCAGGTAGCCAGGCAGTTTCAGCGCCAGGCAATTCCGTATCACCCGGTCAATCTCATCCGGGGCGGTCTTGGGATCGGACAGCAGGGCCGCGTCGGCCGTCATCTTCCGGTAGATGTCGAGCTGCAAGTAGTAATTGGAAACAAGGTGATGCACCATCGCGCCGGACTCGCGGCGCCGGGCTGGCGGGGCGCCGTTGATGATGATCACCGGCACATGTTCCGCAAAAGCTCCGGCCACGGCGTTGAGAATACTCAATCCTCCCACGCCATAAGTCACCACGGCGGCACCCACGCCATTCAGTCGAGCATAGCCATCCGCCGCGTAACCGGCGTTCAGCTCATTGCAGTTACCCACCCAGCGGATCGGGCTGGCCAACACCTCGTCCAGGAAATCGAGATTGTAGTCCCCGGGAACGCCGAACAGGTGCTTGATCCCGATGTGCTGCAGGCGGCTGATGAGATAGCGGGCAACCGTGTAGTTCTCGTTCATAAATTCCTCTTAGAGCAGGCCGTGATTTCAAAAAAGCCCGCGGCGATCCAATCCTGCCCGGGGCCGTGCCAATCGCCAGGTCAACTCATCCGGGCAAACTGGCCGCGGCAGCAATAGCTTCCTCCGTAGTAACGCAGATCTTCAGCAACTGTTGAAAGCCGGATATATTGACCACATTGAGCACCATAGGCATCAGGCCACACAAGACCAGACAGCCTTTGAGAGCTTGCGCCTTTTTCGCCACCACCAGCAAAGACCTCAAACCCGCGCTGCTGATGTAATCCACGCCCGCCAAATCCAAAACCAAACGCAGTTCACCAGCACTGAGACGCTGTTGCGCGTAGGTCTCCATAACGGCAGCTCCCTGCATGTCCAGGCGGCCTCCGATACGACCGACACTTACCCCGTTTTCATTCCTGTGGTCAATCTTCACTTCACTCATAAATATCCTCGCGTCCAGTCTTCCGTTTACGAGGCACACGCTGGCAAACTGGCGCTAGCAAGTCAAGTTTCGCGGCCGATTATAATTGCCCCCGGGAGCGCGGCCTGACATCAGGACCAAGGCGGGTGG
>SESF01017112.1_pt1 | contig 11577 bp, 6 predicted proteins | sample 3171521 | NCBI WGS metagenome assembly SESF01 (sample SAMN10866945, study PRJNA518727) | freshwater metagenome | biome: subpolar coniferous forest; feature: holomictic lake; material: water; isolation source: holomictic Lake 227, 6 m and 8 m depth | place: Canada: near Kenora, Ontario | collected...
AAGCGGAACCGACGGCCGTCGCCGACGTTGCGCAGCAGAGCGGGGATGCTCTTGAAGTCGTCGAGCACATACTGCGGGCACCGCTGCTCAGGTTCCCTGTCCCCTCCTTCATCCTCTTCTTCCTCCTCTTGCATATCATCCATGGCGTCGATGAGCGAGTCATTGGGGCTACCAGGAGCAGCAGCCCCCCCTCCGTCGGCCGCGTCGACCCTCTGCCGGCTGGAGGGGCTTGGGGCCGCGGCCCCTGCATCGGGCAGCTCGCCGTCCTCGTCATCTTCGATTCGCCTGCGGCGGCGCGAGGAGGATGCCCCGCCGCTGGCTCGCGGGGCTCGGAGCTGCTCGACGACCTGCGAGGCCTCGGGGAAGGCCTGCTGGAAGCATGAGGATGCCTGGGAGGACTGGCTCTGTGACATGCGTGGCGTGCGTGGAAGGTGATTTTGAGCCTGTTTGGTAGTTGACCCTGTTTATATAGACCAAAACAGCCGCCCCTTGCAAAGGGGCGCGAGACACCTCCCCCGCAACAAAATGTTTTTTATCATCCCCTTTACTTATGAGGTTGTTCGCGGGACAGAGTTTTTTTATCTTTATTTTTATACATGAGCGTGCTTAAGTCGTGCTCGTTACCAGTGTCATAGGGTGGCTCTGACGTCTGCAATGAGTACAGGTGTAGGAGAGTGATACTGAAGGTGGAATTGGTCACGCATGTCTGAACCTGTTACAGGCGTCTGGACAAGTTTTGTGTGCTGGAACCTGATACTGGAGACGGAAACAGTTTCCGACGTAGGAAACTGATACTGGCGACAGAAACAGTTTCCTACGTCGGAACCTGATACTGGCGTCACTGACTTGACACGCCTTGCACTCTCCTGTCGAGCATCATGAAATGGCCTGTGATCTCCCTGGCTGCGCCTGGGTCCACGCGGATCCGCACACACGCCGCGCAGGAGGCAGGGGGGGTGCGCCTGGAGAGGCGCTCTGGTGGTCTGCCAAACGCGGCAATCAGGTGCCCCGCGTAGGCTAACAAAAACATGAGGAAGAGCAGCGCGCAGTCCTGCGTATCCATGTTTTCTTTCTTGGCTACATCAGTCAAATACTTCACAGGGCTCGCGACGTGCTCAGCACGTCTGAGATAAACGAGTGGACCCCCCAGATGATGATGAGCAGCGTGCAGAGTATCAGCATGCTTAACACAGAGTCTCCTCGGCGGGTGGGCGAGTGCGACATGGCGTGCGCGCGCGGTGACTTGGTTCCTAAATACAATAGAGACATTTTTCTCACTCATGTTTTATTGGTTGGATATCTCCAAAGGATGCGCGCGTGCGCGTGTGTGCGTTGGCAGAGAGGCGCGTAGTGGCGCGATCAAGTCGCGCCCCTCAAGGCGTCCTGCACGATGATGGCACAGAAAAATGAAAGGGTGTGTGCAAAGAAGGTTGATGCTCCTGGATCCACCAGAGTCTTATTCAAGGGGTCGTGCCTTGTCAGGGTCCTACCACCCTCCAGTCCATGGTCCAGGACTTGCGCCAGATAATTCACCAAACAGATTGGATGGGCTTCCAGCAGGCAGCCGGCTACGTTCGTGTGTTTCGGTTGGGTCAAAATGATCAGATAAGTCCTCCGAAAGACCAGAGCCACCATGCATACCACCATTTGGGAAACCACAGCTCTCACCAATAGGAGTAGTCGAATAACCAGCGTCGCTAGCCATGCCACTATCACTCCTAGTAGGAGCGTATGCAGGAGGCGCTGCAGCTGCTTGAGCAGTTAGACGAGTGGCTGATTTAGCTCTGCCCGATGGTTTCTGACGCCTCCTTTCTTCGAGCATATTAGTGAAAACAGGTCGCAAATCTAGCACAATTGTATCTGAAGCCATACGCCTGATCTCCTCGACCGACGTGCGCATATATCGAGACATCAGTCCAAACTCATACTGCATGTTCATGACAAGATTGTCCTTCCTCATTCTTCTCAGCTCTTTTACCCGATAGCCTGCTTTTGTAGGAACAATGTTTTGTATCCCTGGTTCATCCCCGTTGGGCAGTCGTTTGAAATCCCTGGTATATTGCTCAACATCTGCTGTAATTTTTGCCATATACAACGCATACGGACGCGCAGCTGTGTTATATGCTGGCTTTGTCAGAGCGATTGTACTGACATTATCTGTTGTTGGAAGCAATGTCATTAGGCAGTAGCATAGTGTATTGGCTTGCTTGCGTATTTTTCCAACAAATGCAGAAACTTTCGGAACATTACTGAATGTCGCATTCGAGGATCCAGTCGACGAGCAGAACAATCCCCTGAGCCGTTTGTATATGGTTTCAAACGCAGTATAGATGGTCTGTGTCTGATCGAGGTCTGGCGCACCAATGAGGACGGTCAGCAGAGCAAACATTCCATAATTGACTTCCCCATTCAATTCCCAGAACCCTGTATGCATGTTCTTAGACGCATATGCTGTACCATTAGACAGAAAAAGCAGGGTCAACAGATTGTATTTCTGTAGCACTACCTCCTGCGATTTATCAACAAATGGAGCACTATCTTTTCCAGTGCCATCGTTATGACAGAAATCCGAAATAAATGCATGAAAGACTGCAAACTCTTTTTTCATAATCAGATTTATCGATGGTACGGTGTCGCTTTTTCCTTTTCTGCTGATTCGCAGTTTTATCAGCCTAGTAAACAGCGCACTGATGACAGTTTTCTCTGGAGCTGGTGCGTCTTGAGGGGGTGGAGGAGCATGTGGCTTGACTGGATCCTTGATTACCGATGTATTTGTTCCCAGCGACAGATGTTGAAAGAACCTGCGTGCATTGCCGACGGTCGTCCGCTTGCAAAGATAATCCCACGTTGCAGCCCATTTTGCATCGCTTTCAGAAATCTGGACAGAGCCTTGCACCCATCTCGGTTTCATCGTTTCGCGAACTTTCTCGTCAAGCTCGTCTGTCCTTGTCCTTGAAAACGAGGCTACAGTCATGCGTCCGTCTGCGTTGATGTTCGCCAGCAATTGCTCCATCAAAAATTCGTCGGATTTACCCAAAAGATGAAATAATGAACCCTTGCCAAATCTGAGCCCAATCATGCAATGGATGCCGACACACATCTCATGGGATGTGCTAAAAAGTTCTTTCAGCAACTCAGATATGTCACTTGTTGCAGCAAGTCGAGGCCGCTTCCTATCATCTGCAACCTGAATAGAAGGCGTGTCCATGTCTTCAGCGCTGTCTTCGTCCTCTATATCCGCTACATCAATTTCGTTGTACGACTCATCAATCACCCTTAAAGTGCGCTTTTGTCCAGTTCTAGTAGATCCGGATGCATACTGTCCTCTGGATGACGATTCTCCAGTCATTCCCCCGGTCGAAGATTCTCCAGTCATTCCCCCGGTCGAAGATTCGCCGTACATTCCTTCGGCTTGGCGTTCATATACAGGCGCTCCACGAATTGGTCCGCTGGGGCCGCTGGAACGAGGAGGGGTAATCGCCCTGTCTTTGCCGTTAGGATTGCGCGGGGTTGTTTTTGCTTGGTTTTTCTGTATTTCGCTCATTTGGTTCCGAATCAATTCTAACGCTGCATTCGTTCTCTCGTTAACAATTGCTTGTGCCGCTGATGCGTCTGCTTGACGCTTTTGCTCTTCTGAAAGCTGGGCAATAACAATTGCCTGCTGATCATGTTTTTCAATCGCTTGGCGAGTCAATACAGTGTGTTCAGATTGTCCTGCAAGAAGTGATTGCAACATAGCAAGCATTCCAGCTTCTGTGTTGCAACCAATGGGGTCGGACATGAGAGGAAGTGCTGTTGTAGCCAATTTACAAGTATCTGCAAGTTTACTTCCTAGTTCCAGCTCAAGCAAGCTTTTTATACTTCTGCTGTGCATTGAAAAACAGAGCGGTTAGTTCATCTCATCAAGCATGGCGATCGTGCTGATCGAAAAAAAAATTAAAAAAAAACCTGTCGTGGCAGCTCAAACAACTGTTTTTTTGGTGGGGTGCAGTTTATAAAGACATGTAACCGACATCGATGGAATGTTCCGCCGTCTGAAATTTTTACCGTTGTCTAAATCAATTTCGGACGTCGGTATATGATTCCTACATCGGAAACAGTTTCCGATATCGGTACAAGGTTCCGACGTCGGAAACAGTTTCCGTCACCAGTATCAGTTTCCGACGTCGGAACATGTTTTGGTCGTCAGCGCCATCAGCCAACGTCGGAAAACTCTAAATAAAAGGAAATTTTTCGGGTAACAAACCATTTCGCCATGCCATACCGACCATCGACCATGGGCAACGCCGCGCCTGGTATGCATGCCATGACCATTGATGAAGAAGTTTGGCTTTTTCGCTGTCTGTGTGCCTCCAAGAAGGTTCAGAGGTTTTGGAGGAAGAACAAGGACAAGACCCTTTTGCGTTTCATTCAAACTGTTGCAGGACAGGGGATCACTTCGGAGCAGATGCGTGTTCGTACGTTTGAGGATGTGGTTGAGATTCTGGGGCGAGCTGATGTGATTGCAGCCTTCAAGCATTTGCTCCTTCGGCTGCATCAGTGCAGCGTTTCTATCAACAACATTCAATCGGCTCCCGACGACATTCCACAGATTAACGTTCGCATTGTGCTTGCTGCTTTCATGATGGCATTTTTCCCGACAAAGGTTTTTGAAAGCGCTGGGGGCGCGGTGGAGCGTGACGTTACGCAGGCGGCGAAGGATATCATCAATGTAATCGAAGACATCAGCACACGGGTTCAGCTTCATCCGCTTCGCAGTTTTCAGGCGGTGACTCCGCATGCTGCAGGGATGTTTATCGATCGGCTGTTTCACTTCCTTCGCGTCTTCCAGGCGTGGAAAATCCCTGACGAGCGGCGAATTGCTGCCCGCATCAAGCATGCGCTCAATGCGCTCTATACGTCGCGGCTCCAATTGCAGCCTATGGATCTTGAGAATGGGAACATTCCGCAGGCGGTTACCGATATGATTGTCCGTCTCGAGGACAAGCTCCGGCGGCTTACGAATGATGCGACCGCTGCAGAGTTTATCGCCGCCTACTCGGCAGGGACGATTCCGGTTGTGGCTCCTGATGGCGGCGCTGCTCTTCCTGGACCACAGCAGCGTCTTCCGCTCATTGATCCGTTGCTTAACACCCGGATCAACAATGAGCAGCTTGCGCACGAGCTCATGATCGACAACTTGTTCCAGCTCACGGAGCGCGGCGACGTTGCGGTGAATCCAGTGGCGGATTTCATTAGCTCGGGGTTCCACGCATCGTTCTGGGCGAGCCTCGGAGACGACATGACTATCTTGCCGCCGAGCTTTGTTCGCGTTTTGCGCGTCCTTGCGGAAATTCGCGACGGCATGGTGGCGCTCGCTGGCACGACGGAGGCTGTGCATATTCAGGAGCACATGGACATGGAATTGATCCAGCAGCAGGTGGATCAGGGGGTGTGGACGTGGGCCAGCTGGGTTCCGTTCGTCACTGGTGTCGTGAGTCTTATCCGCAGGGTGCAGGTTCCATTCCGTGACATTTCGCTCGAGCAGGGCTGGGCTCCTATCGACAACGAAATGCAGGCGAACCCCTCGCCGGCAGCGCAGGTGACGCTCGTTTGCAAGGGGCTTCGGTTCTGCCTTGATCGTGTGAACCTCTCCCGCATTGACGCCGCCAATGCCCGTCTCCGCCTCATCGCCCCCGTCATCCGCGACCACGGCACCGACTATGAGCGCGGCAAGTTTCTGGAGCGCCTCAATGCCGGAACCATCACCGTCGACAAGACGCGTGAGTGGCTCCGTTGTGCCGTCGTCCACGTCGCCCAGGCAAATGCGGAGGTTGTTCCTGCGATTGTCGAAGGGCAGGCGTGGGCGTTGGGGGCGGTCTTTGCTGAGGCGATGACGACCCTCGTCAGCACCGATTTTCCCGCAGCTAACTGGCCGGAGACGCTTGGCTTCGACCTCCGCCGCATGACTTCTATCCGGAGCGAGATCAATCACATTGCTCGCTGCTCGTCTGCGCTGGTCACTGTTCGTGAGGTTATCGCCGCCTCCAATGCGATCCCTGCGGCTGATCTTACAGAGGCTATGACGAGGACGGCCAACGCTCTGCTCGCGCTCGAGCTGCCTACCTGTAACTCTGACAGCGCGGAGAAGATCCAGACGGCTGTTGGGATTGCCATGTCTGAGTTTGTTCCCTGCTCGTCTGTGGTCGTTCTCGCCGATCTTCTCAAGGATCTGGGCTTCCGCATGCAGAACCCAGTCGACCCTGTTACTCTCCTTCTCCGTCGTCGTGTGATTTCTATTTTCCAGTCGGCTGCGAACGCTGTCGACCTTGCCAACGTGACTGCGCAGGGGGTCGAGCCTCTTCTCCCTCGGATCCGCGAGGTGGCACGTCGCTTTTCCAGGGTCGTTGACGTCAGCCGTGCCATCCACGGCGAGCGCTACACTGCCATCATGCGTGAGGTGGCTGGGGCATACGATGGAAACTGAGCCTCTCCTGCTTGCTTTGCTGGAGCTCTCTTCGGCTGCTCCCGCTTCTCTGCTGGAGCTCTCTCCGGCTGCTCCCGCTTCTCCGCTGGAGCTCTCTTCGACTGCTCCCACTTCTCCGCTGGAGCTCTCTTCGACTGCTCCCATTTCTCCGCTGGATCATCGTTGCCTCGCCTTCTGTCGTTGCGCTGGGTCTTCGCCTTAATAGGGGCCTTTTGCTTGCCTCTTCCCGCGATGCCCGCGCTTGCCTTTGTGTTGCATTGATGCCGTGTTCTCTGCTTGATCTTTTGCCTCGCGCGCCTTGAGCTGGGCTGCTTCTATAGCCCGCTCGGCGCCGCGATTGAGCTATGAGAATGAAGTTGCTTTTTCGTGTGATTTCATGGCGTTGATGCATTGTTTGTGATGGTGTTTTTTTGGCCCTAGCGTGAATTGCGTATTTGGCCCTAGCGTGAATTGCGTTTTTGGTGCTAGGGCCAATTTCTGGCCAAGGCGATAAGCTCAGTTTTTTGCTTGTCTGTGATTGGTTTTTTGACCATATAGAATGGTCAAAATATATTTGACCTAATAAAACTGCAGTCGGTCAGTACATGGTTACAGAAGTTAGTGCATAGTTCCTACGTCAAAGACTTGTTCCAACATCAGTATCAGATTTCAACGTCGAAGTCATTTTCCTACGTCGGTAACAGTTTCAGACGTCGGTAACAGTTTCAGACGTCGGTAACAGTTTCAGACGTCGGTAACAGATTCAGACGTCAGCACATTCAGTCGATGTCGGTAACATCCCTTTAAAAGCAAAAAATTCGGATCAAAAACAATTTTGCCACGACCTCAATCCAAGCGACCATGCAGTTCAACCTCGCCAATCTTGCCTTCCCCATCAGGGTACCCAAGCACCCCTCCCTTCGCGAATTTTTTCGCAGTCCCACCGACCTTCAACCGAGGGACATTGGCATCACTCCGCTCAAGCATACCTCAAATGGAGCGCATCACACCTACTCGATGGAGCATGGAAACTTGGTTTTCGAGATCCTCGATAATCGGTATGCTGTTCTCCTCTTTACCAAGCAAGGCTTTTCCAATATGTGCAAAGTTCAGTATACTGCAAGCGTCGTGGAGGAGCGTGATGGCACTGGCGGGAAGGCATGTGTAATGCACTGCGCTGGCACCGGCGCGGAGGCGAATGCTGACGATGGGGCGGAGGCTGATACTGAGGAGGATGAAGATGAGGTGTGTGTGGGCTCCTACGAGTATGGCTGCACCGAGCGGCTCTTCAAGCTCGCCACGGCGGCGCTTTTTGACGATGCTGCTGCCTTTGCCGCTGTGTGCAAGGCGACCAGCCTCAAGACGGTCAAGCTTGCTACCACCAAGGACGGCCCCACTGGCGGCGTCAAGGGGTTCAAGTCTGAGGTGTGGGACGCTGTGTCGCCCAAGTATATGACCTGGTTCCAGTGCCTCAAGCTCACTTCCAAGGAGCTCTTCGATCTTCTCCAGAGCTTTTACGACACTGCGCAGAAGCACGGCGTCGATCTCGACTGGCTTCGCTTTGTGGAGGTGGCACCCTGGGGCGACAATATCTGGGGCGTCGGGATCTCCATGGAGGCGGCCTGCGCCGCAGTTTGCTCCGGCTCTGTCGACGACGTCCTCTCTGGCAGGGTGTTTGGAGCCGCTCAAAATCAGCTGGGGAAGGCGATTGGCGAGGTGGCTGACCTCATTCTGCGATCAAAGGTGGGCTATGATGAATACTGTGACGAGGTTTTTAACCACCCAATTTTTCTCGTTTCCCCGTCGCGTCTGGGGGAGCGGGCGTCCGGTGGGATGTCTCCTCGTGTTTTCCCGGAGCCGGCGCTCAACGATCACAACGCCTATGAGGGCCAATCCCTGGGGTTCTCAGTGCAACTTGGCGGTGGAGTCCGCCCTCTGTCTATCTCGCCAACCTCTTCCTTTCCTCTTCCTGTTGACACGATTCCCCGGGTTCCCCGATTTGCCTCGCCGTCGCCTGAGCTCGGCTACTCGCCTACCTCACCGTCGTCGTATCAGCCGCGGAGCTGCTCGCCTTCATATTGCCCGCAGTCTCCTGGTTACTCGTCAACCTCTCCAGTTCCTCGACCCTTTGGTGTCTTCAGGGTGGTGAGTGATTCATTTTTTTCCATGTCTTTGATTGCCTCTGACTCTATTCTTTGTTTCTCTACAGACTCCATTCTCGCCTGGGCCTGTCTCTCTGCTGGATCCCAACTCCAGCCCTTTCTATCAAGTGGGAGCGGCGCGGACGCTCTCTGCCGCAGCAGGGGTCAAAATCTCTTCCGATTCGGACAGCGACGAGCAGCAGGACCGTAGCAGCCCATTGGAGCAGCTTGCTGTCTCGCGGACGCTCTCGGATGGCCCATCTACTTCTCTGGCCTTAGCAGCTGCTAGGACTCTGCCCCCTCGTCCCTCTGCTCCGCCCAGGATTATGGTGACAATCCAGCCCTCGCCACAGCCCGGCAAGGCGGTGGTGAGAGCTGCTTCTTCTTCCATCGCGGATGGGGGGGTGGCGTCTTCTTCCGTTGCTTCTGGAGGAGCGGCTTCTTCTTCCATCGCGGATGGGGGGGTGGCGTCTTCTTCCATTGCTTCAGGGGGGGCTGGGGGCGATTCGACTACGACTCCAGACTCTACCCCGGTGCGCCCTCCGCCGTCCAACGTAGCGCCTCGCAGCTATCGCCGCCCTCAGACGCTGTTGTCTCGTCCTGTTAAGCGCACCAGGACTGAGGGCTCCCTGTCTCCACTCAATCTCGACATGACTCGCGCCTTCCGTCCGGTGGATACTCCTGTGCTGGATCTGTTCAATGATGGGTCTTCTGCCACTACTGGACGCCCTGCGCCAGTTGTCGTAGATCTCATGTGCGACGAGGATATGCCTGCAGCAAAGCCATAGTCTTGGCTAGGCTAGCAACTAGTATTGTTTGTGTCACGACTCTCTGCCTTATGTGGTGGATTGCAGTCGTGGCTGGCACTTGAATGAATTTTTTTACTTGTGTCATGGTGTCTTTTTCTCTCTTCTACAGGCCTTCTATGCTGGATCGCCTTTTTAAGCGGCTGGACGCATCCGCTTCATCATCGCTGCCAATGCCAGAATCTCTGGCGAGAATTTTGGTCTAGTAGGGGCATCAGCAGTGATTGTCTTGGGGGACTGGAGGGTGTGTGTGTGGGTGAAGAGGCATCCTCTCTCCCTATGATTGAAAGTTGTTGTGTGACGGGTTGTGACGGGTTGTGACGGGTTGTGATGGGTTGTGACAGGTTGTGAAGGATTGTGACGGATTGTGACGGATTGTGACGGATTGTGACTGATTGTGACTGATTGTGACAGATTGTGACGGATTGTGACGGATTGTGACGGATTGTGAGTCCATATATCAGTGTATGGTTGTGTATAGTTAGAAAAAACTATACACTCTGTTAAATATGCAAGGACTCTGCTAAACATCAATTAATCTATATAGAACTATGTTATATGAGAAAAGCGTATAGTGTGTATAGTGTGTATAGTTTTTGAATAATTTCAAAGATGAAACTGAAGCATATAAAAGACACTTGAAAAACTATGCACAACTATACACACTATACACTTTCCATTTAAAGTGTGTTTAACATGATCTAAATACATGTTAATTCAAATGAAACACACTTTGAACTTGTGTATAGTATCTGATAACCATACACAACCATACACTAGCCGCAAAAACACATTTGGCTCATATGAAATGCAGTTTAATCATAACTTTTTTCAGGTTGATCTGTGCATTTTTTAATGCATCAAAGAGCAGAGTCTGCATCATACTCACTTGAAAAAAAGTTATGATTAAACTTAAACTTTTTAAGCCTTTTCAGCACAGCACACATGGCTGTGCCTCTTCATATGCCAAGGCACATTTGACACAGACAATTTATTTAATGCATTGGTTAAATCAAGTTGATTCTTTCTTGTATGCAGCTCTTTTTGCCCGCTGCTCCCTGGCAGATATGACTTTTTCCTTCTCTGTAACCTCTTCCAAATACATCCTGACAGCCCTCTGCAGAAGGGGTTCGTCTTCCTTCCTGTAGTCATTTGCATTGACTAGCACCCCCTGGGCATTGATCTCTCCATGCTTTCCATAGTATTCACCTGGGCGCTTTCCAAACTCCTTCAGAAAGAGATCAGATGCTATCCTGCCAACGCGGGCATAGTTAACATTTCCCCTGATTCCCATGGAGCTCACCACCATGGGTATGGAGATGTACTGTGGGACAGCAGCAGGCTGATTTTGAGCATCTGTGATAGCAAGAGGGGCTCCAAAGCTGTTCTTATTCACCAGGTCCACATAGTTTGACATCATTGCCTTGTGTTTGATCTGATCACGTGGATCCCATCCTCCCATGCTCTCCATTAGCTTGTTGCATTTTTCCATGAACTGCAATGGCATCTCCAGCTCGCTCTGCCTGAGCTTCTTCTTGCGTTCCTCCAGTGCACTCTTGCGTTCCTCCAGTGCAATCCTGCGCTCATGAAGCTGAAGCTCCAGGTCCTCTGGTTCAAGCCTACGTTTTTTTGTTAAAGGATCCTCGAGGGTAGCCCTGGCAAACTGGTTCACTGGGTCACTGGAGCCTGCATTGGCTTCAATCTCATCTGCAAGCGAGGGGTCGCCAGCCATGTAACGGTGGATGACGTCTGCAAACTGGGCCCTGGTTTCCTTTGCAATCTTCCCAGGGAGCACCATGATCAACTCAATGGCGTGCTTAAAGCTAATTAACTTGGTTTTGGGGCCTCCCCGTTTGGATAATTGCCTGTCAAGCAATTTGCTTGTTTGGAAAATTTCATCAGGGAGACGACGCAAAACCTCTCCTGCTTGATTTGCATCCTTTCCAGTAACAACCATGACCAAATCCACAGCATAGATCAAGTTATCATCAGTGATCCTGACTGTGGCATCACGATCCTTTACAACAGTCTCAAATGATATGGTAGTGATAATTTCAAATGTCATTATAAACACTATTCAATACAAAAAAACAGGTTTCACCACCAGCATTGGGCTGTTTTTTTTACTATAAAACCAACTTAACAGGAGTGTGCCTCCTCAGCCAATTTCAGTATCAGCAGCACG
>SESF01012969.1_pt1 | contig 11574 bp, 10 predicted proteins | sample 3171521 | NCBI WGS metagenome assembly SESF01 (sample SAMN10866945, study PRJNA518727) | freshwater metagenome | biome: subpolar coniferous forest; feature: holomictic lake; material: water; isolation source: holomictic Lake 227, 6 m and 8 m depth | place: Canada: near Kenora, Ontario | collected...
AGCAACATACAAGGCTGGTATAGTGCGGACCTTTGGTCCTGAGCAAAAACGATGCCGAACACTGTTGGCGTCCCGCCTCCCGCCGAGCGGCCAAGATGGCCACTCTCCTGCGCAGAGCCCGCGAATCACGCTGCTTTCGGAACGACCAGTTGGATGGCGTCGCAGAGGACGCTGAAGTTCACGGGCTTGATAATATGACGCTCAAAGCCGGCGGCCCGGCTCTGGCGAAAATCCTCGTCGGTTCCGTAACCGCTTAGGGCGATGCCGGGAAGCCCATAAAGCGCCTTCATTTGGCGCATGAAATCCAACCCACTGCCGTCGGGGAGGCCCAGGTCGCTGATCACAACGTCAAAGCTCCCCTTTCCCGAGAGTTCCAAGCCATCTCGAATGCAGTCTGCCGAAATTACTCGATATCCGTGGCGTTGAAGCAGTTTGGTCAGGGTTCGCCGCGTATCGGAGTCGTCCTCGACCAAAAGAATTCGAGGGAGCTCCCCGTTGCCTGGTTCTGAATGGACGAGTATCACCGGTTGCTCCGCAGGGGCGGCAATGGCAGTCAATTCCACGGTAAGAACCGCCCCTTTATCCTTGCCCCCGCTCACGGCAGTGATTTGGCCGTGGTGTATTTCCACAATAGCTTTGGCAATGCTTAGCCCGAGCCCCAGGCCACCGAAATGCCGGGTCTTGGCTTTTTCGCCCTGTTCGAAGGCGTTGAAAATTCGCGGGATCACTTCCGGCTCAATCCCCACCCCCGTATCGGCAATTTGAATCCGCAGCCTATCTCCCACATTGGTTGTGAGGAGACTGATGCGGCCCTGGCATGGGGTAAATTTAACGGCATTCCTTAAGAGGTTCCAAAATACCTGACGCAAGCGAACCGGATCAGCTTGGACGTAATGCTCTTTGGCGCCGAAATCGACCGAGACTTGAAGTTTTTTGGCGTGGATGTCCCTGAGACAGATTTCCAAAGCGCTCCGCAAACAAGAATGGGCATCCACCGCCTTGAAATCGAGGACGAGCTTCCCGCTGCTGATCCGGGTCGCATCCAACAAATCGTCGATCAGCTTCGCTTCCAATTCCACGTTACGGCGAACCACCGAAATTTCTGCGCGCATATCGACCGGCAAATCGTCCTGATCCTCCCACTCAGATACCATCGCCAGAACAGGCGTCAAAGGGGTGCGCAATTCATGGCTTAGCACCGCCAGGAATTGGTCCTTGGCGCGGTTTTCCCCTTCGGCAAGGCGCTTGGCTTGCTGCATCCGCTGCTGCTCGAGGAACGCTTGCTTGCGGGCGTATTCAAAGAGGATGCCGAGCAGCGACATGAAAATGACCAAGCCCACAATACTGCCGCTCAAAATCGCCGAGTCCCATTTTTCCGAATAGATCGGTCGCAGAATGATGCGGGCCAGGTCCAGCCCACAAAAAAATAGGGTTATCAAAAGGCAAACCACACACCAAAAGAGCGCCTCGATTCTGTCCAAAATCAGCAAGGCAATCAATGGAAGCCCGCAGGCCAGCCACGCTATGGCACTTCCTCGGATGCCGCCTTCAATCGCGGTGAGGGCGGAAAAACCAAGCACCCAAACAAGGACGCTCAAGTTACCGCCGAGTCGAATCCGCCCCGTAGCGCGTATCAAAAAGGGGACAATGAGGATCGAAACGATGCAGGCCACGATAATCGCCATCCCCCAATAATGGCCTATCGCCCAATAGAATACCCCGTACATGCCCCCCAGCACCAATCCAAGGAAAGATAACCCGACCATCAGGCGCAGCCGGCGCATCGCCTCCAAATCTTTCCGGAGTGATTCCGGAGTGAAATAATCCAACAGTGTTCGCCACCAACCCATTTTCAAATATACTCTGATATGGCGAAGCGCCACCGTGCTTTCTCGCACGCTGTAGCCGCCCCGCTCGGTCGGGGCGGCGATGTGAACCTTAAAGTCCAGTTTTGCGGCGGAGCGCTACCCCGGCGGCGACAGAGCGCCGCAGCTACAAGGGCGCTAAGCAGATACCCGTGCCGCCCGCCCCGCGATCTCGACGACATTGACGCCGAATTGCGATTCGTGCGCCACCTGGACGGCACGGAGTGCCATCCCTACCATCGTTCCCGCGAAGCGATGCTCCCAAGTTCAAAAATGCACGGAGGTCGTCACCCCAATCCAGTGGATGCCGATCCGAGTGCTGCTGTCGCTGTATTCGCCCCCGAGAAGGGCGCTTTTCTCGATGTGACGCGTGGTCGGCAAATCCCATTGGTAGGCCAGATCGACCTGGAGCCAGCGCCAGCGATAGCCTGCGCCTGCGGTCAGCGTATGTTCGGGAAGAACAGCGCTCAGGGGCGTCAGCGTTTCGTTGGGCACAGGGCTGCGCCCGTAAGCGTACCCGCACCTCAGAAGGAAGGCGTCCGTAAGGAGGTATTCCACCCCCGCTCGATAGATTACCTGATCCCGCCACCGCAAGGGAGTGTCCTCTTCAAACCGGTTCGCGCCGACGAATCGGTTAATGTCGGCGTTGTTCCCCTTGGTGAGTTTCAACGGCAGCACGTCGAAAGCGTCGCTCCAGTTAATCCAATCGACTTGGAGGGCGAGCCGCCATTTGGGGTGAAATTCCCACGACACCCCGCCTAATAACTTCTGCGGATAGGTCCGTTCCAGTTCGGCGTTGTATTGGAAATCCGGGCGCAAGTTGGCAAACGGCCCGCCGAGCGAACGAAGTTGCGCTTTTCCATTCCCGGAAAGCGTTCCGTGAGTGTCCACATTGGTGGGGCTTTGATAGGAAAGCCCGAAGGCCAACTGGTCCGTCGGGCGGATCAGCATTCCCACGCTGCCGTCCACGCCCCACCCGTTTGTCTTCAAATCGAGAACCGTTTTCAGACCGCGCAAGGCCGGCTGAGTCTGGAACACGTAGGGCGTTTGGAACCGGTTTTCGTTGTAATCGACCCCCAACGCCCCGCCGATCGAGAACCAATGCGAAAGCTCTATGCTCATTCCCACCGCAGTCCGGAGCAGGATCGCCTTTGCAATATTACTCTGAACGCCATAGCTCGTCTTTCCATCTATGCCGCCCGGCGGATCAAGATAACGCCAATGGGAATTCAGGCCGATCAGCGGAATGATCCCGATCCCGAAACTCACCGGACGGGACTCAAGCGGAAGCCCAAAGGCGATATTTGGCCCGATCCCAAAGCGCTTTCCCAATTCTCCGTTATCGCTGACCCGACTGGAAAAATGCCCCAACACCACCCCCGAGGTGAGCCCTGCGTCCAACGTCGGATCTTTTAACAGGCTCAGCCCGGCAGGGTTTACCCCAAGCGCGCTAAGCGGACCTTCGGGGAACGCGACATCCGCTCCGCCGAGCGCCATCGAGCGCGCCCCGATGCCGTTGGAGTAGTCTCCTTCGGAAGCAAAGGCCAAAGGCAGCCCGCAATGCACCAGCAGCCAAGCAGCGATCAGTTTCCGGCGGGAAGCCACTCGAGGTAAGTGAAAACGTGGGGCAGACATACGGGTCCGGCCCTCTTCGTATTTCGAGACCGGCCCGGTCGTGCCGCTCTCTCTTGAGACGCTTGTATTTTTACAAACGTAAAAAACTCAAAAAATCATTTGACCGGATGGGCTTTAGGACGCATTTTTAAGTCAGCCAAGTTTTTCCGCTTGCTGCCCACAATTATAGTGGGCTGAGTCCTGCGAAACTACTTGGCATTTTCTTTTCTTTCGAAAAGGAGCAAACCTCGCTCTTCCCAACGAGAAAAATGATCGCGGAGACGAGGATGAATGCTCTTTACGAGGTAAGCCATTCCAAAATCGGCATGTCTGCAGTATTCCATCGCAGCAACCAAGGCTTCTTGATTACTGACCAATTTCAACTGGAAAACGAAGGAATTGGCTTCTGTCGCGGATAAGAAAATTCTAACCGGGTCCGATATCACCGATGGCAGATTTTGGAGAAGGGTAAGGTCAATCGAGTGCTTCGCGATCGCTTTCCGGATTACAGATTGCGGCATCATCATCTGAGCCCTAGGAAGACGATGAATCCCCAGGCGGGGAGAAAGACCAAGGTCGAAGACTACATAGGCCGCGAGCTTTCCAGAACGGAAAGCTTCGAGAGTTCCATTAAACCATTCATCGGGGGAAGCCATTATTCGAGGTTATTGAACGTCCAAAACTGAACGGCTTTCAGTGGAATATCAAGCATCGTGACCGCTGCGAAGCATTAAACTTTGAATACATGACAAACGCCGGAATCCGGCTAGTCTGGCTGCCCGATATGACCCGGAAACGTGGCGCTCTGTTCGCCTTGCTGTCTGCCTTGATGTTTGGCGTGGGAACGCCGCTCATCAAGCTGCGCTTTTCTGCCGTCGAACCGCTGCTGCTCTCGGCCTTGATCAATCTCGGCTCGACCGTCGGGGTCGCGCTCTTCGCCGACATCGTGCGAGGGCCGTCAAAGCTCTTTACCCGTGAAAACCGCGTGCCCTTTACGGGATCGCTGCTTTTCGGGGCCATTTTGGGACCGGTGCTGCTCGTGTGGGGAATCGGCCATACCCCCGGATCGGCCGCCGCCCTTCTGCTCAATCTGGAAGCGGCGTTTACAGCGGTGATTGCCTGGTTGATTTTCCGCGAGCACATGGGACCCCGCGTGGTATTCGGACTGGTGCTAACGACGCTCGGCGGGGTGGTTGTTTCGGCAAACGCGGGGACCGGGCCGGGCCGGTTCAGCGCCGGTCTGGCGATTGCGGGAGCCTGCCTCTGCTGGGCGATCGACAACAACTGCACCGTGCGCCTTCGCGATGTGGCGCCCGCCCAGTTCACGTTCTGGAAAGGGCTGATTTCAGGCGGCATCCTGTTGGTTGCGTGTCTTGCATGGGGAATCTCGCTTCCAACGGGAAGAACCCTGGCGGAAGCCGCCGCGCTGGGAGCCTGCTGCCACGGGCTGGCGCTGCTGGTTTTTGTGATGGCGCTTCAACGCCTGGGCGCAGGCCGGACGGCTGCCTATTTTGCGATGGCGCCCTTTGCGGGGGCCGCTACCGCAGTCCTCCTGCTGGATGACCCGGTGACGCCACAACTACTCCTCGCCGCCGCCCTGATGGCAGGAGGCGTTGCGTCGTTGTTTACCGAACCCCACCATTCGTAAGGCATACTCAGGGCCAAAAGTGGCCGGACGCTCAATCGTCCCAGTCCACACGAAAACATGCGAGGCGATGGAACGAAACCATCGACGGGAAGACATGAATGCCAAAGACCTAAAACTGGAACCGCCCCGGAGCGCGCGCGAACGAATCGGCGAATACGCAATTCTGGCCAGAGCCATCGACAAATGTCGGGCTGCCAGCGCCTGCATGGCGGGCGATTACCACTACGGCTGCCCATTGGACCGAATGCTGTTCACCTTTAAGGGAATCACCGCCTCCGAGTTCAAACGCGCCGTGAACTGCGGCCGTTCGGATGAAGAACTCGCCGAATGGTTGAACCAGAACGGCATCTTCCGGACGCCGGAGGAAATTAGCGCCTGGAGCGAGGAAATGGAGCGCTACTCGCCCTATCACGACCCGCAGAAGCGCGACTACTTCATCGCCGAATGCGAGAAACTCGGGCTCGATCCCGCCGCAACCTCGGCCTTCGACTGGCTGGAACTCGACGATCAAGCCACGTTTGCGGCCCGGGTGTGACCCGGCGTCATTCTCGCGCCGAAGACGTAAAGCTCGTCAAGGGCGGGTGGCAGAAACTTACTCCCGCGGAGGCGCCGAGGCGCAGAGGTTATTCTTTTTTGCTAAGATCTCTGCGCCTCGGCGTCTCTGCGGGAAAATCATCCCTTCACAAACATCAAGCGCGCAACGACCTTGCCAATGATGGCCCGACCCATTTAGAAGACGATGCTATGAGCCTCCTTACCGCCGATTACGACTACGCTTTGCCGGAAGGGCTCATCGCGCGATATCCCCTGCCCGCCCGGGCGGATTCGCGGATGCTGGTGCTGGATCGCGCGCAACGTCGGATCGAGCACCGCACGTTTCGCGATTTTCCACAGTTTATTCGCAGCGGCGATCTGGTGGTGCTCAACAACACGCGGGTGATCCCGGCCCGGGTGTTTTCCGATGACGGGCGAACCGAATTGCTTTTTCTCGAAGCCGCGGGCGAGAACACCTGGAAATGCATGGTGAAGCCGGGACGGCGGATGCGCCTTGGGCGGACGGTGAAGGTGGGCGGCGTGGAGGGAACGGTCATCGAAGTCCTTGAAACCGGGGAGCGGCTGGTGAGGTTTGGCGGGCCTGTCGATCTCGAAAAGGTGGGGCGCTTGCCTCTGCCGCCGTATTTCGAACGTGAAAGCGAGGCGGGCGATGAGGAGCGGTATCAGACGGTTTATGCCGCCGCACCGGGGGCGGTCGCGGCGCCGACGGCAGGGCTCCATTTCACGCCGGAAATTTTGGAGGCGCTGCCTCATGCCTTTGTGACGCTCCATGTGGGGGTGGGCACGTTCAAGCCCGTCCAAGCCGAGTGCCTTACGGACCATGTCATGCACCGGGAACGCTACTCGATTCCCCCGGAAACCGCTGCGGCGGTTGCTTCCGCGCAACGGGTACTCGCCGTGGGGACGACCAGCATGCGCGTGCTTGAATCGCGGGCGCGCGATTGCGGCAGCGCCACCGCGGGCGAAGGGAGCACGGACATTTTCATCTATCCGGGCTACAAATTTCAAACAGTGGGCGCGCTCCTCACGAATTTCCACCTGCCGAAGTCCACCCTGCTGATGCTGGTTTCAGCCTTTGCCGGACGCGAGTTTGTGATGGACGCCTACGCCGAGGCGATCCGCGAAGGGTACCGGTTCTACTCCTACGGCGACTGTATGCTGATCGTCTAAGTGCGAGCAGACGTCTGGTATAAGTTTTTTGACAGGATTAACCTGATTTTCAGGATTATCGGGATTTTGCGCCGAGCCCTGCGACGGTTGTTTTGCATCCGAAAATCTTAATCCTGTAAATCTTGTTAATCCTGTCCGAAACAGTGCGACTCCCGTTTTTCAAAAACCAACCGACCCATCAACCGGTATCTGCCGTGCTCAAAAAATCCTGAGGGTTTAAACCGATTGTGGTGTCTTATAAGATGTCTATGGTCAAGAATTCTAACGATGAGCTGAATCTCCAAGCGTGGAAGGCGGAGGTCGAGTTGCCCCCGCGTTTCCAAGCCGAAGTGTGGCAGCGAATCGCCGCCCGCGCTCCGGCGCGCAGAAGCCCGTTTGCGAACCTGCTCCAGACGATTTTTGCGGTCGCGCCCCGGCCGGTTTGGGCGGCACTGGCCGTGGCCGCAAGCGTCGGTTCGGGACTGGGGCTCGGTCATCTGGCGGCGGACAACACCCGTTCAGGAGCGCTCCAGGAATTGCAAACCCGCTATATCGAATCGATCGATCCGCTGTCGCACGCCACGGCTTCCCTATGATGAACATGAGATCGCTGATTACCGCGCTGGTTGTGGTGGCTGCCGGAGCGCTGGCGTTCGGGGGTTATTACTGGCTCTCGGTGCGCCCGGTGATGGCGCTGGTCCACCAGCCTGAAGGGGAAATGGAGTGGCTCCGCCACGAGTATCATCTAAGCGATGCGCAGTTCCAACGCGTGAGCCAGCTGCACGACGAATACTCGCCCAAGTGCGCGGAGATGTGCCGCAAAATCTCCGACCAACGCATAAGGCTTTCCGCCCTGATCCTGGCCGGCGGCGAAGTGACGCCCGAACTCACGGAGGCTTTGGCCAAAAGCACAGCCCTGGAGCTCGAATGCCGGCAGGCTCTCTTGGGCCACATTTACCGGGTGGCCGCAACGATGTCTCTGGAGGATGGCCGCCGATATGTCGCGACGATGAGTGCGCGGATTATCATGCCGGCCGGACAATCGAAGCCGATGATGTGTTCCCCCTGACGATGGAGACGCCCGATCCCGACGACGCCAAAGCCATGGCTCGAATCCAGGCGGGGGACGATTGCGCCTTAAACGAGTTGATGACCCGCTGGCAACAGCCTTTGGCGGCCTTTCTTTTCCGTTACACCGGGCAGGAAACCACTGCCATCGATTTGGCTCAGGAGACATTTGTGCGGGCCTATGAAAACCGGCAGCGGTACCGCGGCGGGCAGTTTTCGTCGTGGCTGTTTGCAATCGCGGTCAATCTTGCGAAAAATCATGTTCGCTGGCAGTCGCGGCATCCAGCCGTCTCGCTCGATGCGCTGGTGGAAGAGCCGGCTGGACGCAACCTGCGCTCCAACACCGCTTCGCCCAGCGACGAAGCCGCTTCGGCTGAGTTGGCCGCAGCGGTCCGAGACGCCGTGCAGGCGCTGCCGCACGACCTGAAAACGGTCACGCTGCTGTTCGAGTATCAGGAGCAGTCCCACCGTGAGATTGCCGACGCGCTGGGTTGCTCGGCCAAGGCCGTGGAAACCCGGCTTTACCGAGCGCGGCAGATCCTGCGGGAGAAACTTGCGGCTTGGGTGGGCTGACGCCTGATAGATGGGACAGATATCCATGCCCCGCAAGCGTGGGCTCCACGCGGCATGAAAACAGTCGGTGTTGCGACCGAAGCGGTGGTGGAATTTCGTGAATCCTTTCCACGCGCGAAGGCGGCAGAGGACTGCCGTACTCCGAGGCGCTGGTGCGCTACCGATAGCGATGCGCGAAGCGCCTTGGAGTGCGCGTCAAAGCAACCATTAAATTTCCGAGTCAGATGGGACCTATGGGACAGATGAACCCTATATCAGTCCCATTCGTCCCATCAGTCCCATAGGTCCCATTCTGAAAAAACTACGGCTTCTGAGCGCCAGCGATTTTCCCGGCCAGCCCTTTATTCTCCGGGTCGAGCGCCAGGGCCTTTTTCCAACTGGTAAGCGCCAGTGCCCGGTTCCCCTGCGCTAAATAAATGTCGCCGAGATGCTCGAAGATCACCGCGTCGCCGGGCTTGATCTCCTCGGAGGCTTTGAGCATCGGAGGGAGCGCTTTGTCGTAGTCGCCCTTTTTGAAATAATACCAGCCGAGGCTGTCGAGGAACGCCGCATTATTCGGTTCCAGAGCGACGGCGCGCTTGATGAGTTCGCCGGCTTCTTCGAGATTGATCCCGCGATCGACCCACATGTAGCCGAGGTAGTTACAGGCTTGCCCGGAATGCGGGTCGAGTTCGATGCTTTTGCGTAGCAACGGAACCGCCCGGGTCAGGTCCCCGGCTTGCTCGGCCGCGGCACCGTAACTGAGATAAAAGGCGCTATTGAGGAGCGATTCGTTGGAATTTTTTGCCTCGTGCAAGGTCTCTTCAAAGGTGGAAAGAGCCAGCGTATGCCGCTTGGCCTGACTGAGCGCGATGGCCAGCGAATAGCTTAGCTGGGAAACTCCCGGGAACTTGGTCCGGGCCTCGGTGAGGGTCTTGATGGCTTCCCCCACCTGCTTGAGGCGCAGTTGAAGGTCGGCGATACGAAGAAAATTGTCCGCCTGGGTCCCGTCAATCAAGAGAGCCTGTTGATAGCTTGCGATGGCCTTCGCCCATTGATTGGACGAGGTATAAAGCTCCCCGAGCAACTCGTAGGTTTCGTACCGCGTGGGGGCGTCCTTGACCATCTGCTCGAGCACCGCGATCGCAGGCTCGCGCTGGCCGTCCGCCAAATAGCAGCGAGCCAGCTTGTCGTGCATGGAGAGGAGTTCCTCGGCGCTGACGGGCTTCCCGGAGGCGAGCCCCTGAAGGTAAAGCGGGATGGCTGCCTTGATCTGCTTGGTGAGCACGTAGAAATCGGCCACCTTGCCGAGCACTTCAGGATTCTTCTCTCCAGACGCGAGGGCTTTTCCCAGCAGCGGATTGATTTTCCGGAGTTCATCCGGCGTGATCTCGTTATCGCCTTTCAAGGCCTGCCTACTGTAAACCTCGGCAAGGGAAAGCCAGAATAGCGAGTCGGGGCTTTCGGATTTAGCTGCCCGTTCGAGAATCGCATCGGCTTTTTTCTGTTGCCCCGCGACCGAGTAGAGGTCGAACAGCGCCAGATAAGGCCCAATATTGCCCGGATCGAGCTCAAGCGCAATCAGGGCATACTTTTGGGCAAGCTCCTGTTTTTTCAGGAACTTGTCATAAATCTGGGAGAGGCACAAGGGAGGCAGCAAATCCTTGGGCGCAGCTTTCGCGGCGTCCTTCAGAATGTCGATGCTCTGGGCGACCTCGCCCGTGCGGGCCAACTGGAAGGCGACCTTTACCGCCAGCTCCGTGTTGCTGGAGTCGAGCGAAAGAGCGCGCCGGTAGGCCTGCATCGCCCGGTCGGTATCGGCGTCCTCCTCCGCGGCAAGGCCTTCGGAAAAGGCAGCGAGCGCATCGCCCGTGCGTTCCCCTTCCCTGCGCAATAGCAAGTCCGACCCCGGGACCGGGGTTTCCGGCACCGAGGGCAGCACATCTGCCTGGACTGCGGGCGGACGCTTGGTGCGTGCCGCCGATGTAGATAGAGCGGGGCCGGTGATTAAACCGGCCCCGATCAAAACCGTGGCGAACTGCGAGAGCCACCGGCATTTGATTGGCAGGGCTCTGAGCGAGTTCATTTGGCCTAACGGGTTCTAACTCTTATACCGCAAGCGCTTCTTGTGGCGGTTTTCTTTCATCCGCTTTTTGCGTTTGTGTTTCGCAATCTTCGCTTTGCGTCTCTTTTTTAATGAACCCATACGTGGCTTCTGTTCTGCTTGGCTGTTTAGTAAACGAGTTTATTTAGGGGATATTCGATGATCCCCTCGGCGCCGAGCGCCTTTAGTTGGGGAATGATCTCCCGAACAATCTTTTCGTCAATCACCGTTTCCACCGCGACCCAGCCTTGTTGGGCGAGGTGCGCGATGGTCGGATTTCGGAGCGAAGGTAGAGCTTGCAGGAGATTCTGCAATTCCTTTTCTTCGATATTCATTTTTAGACCCACTTTGTCCCGCGCATTGTGAGCGCCCTGGAGGAGCAGGATCAGGGTTTCCATCTTCTGACGCTTCCATTCGTCCGCCCAGGCCGCCTTGTTGGCGATGACCTGCGGCGAGGACTCCATGAGCGTCTCGACGATCCGTAATTTGTTGGCTTTCAGCGAGGAACCGGTTTCGGTGACATCGACAATCGCATCGACCAAATCGGGCACCTTCACTTCGGTGGCGCCCCAAGAAAATTCAACTTCCGCTTTGACTCCGTTCTTCTCCAGGAAACGGCGGGTCATTCCAACGGCTTCGGTGGCGATCACCTTGCCCTCAAGGTCCTTGACCGACTTGATGGGCGACGCTTCCGGCACGACGAGCACCCAACGGGTGGGGGCGCTGCTGACTTTGGAAAAGGTCATCTCACAGAGCACCTCGACGTCCGAGCCGTTTTCCACGACCCAATCCCGCCCGGTCAACCCGATATCCAGGTAGCCGTGTTCCACGTAGCGGCTGATCTCCTGGGCGCGCAGCAACCGGATTTCAAGCTGGGGATCGTCCACGGTCGGCTTGTAGGAGCGCTTGGGCACACTGATCGTGAACCCGGCTTTGGCGAACAACGCCAGGGTCGGTTCTTGCAAGCTGCCCGAAGGCAGGCCGATTCTGAGGATCTGTTGACTCATCGAAAAAGGGAG
>SESF01018178.1_pt1 | contig 11567 bp, 7 predicted proteins | sample 3171521 | NCBI WGS metagenome assembly SESF01 (sample SAMN10866945, study PRJNA518727) | freshwater metagenome | biome: subpolar coniferous forest; feature: holomictic lake; material: water; isolation source: holomictic Lake 227, 6 m and 8 m depth | place: Canada: near Kenora, Ontario | collected...
GTTCTGGCCGGAGACACAGTACTTCTGGGGGACATACGCCGACGACAATTACGGTCGCGAACGGAAGGGCAAGCCCGATGGGCTTACCGACAATCTCTACATTCGCTACTACTGGCAGAGCAGCCTGGAACTCGTGATGCTGCTGCTGGATTATTATGAGTTCACCCGTGACGATCACTTCCTCCGCGCATCACTTCTGCCTCTGGCTGTGGAGGCGACTACGTTTTTTGACGAACATTGGCAGCGCGACGGACGAGGCAAGATTCGGTTCGAGCCTGCGCAGGCGCTGGAGACTTATCACGTGGCGGTGAACCCAGCCCCGGAGATCGCTGCTTTGCGGGCGGTGCTGCCGCGGCTTTTGGCCCTGACTTCCCGCGCGGTCGAGGCTTCGCAGCGTGCCCGGTGGCGCCGCACTTTGACAGATTTGCCCGAGCTGCCGCTCGCCGAACATGAGGGTAAGAAAGTGCTCAGTCCGGCCGAGATCTTCTCCAAGAGCGCCAACATCGAGAATCCGGAGCTTTACGCTATTTTCCCCTACCGACTATACGCCGTCGGCCGGCCCGAATTGGACCTGGGCCGGCGTTCGTTTGAAAACCGGACGGTCAAAGACTCAGGTGGCTGGCAGCAGGACGCGATTCAAGCCGCGCTGCTCGGGTTGGGCGATGACGCCGCCCGGATGGTGGTGGGAAACTTCTCGCGCAAGAACCCGGAGTGCCGTTTTCCAGCGTTCTGGGGGCCGAACTTCGACTGGACCCCGGATCAGGACCACGGCTGCGTCCCGATGATCGCGCTGCAACGAATGCTGCTCCAGGCGGACGACGGCAAGATTCATGTGCTGCCTGCCTGGCCAAGCCGCTGGAACGTTCAGTTCAAGCTCCACGCCCCCGAGCGAACGACCGTCGAAGCCGTTTTCCGCGACGGGAAATTACAGCAGTGCGAGGTGTCTCCTGCTCGACGCGCGAAGGACTTGGTTGCCGCGCCCGGCCCCAAGTAAGCCAAGCCCCAACTTACCGTCTTACGATTCCGAAAGCGGGACAGGGCTCCCGTATTCCAGGACGCTATCACGACCCTCACGCGTGTCCGAATCTCCGCCAGGTTTTGGAGTGCGTCCGCTCCTGCCGGCGCTTTTTGAGCCTGCTCATGATAAACAGGAGCACCGATTAAACCACAGCACTGCTGTTGGCCGCGCGTTAACCAGCGTAAACGCCGTATTCCCTCACCGCTTCCCACATGGCCACGATGTTCTCGGGCGGCACGTCGGCCTGGATGTTGTGGACGGTGTTGAAGATGAATCCGCCGCCCGGAGCCAAATCGTCGATGCGGCGCTTCACCTCGTCGCGGACTTCCTGCGGCGTGCCGTGTGGCAGCACGCGCTGCGTATCCACGCCCCCGCCATAGAAGGTCAGGTCCTGGCCGAATTTCTTCTTCAGTTCCTTGGTGTCCATACCCGCGGCGCTCACCTGCACCGGGTTCAGGATGTCGATGCCCGACTCGATCAGGTCCGGGATCAGCTCCGCGATTGCGCCGCAGGAATGGTAGAAGATCTTCACCGGCACCTGGGCGTGCTTCTTGATGAAGCTGAAGAGCTTCGTGTGGCGCGGCTTGATGAGTTTGCGGTAGAGTTCCGGACTGACCAGGCAACGGTCCTGGCTCGCCAGATCATCCGCCTCGGAGATGATCATCACGTTGGGCCCGAGCAATTCGAGCGCGCGGGCCCAATACTTCATCTTCACTTCCATGATCATGTCCAGCAGCGCTTCGGCAAACGCACGGTTGGCAACCATGTCGCAGTAGTAGTTCTCAAACCCGCGCATCCAGAGGGCGATCTCGAAGATGCCGGGCGCGTTGCGGCCCAGCACGTAGGCGACCTGCTTGCGGTTCATCAACTCGTTGGCGCGCGCCACCATGCCTTCGTAGCGCCCCGGGTCGAGCGGGTCGGGGAATTTGTATTTTCCCAGGTCTTGCACCTGGTCTATTTCAGCCAAGGGATGCCGCCGCATGTCATAGTAAAACCCGCCGTCCTGCGGTTTCCACCATTCGATGCCCCATTCATCCACCAGCTTATCGTAGCCGTCCTCGCTCCAGGGCAGGGCGCTGATGCCGCGCGGCTTGGAGGGATTAACGCCCCAGACGTCCACCTGCAGTTTCTTCTTCACATCCTCATGCACGCGCGCGAGCTGCTGGACGGGGTCCTCTATTTCAACCTCGACTTCCGGCAAGCCGAGGTGTTTCCGCAGGCGGCGATAGGCCCGCTGGTGAATGCCGGTGAGAATCGTGCCGCCAAGGTCGAAGGGGACACGGTCGGGTTCCTGGTGATTGAGTGCTGCCGTCACACGGCGGCGGCTGGTCCAAGTTTGCTCGGTCATGGCTTTCTGTGGTCAGGGGCGGGCAGCGCTCCGTTCAGGTTAGGTCGAACGGAGCCGCGTCCCGCAACTTTCCGGTGAGCTTACCCCAGTGCGCCTCGTCTGCCAAGACCATAAGGCATTTCGTAATTGACGCAAAGGCGCGAAAAAACCGGCCGTTCCCGTGGGCAACTTCGGGAACGGGGATGGCAAGCTTCAGGACCGGATGAAAACCCTCATCCGGGTTTTGAGTCGTCCGCTGTTACGCGGTTTCGCCGATCTGGAATCGGACAAAGCGGCGGATCGTAACCTCGTCCCCTAACTGCTTGGCGACGGCGGCGACGTGCTCTTTGACCGAAATCTCAGAGTTCTTCTTCACAAATCCCTGATCAACCAGGCAGTAAACCTGGTAGAACTTCTCCAGTTTCCCCTCGACAATCTTGGCGATGGCCTGCGGCGGCTTGTTCTTGAACTGCTCCGCCGCAATTTCCTTCTCCTTCGCCAGCACGTCAGCCGGCACCTGCTCGCGAGAGACAGCATGAGGATGGCCGGCGGCAATTTGCAGCGTGATGTCCTTCACAAGCTGCTTGAACTCGTCGTTGGGTATCGTGCTCTCCTTGCCCGTGCCGACTTCCACCAGCACGCCCACCTTGGCGCCGGTATGAATATATGCGGCAATCATCCCATTGCCGGCCACTTCCATCCGTGAGTGGCGGGGAAGCTTGATGTTCTCGCGAATCTGCGCCACGGCCGCTTCGCGCTCGGGTTCGAGGTTCACCGTTGGATCGGCGGCGAGCTGCTTGGCCACATTGTCGGCGAAGGCGCGGAACATGTCATTGCGCGCTACGAAATCAGTCTGGCAGTTTACTTCCACCAGCACGCCCGTGCGCCCGTCCGGCGCGATGTAGTGGGCAATGATGCCTTCGCGGGCTTCGCGCGCGGCAATCTTGCCGGCGGTTAGGGTGCCCGCTTTGCGCAGGACATCCACCGCCACGTTCACGTCGCCCTTGGCTTCGGCGAGCGCTTTCTTACATTCCATCATTCCGGCGCCGGTCATTGCGCGCAGTTTTCCCACCAGGGCAGCATTAATCTCAGCCATACAAAGAGTCTTTAGTTAATTGTTGGAAATCGCTAATTGGAAATAACAGCGGAAGGCGGCCAGAACCGCTTTGGTCCGACCGCGTTCCGGGTAAAAGCTAGGCCGACGGGACCGTCGATGCAACCGGGGCAGCCGTGGTTCCAGAGTCGGTAACCGGCGTTGCTTGCGCGGCCGGTTCAACCGGTACGGGCGCGACTTCTTCTGAGGGCTTGCGGCGCGCATACTTGGTCTCGTATTCGGCTTGTGCCTGCGTGAGCGTCTGGCCGACCGTGGCCAGGATCACCCGCACGGAGCGGATGGCGTCATCGTTGCCGGCAATCGGATACTCCACGAGGTCCGGATCACAGTTGGTATCGACAATCGCCACGACGGGAATCTTGAGCCGGCGAGCCTCCGCAATGGCGTTGTGCTCGCGTTTGATGTCCACTACGAACATCGCCGCCGGGTGTTTCTCCATCGAGTGAATTCCCTCGAAGAACTTCACCAGTCTGGCGGCCTCGCGCCGAATCACTGATTGCTCCTGTTTGACGTAATTGTTGATGCTGCCATCGGTTTCCATCTTCTGGATATCCTTGAGCCGCGCGATGGACCGCTTGATGGTGGAGAAATTGGTCAGTGTGCCCCCCAGCCAGCGCTCAGTCACAAAGAACTGGCCGCTTTCCTTGGCGGTTTCCTTGATCGCCTGCTGGGCCTGCTTCTTGGTGCCGACGAACAGGACTTTCCCGCCCTTGCTCACCGTCGTCGCCAGGAAGTTGCAGGCGGCTTCCAACTGGCTGAGCGTCTTGCTCAGGTCGATGATGTGAATGCCGTTGCGGGCGTCGAAGATGAACGGCTTCATCTTGGGATTCCAGCGTTTGGTTTGGTGTCCAAAATGGACGCCGGCATCCAGCAATTCTTTAACTCCGATACTAATCATAATTTTCCTTTGGTTAAGAGTCCGCCTCTCGGGCGAACCATCCCGCGGAACACGGGATTGTTTTCAGTGTTGTTGTGGCCTCCGGCACCCATCGGCGCCGGCAATTATGGCCGTTAACCCCTTCCTGGCCGGCGGCGCAGCTCGGCGCACCCAGCCTTCCCAGAAGGGCCGACCAGAATAGCAGGGCCTCAACCGATGGCAACTTTTATTTTCAACATTTTGCGCGAGATTCTGCGTGACTCGCGCTGGGGCGCTCGCTAATTTTCGCCATTTGAAACCCTAAGAACTAAATCTGGATTGCTTATGCAAACGCGTTTTGATCTGACACAAGCCGACATTCCCAAGAACTGGTATAATCTCCTTTCTGACTTCCCGGAACCGCTTCCGCCGCCGCTTCATCCCGGCACCCGGCAGCCCATCCCGCCGGAAGCGCTGATGGCCATCTTCCCGGAAAACCTTGTCCGGCAGGAGATGTGCCCGGACCGCTGGGTTGAAGTGCCGGAGCCGGTGCGCGACATTTACGCGCTTTGGCGGCCCACGCCTTTGATGCGCGCGGTGCGCTTCGAGCAGGCGCTGCAAACGCCGGCGCACATCTATTATAAGTACGAAGGCGCCAGCCCCGCGGGCAGCCACAAACCCAACACCTCCGTCCCGCAAGCCTATTTCAACAAAGTGGCCGGCACCAAACGGCTGGCCACCGAGACCGGCGCGGGGCAGTGGGGCGCGTCCCTGGCTCTGGCCTGCAAGCTGTTCGGGCTGGAATGCAATATCTACATGGTTAAGGTCAGCTACCAGCACAAGCCGTATCGCCGCATGCTGATGCATACCTGGGGCGCCACGGTCCATCCCAGCCCCAGCGACCAGACCGAGTATGGCCGCAAGCTGCTCGCCGAAGATCCCCATTGCCCGGGCAGCCTCGGCATCGCCATCAGCGAGGCCATCGAGGACACCGTCACCCATCCGAATACGAAGTACTCGCTCGGCAGCGTGCTCAACCACGTCTGCCTCCACCAGACCGTCATTGGCCAGGAAGCCATCAAACAAATGGAGATCGCCGGTGAAGAGCCGGACACCATCGTTGCTTGCTGCGGCGGCGGCAGTAACTTCGCCGGGTTGGCCTTTCCCTTCATTGGGAAGAAGATCACAGAGAAGAAGAAATACCGGATTGTGGGCGTGGAGCCTTCCGCCTGCCCAACGCTCACCGAGGGCGAGCTGCGCTATGATTTCGGCGATACCGCCGAGACGACGCCCCTGCTGATGATGCACACCCTCGGTCACAAATTCATGCCGCCGTCCATTCATGCCGGTGGGCTGCGCTACCACGGCATGTCTCCGATGGTCAGCCACGCCCTCAAGCTGGGCCTGATGGAAGCGGAGGCCTATCACCAGACGAAAGTATTCGAGGCCGGAACGCTGTTCGCGCAGACGGAAGGCATTGTGCCGGCGCCGGAATCAGCCCACGCCATCGCCTCGGTGGTGCAGGAGGCGATCAAGGCGCGGGAGGAGGGCCGCAAGCGCGTCATTCTGTTCAATCTCTCCGGCCACGGGCTGCTCGACCTGAGCGCTTACGAAACCTATCAGACTGGCAAGATGTCAGATGTCTAAGTCACCTTCCCCAAAACACAGCACATAACACTACCAACATTAACTAATATGAGAATTCAACTAGCCAAACCTATCAGCGGCCTGCTTTTCGCAGGGTTAGTCGCGTTGCCTGGCGTTCTCCAGGCGCAAACTCATTATCCCCAGGGTGTCGAAGGCATTAAAGGCGCCTCGCTACCGCCGCCAGGCTTCTACGTCCGCGACTACAACTACTTTTACTGGTCTGATAACCTCAAGGGTGGGCCGCCTGATTTCAACGTCTTCGCCTACGTTCAAGCGCCGCGTCTCGTCTATATCTCGGACTTCCAGATCCTCGGTGGCTTCTATGGCGCCGACGTGTTGGTCCCGTTCCCTTATCAAAAGGTTACGGCCGGCGGCGCCACCGACAGTAAATTCGGCTTGGGCGACATCTGTGTTGAGCCCATCACCCTCTCCTGGCATCCCAAGCAATTCGACTTAGCCGTCGGCTACGCTTTTTGGGCTCCGTCCGGAGACTACAGCCCGACGTCATTATCTTCCGGGAAAGGATTCTGGGCGCAGATGCTGACCGCGGGGGCAACGTGGTATCCTGACGAAGAGAAGACCTGGTCATTGTCCCTGCTCAACCGGTATGAGTTCAACCAGGAGCAGCAGGACACCGACATCACCCCTGGCCAGTACCTGAGTATGGAATGGGGCATCGCCAAGAACTTGCGCAAGACCATTGACGTTGGCCTGGCCGGCTACTATCAGGTGCAGACCACTAAGTCCAGTGGTCAGAACGCACCCAACGACAAGCCCTGGGTCGTGGGCCTCGGGCCGGAGATCAGCATGGTGTGTCCGAAACTCGGCCTCATCACCTCCATCCGGTATGTCTATGAGATCGAGTCCCACGGCCGGCCCCAAGGTAACATGTTGAACGTCACCTTGACGAGGCGGTTTTGACAGACAATCAGTGGCACGAACTGATCGAGACCATCGGTGGCCGGGCTCCCGCCCGGCCGCCGATTGGTTTCATCATTGATTCCCCGTGGCTGCCGAACTGGTTCGGCATCGACATCCTGGATTATTTCACCAACGAAGCGCTTTGGTTCGAAGCCAATCGCAAGGCCATCGAGACCTTTCCCGAGGTCACCTTCCTCCCCGGCTTCTGGTCGGAATTCGGCATGTGTACCGAGCCCTCCGCCTTCGGCGCCAAATGCGTTTTCCCCCGGAACGAGTTTCCCTTCGCCGACAAAGTCATCCGCGACGTCGCGCAAATCGACGACCTGACGGAGCCGAACCCGGCCACCGACGGCTTGCTGCCGTTCATGCTCAACCGGCTCAGGAGCGTCCGCCCGCGCCTCGAGGACATGGGCCACCAGATCCGCTTCTCCGTCTCGCGCGGCCCGCTGAACGTCGCGACCTTCCTCATGGGCACCACCGAGTTTCTGATGGCCCTCAAGACCGACCCGGACAAAGCGCACAAGCTCCTGCGCATCATTACGCGGTTCCTCAAGCAGTGGCACGACCTCCAGCGCCAGACCTTTCCCTCCATCGACGGCATCTTTCTCCTGGACGACATCGTTGGCTTCATCGGCGCAGAGGACTTCCAGGAGTTCGGCCTTCCCTACTTCAAGGAAATCTATGCCGCGAACGTCGCCGTGAAGTTCTTCCACAACGACGCCGAATGTGCCAAGTCCATCGCCCGGTATCCCGAGATTGGCATCAACCTCTATAACCCCGGCGTCTTCAACACCCTCGCCCAGCTCCGCCAGATGTCCGCCAATCGCCTCACCATCCTTGGCAACATCCCCCCTCGCGATGTGCTAGCCAAAGGAACGCCGGCCGACGTTGCCGCGGCAGTAAAGAAGCTCCTGGCCGAGACGCCTGACAAATCGAAGCTCATCCTCTCTTGCGCCGGCGGCGTACCGCCCGGTGTAAGCACCGAAAACCTCAGGTCATTTATCGAGGCGGCTGAGTAAACGCACAAGCGGAGTATAAGCGGAATACAAGCGACCATCTCCAGCCCCCACGGCTTGCTCCTGGCTTGCGCCACCCTTGTCGCACCAACCTTTGCCGCGGATCTCCTACTGGCTCGCATACCGCGCCACCACCGTCGCCGCACCAACGTCCCCCGGCAACTGCACCCACTCGCCTTTGAACTCCCGCCACGGCTTGCCATTGACCTCGACCGCAGCCAATGAACGCCCGCCCGGCTCGCGAAAGCGCAGCCGAATCGCCTTCGGCGGATTCCGCCGTGGGGCCTCGAGTGTGGCCGTGATTTCATTCTCGCCTCCCGTGTAAACCACGCTCGCCGGCCCGAAGTAAGTTCCGGTGCGCTCGATGCCGCACCGCTGGCCCGCGCGCAGCCATTCGCGCGGCACGGCCTGGCCGACCAGCAGCGTCTCCCCCTCCTCGCGCACGAACAGGTAGCGCAGCCAGCCGGCCACGTTGGATTCATCGGAGATCTTGTAATGGTCCCCCGTCCAGTCACCCAGCGCGGGCAGCGCGTGCTCCGTGTTCATGCGCTCGTCCGGGAAATACTGCGCGGCTTCCGCGTTGAACAGCGCCCGCAGCGCCTGCTTCACGTCGTCGCGATACAGATACGGCTCCACATCCAGCAGCAGGCACGCCTGCATCGACATGCCGCCGCGACTGAACCAGTATTTGTCGAGGTCGTCCAGCAGGTAGCCGTATTGGTTCGAGATATAGCGGTTGTCCTCGTAATCCTTCAGAATCCAATCCGCCTCGGGCGAACGCGCGTCGAGTGCCCCGGTGATGAGCAAGTGGATCGAGCCTTCGAGCGTCTCGCAAATCCAGCCGAAGTAACGCCCCCGCCGGTGGACCATCGAAGGGATGTGCGGCACCGCCGTGCCGTCGCGCAAGCGCACCACCGGCGACCGCTCGGACGCCTTCCTGAAATTCGCCACCAGGTTCGCGTGATACGCATCCGCCTCCCGCCGCAAGCGCGGGCCATCCGGATGTTTGATCTGTTCCAAAGCCCCCGCCGCGGATTCCAGCCCCCGCCACATATAGCAGCTTGTCGAAAGCCACGTCCACCAGTCGCCGATATCCTCGAGGCTCCCGGCGGGCAACAGCCCCCGTTCAAGCTCGTGGCGATTGGCCGTGCGCCTGGTTTCATTGATGATCCAATCCGCCCCCGCCACCATCCCCGGCGCCGCGCCCCGCAGCCACGCCTCGTCCCGCGTGAACCGGTAATGCTCGCCCAGCATCCAGAGAATCCAGCCATGGTGCTGGTTGTAACCGCCCTCCTCCAGCCCGCCGGCGCCGTAAAGCACTCCCGTCTTCGTCGAGAAATCCCCCGGCAGCGCCGCCGTGCCCTGGTAATGCAGCCACGCGTCCAGGCACGCCTGCGCCTCCCGGTGATACCCGCGTCGGTCCAGGTCCACCACCATCATGCACGATTCATTGCCAAACGCGCCGTAGGCGAACGAGCCCACGCGCGCAAACCGCCGCCCGGCGCTGCCGGGATCGCCCTCGCAGTTGATGAGCAAGTGCCCCGCATGCGCGCGGTAAAACTCGTTGAGCATCGGCTCCGGCGTGATGAGCCGTGCGCTCTCGTCCAGCCGCCGGTGCCAGTAGCCGGCCACCTCGCGCCGCTCTTTCTCGAAGTCCATTCCCGCCAACGCCGCCTGCTCGGACTTCTCCGTCAGCACCACGTAGGGAATCTTGACGATCACCGTCTTGCTCTCCCCGGGTGCCAGCGTCCAGTTCCAGCTCAGGGTCTCCGCTTCCACGACCGGTGCCTTATCGGCCAGCACCTGCCCGCGCACCTGGTCGCCGAGCCAGAGCAATCCCTGCTCGTCGGTCTGTAGCGCCTTGACGGCGTCCCCGCTTGCATAGCTGAAGGGCAGGGAGGCGGCCTGGGGCGCGTCCGTGATATTGGAGAAGACAAACTTCGCCAGGAACACCGCGAAGGTATCGGCCGCGGGAACCGCACTCTCCGCCCTCGCGCCGCCCAGCTCAGTGGCAAAAGCGGTCTGGCGGATGCGCACCCCCTTGGCTTCCCAGACGGTGTGACCGATCGGCAGGCACTCCTCCTCGATCGTGCGGAACACCGGCGCCCGCGCCGGCTGAAACCGGAACCGCACCGGTGCCGGCTCCAGGGCCAGGCGCGGCGTCTCCTGGCCCGGCCGCCGCTGCAAATAATGGTCGTTGGATCGAAACCGCACCGCGCCATCGGCATCGAGCTGGAACCGCTGCCGCCCGCTGTCGAGCCCGAGCGGCAGGTAGATATGCGACTTCTTCGGCGGCATCCCCTCCCAGGCTGCCCGCCAGGTCTGCTCCGGCATTTCTGTCACGCGGTCGTAAAGCGTCTTGGCCGCGGCGCTCTTCTGCGCCGCGGCCACCGCCGCATAATCGCGCCCGTCTCCAGCCGGCAATACCGCCACCCCCGCGTGCGGCAGGAACAGCACCCCCTGCTTCAGGTCGTCCACCGCAAAGGTGAAAACGACCGCCCCGTTCCGCACCGTCACCAGCGTCCGGTCAAAGGTGTTGGGGTCCGGATTGACCGCCACCAGGAGTTTCAATCGCGAACTGCGGGACGACGATTTCTCGCCCGTGTCCATAGCGCCGTTGAACACCTCCACGCTGGTCTTCCCCGCAGGTGCCGAACTCCACGCCAGAATGACGCTGCGCGGTTCGAGCACCGAATCGGTAAAGGCCTCCAGGCGCTCGATCTTCGGCAACGATGCCTCGGAAGCGACCCGCAGTTTCAGCGTATAGCGGAACGCCGCCGGGTAATCCTTCAGCTTGAGAAACTCCTTCGCATTCACTGGTCGAAACATGAACGTGACGCTATTGCCGTCGGCCTTGGCGTCGGCATCCGCCGCGCGCCACTGGTAAGTGTACCAGTTGCCCAGTTCCATCCACCCGACGCTGCCGCCCCCCGGCTCTCGGTCCTTGGGCAGATGCTGCGCCGGCCACCGGCTGCCCCAGTATTCCAGCCGCACCTTCGCCGGCGCCGGCACGGCGCCGGCGAAGTGTACCACCACCCGATGAACCTCGCGCGGGTCCTCCCACATCACGCCATTGCCTTCCGGAAGCGGCAGGCCAAAAGGCGCGGCATCAAACTCCGCCGCCCGGACCGCCCAACCGAGCCCCACCACGGCCAACGCAACCAGCCAGGCGCGGGACCAGGGAAGCAGGGCAGGGGCCTTCAGGCTCGTTTTCATGAGTTGCATAGACGACTCTTTGATAGCCCTGCCGAATCGCGCCGTCGAGGCTCATTTGGCCCCCGGTCTTCGCTAGGCCACGGTGTCCCCACCGCGCCGCCGCCGCGTGCGGATGTCCGCCACGCGCCGGTCTCAGCGATCTCCCGTGGCGTGGCAGGGACGCCTTGAGGTGGCTTGTGGGTCGCATGAGAGTCGCATGAGGGTCGCAACCCCCTCCCAAGCAGATGGCTTGTAGGTGGCTCGAAGGTGGCTACTATGTGGCTTTGGGGTGGCTTGCGGCTGGGTTGCATAAGCATTCGCAATGCCAAAAAATCTAAGATGCGCACCAGCGCACCAGCCACCGCCAAACCACAGATTGACTGAGCCGGCCGGGTCGAATAGAATGGTGGCATGGCAATGTTGACACTTGAATTGCCGGTCCACGAGAAACAGCGGGGCTACAACCTGCGCCG